>Ga0196972_1000754_pt1 | contig 12482 bp, 15 predicted proteins | sample S1v_2013CmetaG_FD_148618 | JGI IMG/M metagenome (GOLD analysis project Ga0196972, IMG submission 148618) | Soil microbial communities from Anza Borrego desert, Southern California, United States - S1+v_20-13C | ecosystem: Environmental > Terrestrial > Soil > Desert | place: USA: California...
CGAGACCTTGCAGATGGTCCTCGCCCTGGCGGACCACGAATGCGAGGGTCTCGTCACGCTCTGGGTGGACGGAAAGCAGCGCAACTGGGACAGCGACACGGGCGTCGTCTCTGGCCACAACGGCAAGCTCAAGGTCCGGTTCTACAAGGGGACCAGCACGCAGACGGTCGACACGGCCGTCCGCGATGCCAGCGGTGGCCGCTGGACGAACAACGAGCGCGGCATTGGTGTCTGCTATGCCGTCGTGGAAGCCACCGATGACGAGAAAGTCTTCAAGGGTGGCATCCCGCAGATCGTTTTTGTCATCGATGGCGCCAAGCTCTACGACCCGCGCGAGGACGACACGGCCGGCGGTGACGGCGATCAGCGCTGGAACGACCCCTCGACCTGGACCTATTCCCGCAACAGCGCTGTCGCTCTCTACAACATTCTGAGGGGCATCCATCAGGACGGCGTGTTCCTGATGGGGCTCAATGCGCCGGCCGACACGATCCGCATGGCAGACTTCGAAGCTGCCGCCAATGCCTGCGACGAGTCCGTTGCGCTGGGCGCAGGCGGGACCGAGCCCCGCTATCGCTGCGGCATGGTGATCGACGTAGGCCCGGGGCTGCAGCCCGAGCGGGAGGCAATCGAGCTTCTGATCGAAGGCATGGCGGGCGATGTGATTTGCGCCGGCGGCATCTATCGCATCATGGCCGGCGTTTCCAGGTCCAGCGTGGCCACGCTGTCGGATGCGGACTTCGTCATTACCGAGCCGCTGATTGCGGATCCGCGTCGACCGAGAACCGAACTCACGAACGCGATCTCGGCTTCGTTCTCCGACCCGGCGCGCTCCTACAACATTGTGCCGCTTCCGACCCGCCGCTCCAGCGACGATGAAGAGGAGGACGGCGGCTACCAGTGGACCCGCGCCCTGGACCTGAGCGGCGTCATCTCGCGCACGCAGGCGCAGCGGGTGATGGAATACCGGCGACGGGAAGCCCGGCGCCAATTGCGCGCCCGGGGCACGCTCAAGGCGCGGTGGTTTGCGCTCGAGCCCGGGGACTGGGTGACGATCAACTCCGACCGTCGCGGATGGTCGGGGCGCACGTTCCAGATCGGCCCCACGTCGAGCGCTCCTGACCTTGCGTCCGGCCGCGAGTTCCTGGAGATCGATACCGAGGTCGATAACTGGACCTCGGGCGACGAGATCGCGGACAACGAGGTTGCAGACCTCCCAGGTGGAGGCCCAACCCTGACGGTGGTGTCCGGCTGGACCGTCACCGCAGTTAATATCGAAGGCGCCAACGGACAGCAGCGCCCTGGCCTCCGGGCCGAGTGGGTGCCGATCACTGACAGCACCGTGACCTCGCTCCGGATCGAGTATCGCAAGGTGGGCGACACGGTTCCCCTGAGCACCGTCGTTCTCGATCCGTCCGAAGGCCAGCGGACCTGGACCGAAGGCATTCAGGGGTCTCTCGTCTACGAGGCCCGCGTCATCCCGATCACAACGCCACTGCGCGGTGTGGGCTGGACAAGCTGGGAGAGCACGGAAGAGGAAGTCGTCCAGCAGATCGTCGGCGTGGCGAAGCTGGCGGAAAGCGTGCCACCCGGCTCGATCTCGGTCGAGGAACTGGACGCCCAATCGCGCTATATCCTGAGCCTCGTCACTGCGGCCGATGAGGTACTGGGGTCGATCCCGCAGCAGATCGCACAACAGCGCTCCGAACTGGAGATGCTTGGGCAGGCGGCCATTCAGGGGCTTCAGCTCGGCAACGACGCCCGGGCGAAGATCACCGTCGAGCGCACGGAGCGCATCGCGGCCGGCGAGGTTCTGGCGCAGCAGATTACGACGGCTCTGGCACAACTCGATGGCGTTTCGGCCGCGGTTCAGCAGGAGATCACGGCTCGCATCAATGCCGATGGCGCGCTCGCGCAGGCGATCGACAGCGTCACCACCATCGTCGATGACCAGCAACTCACCGTCCAGGTCATCCAGCAGTCGATTGACGGGATCCAGGGCCGCGTCGGGCTCGTCGTCAACGCCAACGGGCACATCGTCGGGTCCGTCCTTCTTGACGGCACGAGTTCAAGTTCGACGTTCACGGTCTCCGCCAGTTCGTTCCAGGTGGCGTTGCTGGATTCCACGGCGGGCTCGGCTGTCCCGGTGTTCGCGATTTCGAACGTCAATGGCGTGCCGCGCCTTACCTTGCGCGCGGACATGATCGCGGATGGCGCGATCTCGGCCCGGAGCCTGTCGGTTGCTACGTTGTCGGCCATCACGGCGAACCTCGGCACGGTCACGGCTGGGCTTATTCGCGACCCGTCGAACATCTATCAGTTCCGCGTTGCCGATGGGTGGTTTGGAAAAACAGACGGATCGAGCTTCATCGACATGAAGAACGGCATTCTGCAGTTTACGGTGTAGCCAATGCCCGTTCGGATGAGGATCGCCGGCGGTGTTGCTGCGATCTACGAAGTGCCGTCGCTCACGTCGACCGACAACGGGCCGTTCACGAGCCCGCTCAGCCACCTCTCGAACGGGCGGGTAAAGTTCCATTCGGAATTCCGGTATCCGAAGGTCGTCCAGGAGCGCACCGTCACGCTCTCGCTTCCGTCCCGGGTTCTGACCGACACGCAGGGGCCGGAGTTCACGCGCAGCTATAATCTCTTTTCTCATGGCCGACCCGGCATGCCCTGGGTGTTGGCGTCCTTGCGCATCTCCGGCGAGGACGTGGCCGCAGTCGGCAGTGTTCCGGTGCAGAAGGCCACGGACACGCGCACCGGTAGCTCTAAATGGCCGAACCCCCCGTGGGCTCGCCTGATCTCGATTGGAGCGAACGGCTCGAACGTCGTGGCGTTCGAGCACTGTGTCTGTCCGCGCATCTATTTTCGTTATCCCGCCATCAGCATCCCGGTCACCGTCTGGGTCACAGATGAGAGCTTCTGATGTCGCTCAATCGCATTGATGCCGACGATTTCCGCCTCAACGATGGGCAGTTCGACGCCGACTACCGGTATCTTCGGCAAACGTCCTCTGGCGCCCGCACCACAATGCTGGCTGGCCCAGGATTCGCCGTCTCGTTGAACACGTCAGCATGGGACATTTCTTGGCGCTTCAAATGCGGCGGCTACAACATCTCCGGAGATGCTGACGCAGGCTCGCCGCCGTCGAATGTCTCCAACACGCCGAGCAGCGTCGCGCTATGAGCTTTGTCGGCAGCGCCGGTCGAATACGGGTCACCGATGGAAGCGGCGTCGAGAAATTAGACACGAATGACGGTCTGTTTCACGTCATCGGGTCGCCCATCAACGGCACGGAGTCCTTTCCGAACGTCGCCTTGTCCGAAGGTGCGAAGCTCAACGACACGACCAACTTCACGCTCGGGTCGTGTCATGCGGCCTGCACCCACGTTATCGGTGCCGTCCGTTTTAACGGAAGCATTGGCGGGGCGGTCGGCTTCGACCGTTGGACGACGTACATGGGCGGCACGCTGGTGTGGGTGCTGAACGCGTTTCCAAAATTGGCGAACGGCAATTGGGGCGAGTCCCCGTCTGACTATGTTGCCTTTCACTTCACCGCTTCAGGCGGGCAGGTCCGGATGGTGCGGCGCCGGATCTTCCTCGGCGGACCTGACGACAACATCGTGGGGTTGCGGGCCTTTTCGATCTCGTACCGGCTGAAGGCTGGTCTCTTCACCTAAGCACGTCACTGCGGGGGTTATTTAGACATGAGCCAGCCTTGGTATCGTGAAGGCACCATCACGCTCACGAACGGCAGCGCGACCGTCACAGGCGTGACGACCGCATGGGGTAACACGGCTTACGTGCGCCCCGGCGACGCGCTGTACGTTAAGATTGATGGAGTTCTGGTGCTCGTCGAGGAAATCCTCGAGGCGGTCGATGATAACGAGATCACGCTCAAAGCGGTCTGGGGCGGAGAAACGATCGAGGACGCGAATTACGCCATTGTCTACTCGGGTCTAATCCGCAATTCCGTCGCTGCGCTGGCCTACGACATCTCCAGCTTCACGCAGAACCTCACGGCCTTCATCTCGGGTGAGGGTCCGCCAGACAACGGCCTCGGCGAGAACGGCTGGGGCTATATCGATGAGCTCGGCCCGACCTATTATCGCAAGGCGGGCGGCGCATGGGGTGATGGCGTAACCCTCGTCGGCCCCGCCGGTCCCGAGGGGCCGACCTACTCCGCCACGAGCACGACGTCGCTGGCGCTCAGCGCTGGCTCCAAATCGCTCACGACGCAGGCCGGGAAGGCGTTTCAAATCGGCGCCCGCGTGCGCCTGACCTCGGCCGCCAATCCGACCACCCACTACATGGAAGGCGTCGTCACTGCCTACAGTTCGACATCGTTGTCTTTCACGGCCGACCGGATCGGCGGATCCGGTTCGCGTGCGGACTGGAACCTCAACATTGCAGGTGAGATCGGCGACAAGGGTGACCCCGGCGCCAGCTATGCCGCCGCATCTACGACATCGATCACCATCGGAACCGGCTCAAAGGCATTTACTGTCGCCGCAGGCCTTGCCTACGTCGCAGGCCTACGGGTTCGGGCATCGTCGGCCGCTAATCTGTCCAACCACATGGAGGGTGTCGTCGCCTCATATAGCGGCACGACGCTGACAATCACGGTTGATCGTACGAGCGGCTCCGGCACGCTCGCGGACTGGTCGATTGGCCTTACGGGTCCCGTAGGCGCTACGGGCCGCGGATACATGGCAACCAGTGTGACGAGCCGCACGCTCGGCATGGGGACGATGAGCTTCACGACGCAGGAAAACCTCGCCTATACGGCGGGCGCTCGCGCCCGGTTCGCCTCCGCTGCCGACCCCGAAACTCACTATATGGAAGGAGTGGTCGACAGTTACTCCGGCACGGCCATTGCCGTGACGTTCGATCTGTTCGAAGGGTCTGGGTCGCGGGCTGATTGGACGATCAACCTTGCCGGCGATCAGGGTCAAGCGGCAACCGTCACAATCGGGACAGTTACGACACTGGCGCCTGGGGCCGACGCGACGGTCGAGAATGTCGGGACCGACACGGAAGCGGAACTCGACATCGGCATTCCGGCAGGCTTCGACGGTGCTGGCTACGGCGGCACGTCCACCACGTCGCTTTTGATCGAGGTCGCCACCAAGGTTTTTACCACGCAAGAGGGGCTCGCCTACACGGCAGCATCTCGCGTGCGCGCAGCGTCCGAGGCGGACCCCTCCAACTACATGGACGGCGCTGTCGTCAGCTACACGGATGACGAACTGACGATCGCTGTTGACTTCGTTTCGGGGAGCGGCACCTTTGCCGATTGGGTGTTCTCTCTTGTCGGCACTCAAGGGCCTGCTGGAGCCGGCAGCGTCGATAGCGTCAACGCGAAGCCCGGCCCCGTCATCGTCCTAGATGGGACCGACATCGCGGCCGGGCATACGCCTATTAACTACGATCCTGCAAGCGGCGGCATCGCGGACCACTTGGCCGCGATTGATGACGCTCTCGGAAGCGCATCGTCAGCAGGCGAGGCCCCCGACGCAACCGTCGCCAGTGGCTCGACGACGGACATCGGAGCCGCTGCCGGTTTCTATATCGAGATCACCGGAACGACGACCATAAACAGCTTCGGCACGACGCCGAACGTGTGGCGCATCGTAAGATTCGTTAGCACACCGACACTAACGCACAACGCAACATCGCTGAAGCTGCCGGGGAATGTGAGCCGGACGGCGGCCGCCGGCGACATTGCTGCCTTCGTATCCGACGACAGCGGCAATTGGCAGTGTGTTGGGTATCAGCGGGCGTCAGGCGGGCAAGACCGGCTCAGCGTTGGCGCTCCGGTGGCTTTGACGATTGCATCGGGTGCAGTCACTCCGACCCAAACGCGTCATACCGTTGATACGGAAGCGTCAGCGGCTACGGATGACCTCGACACCATCAACACCACGAACGCGTCCGATGGGCATATTCTGATCTTAAGCTCGGCGACCGGCTCCCGAGATGTGACGGTCAAAAACGGAACAGGCAACGTCACGCTTCACCACGGCGATTTTGTGCTCGCGTCGTCGACGTATTATCTCGTTCTGATTTTGCGCAATGGCACTTGGTACGAACTGACGCGCGCACCGATGCCAAGCGCTTCAGAGACACAGCCCGGCCTTGTGGAACTCGCTACGGATGCCGAGGCAATCGCCGGAACGGATACTGCACGGGCGGTGACGCCCGCGGGTTTGGCCGCGGCTCTTGCTTCGGCAGTAAGCGACCCGCAAGGGCGCCTGACACTTACGACAAACACGCCTGTCATGTCAGCTGACGTCAACGGGACGACCAACGTTCGCTATACCCCGTACCGCGGCCGACTGGCACCCCTCTTCGACGGCTCGGCGTGGAAGATGCACGACTTCGGTGGCGAGCTTGTGCAGACCACGACCGACACCACCAAAAGCCCAGCGGCGGTCGCCAACAACTCGAACTACGACATTTTCCTCTGGAACGATTCCGGCACGTACCGGATCTCGCGCGGTCCCGCGTGGTCGTCCAGCACTTCTCGCGGTACTGGCTCCGGCACGACGGAGCTCGAGTACGTTCAGGGGCGGCTCGTCAACAAGCAGAGCATTACCAACGGCCCCGCCGCACAGCGCGGCACCTACCTCGGCACGATCCGTTCGAACGGATCGGCGCAGATCGCCTGGAAGTTTGGGGCGATCACTGCGGGTGGCACCGCCGGGTATTTCGGCGTCTGGAATTACTATAACCGCGTCAATTGCACGACGCTCGTCGGCGAAAGCACGGACAGCTGGACGTACGCGTCGACCACTGTTCGTCAGGCGAATGCCTCGGCGGGAATGGCCTGCTCGATCGTGTGCGGAATGGCGGAAGAGCCGATCAGTGCCACTTACCACGGTCGCGCGACCAACTCGACCAACGGCACGGGCGCGTCCGGCATCGGATGGAACGTCACGAATGCATTTTCAGGCACCATGACCGGCGTGTCGTTCCTCGCGGGAAACACTCTACAGGCGGCCATGGTCGCGCGCTACGCGGACACCTTCCTCGGCTTTCTCACGGTCAACGCCGTAGAGGCGTGCACGACAGCCAGCTCGTGTACGTTCTACGGCGACCAAGGGCTGCCGCCTATTCAGACCGGACTGTTTGTCGAATGGAGAGCTTGACGTGAGCGACATTGCATCGAGACTGGACAAAGCCGTCCGCGCCGTTTGCCCGATCGCGGGCGTCTCAGTCGGTCGGGCAAACGATCCGACGACGTGGCGCATTACCTACACCGGCACAGAAAGCGCCGCCGAGCGCACGGCCGCCGAAGCCGTGCTCCTCAGCTTCGACCCGGAAGCGCCGACGGTTCCCGCTTCGGTTACGCCATATCAGGCGCGACAAGCGCTCAACGCGGCAAATTTGCGAGACGCGGCAGAGATCGCCATCGCGGCGGCTTCCTACGATGTCCGAGACGCTTGGGAGTATGCACTGACCATTGAGCGCAACTCCCCGTTCATAGCGGCGATGTCGGCGGCGCTCGGATTGAGTGCGGGGCAAGTCGACGATCTCTTTATCTTGGCGGCCACCTTCTAGGCGGGCCGCATCATTGAGTGACGCAGGGCTGGCTTCGCTGGCCCTTTCTTATTGGGGGTGACGATGACAGCAACCACGGAGGTGCCGGGACGGCTCGCGATCATGCGAGGCTGGGTCGGTCAAAAGGAAGTTCCAGGAGCGCGGGCAAACCCGGTGATTGCCGGGACGCCCACGAGCTGGTTTTCTCTTGTGGAATATCCCGAGATCAAGAGCGACGAGATCGCCAACTGCGCTGCGGCAGTGGGCGCAGCGTTGGTGCTCGAGACGTTCGCGCAAAGCGGCTTCACGTTGGCCGACCTCGACGACGAGGACGAAACCAAGACCAAGGCGGCGCGGAAGGCTCTCGACAAGGCGATTGCCGACACGCCGCTCCCTCCTAGGGAGGGCCGCCTACTCGCCCGCTCCTATGCAACCTGTGGCGTCGATGCGAGCCGCGACCCGCAGCCCGGCGACCTGATTATCGTTCCGCGCGGCGTGTCCTGGCAGGGCCATATCATGCAGATTGATGAAGTTCAGGCGGTCAGCGGGCGCTTCAAGTGCATCGGGGCCAATCAAAGCGATGCGACCAGCGTGGCCTATGTCGACTTCGACGCCGAGATTGTCGCCATTCGCCGGCCAGTGCCCGCGACGGCGAAGGCGCTGAAGGACGCGGGGTCTGCCGCTGTCGCCCGCGGTGAGACCATGAAAAACGTCGGCGATGCTCTAGTGGTCGGCACGCCTGTCGCGGCCGGCACGGTCAAGGTCGTCGAGAAGATGACCGAGGCCACCGAAGGGCTCAACGTCTTCAACCGCCTCGTCGATGCGACTGCGGCAACGCTGGCGTTCTTTGCCACGCATCCGTGGCTGCTGGCGGTGATCCTGGCAGTGATGACCGTCGGCGTCCTACTTCGGTTCTTCGGTGTGGAAACCATTGCCAAGCGTGTTGCTGCGTACGCGGCCGGCGTCCCGCTGACGACGCCGAAACCTGCTTAAGGGGGACACCATGCAGCTAACAACCGTGTTGGCGTTGATCGCGCTTCTGGGGCCGCTCGCGACCTGGGGCGCCACTGAGCTCAAGTCACGGTGGATCGACATTCCGACCGCCGTGGCCAGTGCCAAGAGTGAGGAGAGGGTGGCCTGCAGCGGTCGCATGACCGAGATGCAGACCAAGCTCAACAATGATGCGGCGGAGAAGGTGCGCGCTGCGGAGGAGGCGGCTCGAACGCTCGCCGCAACGCCCGCCGAAGCCGCCGAGCTCGCCGACCTTTGCAACCGTTCTGCGTCCTGCCGTGATCGAAAGAAGGAGACGCAGAAGTGAAAGCCATCATCGCACTAATCGCCGCCGCCGCGCTCGCCGGTTGCGACACGCTTCCGGCCGACCCGTTGGCCCTCAACATCGTGTCGGACACGTTCTGTCAGACGGCCAAGAAGGTCTCATGGTCCGTCTCTGATACCTGGCAGACAATCGACGAAGCTCGACGCCACAACGCCCGGATTGATCGCGTTTGCGGCGTGCCGGGCGGGAAGGGCAAATCCGCGCCCGCGACCTCGTGAGGCCCGCCATGAGGGAAGCAGCCTATGCGCGAGCACCGCACGCCCCCGACGAATGGCCATCCCAATTGGCAACCGCCCTCGCCGTGGGATCTCCTGATCGAGATCAAGGGGCAGCTCGGTGGCCTGGAGACGGGCCAGGAAATGACGCTCGACGAGATGCGGTCGGGGTTCGGCCGGATCGAGCGCAAGGCGGACCACGCCCACGCGAGGACTACCGAACTGAAGGGACGGGTGGATTCACTCGAGCGTTTGTCGCGGACGGCTATCCCGCCGCGCACGGAGCGAGCGGCTTCGCTTCTGTCCATCCCCGGCCTCAAAGCCCTGTCGGCAGCCCTGCCGGAGCTGCGGGAGGTGCTTCTGGCGGCGGTGGCGCTCCTCGCCGCCCTCGGGTGGGCCCGGAACCTGCCGACCGGCTCGCCGACATCGCCAAGCGCGCCGGCCGCTACCGTGAGCCCGTCCGCGCCGTGATGTGGTCCTGCGTCGGCTTGACCATCGGCTCCGTCATCGTCCTGCGTTTCATGACCGGATAGCGCCCCGCGTCCGCACCGCGTCGAGCGCTTGACCGCCCCCGCTGCTGGCCTCTCCACCCCTGGAGGTCAGTGGCGGGGGCTCTTTCGTGTCTGTCGCGCTTCAGCAGCGAAGGTGTGCAGCACCGGCAAGCCCAAAGGGTGGTGGCTCGTGGACGTTACAGCCTCGCGCAATAGCGCTCGGCGAATTTGACCAGGTCGGCGTCGACTTTAGGATCAAGCATCGTTGACGGTCCCGACCGCGGCAACCATCTCGGTGCTCCGCCGTCGACCGTAAGCGCCCCTCTCTCGATCCATCGCACGCTTTGCAGCAGCACTGGCAAGCATGCTTCGAAAATGCGGCGGCCGAGCATACCTTCCGTATCCTCCGGCAAGATGGGACAACTGGCCTGAGCGATGATCGGCCCGGTGTCTACGCCAGCATCTGCGAGGTGAACGGTGGCCCCCGTTCGTGCGGCGCCTGAATTCAAAGCCATACGAACAGCACCAAATCCCGGAAATGCGGGCAACAGAGACATGTGAACGTTGAGCACTTGTCCGTTCAGGTCTGCGATAACGTCAGGTGCCAGCAATCTATTGAACGTCATGCCTAGCCAGTCGATGCGATGCTCTCGGAGGAGTGCGCGGATGCTTGTCTGAAACGCGTCAGGGCCTTCGTCCCAATGCAGCCGAGCCGTCTCGATGCGTCGTTCACTTGTGAACTCTTCGATTTCTGAAGACCGATCCGTCAATATTAGACACACCGGAGTTGCCAGCAGGCGATCCGCGCCAGCTTCCGCGATAGCGCGAGCGAGCATTCCTCGGCCACTAACGGCCCAGGCCAAGCGAATGCCCATTTTTGCCTCCTTTATCTCTCGTCCCAATATCCACAATCGCAGATGCCGCGCGTGCGAATTCCGCAGTCCTCCGCGTGGGGATCGGCAGCGTCGTTCACGCCGGACTCTCCTCTTTCGGGTAGAAGCTATCTTCCGCGCCCGGACGGATCTCGTTCGGTCGCACCGTGTAGCCTAGGCACTTCATTCGCTCGATGTCTTCGTCTTCGACGCCTATGAACCCGCGCTGCGTGTTGTGACCGCAGCAACATCCGGTAGTGCGGATGCCCAGTGCCCAGAGGCTGGCGATCTCGTCAGCGATGCAGCGGTCAATGCCGTAGGTTCGTCCCCACGGTGCCGTAAGCGGAACTTGGTTGGCGTAGCTGCCTATATCGACGTTGATGCACCGGCACACGTTTCTCTCCTCTCCTTCTGTCAAAGAGAACGCACTACTGAGGGTCACTCGGCTTAGTGATCTCGCCTGACAACGTCTTTGTAATGATCTCGTGTGCGCTGCGTAGCGATGGCTCCAGAACATCCCAATGCACGTTCACGCCCGCTAGGACAGCCGCTTCGTGGGCATCTCGCAACGATTTCTGCGCGATCATGAGTTGATGGTAAGCCGCTTCTCGGCCATTGCATCGATCAGCGTCGTGTGCGCGACGATGAGCTGATGCCGCGATGCCTGGTTCCATTCCACGTAGCGCTGCAGTCGCTCTAGCTCTGTCACAGCGGCTCTTCTCCCTTTATCTGTGGTGGTCCTATGGAAGGACTACTGATCCTGTACGCGCAGCAGTGCGTCCACGTCGATCTTGACGACGCGCTCGTAGTGCCGCTGTGCGTCGGCTTTGGTCTTGAACAGCGCGACCGTCAGCGGTGTGTAGTCGTCGGTGCTCTTCTCGTCGGCGGCAATGTGTCCGTCCGTGACGCCAGCCCACATCATCCCACGCCTAGATCCCAATCCCATCGGCTTCTCCTGTTTCGATTTGGTCTTTGCGGTCATTTCCCGTTCTCCTGCTGGTAGAGACGCGCACTACTTCCCGTTACAGTCTTTGATGAAGGTCTTCAGGTCCCGCATCCGCCGCTGGGTCCAGATCGCCTTGTAGCCGTCCTCCCGGGTCAGCTCGCGGGCGTAGCAGATGCTCTCCGTGATGACGGCCATGATGTCCTCCTGGGAGGTGCGCTTCCCCAGCTTCTCGATGACGACCTTCTCCAGATCCATCGAGACCACCTTGAAGACCTTCCACAGCGGGAGGCCGGCCATCTCGGCTATGGCTGCGGCGGAGCAGGCCTTGTCCATGTGGGCGGCTTCGGCGTCACACCGCTCCTTGAACCTCGTGATCACTTCCGGCTCGTCGTTCATTGGCCTCTCCCGCCTAGTTTTGTCCACGCGGGACAAAACCGATTACGTGTTCATGTCTTGTGCTCACTGTGGCGCTTTAAACTGATCCAAAAACCACAACGTTTCCAATCGGCGCACTTAGTCTTCATACCTTCGGCTGGTAATTGCGCCTCGCTCTGAGAGGCAGAACATCGGAACGGCGGACAGTCGCGAGGCTGGCCGCCGTTCTTTCATAAAAGCTTTGCCGAGGGACGCTAAGAGACGCAATCCATGCGTATTTCCCCCCGGCTCACAGCGTTTCTCATTTCCGTCGCCGTCTCGCACGCCGCGGTGTGCCCGGCTGCCGCGCAGAACAAGTTCGCGCAGCCTTCTCTGGTGACGCAGACGGCGCCGTCTGCGGTTCCGCAACTGCCGTTGCCGCCGGCCGACAAGATCGTGCTGCTGATCCGCATGGCGCTGCTGACGCTCAACGATGCGATCGAGAGCGGCAACTACACGGTGCTGCGCGACAGGGGCGGGCCGTCGTTCCGGCAGGCGAACATTGCGTCTGGTCTGGCGCGCATCTTCTCGACGCTCGAAGCGCAGCGGCCGGATCTTGCCGTGGTGGCGATCATGTCGCCGCAGCTTTCCGAGGCGCATGTCGTCGGGCTCGAGCAGCGGCTGCATGTCAAGGGGCAATTCCCGAGCCAGCCGCAGCAGATC
>Ga0196972_1000755_pt1 | contig 12463 bp, 11 predicted proteins | sample S1v_2013CmetaG_FD_148618 | JGI IMG/M metagenome (GOLD analysis project Ga0196972, IMG submission 148618) | Soil microbial communities from Anza Borrego desert, Southern California, United States - S1+v_20-13C | ecosystem: Environmental > Terrestrial > Soil > Desert | place: USA: California...
GCTGGAACGCCAGCTCGACAGAACTGCCGGCAAGATGCTGCAGAAGTCGCTTGAAGATAAAGGCCTGCAATTCCTGCTGGAAAAAGATACCGAACAGCTGATCGGCAACAATGGCCGTGTTTCCGCAGTGCGCTTCAAGGACGGCCAGGAGATCCCGGCCGACCTCGTCGTGATGGCAGTCGGCATCCGCCCAAATTATGCATTGGCGGAATCTGCCGGCATTCACTGCAACCGCGGCATCGTCGTCAACGACACCCTGCAAACCTACGACCCGCGTGTTTATGCCGTGGGTGAATGCGTGGCCCACCGCGGCATTTCTTACGGTCTGGTTGCGCCCCTGTTTGAAATGGCCAAGGTATGCGCCACGCACCTGGCCAACTTCGGTATCGGCCGCTATGTCGGCTCTGTTACTTCCACCAAGCTCAAGGTTACCGGCATCGACCTGTTCTCTGCCGGCGATTTCAGCGGCGGCGAAGGTACCGAAGAAATCATCTTGCACGATGCGGTTGGCGGCGTATACAAGAAGCTGGTAATCAGAGATGACAAAATCATTGGCAGCGTGCTCTATGGCGACACGACCGATGGCTCCTGGTATTTCCAGATGCTGCGCGACAGCAAGCCCATTCACGAAATCCGTGATCACCTGATGTTCGGCCAGGACAGCCTGGGCAATACCGGCCATCTGGGCCAAGACAAAGCCTCGGCCATGACCGACGAGATGGAAGTCTGCGGCTGCAATGGCGTTTGCAAGGGCGCCATTGTCAAATCGATTAATGAAAAAGGCCTGTTCACAATTGACGACGTCAAGAAGCAGACCAAGGCCGGTTCCAGTTGCGGCTCCTGCGTCGGACTAGTCGAGCAGATCCTCGCTTCGACCTTGGGCGGCGGCTATGCTCCGCCATCGACAGCCAAGGCGGTCTGCGGCTGCACCGACAAGAACCATGAAGAAGTGCGCGAAGAAATCCGCAAGCACAAGTACCTCAATATCCCGGATGCAATGCAGGGCATGGGCTGGCGCACGCCTAACGGCTGCGCCACCTGCCGCCCCGCGCTTAATTACTACCTGATCTCGACCTGGCCGCATGAGGCAGTGGATGATCCGCAATCGCGCTTCATCAACGAACGCGTGCATGCCAATATCCAGAAAGACGGTACTTATTCGGTAGTACCGCGCATGTACGGCGGCGTGACCACGCCGCAACAGCTGCGCAAAATCGCCGATGTGGCCGAGAAATACGAAGTGCCGATGGTCAAAGTCACGGGCGGCCAGCGTATCGATCTGCTGGGTGTCAAGAAGGAAGACCTGGTCAACATGTGGGCCGACCTCGACATGCCTTCCGGCTACGCTTACGGCAAGAGCATACGTACGGTCAAAACCTGCGTCGGCAGCGAATTCTGCCGTTTCGGCACGCAGAACTCGACACAGATGGGTATAGACCTTGAAAAAGCGTTCGATCACATGTGGGCGCCGCATAAGGTCAAGTTCGCCGTCTCCGGCTGCCCGCGCAATTGCGCCGAGTCCGGGATCAAGGACGTCGGCATCATCGGCGTCGATTCCGGCTGGGAACTCTATGTCGGCGGTAATGGCGGCATCAAGACCGAAGTCGCACAATTCCTATGCAAGGTCAAAACTGCTGAAGAAGTGCTGGAATATTCCTCTGCCTTTATCCAGATTTACCGTGAGGAAGCGCGCTATCTGGACCGCACGGTGCACTGGATCGAGCGCGTAGGCCTAGACTACGTGAAAAAACGCGTGGTCGAAGATGCGGAGGGCCGCAAGGCTGCGTACGAACGTCTGCAATATGCTCTGCAAGGCGCAGTGGATCCATGGGCTGATCGCGTGCAGAAGCGAGAAGAGCATAAAGAGTACGAAACGATTAGCGTATAACTATTAGCAAGTATTTCGAGGAGTTCCCGATGCAAAAGAGTTTCTGGCAGGCTGGTCATAAGCCGACCCTGTTTTCCGCTTTCCTATATTTCGATTTAAGTTTCATGGTCTGGGTGCTGCTGGGCCCATTGGCCGTGCAGATTGCTGGCGACCTGCAGCTGACTGCCGCGCAGAAAGGCCTGATGGTGGCGACGCCGGTGCTTGCTGGCGCCCTGCTGCGCATCGTCATGGGCGTACTGGTTGACCAGATCAAACCCAAAATGGCCGGCCTGCTGGGTCAAGTAATTGTCATCGCCGCGCTCGCCATTGCCTGGCTGCACGGCATTCACAATTTCCAGCAGGCTTTGACGCTAGGCGTATTCCTGGGCGTGGCTGGCGCATCGTTCGCGGTGGCCCTGCCTTTGGCCTCGCGCTGGTATCCGCCGGAGCATCAGGGTACGGCATTGGGCATTGCCGGGGCCGGTAATTCCGGCACCGTATTTGCCGCCTTGTTCGCGCCTGGCCTTGCGGTCGCTTATGGCTGGAACAACGTATTCGGCCTGGCTCTGATCCCGCTTGCCATCGTGCTGGTAATTTACGCCATTAATGCCAAGGATAGTCCTGATGCGCCGCCGGCCAAGTCGCTGAGCCAGTATGCAGCCATCCTTAAGGACAAGGATGCCTGGTGGTTCATGTTCTTCTACAGCGTGACCTTCGGCGGCTTTGTCGGCTTGGCCTCGTCGCTTACTATCTATTTCAATGACCTCTACAGCCTGGGCCCTGTCATGGCGGGCTACTGCACCGCTGCCTGCGTATTTGCCGGCTCCCTGGCTCGTCCTATTGGCGGTTATATCGCCGATCGCATCGGTGGCATCCGCACCTTGCTGGCCATGTATACCTTGGCCGCGACCCTGCTTGCGATCATGAGCTTCGGTCAACCGACTGTTGCCGCTTCCTTGCTCGTGGTGATCCCGGTCATGGCAGTGCTGGGCATGGGCAACGGGGCAGTATTCCAGCTAGTGCCGCAGCGCTTCCGTAAGGAGATCGGCGTCATGACTGGCCTCGTCGGCATGGCCGGCGGCATAGGCGGTTTCTATTTGGCTGCCAGCCTGGGCTGGTTCAAACAAGGCACTGGCAGTTACCAGCTCGGCTTGCTGATATTCGCGGGCCTAGCCGTACTGGCTATCCTGGGACTTGCCGGCGTTAAAACCCGTTGGCGCACTACTTGGGGTTCAGCCACGATGACCACGGCCAAGGTATGATGCCTGATTATCGTATACGCTGAGATTTGTCATGACTTTGCAATTCCGCGTGGGCCAGACCAGTTTGGCTGGCCCACGTGAACGTAACGAAGATTACTGCGGCATAGTCACGCCGACCAACGAACAGCTCACCACCAAAGGCGCTTTGTTGGTGGTGGCTGACGGCGTCAGTGGCAATGCTGGCGGCTTGGAAGCAGCGGAAATGACCGTGCGCAGTTTGCTCTCTGATTACTATGCGACACCCGACACCTGGGAAGTGCATGCTTCGCTAGATAAGCTGCTGGGCGCCGCTAACCGCTGGCTGCGTGCGCAGGCAACCACTCACCGCGATCTTGCCGGCATGGCGACGACCTTGTCTTTGCTGGTATTGCGCGGCAAGCGCTATTACATCGCCCATGTCGGCGATACGCGCATTTACCGCCTGCGCCAGAACGAGCTGCAGCAGCTGACAACCGACCATGTATGGGACCGGCCCGATATGCGGCATGTGTTGAAGCGCGCCGTCGGTCTGGACCAGCATCTTGCCGCTGATTATGCCGATGGCGATTTACAGCCCGGTGACGTTTTTGCGCTTATGAGCGATGGTGTTTGGGAAGTGCTGGGCCAGAAAGCCATACACGAAGCACTGGGCCGTTACGACAATCCGCAAATGATTGCCGACGACTTGGTAAAGAACGCGCTTGCGCAAGGCGGGCAAGACAATGCCACAGTACAGGTCGTGCGTATCGACCAGCCGGGCCAAGAAACGCTGACCGACCTGCTCGCGGGCGGTATGCATTTAAACGTGCCACCGCGCCTTCGGGCCGGCGATCATTTGGACGACTTCGAGATTATTGAACTGCTGCACGAGTCCCGCGTGACCGTGCTTTATAAGGTACGCAACACCAGCAGCGGTCAGCATCTTGTACTGAAAACATTACAGCCTATATTGGCCGATGACGCCGATAGCTGCCAGGCCCTGCTTAATGAGGAATGGCTGGCCAAGCGCGTCGTATCGCAATATTTGCCGCAGGTATTGCCGTTGGCGACGGAAAAACGCAGCCGGCTTTATTATGTGATGAGCTGGCATGAAGGCGCCACGCTGCAGCAGCGCCTCGATAGCGGCCATCATTTTACTATTACGGAAATCTCGCATATCGGCACTGAGCTCATGCGCGGCCTCAGTGTACTGCACCGGCTCAATATCATGCACCGCGACATCAAGCCCGGCAACATTCACTTGGGCAATGACAACAAGGTGCGCATACTTGACCTCGGCGTGGCCCTGAGTGAAGCCACGGGCAGCATCGCCGCCATGCAGAACCCGGGTACGCCCAGCTTTATGGCGCCCGAATTATTTAATGGTACAGGTGCAGGTGTCAGCAGTGATGTTTATGCGGCAGGCGTAACGCTTTATCACTTGCTGACGCGGCGCTATCCTTATGGCGAGATTGAGCCTTTCCAGCATCCGCGTTTTGGTGACCCCGTAGCACCTACCCGTTACCGGCCAGACTTGCCGAAGTGGGTGGAAAATATTTTATTGAAAGCAGTCGCACGCAGCCCGCAAGCCCGTTTCGAAACTGCGGAAGAAATGTTGCTGGCGCTGGAGCATGGCGAATTGAAGCCGATATTGGCACCGCCGCGTACACCTCTGATTGCACGCAGCAGCCTGGCTGCCTGGCAGTGGGTAGCCATGTTCTCGCTGATTGTGAATTTTTTACTGATTTATTTGTTGGTTGTTTCCTGAAATTTTAGAGTTGGAGCAAGTATGAGTAATTGGACCAAAGTCGCCCCCCTGTCGGAAATCCCCAAACTGGGTTCACGCGTAGTGCGTAGTGCCAAGGGTGATATTGCGGTATTCCGCACTGCGGATGACAAGGTGTTCGCATTGCATGACGAATGCCCGCATAAGAAAGGGCCCTTATCCCAAGGTATCGTTTATGGCGACAAGGTGGCTTGCCCACTGCATGCCTGGCAAATCAGCCTGGTAGATGGCAAGGCCCAGGAGCCAGACGAGGGATCAACCGCCTGTTTTGCGGTCAAAGTGGAAGACGGTACGGTTTACCTGGAGCTGTAAGTTGAGCGCAGAAATTACATCAGCCGAGATCAAGTCCACCTGCTGCTATTGCGGCGTCGGCTGCGGCGTGCTGATCAAAACAGAGAACGGCAAAATCACGGGCGTGCGCGGTGATCCAGATCATCCCGCCAATTTTGGCCGCCTGTGCACCAAGGGCTCCACCTTGCATCTGACAGCAAAACCGGATGCACGTGCGCTGTTTCCAGAACTGCGCCAGGATCGTCAGCAGCTGCGCCAGCAAACCAGCTGGGACCAGGCGCTGGATTATACAGCCGAGCGTTTTGCCGCCATCATCCGCGAGCATGGACCGGATGCTGTGGCCTTTTATATCTCCGGGCAATTGCTGACCGAGGATTATTACGTCTTCAACAAGCTGGCCAAAGGTCTGATCGGCACTAACAACGTCGATACCAATTCGCGCCTGTGCATGTCGTCGGCCGTAAGCGGCTATAAGGCGACTTTGGGTGCGGACGCGCCGCCGGCCTGCTACGAAGATATCGACCATACCGCATGCCTGTTCATTGCTGGCTCGAACACGGCTTATGCCCACCCCATCATTTACCGCCGTATTGAAGACGCCAGGGCAAAAAATCCCGACCTTAAGATCATAGTCGTCGATCCGCGCCGCACCGATACTGCGCAAGCAGCGGACCTGCACTTGGCGATCCTGCCTGGCACCGACGTCGCGCTATTTAACGGCCTGCTGCATGTAATGCTGTGGGAAGGCCTGCTGGATATGGCTTACATCAATGCCCATACTGTAGGTTTTGATGCGCTCAAGAATACCGTGCGCGAATATACGCCAAAAATGGTGGCGGATATCTGCGGCATCAAGGAAGCCGATATTATTACCGCCGCCCAGTGGTTCGGCGCCGGTCCCACGCTTTCCATGTACTGTCAGGGGCTCAACCAATCCAGCAGCGGCACTGATAAGAACGCCGCATTGATCAATCTGCACCTGGCCACCGGCCAGATCGGCAAGCCTGGTGCCGGCCCATTTTCGCTGACGGGCCAACCCAACGCCATGGGCGGTCGCGAAGTCGGCGGCATGGCCAACTTGCTTTCCGCTCACCGCGACCTCGCTAACCCAGAACACCGCGCTGAAATCGCCAGTTTCTGGGGAATCGACAGCGTACCCGAACAGCCTGGCAAGACCGCCGTAGAAATGTTCGACGCCTTGCGCAACGGCAGCATCAAGGCTGTATGGGTCGCCTGTACTAACCCGGCGCAATCCATGCCCGACCTCAGCGGCGTGCATGAGGCCTTGCGAAACGCCGAACTGGTAGTGGTGCAGGACGCTTACCAACATACCGAAACCACGGAATTCGCCGACGTGTTGCTGCCAGCTTCAACCTGGGGTGAAAAAGAAGGCACAGTCACCAATTCCGAACGCCGCATCACTCATGTCAACGCAGCGGCAGTAGCCGGCGGCGAGGCGCGTCATGACTGGCAGATCGCCACCGAGTTCGCTCTCAGGTTAGGGCGTTTGCTGCAGACCAGAACCAGTGTCGACAAGCTCTTCCCTTACACCAGTGCGGAAGAGGTTTTCAACGAGCACCGCGAAACCACACGCGGCCGCGATCTCGACATCACCGGCCTCAGTTATGGCTTACTGGATGAGCAAGGGCCACAGCAGTGGCCATTCCCAGCGGGAGTAAGCACTGGCCGTCCTCGTCTTTATACTGATGGCGTTTTCCAAAAAGACGGCGGCAAAGCGCAGTTTGTAAACACCCAATACAAACCCACCGCCGATAAAACCGACGCTCGCCATCCGCTGCACCTGACTACAGGCCGGCTGCGCGACCAATGGCACGGCATGAGCCGCACCGGCACCGTCGCACAGCTTTTCAATCATGTAGAAGAACCAATCATCTCCATGAATGAAGGCGACATGCAACGCCGCTCGATTAAGCCTGGCGATCTGGTCAAAGTCAGCAACAAACGCGGCAGCTTGGTGCTGCGCGCCCTGCCCTCGGATGAAATGATGCCGGCGCAGACGTTTATTCCCATGCACTGGGGCAGTCAGTTCATGAACGGTCTGGGCGCCAACATCCTGATGCCGAGCGCTTTTGACAAGACTTCCAAGCAGCCGGAGCTCAAGCACGCTGCCATCAAGGTAGAAAAATTGGAGCTGCCGTGGCGCATGACTGTGATGCGTACCTGCCACAATCTCAAGCTGCTGAACGATATCCGTGGCCTGCTCAAGCATTTTGAATACGCGACTTGCGGCCTATTCGGACGAGAGCCTGGTATTGTCATCCTGCGCGCCGCCCATACTGAAGCGCCGGATGCAGAATTAATCGCCCATCTCGACGCCTTGCTAGGCATGACGGAGGGCATGCCCATGCTCAATTACAATGATGCCAAGCGCGGTATTTCCAAACGTATTCTGGTCGAAGATAATCAAGTGACCGGCGTGCGGCTCATAGGCGAAATCCTCGCCGCAGACTGGCTCAAGCAGGTCATGACCCAAGGCCACTTCTCGGATGAGCTGCGGCGCTGGGCACTGGCCCCGCTGAGTGCGCCTCCGAGCGGCCAGCGCAGCCGCGGCCGTATCGTATGCAACTGTGTTGATGTGGCTGAAAATGAAATTCTGGATGTGATTGGCCTCGGCGGAAACTTGAATGCGCTACAGTCAAAACTCAAATGTGGCACCGAATGCGGATCATGTGTGCCAGAATTGAAGCGCCTGATCCAGATACATAGCAAAAACGCCGCCTAGCGGACGATGACTAAAGGGGTTGGAATGAAAAGTATTTATTGCGGCTTGTTCTTGCTGGCTTTTTTTAGCGCTCCGGCTTGGGCCGAAGAAGCTACGGAAGATATTCAGGCGACAACGCCTAAAGGCGACCGGGTTATTCTGCATGCCAATGGCCGCTGGGAATTCGTGGACCAGAAGAAAGCCGCTGAGGCAGAAAAAATTGCCAAGCAGTTCCCTGAAAACCAGGGCTGCCCGCCAGGCACGCAAGGCGGATTTCTGGGCTTTGGCCGCTGCATTCCGATTGGCGACAAGGATTTCAACCGCGGCTCCTTGGGCGGCAAAGGGCGTTAGATACCATTAAGCAGTGCGGGTTGGAAGCTAGAGCAGCCCGCGTTCGGCGAACGACAAAGTCGAGTTGCCGGCTACTACAAAATGGTCGAGCACGCGCACATCCACCAGCGCCAGCGCTTCCTTCAGTGCGGTCGTTAATAGTTCATCCGCACGGCTCTGCTCGGCAACGCCCGAGGGATGGTTGTGGGCAAAAATGACGGAGGCGGCATTGTAGTGCAGTGCGCGTTTCACCACTTCTCGCGGATAGACGCTGGTTTGGGTCAAAGTCCCGGCAAATAGTTCTTCCTGTGCCAATACACGATTCTGCGCATCCAGAAACAGTACCATAAATACTTCCCGCGACAGGCTGCCGAGCTTGAGGCATAAGTAATCCCTCACTTGCTGAGGCGATGACAATACATCGCGTGACTGCATCTGCTCAGCCAGCGCGCGGCGGCTCATCTCAAAGATGGCTTGCAGCTGGGCGTATTTGCTGCTGCCTATACCGCTGACCTGGCTGATTTCCCCCAGATCAGCGGCAAAAATCCCATTGAGGCTGCCAAAGCGCGTCAGTAAATCCCGCGCCAGATCGACCGCGCTTTTGCCCACCACACCAACCCTTAGGAAGATGGCTAATAACTCAGCATCGGACAAAGTAGCCACGCCCTGCTGTAACAGCTTTTCACGAGGCCGCTCGCCCTCCGGCCAATCGGTAATCGCCACGCTTCCCCCTTTAATATAAAATTGAATCTATTGATAATTTTTCCAATTATGACCCATTCCTCAATTAAAAAACTGCTGCTGGGCATTACCGGCGGCATTGCCGCCTATAAATCCGCCGAACTGGTGCGCCTGCTCGTCAAGCAAGGGATTGAGGTTCAGGTCGTGATGACGGAAGCTGCCCGGCATTTCATTACGCCAGTAACGCTGCAGGCGCTTTCCGGTAAGCGCGTATTCACTGACATGTGGGACGAGAGCATAGCCAATGGCATGCCCCATATCGAATTATCGCGCGAGGCAGATGCCATCCTGATCGCGCCTGCCAGTGCCGATTTTATTGCCAAGCTGGTACACGGCGGCGCCGACGATTTGCTTTCTACGCTATGCCTGGCACGCGATTGTCCTTTAATGGTAGCGCCGGCTATGAACAAGCAAATGTGGGACAACCCAGCCACCCAACGCAATATTGCTCAGTTGCAGCAGGATGGCATTGATATCTTAGGGCCGGGCAGCGGCGAGCAGGCCTGCGGTGAAATCGGCTTCGGACGCATGCTGGAGCCGGAACAGCTGCTGGCCCTGATTGAAGCCGCGTGGCAGCCCAAGGTATTGGCCGGCAAACGTGTGCTGATTACGGCAGGGCCTACGGTCGAGGCCATCGATCCAGTGCGTGCAGTCACTAACTTCAGCTCCGGCAAAATGGGCCACAGTATTGCCCAAGCCGCGTGGGAAATGGGGGCGGAAGTCACGTTGGTCAGCGGACCTACTGCCCTCTTATCGCCATCGGCGGTCAAGACCATAAACGTCGTGAGCGCTGAGGACATGCTTAATGCCGTCATGGATCATATCCAAGCCCAGGATATTTTTATCAGTGTCGCAGCGGTGGCAGATTATCGACCGGCACAGCCGAGCACCAACAAAATCAAAAAGAATGGTGCAGCTTTATCGCTGGAATTAATTCCGAATATAGATATCCTGGCGAAAGTGGCTGCCTTGCCGGATGGGCCCTTTTGTGTCGGCTTTGCCGCCGAGAGTGAAAACTTACTTGAATACGCCGAGCAGAAGCGCCAGCGCAAGAATCTGCCGCTGATTGCAGCCAATCTGATTGATGCCATGGGCAAGGAAGAAAGCAGTCTGACATTGCTCGATGCCAATGGCAGCCATCCGTTGCCAAAAGCGCCTAAATTAGTATTGGCCCGTAGATTGTTGCAACATGTAGCGGTTATGCTGAACCAATCCGAACCCTAATACCGAGAATAACCATGAGCTTAAAAGTTGACCTGAAAATCCTAGACACCCGTTTGCACAACTTGATACCGGCCTACGCAACCCCAGGCTCCGCCGGTCTCGATTTGCGCGCTTGTATTGAGCATGTCAAAACTTTACATCCGGGCGAGACCGAGCTGATCCCCACTGGCATGTCCATCCACCTTTCCGACCCTAATTATGCGGCGCTGATACTACCGCGCTCCGGCTTAGGCCACAAACATGGCATTGTACTGGGCAATCTGGTTGGCCTGATTGATTCGGATTACCAGGGCCAGCTGCTGGTTTCCTGTTGGAACCGCAGCCGCGAATCTTTCCTGCTCAATCCTATGGAGCGCATCGCCCAACTGGTGATCGTACCCGTGGTTCAGGCCAGCTTTAATGTAGTGGAAGACTTTGCTGCTAGCGAACGTGGAGAGAACGGATTTGGCAGCACAGGAAAACACTGATTAAGCATAATTTCACTTGAAGAACTGCCTGTTTTCATGATATAAATGCGGTCTTTTCGAATTTCGGAGTCCGCCATGGCACGCGTATGTCAGGTAACCGGCAAAAAGCCGATGGTTGGGAATAACGTTTCCCATGCTAATAACAAGACCAAGCGTCGTTTCCTGCCAAATTTGCAGAATCGCAAATTCTGGGTAGAAAGCGAAAACCGCTGGGTAAGCATGCGTATCACTAACGCCGCATTGCGTACTATCGACAAGAACGGCATCGACTCCGTTCTGGCCGACTTGCGCGCTGCCGGCGAAAAGATTTAAGGACAAGCCATCATGCGTGAAAAAATTAAACTGGAATCTAGCGCCGGTACTGGTCATTTCTATACCACGACCAAGAACAAGCGCACCATGCCTGAAAAGATGGAAATCAAGAAATTTGATCCCGTCGTCCGCAAGCATGTGATCTACAAGGAAACCAAGCTTAAATAATTAAGCTTCAGGTTCAATAAAAAAGCCCGCATATGCGGGCTTTTTTATTGTCTTGATATATTTTTACGCCATCTTATAGCAGCGTAACCGGTATGAGAATTCCTGCAAGGCCTGAATCCCGCTCGCTTCTGCGCGATGGCACCAGTCTTCCAGACTCTTCAGCAATTGCTCCTGGCTCACTGTAGAACGCGCCCACAGCCCCGTCAGTTCCTGCTTGAGCTGATAAAGCGTCTGCAGGCGCGAACTGTGCTGCAGGATATTGCTGAGTTCCAGCTTTTCCTGGTCCTTTAGCTGACTAGCATCAAGGTGCAGCCAATGGCGTATGCGCTCCATGGTAACCGGCACAGGCTCATGCTGCTGATAGGCATTCTGGATCTTGTTTATCTCTTCCTTGTATGCCCGCTTCAGCATGCGGCCATATTTACCCATGACATCAAAACGATGGGTAATCACCGCCTGCAAGGTATCCAGGTCGCATTTGGTTTTGGCCCAGTCAAAACGTACTTGCGGCGCAATTTTCTTGACCTTGGCCAAGCCCATGATCTGCATAAGACGGATATACATCCAGCCTATATCGAATTCATACCATTTACTGGAAAGCTTGGCTGAACTGGCATAGGAATGGTGATTGTTATGCAGCTCTTCACCACCGATAAGTATGCCCCATGGGACAATATTGGTGCTGGCATCATCTGCCGCAAAATTGCGATAGCCCCAGTAATGGCCGATGCCATTGATAATGCCGGCAGCAGTAACAGGAATCCAGACCATTTGCACGGCCCAGATGGTCAAGCCCAGAGGACCAAACAAAAGCACATTGATAATCAGCATGAGGCGTATACCAAGGCCGTCATGCTTGCTGTAAAGGTTCCGCTCTATCCAGTCCTGCGGCGTACCGCTGCCGAACTTATCCATAGTCTCTTGGTTTTTGGCTTCATTTTGGTAAAGCTCGGCGCCTTGACGCAGAACCTTTCTGATTCCTAATACTTGCGGACTATGTGGATCATCTTCGGTTTCGCAACGTGCATGATGCTTTCTGTGGATAGCTGCCCACTGTTTAGTTTGCATGCCGGTAGTCAACCATAGCCAAAAGCGGAAGAAATGACTTATGACAGGATGCAAATCGAGGGCGCGGTGAGCTTGGCAGCGGTGCAGGTAAATAGTAACCGCTGCAATAGTAATATGGGTAAGAGCCAAGGCCACTACTATATAGCCCCACCAAGGTAATTCAAACAACCAAAAATTCATTAAATTCATACTCCTATAATAGAACAACCTATCAGTAATTATTCGCTGACACTGTACGCCAGTTCGCTGATTTGCACTATCTTTAAG
>Ga0196972_1000756_pt1 | contig 12436 bp, 12 predicted proteins | sample S1v_2013CmetaG_FD_148618 | JGI IMG/M metagenome (GOLD analysis project Ga0196972, IMG submission 148618) | Soil microbial communities from Anza Borrego desert, Southern California, United States - S1+v_20-13C | ecosystem: Environmental > Terrestrial > Soil > Desert | place: USA: California...
GCTTATCGGCATGGGAAGCCTGCTATTACTGCTGCTCATCGGTCTTTATGGTTACAGCTATATGGAATCCCTGGCGCCTCCGCCGTCAGTGCTGCCCCGCCCGGCGATCAGCCAGCAACGGGTAACACCCGTTATCGAGAATCATGTCGTAACAGAAGCAGATGGTACGGTAAGCACGCCGACCGCGACCAATGCTAGCGCTGCAGCAGAGATGGTTGTTACTCAGCAGACGAAAACAACGTCAAACATCGATGCAGCCAGCGTGACACCGGCTGCCAATACATCTTTACCGCAAAGAGCTACCGTCGTTGAAGACAGGAAAGCGCAAGCGCCCAAATCCGAGGAAGTGGTCATGGGTGATCCCATAGCATCACCGGAAGATGGGGCGCTGAAAATTACGCGCAATCCGGTGGTGGTAGGGGTTCACCCTGACTTAACCGCAGCGTATCAGGCATTCAATAACGGTGACGACGCCACTGCTCAATACCATTACCGCAAGGTGCTGCAATCGGATATACGCAATACCGACGCTCTCCTGGGCATGGCTGCCATTGCGTCGCGCCAGGGCCGTGCTCCGGATGCCGCAGGTTGGTACGCCAAAGTGCTGGAAGTCGACCCGCGCAACACGATTGCCCAGGCAGCCCTAGCTAGCGGGTATGCACAGGCGGATCCAATAGGCGCCGAGTCGCGCATCAAGAACATGCTCTCATTGCAGCCGGATGCTGCCCATCTGCATGCGGCATTAGGCAATGTCTATGCCGAACGCAGTGACTGGGTGCAGGCACAGCAGGCTTATTTCCAGGCATTCCATTTCGCGCCTACCAACGCTGATTATGCTTTCAACCTCGCCATCAGTCTTGACCATCTGGGCAAAGCCTCTCTCGCCCTGCAGTATTACCAGCAGGCGCAAGCGTTGTTATCCCAATCCGGCAGCGGGAATATAGACCGTGCTCAGCTGGAGGCGCGGATACAGCAGCTGCAGTAGTTGCCACCGCGTTGTTGCTGCCTTGTTCGGGGTCCCCGAATCTGATAAATAGTCAGTACCAACAATAAAGACGATGAAATGCTGATCCTCTACAGGGCGAAATTCCATGGCTGAACAAAGACGCAAGCTGCGACTGGGCGAACTGATGGTCCAGCAGGGCCTCATCAGCCAGGACCAATTGCGCATCGCGCTCATGGAGCAGGAGCAGAACAATATCCCGCTGGGCCGTCAGCTGGTGCGCCTGGGGTTTGTCACCGAAGCCATGGTGCGCGACCTGGTGGCGCATACCATCGGGCAGGAGAGCGTAGACCTCACGACAGTCATCGCCGATGCCGATGCGCTCAAGATGGTGCCTGAAGATTTTGCACGCCGTTATCATCTTTTACCGATTGCCTATGAAGAACCCAATCGGTCACTTGTGGTAGCAATGGCCGATATGTTCAATGTGGTGGCGATCGACCAACTGCGCGCCATGTTGGGCGGCCAGATCCAGGTCAAGCCTGTGCTTGCCGCGGAAGCCCAGCTGGAAGAACACATTGACCAGTTTTACGGCTACGAGTTATCGGTCGACGGCATCCTGCGCGAGATCGAAACCGGCGAGATCGACTATCAGAGCCTGCAGGCTGGCGGCGATGAATACACACAACCCGTCGTGAGATTGGTCGGCGCGCTGCTCATGGATGCTGTAAAACGCGGCGCATCCGATATCCACTTCGAGCCCGAATACGCATTTCTGCGCGTGCGCTACCGTATCGATGGTGTTCTGCAGCAGATACGCAGCCTGCACAAGACTTACTGGCCTGGCATCGCCGTCCGGCTCAAGGTCATCAGCGGCATGGACATTGCCGAGACGCGCTCACCTCAGGATGGCCGACTCAACATCACACTTGTCGGTCGCCCAATCGATTTTCGTGTCGCCAGCCATCCGACCATCCATGGCGAAAATATCGTGCTGCGCGTACTAGACCGCGAAAAATCCATCATCCCACTGGAGCGCATGAACCTGCGCACGGAAACCCTCGAAGAGCTGAAGCTCATGATGACGCGCCCCGAGGGCATCATGATTGTCACCGGTCCAACCGGCAGCGGTAAGACCACCACGCTGTATTCGCTGCTGACCTTCCAGAATACGGAATCGGTCAACATCATGACCCTGGAAGATCCAGTCGAATACCCGGTCGCCATGATGCGCCAGACCTCGGTGGCCGAGGTCAACAAGGTGGATTTTGCCAACGGTATCCGCTCCATCATGCGTCAGGACCCGGACATCATCCTGGTCGGTGAAATTCGCGATTCGGATACCGCCACCATGGCTTTCCGCGCAGCCATGACCGGCCACCAGGTGTTTAGCACGCTGCACACCAATTCCGCGCTGGGCACTTTCCCGCGTCTTGCCGACATCGGCATCTCGCCCGACATCATGGCCGGCAATATCATAGGCGTGGTCGCGCAGCGGCTGGTGCGTGTGCTGTGCAAACATTGCAAGGAAGCCTATTCACCCGATGAGGATGAACTCAGGCTACTGGGCGTCAAGCCGCGCGCCGATTTGCAGGTTTACCGGCATACCGGCTGCAAACGCTGCGGTTACACCGGCTACCGTGGCCGCATGGCCATCATCGAGTTGCTGCGTATCGACAGCGACATGGACGCGTTAATCGCCCGCAAGGCGCATCTGGACGAAATCCGCAAGCTGGCGCTGGACAAGGGTTTTGTGACACTTGCTGATGACGGCATACGTCGCGTTCAGGATGGCACGACCAGTCTGGCGGAAGTCATGCGCGTCATCGACCTGACCAACCGGATGCACTAGTACGACCATGCCAACCTACAATTACAAGGCGGTAGACCAGGTTGGACATCCGGCGCAGGGACAGATGGATGCGCAGAACGAGATCGATCTTGAGCTGCGGCTGGAGCGTATCGGCCTCAACCTGATCACCTTCCGCACGGCGAAAAAGAACAATTCTGTTTTCAGTAGCCGCAAGGTTTCGCTCAAGGATTTGATGATGTTCTGCTTCCAGCTTGAGCAGCTCAGCAGCGCGGGGGTGCCATTACTGGAAGGCTTGGGCGATTTGCGCGATAGCACAACCAACCTGCATTTCCAAAAAATCATAGGCGCACTGGTGTCAGAAGTGGAAGGCGGCAAGATGTTGTCGCAAGCGCTGGCGCAATACCCAAGTGTATTCAGCAATGTTTTCGTCAGCCTGGTGCGTGCGGGTGAGCAGACCGGCAAGCTGCCGGAAGTCTTTGAGAATCTCGCGAATACCTTCAAATGGCAGGATGAACTCGTTTCGCAGACCAAGCGCCTGCTGACATATCCGGTGTTTGTGCTGTTCGTAGTGGTAGGCGCGGTGACCTTTCTCATGATGTTTCTGGTGCCGCAGATGACCTCATTCCTCGGCAATATGGGGCAGGAGCTGCCGACCCAGACCAAGGTGCTGATGTTCATTTCCAAGGTCTTTGTCGATTACTGGTGGCTGCTGTTCAGTCTGCCCATTGTGGCGGCCATCGTTATCGGGCTGATGATCCGGCAAAGTGCCGAGATGCGTTACCGCTTCGATTTCGTCGTGCTGCATCTGCCCGTCACCGGCGACATCCTGCAGAAAATCATCCTGGCGCGGTTCGCGCGCTATTTCGCCTTGATGTATCAGACGGGGATTCCCATCCTCGATGCCATCAAGACCTGTGAGGATATCGTTGGCAACCGGGCTGTAGCCAGTGCATTGAGCCGTGCGCATCAGCAGATCAACGCTGGCGACAGCATGAGCGAAAGCTTTCATAACGCCGGGCTGTTTCCGCCACTAGTGGTGCGCATGATCAAGGTGGGCGAGAACAGCGGGGCGTTGGACGCATCATTGCTGAAAATCAGCTATTTCTATGACCGCGATGTGAATGAATCCATAGACAAGATGCTCAAGATGCTGGAGCCGGCACTGACGGTGGTGCTGGGCGGCATACTCGCATTCATCATGTTCTCGGTGCTGGGCCCGGTGTACGATTCTTTCAGTCAGCTCAAACTGTGACCATGCGAAACAATAACGATACTTACAAGCCATGCTGACTAAAATCGTTCTGTGCGCAACCGGCAAGCACCTGACCGCAGGCATTTGGCGGCTGGGCAAGCTGCAATCACACCAAGTCTTCGCAATGATGAGCAAGGCCTGCAGGATTTCCGCCGGTTTCTGCAGAATCACCCGGATATCCAGCTTTATCTTCTCGCAGACGATGTCGAGGAAGATTTCCGGCTGGAGACACTGCCGCATACTTATGGCAATACGCGACGGGAGATAGTCGAGCGCAAGCTCAACCAGATCTACCGCGGTACAGCCTATCGTGCGGCGCACTTCATCAATCGGGAGCGCGAAAAGCGCCGCGATGACCGTTTTCTCTTCATCGCACTGAGCAATACCGAGCTCATCCAGGGTTGGATGCAGGTTATCGAAGAGCTGCAGGCACCGTTGGTGGGGGTGTACCTGCTGCCCATGGTCAGCCAGGTGATCGTGCGCCGGCTCAAGCTCATGCCACCGCATATACTGCTCAGCGAAAGACTGAGCTCCGGTTTACGGCAGACCTACCTACACAACGGCCGCCTGCGCGTCAGCCGCCTGGCACCTATCCCGCCTGATGCGGAAAACAAGCTGGGCTTTTTCTATGTAACGGAAACCGAGAAGGCGCGTCTCTACCTGATCAGCCAGCGCCACATCACTCGCGATACTGCGTTGCATGTCGTCATGCCGACGCTGGATGAAAGCAGCGAGCAGATTGGCCGGCTCATTGAGCAGGAAAACGGCGTCGATTGCAGCCGTGTAGATCTAGCGCAGTTTGCAGGCAGCCTGAAACTCGACCCCAGCCTGTTGCGGCAGACGCCCGAGCTGCTGCATATGCACCTGCTCGCGCTGGGAAATGTGCCGGACAACCTTGCACCCTCCAAACAGGTCAAGAATTCGCAGATCAATATGCTGCGCAAGGGGCTCAATCTCACCAGTGCCGTGATTCTGCTGGCTGGGCTGGTGCTGGCGGGGGTATATCTCAAGGAAAGCTTTGATTCGGACGCTTCAGCAGAGCAGCTTGCTAGCCAGACGCAGGCGCAGGAAAACCTTTACAACGAGGTGGCCAAGGATTTCCCTTCAACACCTATTCCCAGCAATGACCTCAAGCTCGCTGTGGAGCTGCATCAGGCTATCGTGGGGCATGCCAAATCCCCGGAGCGCATCATGCAGGTGATCAGCCAGGCTATCGAAGATGCGCCCGAGATCGAGATTACCCGGCTGCGCTGGGTGCGCACCAATGACACTACACTCAGGGATACGGATCAGCCCGCAGCCTCAGTGCCTGCATCACAGGTGACTCAAGACCCAACCGGATTCACGCCTGATCCAACAGCCTTGTATCAGACGGCATTCGTGAATGGTGAAATACGCGGATTCACCGGTGATTATCGCGCGGCCCTGCAGAGCGTGACGCAATTCGTGGAAAGGCTGCGCGCCGATCAGGAAGTAGAGCAGGTGCAGATACTGCAGGAGCCGGTAAATGTCAGCTCGCTCACCAGCCTGCAGGGCAGCACGGCCGAGGAGCAAACATCGCAGCAAACGCCGGCGCTGTTCAAGGTCAAAATCATCCTGAAACGGCAGGGGGCTCCCGCATGAACCTGACTAAGCAGGATTGGAACAAGCTACGCTTCCCCATCATCTCGCTGGGCGCTGCACTCATTGTCGCTACTGTGCTGGTGGGATATGCCGAGGGCAGGAAAACCGAGAAGCAGCAAATTCTCACGCAGCAGGAAAGCCAGCTTACTCAGGCGCGGCAACGTTACCAATCTTCCGGACAGGAGAAGGAAGTCATCATTCAGTACCTGCCGCAATATCAGCAGCTAATCCGGGATGGCTTCATCGGCGAGGAAAGGCGTCTCGAGTGGGTGGACGGCTTGCGCACCATACACCAGCAGCACAGGCTCTTCGGCATCAACTACACCATAGAAACCCAGCAGGAATACAAGCCGACTTTTGCGCTCAATGTCGGCCCGTTCAGCCTGCAGCGCTCGGTCATGAAGCTTGAGCTCGCCATGCTCCACGAAGGCGACTTGATCACGCTGATCAAGGCGCTGGATGAACAGCAGACTACGCCCTTTATTGTGCGTGATTGCGAAATTACCGGCACAGGCCCGGCCAATGCCAATACGCTCACGCCGAATCTGCGTGCCAATTGTGAGTTGGACTGGCTCACCATTCGCGAACCGCAGGCCGTCAAGCCATGAGATATCTGCTGATAGTACTGATGTTCATATCCACCCCCGCGCTGGCTGCTGAGCCATTCGGCCGGCTGTTCACCACGCCTGCAGAGCGCGCCACGCTGGACCATCTGCGCCAGACCCGCAAGATCGAGCCGGTGAATGCAGACACTGCAACACAGGAAATCCTGGAGCTTGCACCGGTGGCCCCTCCTTCGGTATCGGTGCAGGGTTACGTGAAACGCAGCGACGGCAAAAAAGGCACGGTGTGGGTCAATGATCAGCCTCTGCAGGAGAACACGAGTAGCGACGGCGTGGAAGTCGGCAAGTTACCCAAGACGGGCAATGAAGTACAGCTGAAAGTCCCGGGTCTCGACAAGAGCCTCAAGTTGAAAGCAGGACAGGTTTACGATCCAGAGACAGACTCAATTTTGGAGAGCAGGATAAAGCTAGGTACACCTCAGGTTGAGGAGTCAGGGACAATCGGAACAGTACCGAGTGACAGACCATAATTTTCAAAAGCCCTCTTGCAGAAGAGATCTGAGTAAGCAGCAAGGAGCAGCCCTGATCTTGGCGGTCTTCATCATTGGACTTGCAGCTACTGCTTTGCTAATTAGAAGTTTTAGTGGTGAATCTTTAAAGGCGGAGCGTCAGGAAGATACTATGCGCGCGCTCATGCAAGCCAAAGAGGCGATGATTGGATGGGCAGTAAGTCATGACGAAGCCCCCGGTCAATTGCCTTGGCCTGACAAACGAGAAGTCACAGGCTCCCCGAAATATGATGGCTACAGTGATTGCAGTAATTCAAACTTCAATTTACTCAATAGTCTTGCTGAGCCTAATTTCCTTGGACAGCTGCCTTATATTGAATCGACGGCTCCTTGTGAAATTTATCCTGGCTTAGGCAATCTATTCCAAGATAGTAGTAACTCTAATCTGTGGTATGCGGTTTCTCGCAATCTCATTCGTAATTACAGTAATTCAACAAATCCTATTATCAATCCCAGTATTATCGATATGCCAACATATCCTTGGATGATAGTAAGGGATGCAAGGGGATCCATAATTTCAGACAAAGTTGCAATTGTGGTTGTCGCTCCAGGTCCACCGCTTTCAAGCCAAGATAGGTCTCTAGCTGCACCACCCCCTTCAGAATTTCTCGATCAGATTACTATCAATGGGATAACTTATTCGAATTTCGACTATGACACTGATGATGAAGATTTTGTGATGAGCGATAGTGTTGCTAATGTGTTTAATGACAAGCTTGTCTATATAACTATTGATGAGCTTATGAATGCGTTAGTCAAGCGTGCAGCAGCAGAAACTCGAGCGAGACTCGTCACTTATAACGCGGCCAATGGTCGCTTTCCAGACGCTGCATCAATACAGGCCCCCTTGGGCGCGAATAGCTACATTGCAATATCAGGAAGAGATAGTGGAACTGTACCATTCGATGTAACTGATACGGTTGCATGTAACTATTTAAGTTCAACTTTAGCTTCTTGTAATGTGTCATTCAGTTTGGTCAGCGGAGTTGCAATGCAAAGAATAGGTGGAGGTCAATGGAGCTCAAGGTCAGGTTCATGCAACAGAAAAACTACTGTCTATTCAAATGACACCTGTAGCTGTACAGGTGCGGGAAGTTGTTCTTCATCTATTTTGAATAGCTTTAGCTGCACTGCTGATGGGGTGTGTAATATGTTCTTGATTACAGGTACCGGAACTTATCTTTATTCCCCAGCCCCGTATGCTGCATTTCCGGCTGTGGCGATGTCTGGGAATTGCAGTGCTTCGGGCGTCAATGTTATATGTAGCGGTGACGGAGCATTTGGTATTCGTGGGTTGAATATGCCCAGTTGGTTTGGGGACAACCGCTGGCAAGATTACTTTTATTACCATAAGCGTTCGGACACTGATATACAGGTGGGATCACGAACAAATATTGGAGCTCTAATAGTAGGTACTGGCAGGCCAATCACCAGTATGCCTTATGCAGCCTCCAAGTCAGCTTCCCCACAAATAAGGCCTTCAATCGATAGGAGGGATTACTTGGATAGTGGTGAAAACGCCGATGGGGACCTGCAATATGAATCGACCAATACCCCTCAATCTAATAACTATAATGATCAACTCTTCATAGTTGCACCATGATATTCACCTCTAAATTCCGAGCTAAAACCCAAGGTTTTTCCTTAGTAGAAATGGCGGTAGTTATCGTCATTTTAGGTCTCGTGTTAAGTACTTTATTACTACCTTTACAAGCTCAACGTAACCAAGTATTCCAAACCCAAACTGAGAATACATTAGAAGTTGCAAGAAGAGCCTTACTTGGTTTTGCGCAAGCACATGGTCGTTTACCATGTCCAGCCATTGCGAATGGGATTGAAGATCCGATCCCAGTGACAGGTATATGTACTTCGCAGTGGGGTTTTCTGCCAGCTGCTACGTTAGGAATTCAACCTACAAATTCTAATGGCTTGGCTATTGATGGTTGGAATAACCCAATTCGCTATGCAATATCTACGGCTAGTTCGAACAGCTTCACGACTGTGAATGGCATGAGCAATACTACGATTGCTGCGCTAGAGCCTGATCTGAGAGTTTGCACAGACTCGTCGGTAACGAATTGCTCCGCGGCCACTTACCTCATAAATAATGCCGTGGCTGTTATTTTTTCCACAGGTCCCACTGCAGGTGAGGGTGCGGGCGGACCAGACGAGGTTGAAAACCTCGATGACAATGACACCATATTTGTTAGTCAAACGCCTATCAGTACAGCTGGCAATGAGTTCGATCATCTCCTAGTTTGGATTTCACCTTATGTTCTCTATAACGCCATGATCGAGGCGGGGCAGCTGCATTAATGAACGACAACCAGCTTCTGCGTTACAGTCGCCACATCCTGCTGCCGCAAATCAGTTATGAAGGACAGGAAAAGCTGGTGGAAAGCCATGCACTGATTGTCGGTGCGGGTGGCTTGGGTTCGCCGGTTGCGCTGTATCTGGCGGCTGGCGGCGTCGGCAAGCTGACCATTTGCGATTTCGATGTGGTTGATCTCACCAATCTCCAGCGTCAGATCATCCACACCACGCAATCGGTTGGCCTCAATAAAGCCGTTTCAGCCCAGCAGACCATACACGCAATGAACCCGGATACTGAGATTCAGCCCGTCCAGGAGAAATCCACACCGGAAAGCATGACTAAGCTGGCTGCGGAAGCCGATGTGGTGATCGACTGCACGGATAATTTCGCTACGCGCTACACGCTCAACCGGATTTGCGTGAAGCTACGCAAGCCGCTGGTGTCAGGTGCGGCTATCGGATTCGAGGGACAGGTTTCCGCATTCGATATGCGCAGTGAAGTGAGCCCATGCTATCAGTGCCTGTTTCCCGACATGGGCGCGGAGGAAAACATGCGCTGCGCCGAGAACGGTGTCTTTTCGCCGCTGGTGGGCATCATAGGCACCACGCAGGCCGCAGAGGCAATGAAGCTGTTGATGGGGATCGGCGAAAGCCTGCAGGGCAGGTTGCTGCTGCTCGACTCTCTCGCTATGGAATGGCGCAGCATACGCCTGAGCCGCGACCCATCTTGCCGGGTCTGCGGCGCAGAGGCTGACGCCGCCTGATTATTTAGGCCCGGCGAAGTACCACACGATAAAGCCCAGGACCGGGAATATGATGATGCCCAGGATCCACAGGACCTTTTTGAGTCCGTCTGCCGAGCTTTGCAGAATCTTCACGATAGCGTAGATGTCCGCAATCAGTATCAGTAATCCGAAAATCGCTTCCATGGCTTTCTCCTTGTTGAGTTATTTCCCGCCGACCAGGCCTTTGACAGCGCCTATGATGTCGCCCGGTAGTACAACCAGCTTGCTGTTATCCATGCTCGCCATCTTCTGCAGGGTCTGGATGTAGCGGTCACCCAGCAGGAAGGTGGCTGAGGTATTGTTTTCCTTCACCGCTTCCGAAATCATGCGGATCGCTTCGGCGGAGGCTTCGGCCGCTACCTTTTGCGCTTCGGCGTCACGCCTGGCGGCTTCCAGCCGTGCTTCTGCATTGAGGATCAGCGATTGCTTGTCGCCTTCTGCGCGAGTGACAACAGCGACGCGTTCACGCTCCGCAGAGGCCTGCTGTTCCATGGCTTGCTGCATGTTTGGCGAGGGTTTGATGTCCTGAATCTCCACCGACTTTACGGTCAAGCCCCAGTCGGCCGCTTCATCAGCAATCGCCATTTTGAGTTCGGCCTTGATACGGTCTCGTGAAGTCAGCGCCTGGTTGAGGTCCATGCCGCCGATGATGGAGCGCAGGCTGGTCTGCACCATATTACGCATACCCTCGTGGAAATTTTCGATGCCGTAGACCGACCGCTCGATGTTGGTGACTTTTATAAACGCCACGGCATTAGCCAGAATAACCGCATTGTCGCTGGTGATGACCTCCTGCTGTGGCACATCGAGGATGATGTCCTTGGTCGTAACCTTGTAGCTGACCCTGTCGAATACCGGGAAAATCAGGTTGAAGCCCGGCTTGATCACCGCGTGGAACTTGCCGAGGCGCTCGACCACCCACTCCTGGCCCTGCGGCACGATGCGGATGCCCAGCCACAACAGGATGACCACGGGCACCAGCAGAACAATCATGAATTCAAGCATTCTTTATTTCCTTTCGTCTCAATTAGGCCGAACGCTTCACACGCAGCGCATTGCCTTCCACCCCGATGATCACAGCGGTCGCTCCGACTTCCAATGCGTCATCGCTGATAGCGGCCCACTCCCGGCTGCCCATGACCCCTTGTGCAAACTGGATCCTGCCGTTTTGCAGTGCGCTAATGGGCTCGATGATGGTGCCAATCCTGCCAAGCTCATCCCCTTGCGATTGGCCGATGCGCAGGTCCGGGGCCGTCTTTTCGTAATGCAGTTTCCAGATGGCGACCGAGCTCAGCGAGAGCGCCGAGAACAACAGGAACTGCATCACGGCCGACATGCCGGGAAAGAGCAACAGCGCCGCACTCATGCATAGCGCTGAGATGCCAAACCACAGGATGTAGAAAGTGCCGGTGGCCATCTCGATGGCGATCAAAATCAGGCCGAGTATGCCCCAGGCCCAGATGGGTTCGAACATGTTGCCCCCTTCGTTATTAAAACTGTTGGCAATCAGCATGCTATCAGACTGAGCCATGATTGTGCCGTCGCACGTCGCGCATTACACTCTAGCGGAACAATAGGGGAGGGAATCAACATGGGCATCATCATGCTGGCTGTTCTGGCTGTCGTCGTGGTCTATTTCATCATGGTCTACAACAGCCTGGTGAGCATCAAGAACAATGTCTCCAAATCGTGGGCCAATATCGAGGTGCTGCTCAAGCAGCGCAATGAGGAACTGCCCAAGCTGGTGGACACATGCAAGAGCTACATGAAACACGAGCAGGAAACGCTGCAGAAGGTCATTCAGGCGCGCGCCCGGGCGGAAGAGGCCCAGCAGGCGCATGACATGGCGGCACTTGGCGAAGCGGAGAATGCCATCCGTGCCGGGCTGGGCAGCATCTTTGCCCTGGCGGAAGCTTATCCCGAGCTCAAGGCCAACCAGAATTTCGCGCATCTGCAGACGCGTATTACCGGCCTGGAAAATTCAATCGCCGACCGCCGCGAGTTTTATAACGACAGCGTCTACATCAATAATGTGCGCAGACAGCAGTTCCCCGACCTCATCGTGGCACGACTCTTGGGCTTCCCAGAATTCCAGATGCTGAATTTCTCTGCCGCCGAGCTCAAGGACGTGGATATCAGCGCGCGTTTCAGCGCCTGATGCGTCTGGGCAAATGGGCGAACCGCTATCTCAATGCGGTGACCCTGACGCTGCATTGCGGGCTGGCGATTGCCGCCTTTTTGGCGTTGGAGAATCCTGATCGCCATCACATCTGGTGGTCGCTGGCACTGACCAGCATGGCTGCAAGCTTCGTGGCCTGGCTGTTTCATCTGCGGGGTCTGCTGGCGATTTCCGAATATCCCACCTCGACCATTGCCGCTGCCGCGCAGGGTTATGTCGAGCTGGTGGGCCGGGCGCAATGGATGCTGCCGCTGAATAGCCCCATGCTTGGCCGGCCTTGCGTCTGGTTCCGTTACTGGGTTTACGCCAAGGATAGCAACGGCATCTGGCGGCTGGAGAATTACCAAAGCAGTGAGCAGGCATTCGAAATCGAAGATGCCACGGGACGTGCACGTA
>Ga0196972_1000757_pt1 | contig 12434 bp, 11 predicted proteins | sample S1v_2013CmetaG_FD_148618 | JGI IMG/M metagenome (GOLD analysis project Ga0196972, IMG submission 148618) | Soil microbial communities from Anza Borrego desert, Southern California, United States - S1+v_20-13C | ecosystem: Environmental > Terrestrial > Soil > Desert | place: USA: California...
GGACCTGGAAAAGGCGGCAGCGCTCGCCCTGGATCTGCCCGCCGAAAATGATGCTGACGTTGAAGTCGATGCCGAACTCGCGCAGCGTGCGCGCATCGCGTTCGTACACCGTGCGCACGGCTTCGCCGACGATCTGCGCGGCTTCGTACATGGAGGCCGCGGTCCAGACGGTCTTGCCGCCGCTGGTCGTGCGCTCCGCGATGATCTGGCGGATCGACTGCGAAATCGACAGGTTCCCCGCAGTCATCAGGACCATCATGCGGTCGCCCGGGTTTTCGAACACCGTCATCTTGCGGAAGGTGCCGACCTGATCAACGCCGGCGTTCGTGCGGGAGTCGGACAGGAAGACCAGCCCCGAATCGAGGCGCATGGCAACGCAGTAAGTCATGATGGAAAGCCAGGGGGCAAAATTGGAATTCTACAGGACGAAACTGCGGCCCAGTCCGGAAAGGCAGGTGGCGGTGTCGCGAAAAGACCGCAGGAAAGGAAGCGATCGGTCAGGAAACGATTGGCGTTACGTCAACGCGGACGCTGAGCGATTCGATTCCGCCGCCCTGGCGCACGCCGCGTACCGGCGCGGCGGAATCATAGTCGCGTCCTATCGCCAGGCGGCAATAGGCGTCGCCGGCGTAGCAGGCATGGGTGACGTCGATGCTGATCCAGCCCGAAAAATCGACTTCCTCCAGCCAGACGTCTACCCAGGCATGGCTGGCCGCATGCTCGGTTTCGCCGGGATCGATATACCCGGATACATAACGCGCGGGAATGCCGTGCACATGGCAGCAGGACAGGAAGAGGTGGGCGTGGTCCTGGCACACGCCCTGGCCGAGCTGCAAGGCGTGCGACGCCGGCGTGGTGACTTCCGTTGCGCCCTTGCGGTAATCAACGGATGCGCGGATGGCCTCGGCCAGTGCGAGCAGCGACGCGCTGCGGGCACCGGAAGGCATGTGCTGCGCGGCGAATGCGGCGATCTGTTCGTCCGGCTCCGTCAATCGGGTCGGCACGGTGAACACCAGCGGCGACATCGGGTCGTTGCCGGGAAGCCGTCCGCGGTCCAGCGGGTCGACGGAGACGGTGCCGCCGGCGAGGATGCGGACCTCGTCGTGCAGGCCGGTGATGGTGAGCATGTGCCCGAGGTTGCCGAAGGCATCGAGGAAGGCATTGCGTCGGCCCGCAGTGGCGACATGCCAGGACCGGACTTGCTGGTGCGGTTCGGCACGCGGTGAAAGCCTCAGCTGCTGGATCGTGTAGGTCAGCGGTGCCGTGTAGTGATAGGCGGTTTCGTGGCGGATCGATAGCAGCATGATCAGGCGGTCAGCGGTACCAGGAAATCACGGCTGATACGGTTGCCGACTTCATAGATGCGCTCCAGGAATTGCGTGAGGTAGGCATGCAGCCCGGACGAAAGGATCTCGTCGATCTTGCTGTACTTGAGTTCCGCATGCATTTTGCCGACGAAGCGCTCGGTATCCGCCGATGCATCGTTGCGCACCTGCGCCAGGTTGGAGGACACTTCCTCCATGCAAGCCAGCAGAGAGCGCGGCATGTCGGCACGCAGCATCAGCAACTCCGCCACCCGTTGCGGCGTGATGACGTCGCGGTACACCTTCCTGTAGATCTCGAAGCCCGACACCGAGCGGAGAATGGCGGTCCAGTAATAGAAATCGTGGCGCCCTTCGTCCTCGACTTCATCCTCGGCTTCCGGGTCGGCGAAAAGGCTCTTGTCGGCGCCGTGGAATTTCACGTCGAGGATACGCGCCGTATTGTCCGCACGTTCTAGGAAGGTGCCGAGACGGATGAAATGAAAGGCTTCATCCTTGAGCATGGTCCCGATGGTCACGCCGCGCGACAGGTGCGAACGGTACTTGACCCATTCGAAGAACTGGCTGGGATCTTCATCCAGCAGCCTGCTCCTGAGTTTGTTCTGCAGTTCCAGCCAGGTGGCGTTGTGCGTTTCCCAGACTTCGGTCGTCAGCGCGCCCCGCACCGCGCGCGCGTTCTCGCGCGACTGCCGCAGGCAGGACACGATGGAGGAGGGGTTGTCCGGATCGCGCACCATGAAGTCGAGGACGTCCCTGGCGGTCATCAGTCCGTACTTGTGGTCGAAGTCGCCGAGCAGTTCGGAAATGCCCAGCATGGCGCGCCAGCCTTGCTCGGCCGCATGCGCCGATTGCGGCAGCAGCGAAGTCTGCACATTGACGTCAAGCATGCGGGCCGTGTTCTCGGCGCGCTCGGTATAACGCGCCATCCAGAAGAGGTGATCTGCGGTGCGGCTCAGCATCTTATTTCTCCAGTACCCAGGTATCTTTTGTCCCGCCGCCCTGCGACGAGTTGACGACCAACGATCCTTCCTTCAGGGCGACGCGCGTCAGCCCGCCCTTGACCATCGACACCGTCTTGCCGGACAACACAAACGGCCGCAGGTCGATATGGCGCGGCGCGATGCCGGATTCGACGAAGGTCGGGCAGTTGGACAGGGCGAGCGTCGGTTGCGCGATATAACCGTCCGGCCGTGCCAGCAGCCGCTGGCGGAACGACTCGATTTCGTCACGCGTCGCCGCGGGGCCGACCAGCATGCCGTAGCCACCGGCACCGTGCACTTCCTTGACCACCAGCCCGGGCAGGTTGGCCAGCGTGTATTCGAGGTCTTCCTTCTTGCGGCACTGGAAGGTGGGCACGTTGTTGAGGATGGGTTCTTCCGACAGGTAGAAGCGGATCATGTCGGGTACGTAGGGATAGATCGACTTGTCGTCCGCCACGCCGGTACCGATGGCATTGGCGAGCGTGACGCGTCCGGCGCGATACACCGAAAGCAGCCCCGGGACGCCGAGCGAGGAATCGGCGCGGAATGCCAGCGGGTCGAGGAAGTCGTCATCGATGCGGCGGTAGATCACATCCACCCGCTTCGGCCCGCGCGTCGTGCGCATGTAGACTGCGTTGTCGTTGACGAACAGATCCTGTCCCTCGACCAGCTCCACGCCCATCTGCTGCGCGAGGAAGGCGTGTTCGAAGTAGGCCGAGTTGTACATCCCGGGAGTCATGACAACCACCGTCGGGTCGGTGACGCCGACCGGCGCGACGGAGCGCAGGTTGTCGAGCAGCATGTCCGGGTAGTGGGCGACCGGCGCCACCTTGTGCTGCGCGAACAGCTCGGGGAAAAGCCGCATCATCATCTTGCGGTCTTCCAGCATGTAGGAGACGCCGGACGGGACGCGGAGATTGTCTTCCAGCACGTAGAACTCGCCCTCGCCGGCACGGACGATATCCACCCCGGCGATGTGCGCGTAAATGTCGGACGCCACCGAAATACCCTGCATTTCCGGACGGTACTGCGCATTCCTGAAGATTTGCTCGGCCGGGATCACGCCTGCCTTCACGATATTCTGCTCGTGGTAAATATCGTGGATGAACATGTTCAGCGTCCTCACCCGCTGGACGAGACCGGCTTCCAGCTGTGCCCACTCGTCGGCGGGAATGATGCGCGGGATGATATCGAAGGGGATCAGGCGTTCCGTGCCGGCGTCGTTGCCGTACACGGCGAATGTAATGCCTACCCTGCGGAAGATCAGGTCCGCTTCGGCACGCTTGCGCGCGATGACCTCTGGCGCCTGCCCTTGCAGCCACTTGTCGAATCGGCGGTAGTGCTCGCGCAGGGCCGATTCACTCGAATACATCTCGTTGAAAAAATTGGGCATGGCATTCTGTTCCGGCATTCAATTAATTTAATACGGCGTGCTCGCCGGCGACATGATCCACCGCATAGTCAGAGTAACAAGAAACGTGCCAGCAGGCAGGCGTGTGTTCAGGGGGTGCGGATGTGGTCCACCAGCGCATTGGATTGCGGCGCCGGCTTCCTCGTCAGCAGGCTGACTGCAATGATGGTCAGGAAGCCCGCGGGCACGCCGAACACGCCGGCCGAAAAGGGGGCGATGCCAAACCATTGGTTATCGGCCGAACCGCCGAGCGACGGATAGGTGCGCAGCATGTAGTACACGCACACGCCAAATCCGACCGTCATGCCGGCGATTGCACCTTGCTGGTTCGCGCGCTTCCAGAAAACGCCCAAAACCAGCGCAGCGAACAGGGCCGAGGCGGCCAGCGAGAAGGCGGCGCCGACCATCGACAGGATGTCGCCGGGCTTGAGCGAGGCGGCATAGGCCGCCACCAATGCCACCACGAGCAGCAGCAGCTTGGAGATGGTCACGCGCTTCTGGGTCGAGGCCCTGGGGTCGACGGTCTTGTAGTACACATCGTGCGACAGGGCGTTGGAAATCGTGAGCAGCAGACCGTCCGCGGTCGACAGCGCAGCGGCCAGGCCGCCGGCGGCGATCAGTCCGGAGATCACGTAGGGCAGGCCGGCGATCTCGGGCGTGGCCAGCACAACGATGTCGCCGTCCATCACGATCTCCGCGAGCTGGACGATGTTGTCCTTGTTCATGTCGGTGATCGATACCAGCGGATTGACCTTGTCGACACTCGCCCAGTACGAGACCCAGGATGGCATCTTCGAGAAATCGGTGCCGAGCAGCGAGGTGTAGATGTCGTACTTGACCAGCACGGCGAGCGCGGGAACGCTGGTGTACAGGAGCATGATGAAGAGCAGTGTCCAGAGCACCGCTCTTCGAGTCTCCGCGACCGAGGGCGTGGTGTAGAAGCGCACCAGGATGTGCGGCAGTGCCGCCGTGCCCATCATCAGGCACAGGACGAGCGCCATGAAGTTGTTGCGCTTGACCTCGGACGCTTCCGCGGTCTTGCCGGGGAAGGGGGACGTGTGCGGGACCACCGGTTCGGCGCGGGCGAGATTGAAGGCGCGCGCCTCGCTCCACTTCCGGCGTGCTTCCTCGACATCCTTCGGATAGGCGGCGAGCGCGCGGCTGGCGGCCTTGATCTCGATCAGCGAGGCGTTGGTCCGCTTCAGGTCTTCCACATGCCGTTGCATGTCGACCAGTCCGTTCTCCCACGAGGTCGGCAGCGACGCGATCTTGAATGCATAGTCGTTCGCCCGTTCGCGGAAGATGGCGCGCACCTGCTGCTCCATCGGGTCCTCGTTGATCTCCTTCTCACGCTCGCTCAGTTTCGACAGCGCCGAACCATAGGCGACCTGAGGAATCGGCACGTTCGTATGCTTCACCGAGAGCCAGACGACCGGGATCATGTAGGCGATCAGCATGATGATGTACTGGGCGACCTGGGTCCAGGTGATCGCCCGCATGCCGCCGAGGAAGGAACAGACCAGGATGCTGGCCAGGCCAAGGAAGATCCCGACCGAAAAGTCGACGCCCGTGAAGCGCGAAGTGATCAGCCCCACGCCGTAGATCTGTGCGACGACGTAGGTGAACGACACCAGCACGGTGAAGGCAACGGCAAGGATGCGCACCGGCGTGCTGCCCCAGGGGCCCGAATAGCGTGCCGCGAGGAAATCCGGGATCGTGTAGTGGCCGAACTTGTTGAGATACGGCGCGACCAGCAGCGCCACCAGGCAGTAGCCGCCTGTCCATCCCAGGATATAGGCGAGGCCGTCGAAGCCGAGGACATAAAGGCCGCCGGCCAGGCTGATGAAGCTGGCCGCCGACATCCAGTCCGCCGCTGTCGCCATCCCGTTGAAGAGGGCGGGCACGCGCCGGCCGGCGACATAGTACTCCGACACGTCCGAGGTGCGGCTGATCACGCCGATGCCGGCGTACACCACGATGCTTGAAAAGATGAACAGATAGCCGATCCAGGCGCGGGGGAAGCCTTCCTTTTCGAGGATCGAAAGCACCAGCAGGAAGATGACGCAGCCGACTGTGTACCAGCCGTAGTACCGGAGCAGCCGGCGGAAAAAGGCGTCATTGCGCATCGGCAGTCTCTTTCCGCAACAGGCGGTCCAGGCGCTGCATGTACAACACGTAAGCGACAACGATCGCCAGGTAGAGCAGCGTCAGCCCCTGCGCCGCCATGTAAAAGGAAAACGGCCAGCCGAATACCGTGAATGCGGTCAGCTCCCGGGCAAAGTAGATGATGCCGAAGGTGGAACTGAACCATAGCGCAACCAGCGTGAAGGTGAACTGCCGGGCTTTGCTCCAGTACAGCTCCCGGTTATGGTTGTTCTTGTTTTCCATCACCCGATATCCTCGATGAAATCGGGGCGCTGTTCCATGCGCAGCGTCACGCGGAACAGGCAGCCCGGGAATTTGGGATCGTGGCTGTGCGGATTGTTGAAGATATCCACGATCGCAGCATGCTGCTGCGCGATCTCGCGCACGATGGACAGCCCCAGGCCGCTGCCTTCGACATTGCTGCCGAGGATGCGGTAGAAGCGTTCGAAAACATGCGAACGCTCGGCCGGGGGAATGCCCGGCCCGGTGTCCTCGACTTCCAGGATTGCCTGCTCCTCGACCGCGTTGGCGCGCACGCGCACCGTGACGCTGCCGCCCGCCGGCGTATAACGGAGGGCGTTGTCGATCAGGTTGCTCAACAATTCGCGCAGCATCACCGGGTTGCCCTGCACCATGATCGGATGGCCGGGCTGTTCGAAGCCGAGGTCGATGCGCTGCGTAAAGGAGTTTTGCACCCACTCCTGCACCACGTTCCGGGCAAGCTCGCACAGTTCGAGCGGAACGAGCGGCTTGGTCGCCGGCGTCTGGTTCTCGGCACGCGCCAGTGCAAGCAGCTGGTTGACCAGGCGTGTCGCCGATTCCGAGCTTTTCGACAGCTGCTCGAGCGAGCGGTGCATTTCCTCCAGGTTGGTTTCGCGCAGCGCGAGTTCCGATTGCATGCGCATGCCGGCCAGCGGCGTCTTCATCTGGTGGGCGGCGTCGGCGATGAAGCGCTTTTGCATCTCGATGCTTTGCGAGAGTCGTCCGAGCATGTCGTTGAAGGAGCGCACCAGCGGTGAGATCTCTTCGGGCACCTGGCCGGATTCGATCGGGCTGAGATCGTCGGGCCGCCGGGCGCGGATGCGCTGCTGCAGTTCGGCCAGGGGCGACAGGCCGCGCGACAGCGCGAACCAGACCAGGGCAAGCGCGACAGGCAGGATGATGAACTGCGGCAGGATCACGCCCTTGATGATCTCGTTGGCGAGCTGGCCGCGCTTGTCCAGGGTCTCGGCAACCTGTACCAGGACGGCCGGCCCCCGTTCGGACTCGCGCGTGTTGCGGCGCGGGCGGATCTCGGTGTACACGTAGGCAACGCGGACATCGTTGCCGCGCATCGTGTCGTTGCGGAAGCGCACCGAGCCTGACGGTTGTTGAGTCTCTTCCTCCACCGGCGGGGGCGGCAGGTCCGCATCGCCGTCGATGAACTCGCCTTTCGGGCCGATGACCTGGAAATAGATGTTGTCCACGTCGTCGGCGCGCAGGATGTCGCGTGCCGAACTGGAAAGCTGGGCCGCGACCTTGCCGTTGACTTCACGCACCTGCTGCGTCAGCACGATCACACGGTCGTCGAGTGCACGGTCGAAGGGGTGGTTGGCGATCGATTTCGCGACCAGGTAGGTAATCGCGATGCTCATCGGCCACAACAGGAGCAGGGGGACCAGCATCCAGTCGAGGATCTCGCCGAACAGCGAGCGCTGGATGCGTTCCTCCGGCTGGGCGGCGACAAAATCGCCGGCCTGGCCGCGAGGGGAGGATTCTGCCGAGGCGGAAACGCCCGCATCCGGACCTTGGGCGTCGCTCATGGAAAAATATCAGCCAGGGGTTGGTGCGCTGTGGGCACTCGCGGAAGGATCGGAAAATTTCTCGAGGCAGTAGCCGAGGCCGCGCACCGTGGCGATCCGTACCCCGCCCACCTCGATCTTCTTGCGCAGCCGGTGGACATAGACTTCGATCGCGTTGTTGCTGACCTCCTCGCCCCACTCGCACAAATGGTCGACCAGCTGCTCCTTGGACACCAGGCGGCCGGTGCGCTGCAGGAGCACTTCCAGCAGGCCCAGCTCGCGTGCCGAGAGGTCGAGCATCTGGTCGTTCATGTACGCGATCCGGCCCACCTGGTCGTAGGACAGGGGCCCGTGCTTGATGACGGTCGGGCCGCCGCCGGCGCCGCGCCGGGTCAGCGCGCGTACCCGCGCCTCCAGTTCGGACAGCGCGAACGGCTTGGCCATGAAATCGTCGGCCCCCAGGTCCAGGCCCTTGACGCGCTGCTCGATGGAGTCGCCGGCTGTCAGGATCAGCACCGGCAGGCGGGAATTGCGCGCTCGCAGGCGCCGCAAGACTTCCAGGCCGGGCATTTTCGGCAGGCCCAGGTCGAGGATGAGAAGGTCGAAATCCTGCGTCGACAGTGCCGAGTCCGCCTCCAGGCCGTTCTTGACGCAGTCCGTTGCGTAGCCGGACTGGCGCAGCGAGCGCGTCAGTCCATCGGCCAGTACACTGTCGTCTTCAGCGAGCAAAATACGCATGGTTGGCACTCTGCAATCAGAAGGAAAGTAGTCTATTGCTTTTCGGTAATAGCAGCAAGGCAAAGCAAGCCGGCTCAAAAAACCGCTTCCTTCCTCATCCTAATCAAGTTTTTTCGATATTTGAAATTCCCGCTTGCACCCGCCACTGTTTTTTTATACAGTATGGCCTGTGACGTTAATCGCGGCGCGCCAGCCAATAGTTGGGATAGTTGGGATGGCGGGCTAGTTAATACCTAACCGTCGAAAGAATACAGTTATGGACGACAAGAAATCTGCGCAAAACCCGGAAAAGGCAAAAGCACTGGCCGCCGCGTTGGCGCAAATCGAGAAGCAGTTTGGCAAGGGTTCCGTGATGCGCATGGCCGACGGCGCCGTCGCGGAAGAAGTGCAAGTCGTATCGACCGGCTCGCTTGGCCTGGACATCGCGCTGGGCGTCGGCGGCCTGCCGCGCGGCCGCGTCGTCGAAATCTACGGTCCGGAATCCTCCGGCAAGACCACGCTGACCCTGCAGGCGATTGCTGAAATGCAAAAACTGGGCGGTACCTGCGCCTTCATCGATGCGGAACACGCGCTGGACGTGATATATGCCCAGAAGCTGGGCGTGAACCTGTCGGAGTTGCTGATTTCGCAACCGGACACCGGCGAACAGGCGCTCGAGATTTGCGACGCTCTGGTGCGTTCGGGCAGCGTCGACCTCGTGGTGGTCGACTCCGTGGCGGCATTGACCCCGCGCGCGGAAATCGAAGGCGACATGGGCGATTCGCTCCCCGGCCTGCAGGCCCGCCTGATGTCGCAGGCACTGCGCAAGCTCACCGGCAGCATCAACCGCACCAATACGCTGGTCATCTTCATCAACCAGATCCGCATGAAGATTGGCGTCATGTTCGGCAATCCCGAAACCACGACCGGCGGCAACGCGCTGAAGTTCTACGCCTCCGTGCGCCTGGATATCCGCCGTACCGGCTCCATCAAGTCCGGCGACGAAGTGATTGGCAACGAAACCAAGGTCAAGGTCGTCAAGAACAAGGTGGCCCCGCCGTTCAAGGAAGCGCATTTCGACATCCTGTACGGGGAAGGCACCTCGCGCGAGGGTGAAATCCTCGACCTCGGGGCCGAGGCCAAGATTGTTGAAAAGTCCGGTGCCTGGTACAGCTACAACGGCGAACGCGTCGGCCAGGGCAAGGACAACGCTCGCAACTACCTGAAAGAGCATCCGGAACTGGCGCGCGAGATCGAGAACAAGGTCCGCGCCGCACTGGGCGTCCCGGAACTGCCGCCCCTGGTTGCAGCAGAAGAGTAATTGGGCAAGGCGCCGCCTCACCGGCGTCTTTCCATCCTGAATACTTCACGTGAGGGAGCCCGCGCTGCAGGACCACCATGGCAAAATTGCAAATGAGTCTGAAGGCGCGGGCTCTGAAGTATCTGTCCGCCCGAGAACACAGCCGGCTTGAGCTGGGACGCAAGCTGGCACGCTACGCCCAGGAGGGCGACGATATCGAGGGCCTGCTCGACGCCCTTGAAGCAGCGAAATTCCTTTCCCAGTCCCGCTTTTCCGAATCCCTGGTCAACCGCCGCGCCGCGCGCTTCGGCAACAGCAGGATCCTGTCCGAACTGCAGTCGCACGGCATCGACGGCGAGGAAATCCAAGACCTCAAGGCCAGCCTCCTGGACGACGAAGCCGCACGTGCCAGGGAGGTATGGCGCAAGAAGTTCGGTGCCCCGCCGGAAGATGCCGCGGAGCGTGCAAAACAGATCCGATTCCTCCAGCAGCGCGGTTTCTCTCTCTCGTCAATCCGCAGTGCAATGCACGCGACGGACAGCGACGATTAATCGGGTTTGCAAACGGACTTGCAAACGGACGCAAACGGACTTGCGGACAAACGCTCGCATTTTTCCCGCGTCAAACGCGCACAGCAGGCTGTCATTCACCTTTCAGTGGCAAAAATGTCACGATGGTTTTAGCCTTATGCCTGTGCTAAACTTTCCAGGTTTTTTGCAGCGCCGCATGAGCGGCTGTTGTCGTAGAAGCTGCGACAACGACACGCAAATGCGGCATCTCTTTAGGCCGCTTCACCGGCATTGGTCCTTATGCCCCTATCTCCGCCGTCATCCCGCCGCGCGTTAAAACACACCCGCGCAATCCAGGTCGAAGCGTTCGCACGCGAAGACGGCTTGTGGGACATCGACGCGCATATAACCGATACCAAGACCCGTGATACCAAGCTCGCCTCCGGCGTCAGGCCGGCGGGACAACCGGTACACGACCTCTGGCTCCGCATCACTGTCGACACGGCGCTGAACGTTGTCGATGCGGAAGCCGTCTCCGACGCCGTACCCTATCCGAATTATTGCGACACCATCGGCCCGGCCTACAAGAAGCTGATCGGCCTGAACCTGCTCAAGGGATTTCGCGACGGCGTCAAGCAGCGCCTTTCAGGCATCAACGGCTGTACTCACCTTACCGAACTGGCTGCGGTCCTGCCGACGGCGACGTGCTGGATACGCGCGATGGCGCGGGCAACGACGACCAGAGCCAGAAACCGTTTCAACTCGACCGCTGCCATGCCTTGCGTACGGACGGCGAGGCGGTCGCCAAGTTTTATCCGCGCTGGGCGGTCAAGCCGTTGGCAGTCTCCGAAACCAGTTAATTTTCAACCAGTTTGTTTTTTTCAATAAGCGTCTGAAGGGAAGCTCGCATGAAAATCCATGAGTATCAGGGCAAAGAAATCCTCCGCAAGTTCGGAGTGACGGTTCCGCGCGGTATCCCGTGCTTTTCCGTTGATGAAGCGGTCAAGGCGGCCGAGACTCTTGGAGGCCCGGTTTGGGTCGTCAAGGCTCAGATCCACGCCGGTGGTCGCGGCAAGGGCGGCGGTGTGAAGGTCGCCAAGTCGCTCGACCAGGTCAAGGAATACGCGCACGCCATCATGGGCATGCAACTGGTCACGCACCAGACCGGCCCGGAAGGCCAGAAGGTCAACCGCCTGCTGATCGAAGAAGGCGCGGACATCAAGAAGGAACTGTATGTCTCGATGGTGACCGACCGCCTGAGCCAGCGCGTAGTGCTGATGGCATCCAGCGAAGGCGGCATGGACATCGAGGAAGTCGCCGAAAAGCATCCCGAACTGATCCACAAGGTCGAGATCGACCCGGCAACCGGCCTGACCGACGCTGACGCAGACACGATCGCTTCCAAGATCGGCGTTCCGGCCGGCTCCATCGCCGACGCACGCAAGCAGCTGCAGGGCCTGTACAAGGCGTACTGGGAAACCGATGCATCGCTGGCCGAAATCAACCCGCTGATCCTGACCGGCGACGGCAAGGTGATCGCCCTCGACGCCAAGTTCAACTTCGACTCCAACGCACTGTTCCGTCACCCGGAAATCGTCGCCATGCGCGACCTGGACGAAGAAGATCCGGCTGAGATCGAAGCCTCCAAGTTCGACCTCGCCTACATCTCCCTCGACGGCAACATCGGCTGCCTGGTGAACGGTGCCGGCTTGGCCATGGCGACCATGGACACCATCAAGCTGTTCGGCGGCGAGCCGGCCAACTTCCTCGACGTCGGCGGCGGCGCCACGACCGAGAAAGTGACCGAAGCCTTCAAGCTCATGCTGAAGAACCCGAACCTCAAAGCGATCCTGGTCAACATCTTCGGCGGCATCATGCGCTGCGACGTCATCGCCGAAGGCGTGATCGCCGCATCCAAGGCAGTGTCGCTGGGCGTGCCGCTGGTCGTTCGCATGAAGGGCACCAACGAAGACCTCGGCAAGAAGATGCTGGCCGACTCTGGCCTGCCGATCATCTCCGCAGACACGATGGAAGAAGCAGCGCAGAAGGTCGTCGCTGCCGCCGGTAAATAATCGCTAAGGGAATACAAATGTCGATTCTGATCAATAAAGACACCAAAGTCATCACGCAAGGCATCACCGGCAAGACCGGCCAGTTCCACACCCGCATGTGCCGCGACTACGCCAATGGCAAGAACTGCTTCGTCGCCGGCGTGAACCCGAAGAAGGCGGGCGAGGACTTCGAAGGCATTCCGATTTTCGCCAACGTC
>Ga0196972_1000759_pt1 | contig 12405 bp, 10 predicted proteins | sample S1v_2013CmetaG_FD_148618 | JGI IMG/M metagenome (GOLD analysis project Ga0196972, IMG submission 148618) | Soil microbial communities from Anza Borrego desert, Southern California, United States - S1+v_20-13C | ecosystem: Environmental > Terrestrial > Soil > Desert | place: USA: California...
ACAACAAGGAAGTCGAGCTGACCACCCGTATCACGGTCCGCATCACCGAGTATCCGAAGGATCCGGCGACCGGCGAGTTCGTGCAGACGGTCAAGCGCTACGAGACTACTGTCGGTCGCGCCATCCTGTCGGAAATCCTGCCGAAGGGCCTGCCGTTCACCGTTCTGAACAAGGCGCTGAAGAAGAAGGAAATCTCGAAGCTGATCAACACCTCCTTCCGCAAGTGCGGTCTGCGCGCCACCGTGGTATTCGCCGACCAGCTGATGCAGTCGGGTTTCCGTCTCGCAACCCGCGCCGGTATCTCCATCTGCGTGGACGATATGCTGGTGCCGCCACAGAAGGTGACGATCATTGCCCAGGCCGAGCACGAAGTGAAGCAGATCGAACAGCAGTATGCGTCCGGTCTGGTCACTGCGGGCGAACGCTATAACAAGGTCGTGGACATCTGGGGCAAGGCCGGTGACGAAGTCGGTAAGGCCATGATGGAACAGCTCAAGGTTGAAGACGTCGTCAAGCGCGACGGCACCAAGGGCACGCAGGAATCGTTCAACGCGATTTACATGATGGCCGACTCCGGTGCGCGTGGTTCCGCTGCCCAGATCCGCCAGCTGGCCGGTATGCGCGGCCTGATGGCGAAGCCGGACGGCTCGATCATCGAAACGCCGATTACCGCGAACTTCCGCGAAGGCCTGAACGTGTTGCAGTACTTCATCTCGACGCACGGCGCCCGTAAAGGTCTGGCCGATACCGCGCTGAAGACCGCGAACTCCGGTTACCTGACCCGCCGTCTGGTCGACGTGACCCAGGATTTGGTCGTGACTGAAGACGATTGCGGCACCTCCAACGGCGCGTCCATGAAGGCGCTGGTCGAAGGCGGTGAAGTCATCGAAGCCCTGCGCGACCGTATCCTCGGCCGCGTGGCTGCGACCGACGTCATCAATCCGGAAACCCAGGAAACCCAGTACGAAGCTGGCACCCTGCTGGATGAAGATGCAGTCGAAGAAATCGAGCGCCTCGGCATCGACGAAGTGAAGGTCCGCACGCCGCTGACCTGCGATACACGCTACGGCCTTTGCGCCAAGTGCTACGGCCGCGATCTCGGCCGCGGCATGCTGGTCAACGCTGGCGAAGCAGTCGGTGTGGTTGCCGCGCAGTCGATCGGCGAACCGGGTACGCAGCTCACGATGCGTACCTTCCACATCGGTGGTGCGGCATCGCGTGCAGCGGTCGCTTCCTCCGTGGAAGCCAAGTCGAACGGCACGGTCCGCTTCACTGCGACCATGCGCTACGTCACCAACGGCAAGGGCGAACAGATCGTCATTTCCCGTTCCGGCGAAGTGCTGATTACCGACGACCATGGCCGCGAGCGCGAGCGTCACAAGGTGCCGTACGGCGCGACCCTGCTGGTCAAGGATGGCCTCGCCATCCGCGCCGGCACCGCGCTGGCAACCTGGGATCCGCTGACCCGTCCGATCATCACCGAGTACTCCGGTACCGTGAAGTTCGAGAACGTCGAAGAAGGTGTGACCGTTGCGAAGCAGATCGACGAAGTGACCGGCCTGTCCACCCTGGTGGTCATCGACGCCAAGCGTCGCGGCTCCTCCAGCAAGGTGGTTCGTCCGCAGGTGAAACTGCTGAACGAAAAGGGCGAGGAAGTGAAGATCGCCGGCACCGAACACGCCGTGACGATCGGCTTCCAGGTTGGCGCGCTGATCACCGTGAAGGATGGACAGCAAGTCTCCGTGGGTGAAGTGCTCGCACGTATCCCGACCGAATCGCAGAAGACTCGTGACATTACCGGCGGTCTGCCGCGCGTTGCCGAACTGTTCGAAGCACGTTCGCCGAAGGATGCCGGCATGCTGGCGGAAGTCACCGGTACGGTGGCGTTCGGTAAAGAGACCAAGGGCAAGCAGCGCCTGGAAATCACCGACATGGACGGCAACAAGCACGAGTTCCTGATTACCAAGGACAAGCAAGTGCTGGTGCACGACGGCCAGGTGGTGAACAAGGGCGAAATGATCGTGGATGGCCCGGCCGATCCGCAAGATATCCTGCGCCTGCTGGGTATCGAAGCGCTGGCCCGCTACATCGTCGACGAAGTCCAGGACGTGTACCGTCTGCAGGGCGTGAAGATCAACGACAAGCACATTGAAGTGATCGTCCGCCAGATGCTGCGCCGCGTGCAGGTTGTGGATGCAGGCGATACGTCTTACATCCCGGGCGAACAGGTCGAGCGTTCGGAGCTGCTGGACGAAAACGATCGCGTCATTGCAGAGAACAAGCGTCCGGCAACGTACGAGAACGTGCTGCTCGGTATTACCAAGGCATCGCTGTCGACGGATTCGTTCATCTCCGCCGCGTCGTTCCAGGAAACCACCCGCGTGCTCACCGAAGCCGCGATCATGGGCAAGAAGGACGGCCTGCGCGGTCTGAAGGAAAACGTCATCGTCGGCCGCCTGATCCCGGCTGGTACCGGTCTGGCTTACCACCGTGCCCGCAAGGAAAAGGAAACCTGGGAAGCCGAAGAGCGCACCGCGCTGCTGCAAGCCGAGGAACAGGCCCGTGCGGCCGAGACCGAGGAAGCAACTGCCGGCGGCAACGGCACTCCGGAAGGCGAAGAAGGCTGATCAATCTCCAGTCGATAAGACAAAACGGCACCAAGGGAAACCTTGGTGCCGTTTTTGTTTTTCGCGTCTCTACTTTTCCTGTATGAGTGGTTTACCCTTGTCGATCACTTCCCTGCAATCTCCCTTGAAGGTCGCATTGTCGTAATCGGTCCAGCCATAGCTGTCGACATAGCGCTTGTGCTGTTTGAAGTGCTTGCTGACAAAACTGCGCTCCAGTTGCTCACCTTCGTAGCGGATATCCGCCATGTCCACCAGACTGTGGAACACGTTTTCCGTTGCCAGCTTTGCCCGCTTGTTACGCAGGAGCTGATTGACCTTCCCCGGATGCGTCGCTCGATACAGGTCGGAGTACCACACCAGCGCAGGCACATGGAACTCAAACTGAGTGTTATGCCCGTGGAATGCATAGCCGCAGCTGCCGTCATACAGCGTTTGTCCGTGGTCAGATACGTACATCATCATGCCCATTTGCCGGGATGACTTCAGCGCGCCAATCACTTCCGAAAGAAACCAGTCGGTGTAGGCGATGGAGTTGTCATAACTGTTGTTCAGCTGCTCCTTGATTGCCCGATCACTGTAGGCCGGATTCGCAATACCATAGAGTGAAGGTTGCCATTTGTCGAACTCCTTCGGGTGGCGATGGCTGTAGTTCCAATGGTTCCCGAGTGTATGGAGCACAATCAGCTTCTTCGGTGAAGGATCGTGCATCGCCGCCTGCAGGGGCGCCAGCAGGACATCGTCGAAGCTCGAATGCGCGGAAAAGCCCCCAAGATTGAGGAACTGCGTCACATCCGCTTCCTTGGCGAACACGGACACCGGCGTGTCGAACTGCCCAAACGTCATCTGGTTTGACAGCCACCACGTCTTGAATCCTGCCTCCTTGAACGCGGTAAGGAACGACTTCTCCGCAAATCCGGCCTGCAGGCTTAACCGGGCGGGCTTGCGCGAAACGAGTACCGGTACCGACAGCCGCGTGGCAGAGACAGCCGTTACGACATTGGACAAGCTGACCAGGTTTGCTTCCTTCTTCAGCAGCGGATTTGTCTCGCGCTTGTAGCCATTCAGGCTCCAACGGTCGTAACGCGACGATTCCCCAATGACCATGACTACCACCTGAGACGAGTCGACCGATGTCGCCTGCTGCGCACCAAAGGAAAAGGTCTCGCTGCGGCGGGCCAGTTCGGCCAGATAACGTCGCTCCTTCCAGAACTCATGGCCCCGCACGGCGAGGCCGAAGGGCCAGGATCTCGCAAACGCCTGCGCGTCGAACGACACCTCCGCCCAGCCAGGCAATCTCGGAAGGGCAGAGGAATGCGAGACTGACGTCGACCCGGTCGATGACTTGGCAATCTCCGAACCGTGTTCTTTCTCCACTCCGAAGTAATCGCCGTACATCCATATCCCGAGCGCTGCAGAAAGCAAGGCGATCGTCATCCATCGTGAGTCGTCCGACCAGTTCAGAACGTGCGCCCGAAACGCCGCTTTCCAGCTCCCGATCCACCATGCCGTTACGAAGGCAAAGGCGGCCACGAGCAGCCACACCTTGTTACCCACAAATTCGAGCGATTCCCTTGGACTCGTCTCGGCGATGATGCCGAGATGGTGCGCCGATATCCCCTGGTTATAGAGCGCTTGCAAATAAAGCTCGACGGGCAGAAGAAGGAAGGCCGGAAGAAGAAGCCAGTGAAACCAGCCGGGCCGCGCAAACGCTGCCCATATCGTCAGCCACGCCACAAACTCGGCTGCGAGAATCTGTCCGATATCTTCCACCGGGCGGCCAAAGAACAGTGGCGCAAAAGGCACCGCCGACAACGCTAGGTACGTAAGGAGAACAAAAAGGACGGGAGGTCGCAACAGCGAACGCATGGCTTTCCGAGGGCAAAAGGACAGCGAAAGGTTTCGCTTCCCGTAAGTTTATGCCCGGAAACACCATCTCGCTATAGAAAGCTCGCGCCGCAAGTACATGTAAGTACTCGCTTTTCGTGATGCTATTCAGAAGCAATAAAACCGTAGAGATCAGTGCCACCACCACCATTTCCAACCGTCGCCTCGATTGACGAAGCGCAGCAACAGGGATATACTCGCGAGTTCTCGATTTTAGGCTTTCCAAGGTCTAAGCGTTCTTTGGTCTGAATTTCCCGCCTTTTGTAACGCTTATCCCTCGCCCAAGTCGACGCGCTGGAATAAGTGTCCAACGCACAGTTTTCCCTCCTGGTTCCGGACAATCGATTTCGGGACTGTATTTTTATTAACGCAGTTATTTTGTTGGATTAAAGACCGATGCCAACCATCAATCAACTGATTCGCCAGCCGCGTGTCTCCGCGCACGCCAAAAGCAAATCGCCGGCGCTGGAAAACAGCCCGCAGAAGCGCGGTGTTTGCACCCGTGTGTACACCACGACCCCGAAGAAGCCGAACTCGGCGCTTCGTAAAGTCGCCAAGGTGCGCCTGACCAACGGTTTCGAAGTCATTTCGTACATCGGCGGTGAAGGCCACAACCTGCAAGAACACAGCGTCGTGCTGATCCGCGGCGGCCGTGTGAAGGACTTGCCGGGTGTGCGTTACCACATGGTTCGCGGTGCGCTGGATACTCAGGGCGTCAAGGATCGTAAGCAGGCGCGTTCGAAGTACGGCGCCAAGCGTGCAAAGGCTGGCGCAGCCAAGAAGTAATCAAGTTTTCCGCAGGTGCTTCACCGCGCGGATTGTGAGTCGGCCCCGAACGGGTCGAGTAAGTGGGTGGTTTTGATGGCCATCCGCGAGCGAGCGGCAAATCACTCTGTGCCGACGCTCAACTGAAGAGTGAAAGGAATCGAAATGCCACGTCGTCGTGAAGTCCCCAAGCGGGAAATTCTGCCGGATCCGAAGTTCGGCAATGTTGAAGTAGCAAAGTTCGTCAACGTCCTGATGCTGTCCGGTAAAAAATCGGTCGCCGAGAACATCATCTACGGTGCGTTTGACCATATCAAGACCAAGTCCGGCAAGGATCCGCTGGAAGTCTTCACCGCTGCAATCAACAACTGCAAGCCGATGGTTGAAGTGAAGTCCCGCCGTGTCGGTGGCGCCAACTATCAGGTGCCGGTTGAAGTGCGTCCGGTCCGTCGTATGGCGCTGTCCATGCGCTGGCTGCGCGAAGCTGCCAACAAGCGCAGCGAAAAGTCCATGCCGCAGCGTCTGGGCGGTGAGTTGATGGAAGCCGCGGAAGGCCGCGGTGGTGCAATGAAGAAGCGTGACGAAGTGCACCGCATGGCAGAGGCCAACAAGGCGTTCTCCCACTTCCGTTTCTAATAGTAGTTTGAATAGTCGCCTTCGCATCGTTGAAGGCACTGCAATGTAAAACGGTCAAAACCGGGTGCATCTTTGACAAAAAGCGGCGCCCGGTTTTCGACCATTAAAAGACTTAGGATTGAATATGGCTCGCAAGACCCCCATCGAGCGCTACCGCAATATCGGTATTTCCGCTCACATCGATGCCGGTAAGACAACGACTACCGAGCGTATCCTGTACTACACCGGTGTTAACCACAAGATCGGCGAAGTACACGACGGCGCTGCGACCATGGACTGGATGGAGCAGGAGCAAGAGCGCGGCATTACCATTACCTCCGCTGCGACGACCTGCTTCTGGAAGGGCATGGCAAACAACTTCCCCGAGCACCGCATCAACATCATCGACACCCCGGGCCACGTGGACTTCACCATCGAGGTGGAGCGTTCCATGCGCGTTCTGGACGGCGCTTGCATGGTGTACTGCGCAGTGGGTGGCGTGCAGCCGCAATCCGAAACCGTGTGGCGTCAGGCCAACAAGTACGGCGTGCCGCGACTGGCATTCGTCAACAAGATGGACCGTACCGGCGCAAACTTCTTCAAGGTCTATGACCAAATGCGCACTCGCCTGAAGGCAAACCCGGTGCCCATCCAGGTGCCGATCGGTGCGGAAGAAAACTTCGAAGGTGTGATTGACCTCGTCAAGATGAAGGCGATCTACTGGGACGACGCTTCCCAGGGCATGAAGTTCGACTATCGCGACATTCCCGACAATCTGAAGGATGCAGCGAACGAATGGCGCGAAAAGATGGTCGAGGCTGCTGCCGAAGCAACCGAGGAACTGATGAACAAGTACCTCGAAGAAGGCGACCTGACCGAGGCCGAAATCAAGAAGGCAATCCGTACGCGGACCATTGCCGGCGAAATCGTCCCGATGATGTGCGGCACCGCGTTCAAGAACAAGGGCGTGCAGGCTATGCTCGACGCCGTGATCGAATACCTGCCGGCACCGACCGACATTCCGCCGGTCAAGGGTACGGACGAAAACGACGAGCCGGCCGAGCGCAAGGCAGACGACAACGAGAAGTTCTCCGCGCTCGCGTTCAAGATCATGACCGACCCGTTCGTCGGCCAGCTGATCTTCTTCCGCGTGTACTCGGGCGTCGTGAATTCCGGCGATACCGTCTTCAACCCGGTCAAGGGCAAGAAAGAACGTATCGGCCGTCTGCTGCAGATGCACGCCAACCAGCGTGAAGAAATCAAGGAGGTCCGTGCAGGCGACATCGCTGCCGCAGTGGGTCTGAAGGAAGCGACCACGGGTGAAACCCTGTGCGATCCGGAAGCCATCATCACCCTGGAGCGCATGGTTTTCCCGGAGCCAGTGATTTCGCAGGCTGTCGAGCCGAAGACCAAGGCCGACCAGGAAAAGATGGGCATCGCGCTCAATCGCCTGTCGCAGGAAGATCCGTCGTTCCGCGTGAAGACCGACGAAGAATCCGGCCAGACCATCATTTCCGGTATGGGCGAGCTGCACCTGGAAATTCTCGTCGACCGCATGAAGCGCGAATTCAACGTCGAAGCAACCGTCGGCAAGCCGCAGGTTGCGTACCGCGAAACCATCCGCAAGACCTGCGAAGAAATCGAAGGCAAGTTCGTCAAGCAGTCCGGCGGCCGCGGTCAGTATGGCCACGTGGTTCTGAAGATCGAGCCGCAAGAGCCGGGCAAGGGCTTCGAGTTCGTCGACGCCATCAAGGGCGGTGTCGTTCCTCGCGAATACATCCCGGCAGTCGAGAAGGGCATTATCGATACCCTCCCGACGGGCGTGATGGCGGGCTATCCGGTCGTTGACGTCAAGGTCACACTGATCTTCGGTTCCTACCACGACGTGGACTCGAACGAAAACGCGTTCCGCATGGCGGGTTCGATGGCATTCAAGGACGGCTGCCGCAAGGCCAACCCGGTTCTGCTCGAGCCGATGATGGCTGTTGAAGTCGAAACGCCGGAAGAGAAGATGGGTGACGTCATGGGTGACCTGTCCTCCCGTCGCGGCATGATCCAGGGCATGGACGACATTCCGGGCGGCGGCAAGATCATTCGCGCCGAAGTCCCGCTGTCGGAAATGTTCGGCTATTCCACCACGCTGCGTTCGCTGACCCAGGGTCGTGCAACGTACACGATGGAATTCAAGCACTACTCCGAAGCGCCGAAGAACGTTGCTGACGCCGTCATCAACGCCAAGGCCAAGTAATAAGGCACCACGGACTCCGGCCAGCGCCGGAGTCCGAATCGAAAACTCAATAAATCGTTCTTTTTGAAGGATATCTAAAATGGCAAAAGGCAAGTTTGAGCGGACCAAACCGCACGTGAATGTGGGCACGATCGGTCACGTTGACCACGGCAAGACCACCCTGACCGCGGCAATCGCGACGGTTCTGTCGTCCAAGTTCGGCGGCGAAGCGAAGAAGTACGACGAAATCGATGCGGCGCCGGAAGAAAAGGCACGCGGCATTACGATCAACACCGCGCACGTCGAGTACGAGACTGCGAACCGCCACTACGCCCACGTTGACTGCCCCGGCCACGCCGACTACGTCAAGAACATGATTACCGGTGCTGCCCAGATGGACGGCGCGATCCTGGTGTGCTCCGCCGCTGACGGCCCGATGCCGCAGACCCGCGAGCACATCCTGCTGGCCCGCCAGGTCGGTGTGCCGTACATCATCGTGTTCCTGAACAAGTGCGACATGGTCGACGACGCCGAGCTGCTCGAGCTGGTCGAAATGGAAGTGCGCGAACTGCTGTCCAAGTACGAATTCCCGGGTGACGATCTGCCGATCGTGCGCGGTTCCGCCAAGCTGGCGCTGGAAGGCGACAAGGGTGACCTGGGCGAAGGCGCGATCATGAAGCTGGCCGAAGCGCTGGACACCTACATCCCGACCCCGGAGCGTGCCATTGACGGTACCTTCCTGATGCCGGTGGAAGACGTGTTCTCGATCTCCGGCCGCGGCACCGTGGTGACCGGTCGTGTCGAGCGCGGCATCATCAAGGTCGGCGAAGAAATCGAAATCGTCGGCATCCGCGACACCCAGAAGACCACCTGCACCGGCGTGGAAATGTTCCGCAAGCTGCTGGACCAGGGCCAGGCAGGCGACAACGTCGGCGTGCTGCTGCGCGGCACCAAGCGTGAAGACGTCGAGCGTGGCCAGGTGCTGGCCAAGCCGGGTTCGATCAAGCCGCACAGCCACTTCACTGGCGAGATCTACGTGCTGTCGAAGGATGAGGGCGGTCGTCACACCCCGTTCTTCAACAATTACCGTCCGCAGTTCTACTTCCGTACCACGGACGTGACCGGTGCGATCGAGCTGCCGGCAGGTAAAGAGATGGTCATGCCGGGCGACAACGTGTCGATCACGGTGAAGCTGATCAACCCGATCGCGATGGAAGAAGGTCTGCGCTTCGCCATCCGCGAAGGCGGCCGTACCGTCGGCGCCGGCGTCGTTGCCAAGATCATCGAGTAATTTGGTTGCAGGATTTAACCGCTCTTTGACTAAATATAGCCGCGGGTGAGCACTCGCTTGCGGCTCGCTCTTTTAAGGATAAAACCATGCAAAACCAGAAAATCCGCATCCGCCTGAAGGCATTCGACTATCGCCTGATCGACCAGTCCGCACTGGAAATCGTCGACACCGCGAAGCGTACCGGTGCAGTGGTCAAGGGCCCGGTTCCGCTGCCGACCCGCATCCAGCGTTTCGACATCCTGCGTTCGCCGCACGTCAACAAGACCTCGCGCGACCAGTTCGAAATCCGCACCCACCAGCGCCTGATGGACATCGTCGACCCGACCGACAAGACGGTTGACGCCCTGATGAAGCTGGATCTGCCGGCTGGCGTGGACGTCGAAATCAAACTGCAGTAATCGTTGTAACTCCGCACATACCACAATTTTCCAGTTTGGTGGATTGTGGAATAAAAAAATGCGGGTTATAATGCTCGGCTTCGGTATTGGCACGGCAATCCGTGCCAATACGTTTTTGTAGTACAAACATCAGCCCCGCCCAATCGCAGGCGGGAATGGAGAAAACAATGAGCCTAGGCCTTGTTGGTCGCAAGGTTGGTATGATGCGCATCTTCACGGATGACGGGGATACGATTCCTGTTACCGTGCTGGACGTGTCGAACAACCGCGTGACACAAATCAAAACCGACGAAACAGACGGCTACACTTCTGTTCAGGTCACCTTCGGTCAGCGCCGTGCTTCCCGCGTCAACAAAGCGGCGGCCGGTCACCTCGCAAAAGCAGGTGTTGAAGCTGGTGCCGTCCTTAAAGAATTCCGTATCGATGCAACCAAGGCTGCCGAACTGAAGGCTGGCGACACCATCGCCATCACCATGTTCGAAGCTGGTCAGAAGGTCGACGTGCAAGGCGTATCGATTGGTAAGGGTTACGCCGGTACGATCAAGCGCTACAACTTCGGTTCCGGTCGCGCAACTCACGGTAACTCTCGTTCGCACAACGTGCCGGGTTCCATCGGTATGGCGCAGGATCCGGGTCGCGTTTTCCCGGGCAAGCGCATGACCGGTCACATGGGCGATGTCACCACCACCGTGCAAAATCTCGAAATCGCTCGCGTCGACGCTGAGCGCCAGCTGCTGCTGGTCAAGGGTGCGGTGCCGGGTGCCAAGAACGGTCAAGTGGTCGTTCGTCCCGCCGTCAAAGTCAAAGCAAAGAAGGGAGCCTAATCGATGGAACTCAAGCTCCTGAATGACCAGGGTCAGGCTGCCTCCAATGTCGCTGCGCCGGACACGATTTTCGGCCGTGACTACAACGAAGCGCTGATCCACCAGGTCGTGGTTGCCTACCAGGCGAATGCTCGCAGCGGCAACCGCAAGCAGAAAGACCGTGAAGAAGTCAGCCACACGACCAAGAAGCCGTGGCGCCAGAAGGGTACGGGCCGTGCTCGTGCTGGTATGTCGTCCTCGCCACTGTGGCGTGGCGGTGGCCGTATTTTCCCGAACAGTCCCGACGAAAACTTCTCGCACAAGGTCAACAAGAAGATGTATCGCGCAGGTGTCTGCTCGATCCTCTCCCAGTTGGCTCGCGAAGACCGTCTGTCGGTTGTCGAGAACCTGTCGGTCGATGCGCCGAAGACCAAGCTGCTCGCGCAAAAGCTGAAGGGCATGGGTCTGGACTCCGTGCTGGTAATTACTGACAACCTCGATGAAAACCTTCTGCTCGCTTCGCGCAACCTGCCGAACGTGCTGGTCGTCGAGCCGCGTCATGCCGATCCCGTTTCGCTGGTGTTCTACAAGAAGGTCCTGATCACCAAGCCGGCATTGGCCAAGATTGAGGAGATGCTGGCATGAACGCAGTCGTTAAGCACAGCGAAGAGCGCCTGATGAAAGTGCTGCTGGCTCCGGTGATTTCCGAGAAGGCCACCTTCGTCGCAGAACGTAATGAACAAGTTGTTTTTCGCGTCGCCCCGGACGCAACCAAGCCGGAGATCAAGGCGGCTGTCGAGTTGCTGTTCAAGGTGCAAGTGGAATCGGTGCAAGTCGTGAACCGTCAGGGCAAGCAAAAGCGCTCCGGCCGTTTCACTGGCCGCCGCAACCATACGCGCCAGGCATACGTTTGCCTGAAGCCGGGCCAGGAAATCAACTTCACCGAGGAGGCTAAATAATGGCACTCGTGAAAATGAAACCGACGTCGGCCGGTCGCCGCGGCATGGTCAAGGTCGTCAATCCCGACCTGTATAAAGGCCGCCCGTTTGACGCCCTCGTCGAGAAGAAGTCCAAGACCGCTGGTCGCAACAACAATGGTCGCATCACCACCCGTCACATCGGCGGCGGTCACAAGCAGCACTACCGCGTTGTCGACTTCCGTCGCAACAAGGACGGTATCCCGGCCAAGGTCGAGCGTATTGAATACGATCCGAACCGTACCGCGCATATCGCCCTGTTGTGCTACGCCGATGGCGAGCGCAAGTACATCATCGCCCCGAAGGGCGTTGCTGTCGGCGATCAGCTGATGAACGGTTCCGAAGCGCCGATCAAGGCCGGTAACTGCCTGCCGATCCGCAACATCCCGGTCGGCACCACGATGCACTGTGTCGAAATGCTGCCCGGTAAGGGTGCGCAGATGGCCCGTACCGCAGGTGCAGGCGTTGTCCTGATGGCCCGAGAAGGCACCTACGCTCAGGTTCGTCTGCGTTCCGGCGAAGTTCGCCGCGTGCACATCGAGTGCCGCGCGACCGTCGGTGAAGTCGGCAACGGCGAGCACAACCTGCGCAAGATCGGCAAGGCCGGTGCAACGCGTTGGCGCGGTATCCGCCCGACCGTTCGTGGTGTGGTCATGAACCCGATCGATCACCCGCATGGTGGTGGTGAAGGTCGTACCTCCGCAGGCCGCCATCCGGTGTCGCCGTGGGGCCAGCAGACCAAGGGCAAGAAGACGCGTCGCAACAAGCGCACGACTTCGATGATCGTCTCGCGCCGTGGCAAGAAATAAGGGGTAACA
>Ga0196972_1000761_pt1 | contig 12374 bp, 12 predicted proteins | sample S1v_2013CmetaG_FD_148618 | JGI IMG/M metagenome (GOLD analysis project Ga0196972, IMG submission 148618) | Soil microbial communities from Anza Borrego desert, Southern California, United States - S1+v_20-13C | ecosystem: Environmental > Terrestrial > Soil > Desert | place: USA: California...
GCCAAGCACGATCATTTCGAGCTGCACTTTACTGATGGCCAGGTACTGCGACTGCGCGATCCCCGGCGCTTTGGGGCCGTGCTGTGGGTGGAAGGGGACGAGAACGGGCACGCGCTATTAGGCGTGCTGGGCCCGGAGCCGCTTGACGCGGCATTCGACGGCGACTGGCTCTACCGGCAAATCCGTACGCGTACCGCCCCCATCAAGAACGTCATCATGGATAGCCATCTCGTAGTCGGCGTAGGCAATATTTACGCGAGTGAATCCCTGTTTCGCGCCGGCATTAATCCCTTAATGCCAGCCAACAAGGTGAGCAAGGTCAAATGCCGAAGGCTGGTGGAAGAAATCAAGTCTACACTGCAGGACGCATTGAAAGCCGGCGGCAGCAGCTTGCGCGATTTTTTCGGGGCGGACGGCAACCCAGGTTATTTTCAGCAGGAGTACTTCGTCTACGGCCGCACAGGTCAAGCCTGCCGCAAATGCAGCCATCCAATCAAAATGCTGCGCGTAGGGCAGCGTTCAACCTTTTACTGCACTACCTGTCAGCGTTAGATGCGCTGCCAGCGCTAGCTGTGCCCGCCTTCGTGCGGCAGCACGGTGGGGCGTGCGGCATGCACATGTAGATAGCTTGGCTGTTCATGAGGCGTGCTAGCGATTTTTTGCGGCAGCAACGAACCTGCAATCATGGCTGCGGCGCTTACACCGAGGCCGACCAGTTGCGGCGGGACCAGGCTTGCCTCGCCGACCAGCACTTCAATCAACACCCATGAGCCTATGCCGCCGATAATCGCGGCGAGAGCGCCTTGGCTCGTGGCGCGTTTCCAGAATGCACCGAAGAATAGCGGTACGAAAGCGCCTGCTAGCGTGATTTTGTAGGCCGATTCCACCATGCCGAAGATCGACAGTTCCGAATTAAGCGCATACAGCAGCACGCAAATGGCAAATCCCACCAGGCAGAAACGCATGATTTTGAGGAAACCGCGATCGTCCAGGTGCGGCATATAACCGCGCACAATGTTCTCGGCGAAGGTCACCGACGGCGCCAGCAAGGTCGCCGACGAACAGCTCATGATGGCTGACAGCACGGCGCCAAAAAAGATGGCCTGCGCAAGCAACGGCGTGTGCTGCAGCACCAGCGTAGGCAGGACCAGCTGTGAATCTTGATCGATAAGACCATTAAAGAAAGCCGGGTCTATTAGCGTGGCCGCATAGGCGATAAACATGGGTACGAAAGTAAAGCAGAAATAGACCGAAGCACCGAGTATCGAGCCCCAGAGCGCGATCTTTGCGCTTTTGGCTGAAGTGATGCGCTGGAACACGTCCTGCTGCGGAATCGAGCCTAGCATCATGGTCATGCCGGTCCCGATGAAGGTGATCCAGACCCAGATGTCGCCCTTAGGGAAAAAATCCAGCTTGCCTGCCGCGCGCGCGTGTTCGATGACAGGCGCCACTCCGCCTGTCATGCCGGAGACGATGGAGCTGATATAGAGCAAGCCGCCGATGACCACGATCATTTGAATGAAGTCGAGTATGGCTACCGACAACATGCCGCCCAAGGTGGTATAGGTCAGCACAATGGCCGTACCCAGGATCATGCCGGCTTCCTCACTGACTGCACCGTTGGTGACAAGGTTGAAGATCAGCCCTAAGGCCTTGATCTGAGCAGCAACCCAGCCCAGATAGGAAATCACGATGGCGAGCGTGGTCAGTACTTCCACAGTACGGTTGTAGCGCATGCGGTAGAAGTCGCCCAAGGTGATGATGTTGAGTTTGTAGAGTTGCGTGGCGAAAAAGAAGCCGGCAATGACCAGACACAGGCTGGAGCCGAAAGGATCGGCTACTACGCCGTTGAGGCCCTCTTTGACGAAGGTGGCAGAAACTCCGAACACTGCTTCAGCACCGAACCAGGTGGCGAATACTGTGGCCATGACTACTGGAAGAGGCAGATGACGCCCGGCTACCGCATAATCCTTGGTGTTTTTTACGCGCGTAGCAACGATAACGCCGATGCTAATGGAAACGAGAAGATAGAGAGCCACGAACCAAATCAGCACAATCCGTATCCTTTAATTTTGTAATAATTTATTTTTGCGATTTTAGCAAAAAGCGGACTCAGGCAGGCAGCGCTGGTATGCGCGAATTTATATGCTAGGTCAAGAAAAGGACATAAATGCTTACGAACTGAAACAGCACGATGACTAGCAAAGCGCATGATATAAGGCGCAGCCAGCTCGTATGGCGCCGCTGTTCGTGCACCAGCAGTCGCAGCTCATCGTTAACCGGCCAGTCGTGGTTGCGCCGTAATTCCTGGTACAGCAGACGCGGCATCTGCGGCAGTATTTTGCCCCAGTTTGGCAGCTCTTTCTTGAGGTTTTGCACCACGCTGCGCCAGCCTATCTGTTCGGACATCCAGCGTTCCAGATAAGGGCGCGCAGTTTTCCATAAGTCCAGTTCCGGGTCGAGGTCACGGCCCAGGCCTTCCACATTAAGCAGGGTTTTTTGCAGCATGGTGAGCTGGGGCTGAATTTCGACGCCGAAGCGGCGCGAAGTCTGGAACAGGCGCAACAGCACCCGGCCGAACGAAATTTCTTTCAAGGGTTTGTCGAAAATGGGCTCGCAAACGGCACGGATCGCCGTCTCAAACTCGTCGAGCGGCGTATCCTTCGGCGCCCAGCCCGATTCGATATGCGCCCAGGCGACTTCACGGTAATCGCGGCGGAAGAAAGCGAGGAAATTGCGAGCCAGGTATTGCTTGTCCGATTCGTTGAGCGTGCCCATGATGCCGAAATCAAGCGCGATATAGCGGCCGTCATCGGCTACCTGAATATTGCCCGGATGCATGTCGGCATGGAAAAAGCCATCACGGAATACCTGGGTAAAGAAAATTTCTACGCCATCGCGCGCTAGCTTCGGAATGTCTATACCCTTCTTGCGCAAATGCGCTACCTGGCTGATGGGCGTCCCATTCATGCGCTCCATGACCATCACCTGTTCGCGGCACCAGTCCCAATAAACCTCAGGTACCAGCAATAGTCTGCCATCCGGAAAGTTGCGGCCGAGCTGGCTGCAGTTGGCGGCCTCCAGCATTAAATCTAGTTCGCTATGAATGTGCTTGGCAAACTCGGCCACGACTTCTCGCGGTTTCAGGCGTTTGCCCTCGGCCCAGAGTTTCTGCACGAGCCAGGCTGCGCTGTCGAGCAGCACCAGGTCTTTCTCGATGACCACGCTGATGCCGGGGCGAAGGATTTTGACTGCCACGGGAATACCGCCCGGTAAGTGCGCAAAATGCACCTGGGCTACAGACGCGCTGGCCACTGGCAGGATGTCGAACTGTTCGAAAACCTGTTCCACTGGCCGGCCGAAGGATTGCTGAATGATGAGCGCCACCCCTTCATAAGGAAAAGGCGGCACGCGGTCCTGCAGCTTGGCAAGTTCGTCTGCAATATCGAGCGGGATCAGGTCGCGGCGAGTAGATAGCATCTGGCCGAATTTGACAAAAATCGGTCCCAGGGCTTCCAGTGCCAAACGCAGCCGTTCGCCACGGTTCTGCTTGAAGTTGCGCCAGAACAAGGTGGTTTGTACCGCTTTCTGTAAAGGACGCAGCCGCGTATGACCAAGTACGAATTCATCCAGGCCGAAGCGCAGGGTTATTCTTAGAATTTTGAAAAGTCGGAAAAAGCGCATCGGGGTTTATGGGTAGAATTAATTGGAGGTGTTGCTGTTTTTATCGGCCAGTGATTTTCCGGCTTTTGCAGAAGCGAGGGCAAATAATTTTTCCAGGCGTTTTTCCAGCCTTTCGACATCGTCGCGCAGCAAATCCACCTCGTTGATGAACTGCTCGACATGGCGTTTTTTGGCAATCAGCGGCTGCTCTTCTTGCCAATATTCGCTGAACATTTCAGCCACATTGACAGTTTGTCGTTTGGCTTCCGAAACTACTTTTCGGCCAAATTTCGCGATTTCATACGCAGGGGCATCGCCGATAATTTTGCTCAAATCCTCTTCGTACTCCCAAGACATATTATGCAAGACCTTAGCGAGTGCGGTTGCCAATTCGGTATCGCCTTCCATGCCAACCAATGTGCTGGCATTTTGGTCATTGAGCATAAAGCGCGGTATGGCCGACAGCGGAATGGTCAAGGTGGCATCGGCATTGACCGCCTGTGCCGAGAAGGAGTCGCCGGCCGGTGCCAGGCCACCGTCCTCTAAAATCGTGAGCACGGTTCGCACCGGCGGCACATGAATGCACACGGATTTGCCGCCATGCGGCTGCAGATGCTGTTTTGCCCAGCTATTCTGGCTGATCAGGTGATTCAGCAGTCGCGTAATAAGAGGTTTGAACATGGGCGCCGCTCAGGTTTTCCAGCCTTTGTGCAAGGCCACCACGCCCGCCGCCAGGTTGTAATAATCTACCTTGGAAAAACCGGCATTGAGCATGATCCGACGTAGCGTCTCCTGGTCAGGATGCATACGAATGGATTCAGCCAGGTACTGATAGCTTTCGGCATCCTTGGCCAGCAGCTTGCCCATCAGCGGCAGCAGCTTGAAGGAATAGGCGTCATAGAGCGGCGCCAGCGGCTTCCATACCTGCGAGAACTCCAGGACCAGCAGGCGGCCGCCGATCTTCAGTACACGCTGCATTTCCGCCAGCGCTTTATCCTTGTGAGTCATGTTGCGCAGGCCGAACGCTACGATTACGCAATCGAAATACTGGTCAGGGAACGGCAGCTTTTCTGCGTCGCATTGCAGCGCGGGTACGGCAACACCGTCGTCTATGAGTCGGTCGCGCCCTACAGCCAGCATGGAAGCGTTGATGTCGGTCAGGATGACCTCGCCCGTGCTGCCTACCTTGCCGGCAAACAGCCGAGATAAATCGCCGCTACCGCCGGCTACGTCCAGCACACGATCGCCCGCTTTTACGCCGCTGATTTCCACTGCATAGCGCTTCCACAGGCGGTGCAGGCCTGCCGACATAACATCATTCATTAAGTCGTAACGCCGCGCTACAGAGTGAAATACCTCACCTACCTTGCTGGCTTTTTCGTTCTCGGCAACGGTTTGAAATCCGAAGTGGGTTTTTTCACTCATGATGGCTCCTTACGATTCATGTTTGTTCTTTTCGCTGCACGCCGGCAGCAGCCAGTCTGCCCAGATAGTCCACCCATAGCGCTTCGTAGTTAAGCGCTAAATCGTATAAATAGTCCCAGGAATAGAGCCCGGTGTTATGACCATCAGAGAATGTAAGCTTGACCGCATAATTGCCGACGGGTTCTATCCCCACGATGTTGACGTCTTCCTTGCCAACCTGCAGCACTTCCTGGCCAGGGCCATGGCCACGGACTTCTGCCGACGGCGAATAAACACGCAAGAATTCGCATGAAAGCATGCAGCTGGTGCCATCGTCGAAAGTAATTTCAAGCTTGCGCGATGCCTGATGCAGCTTGATGTCAGTCGGGCGCGGAGAATTAGGATTTAAGCTGGCCATGAGATTAAAAAGGCTTCAAAGGGAAAATGATAGCAGAATCAGTCTGCAGGCGCGGCGTTTAGGCAATTGAAGCCGAATGGGCGAGAAATTGAATGTAGGTCGAAAATTTGCTGAGTTCTTGCTTGCAGCATGGCCAATAGCCGCCTGATTAATTTGATTATTATTGGAACCATGATAGAGTGATAACCACCAAAAAAGTAATTCAGGGATAATCATGGCCGAAAATAAGCTTGCCCATCAGTTCGCTGCCTACACTGAATGGCGTAAAGCGCTTGTTGACACCATTTGCGACTATCGCAGCTGGCTCAACGAGCAAGAGCTTAATGATGCGCAAATCGACCAGCGCATTCAGCACTTGCTGGAGCGCCTGCGAGAGGACAAGCTCAACGTAGCCTTCGTTGCCGAATTTTCCCGTGGTAAATCCGAACTTATCAATGCCATTTTCTTCGCCGGTTACGGGCAGCGATTGCTGCCTTCCAGCGCCGGCCGCACTACCATGTGCCCGACCGAGCTGCTGTACGATGCCGGCAAGTCTACTTCATTACAGCTCCTGCCCATAGAAACCCGTTCCTCGGATGTGACCACGACCGAGTACAAGCGCTATCCCGATGAGTGGAAAGTGTTTGAGTTCGATGTCGATTCCAGCGACAGCATGGTAGAGGCATTCAAGGAAGTCAGCCGTACCAAAAAGGTTACGTTGGAAGAAGCCGAGCGCTACGGCCTGTTCGACCCAAATAGTGCGGACGATGCCATGAGCGTCAACAGCGATGGCAGCATAGATATCCCTTGCTGGCGCTACGCTATTATTAATTTCCCGCATCCCTTGCTGGAGCAAGGGTTGGTCATCCTCGATACCCCCGGCCTCAATGCCATCGGTACCGAGCCTGAGTTGACGCTTAACATGCTGCCGAATGCGCATGCCGTGCTGTTTATCCTGGCGGCAGACACCGGCGTGACCAAGTCTGAAATTGAAGTATGGCGCCAATACATCAGCGGCACCCGCTGGAAGCAGAAGGGCCGCCTGGCCGTATTGAACAAGATCGATGGCCTTTGGGACGAGCTCAAAGAAGAAGCTGAGATACACAGCGAAATTTTGAAGCAAGTAAATACCAGCGCCGAGCTGCTGGGCTTGAATGCCAACCAGATATTCCCGATTTCTGCGCAAAAAGGTTTGCTGGCTAAGGTCAACAGCGATGATGAACTGCTGCTCAAAAGCCGTTTGCCTGAGCTGGAAAAAGCGCTTTCCGACGAGCTAATTCCTTCCAAGAAGGAAATCGTACGGGACAACACCCAGAGCGAAATCGAAGACCTCATCAATAATTCGCACATGATTCTGGAAGCGCGCCTGCATGGCTTGGCTGAGCAGCTGGAAGAGCTGCGTGGTTTGCGCGGCAAGAATGAAGACGTGGTCGAACACATGATGAACAAGGTCAAGGTCGACAAGGAAAACTTCGAGAAGGGCCTGCAGCGTTTCCAGGCTTTGCGCAGCGTTTTTTCGCAGCAGACCAATCAGCTGTTTACGTTGCTGGGTATGGAAGCACTAAAGGAAGAGGTCACCAAAACCCGCGACGTCATGATTGCGGCCAATTTCACCAAGAGCATACGCAATGCAATGGATGGGTTCTTCGCCGATCTGAAAGACCGCCTGATCAAGTCGGATAGACAGATTGAGGAAATCAAGAAGATGATGGATGCTATGTACGAGAAATTTTCGAAGGAGCATGGCTTGCGTAAAGCCGATCCTCCTTCATTCTCCACTCTGCGCTATCAGAAGGAGCTGGCCAAGCTTGAACGGGCTTACAAAGAGCAGTTCAATACGGCGCTCAATATGATCATGCATGAGAAGATGACGTTGACCTCGAGGTTTTTTGAAACCTTGGCCAGCCGCGTCATTCATGTCTATGAAGTGGCAAACCGTGATGTGGAAAACTGGCTCAAAGCTGTGATTGCCCCGATGGAGTCCCAGGTTCGCGAGCATCAGCTGCAACTGCGCCGTCGTCTGGAAAGCATTAAGCGTATATATAAGGCGACGGATACGCTCGAGGACCGTATTGGCGAGCTCGAGAACATCGAAAAGAGCATCAATAGCCAAGTGGCCGATCTCAAAATTTTACGCCAGCATATGAAGAATGCATTGGATTTTGAGCTCAATGAGGAGCAAGCCCGGGTAGCATGACCCTTACTACTCTGCTTTTTCTGTTTGGCGGTACCATTGTATTTGTTGCGTTGGCAGCCATAGGCATACTGTGGGCCATTAAAAGCGGTCAATATGATGATATGGAAGGGCCGGCTCAGCGCATATTAATGGATGACGATGATCCCATGATCCCATTCCACAACTTGAAGCCAGAGCCTAATCAGAATAAAATTGATGGTACTGAACAATAGATGGGTCGTATATGAAGTCTTTTTTTACTTTTGAAAATTTGCCGCTGACTATCGTCGTCCTGCTGATTACATGGTCCTGGATCAGTGTTCTGTCTGTCATCCTGTTTAGCTAATCTATAAATTAATAATAAAAAAGGCTGCCTAGGCAGCCTTTTTTATTGGGTCTATTCGTCTATCAGACATTGGCGGGAATTAAAACGCCTTTCATTTTTTGCATGGCCTTTTGTTCGATCTGACGAATGCGTTCAGCGGACACACCAAACTCTTCTGCCAGGTCATGCAATGTCAAAGCATTGCCTTCCTGCAACCAGCGCGCCTGTACGATACGGCGGCTGCGGTCATCAAGGCTTTCGAGCGCCTTACTCAGGCCAATTGCCTGCAGGTGTTCGGTTTCCTGCTCGGCCAGCATGACGGATGGCTCGGGCTGATAATCCTGAAGATAGGAAATGGGGCTGAAATCATCCTCACCTTCATCATCAGAATGGGACTCGAGGGGAATTTCATGGCCGCCCATGCGTGATTCCATTTCCAGTACTTCTTCAGGCTTAACCTTTAGCTCATGTGCAATATGTGCAACTTCATCAGGCTGAAGACTGCCGACCCCCTGTTTCATACCGCGCAGGTTGAAGAACAGTTTTCGCTGGGCCTTGGTCGTTGCCACTTTAACCAAGCGCCAATTCCTTACTATATATTCGTGAATTTCTGCCTTGATCCAATGCATAGCAAATGAAACAAGTCTAACGCCGCGTTCGGGATCGAAGCGACGCACAGCTTTCATCAAACCAATATTGCCTTCCTGAATAAGATCAGCCTGAGGCAGTCCGTATCCTGCATAGCCGCGGGCGATGCTTGCTACCAAACGCAAGTGGGAAACGATCAGCTGTTTTGCTGCTTCCAGATCGTTGTTCTTTCTTAGGCGGGTAGCCAAGTCATATTCCTCTTCTGCGCTTAAAACGGGAAAAGCCTTAATAGTACGCATGTACTGATCAAGGCTATCTACCGCAGAAATTGAAGGTAATGTTAAGGCATTGCTCATGTAGAAACCTTTCTCCTAATGGAATAATTCTAGCACTCTCGATTGGAGAGTGCTAGGTAAGGAAAGTTTCATGCCGAGCTAGTTGAACAGCCTAATTCTCCGCAACGCTGTTAGTTTAGGCCGCAGCTTTGGCTAAATCCTCAAACAATACTTGGTAGCTTTTCTCAATATCCACATATAGCGCAATAGCATTTTCTACGCCGATGCGAATGGGTGGGCCAAAGCGCGAAGTGACCAAGCCGGCTCGACGTAGCAATCTTTCGATGGCCGTCGTCGTTACCGTCACATAATAGTCGACGTTCATGCGATGGCCATAGGCAATGATTTCCCCTATAGACTCCATGGCAACTTCAGAAAACCCAAAGTTATGGCGGCCATCGGTTTCGATGGCGAACCGGCTCAACTCCCATATTTTTGGATCCTCTGGGGCTGATTGGCCGTGCAGCAGTTCCGGAAAAGAATCCTTGAGCATATAAGGCCCAACTGTGGGCAGGATGCGCCAACAGCCGATCAGCATGCCTTCGCTTTCGCGGATCAGCATGTAGGTGGGTTCGATAGCGTCATAGCCATCTATCTCCATACCGCTGATGATAGGAACATCCCAGCCCATCCTGTCCTTGAAAACTTTGGCGCGGAGTTTATGCATATCCCCCAGATCTTTATTGGGAAAATCCCGGCGAGCAGCAATCTGAATTTGCAGTGACATTTTTGCCTCCTAAATTGGTTATGCAGGAGGCATAAATAATTATGTGATTTGCATATCTACATAACTATCAACATTGATAGGTTGGAATTGAGGCGGCAGAGGAGAAAAATTAAACCCTTAGCTAGCAGGCGGTTCCGGCTCATAAAAATTGCCTGGAACGCTTTGGAAAAAGTAATTAATCAAAAGGATTTAACATGAAAGATGATGTTCTAAAACAAGCGGCCTGGACTTTAAGCGTTGATGAAGTAAAAGAGCTGCGCAAAGCACGGCGGGAGAGTCAGGCAAAGTTTTGGAAACGTTTTGGTGTTACTCAATCAAGAGGCAGCCGCATCGAACAGGGGTTGGGAATGCCCGCGGCGGTAGCAATTCTGGTAAAGCTCTATTTGGAAGGAAAAGTCAGTGACGGCGATTTATGGCGCGCGCGCAGAGGATCAGGTGCTATGAAGCAAATGCGTATTGCTGAACAACACGTGTAATGGTCGGGAGGCTGTCTGTTTAGTCAGGGGTTATCAAACCCAGGCTAATCGCTTTAACAACTGCCTGTTGTCGGGTGTTGACCTGGAATTTATCCCGGATGTTTGCAATATGGAAGTTTACGGTTGCCTCAGAGCAACTGAGGATCATAGATATTTCCCAAGATGATTTGCCGGCCATAATCCACTTCAGGCATTCCAGTTCGCGTTGGGTGAGATGTATTTCGCTGCCGAGGGGATCGGCTTTTGTTACAAATTTTAAAGATGATTCAAAAACATAGTCACGAATGAGCGACAAGTTGGCCAGCGAGTGGTTGAGATCACGTTGGAAATTTGTATCTGAAAGTGCATCGGAAACAAAGCTGATAACGCCGAATTCACCATTAGGACCATGGATGGGGTAGGTAATTCCGGAACGTATGCCGTAAGCGCAGGCTTCTTCGTATAGATTTTTCTGGGCAGGCAGCTTGAAGGTTTTTGGCTCCCATATCAAGGGCACGGCACTTTGCAAGCAGTGCCCTACGGTGGGGTCGATATAGTGGAGTTTCTCGGAATCGTATGTAGTACGCCAACTGGAAGAATAATTACTACGCAGGAATGCGTTTTCCAGAGGCATTTTTTTATTCGGTACTACGCCATACACCGTTTGCTCAAATCCATTTTCTTTTGCCAAGGAAAAGAGTTTGTTGGCCCAAGAGTCTTCTGAGCTTGCTTCCAACAAATTGAGCAGTTCAGCAAGGTCAGCCATGACGTTTTTTAATTTGGCCAGTGAAGATTAACAAAACAGGCATAGTGGCTCATCGGTAATGAGATTAATAGACGACATCGTTAGCGAATCAATAGCGGCATCGCACTCTTAATTAATCGCGAATTTTCATCAAGAATTCAGCAGCCGGATTTTTTCGCGAGAATTAATGTACTAATGAGCTATACAATTATTTTATATATAAACAACGCTCCAATATAGCTATTTTATTGGTGATTTAAATTAAGGAAACCCAAACCTGAGCTCGCATTAAGACTGATCGAATTTTGCGAGTGAACGGCCAACGGCCATATATGAGCCTATCCAGCCCAGCAGAATCGCACTGCCCATCATCGATAAGCTGAAACTGACATCCAGCGGGGTTAGGCTGAAGCTGCTGGCATAAAGTGCGGCAATTTCCGCCACGGAAAAATTGAATAAAACAATAACGCCTGATAACAGCAGCCAGGCAGCCAAGCCTCCGCCTAAGCCATACAATATGCCGGCATATAAAAACGGACGGCGAATGAATCTGTCCGTCGCGCCAATCAGCTTGCTGACTTCTATTTCTTCCTGTTGCGTCACAATCTGCAGCCGTATGGTATTGCCGATAATCGCAAGCAAGGCAAAGCCCAGAAGCGCTGAAAGCACGAAGATGGCTTTCTTGCCGAGTTCCAGCAATGCATACAAGCGCTTGACCCAGTTAGCGTCGACTTGGGCCAGTTCCACGCCGGACCATTGCTGCATTTCTTTTTGCAGTGCCGCTACCGCATCCGGTTCCAAGGCCGCTTGGAGTTTGACAAAATAAGCATCTGGTAAGGGGTTTCTTTCGAGCTGGGCAGCTACGGCGCCAGTGCCTGTGGCTATCTGCATTTGCTGCCACGCCTTATCCTTGCCGACAAACTGATGGCTTTCAATCTGGGGATGATCCGATAACCGCTGGTTCAGCGCCGCGATTTCTTCCGATTTGATATCGAGCTTCAGGAACAGGCTGATCTGCGGCTCGCTCTGAATGTCGCCCGCCAGTCGGTTGAGATTGTCGACAATTACGTAAAGGATACCGGGCAAGCACAGGGTGACGCCCATCACGCAAAACATCAATAAGGTAGCCAGCAGGTTGCGACGCATACGGGAGAGCACCAGCCTCAGTGCCTGCTCATGCTGGTTGAGCCATTGCCTCATGTGGGAAGGCCTTCCGATGCGAGCCGAGTTACACTCAATTGCCCTTGATGAAGGCGCAGTACCTTGCCGGTTGCCCGGCTAATGCCATTAGCATCGTGGGTGGCGATGACTACAGTGACGCCGACCTGCTGGAAGGCATAAAACAGCGCCATGATTTCAGAGGCATAGGTTTCGTCAAGGTTGCCCGTCGGTTCATCGGCGATCAGGATGGCGGGCCGGCTTACAACGGCCCGGGCAATTGCCAGCCGTTGCTGTTCGCCACCTGACAAGGTGATGGGCATGGCTTTTTCCTTCCCCAGCAGACCTACCTTGTCGAGTGCGGCACGTATGCGCTTGCCGGCTTCATGGCTGGTCACGCC
>Ga0196972_1000762_pt1 | contig 12371 bp, 8 predicted proteins | sample S1v_2013CmetaG_FD_148618 | JGI IMG/M metagenome (GOLD analysis project Ga0196972, IMG submission 148618) | Soil microbial communities from Anza Borrego desert, Southern California, United States - S1+v_20-13C | ecosystem: Environmental > Terrestrial > Soil > Desert | place: USA: California...
ATATGTTGGCGCTCGTTTGAGCACTCGCGGAAGAGTACTGCGCATAGGCAAATAGGTTGTCATTACCGCCAGCTCCCAAGAGAACATTGGCTTCACCATTAATACCGCGTATAACATCGTTGTTAGAAGTCCCATTAATAATAGAAATAGCTTTGCCTTTGATGTCCTCTACATCCCAAACCGTACCGTTGGCAAATCTGATCTCTTCTATTTTGTTTGCATCAGATGCATACCAGTTTTGTACAATGATCTGATCATTTGTATTCAATACCTTGAGGATTAGATCATTTCTCGTTCTAATGACTTGAATGTCTCCCTCATTGATGTTCAAGCCAAATTGAATTACATCTATTGAAGAGATGCTATTTTCGTTTTCATAAACGACATCCTGACCATCACCTAGTTCGAAGCGATATGTATCTCCGCCCGCACCACCTTTTAAGAAATCATTACCCGCCCCACCAGATACACTATCAGCTCCGGCTCCGGCTATGATTTCATCACTACCAGCTAAACCGTTGATACTTTCAGAATTATCTGTGCCAACTAACAAATCATCATAAACTGATGCCGTATTAGCCATGACTTCTAGCTGAGCGGCATTCCAAGTTGTGTTATCACTGAACACCACCTGCTCAATCCTATTGGCGGCAGACGCGAACCATTCCTTTACTGTAATTTTTTCACCGGTATCCAGTATCTCAACAAACAAATCATTCGCAATCTTTGAGACTCGTACATCGGAAGTGCTGATACCATTCGACATCAAAATGGTATCGATATTGCCGACTGTCCCGTCTGACTCAACAATACTGTCAGACCCGCTCCCTCTGGCTAAAATGTAGGTGTCGTTCCCTAGACCGCCCTCCAGCACATCATCTTGACCGCCACCATCCAGGACATCATTGCCTGCACCTCCAAGAAGCTTGTCTGTGCCCTGATCTCCGCTTAGTACATCATCCCCCTCTTCTCCATGAAGGGCATCAGCTCCATCACCTCCATTTATGATGTCATTTCCAGCGCCTCCAAAAACAGTATCATTTCCTGCCAGTGCGTTAACTGCATCATCAGTACCAGAGCCAATTAGGTAATCAGAGTTTGTGCTGGGAGTGAAAGCAAGATCTAACAGTGTTTGTTGACTCCAGACAGTTCCGTCTGAAAAAATAACGTTGTCAATTTGAGCAGACGAATTAACGAACCAATCGCGTAAGGTAATCTTATCCCCGGTAGTGGGTAAAGATAGATATAGGTTTCTGATATCTCTGAATACTAAGATATCTGCAGGGGATATATCTGAAGCGAACTCAATTGTGTCAGTACTAGCAGTGCTAGAGTCGCTGTTTTCTATTACGTCCACACCCCAGAACCGAGCGAAGACATATTTATCATTCCCTGTTCCACCACTCAAATTATCATTACCAGCGCCGCCCGTTAAAGTATCGTGGCCATCATTACCAAAAATCACATCGTTGCCACCTTGCCCATCAATAGCCTCATCTGCTGAGCCTCCATAAAGTACGTCTGACAAGGCGGTAGGAGCTTTTACTGTTATTAGTGCATTGAGGTCATCAGAATCCCAGACTGTTCCATTGGAGAAATGTACTTCTTCAACCTTGTATGTCGTGCCTAAGAACCAGCTGTGCACCATTATCCGTGCATTGGTGCCATTCAAACTCAAGTAGAGATTAGAACTATCACGAGTTACTGAAATCTCACTCGGCTGAATATCATCGGTAAACTTAATAACATCGGTGTTTAGGGTTGGGTCATTCTCGATAAGAATGTCTTGTCCGAAGTCCCGACCAAATAGATATATATCCCCCCCTACTCCACCGCTCAGAACATCATTTCCCGCTCCACCTTCAAGAGTATCAGCTCCACCTAAACCATCGAGACGGTCATTTCCACCCAATCCCCTGATGGCATTTCCACCAATATCACCTGTCAGAATATCGTCTCCACTGGTGGCTACCAATCCCGACCAAGTACTATTGATGATGGCTCTAATTTCTACAGGTTGGCCTTCGAATGCATGAGTAAATTCATCAGTATTCAAAGCATTCAAAATCCCCATATCTCGCAAAGCCACAACAGTTGCAGATAAAAGTGCTTTGCCTGCAATGGGGTTCTCATTTATGAGGTTCAGGATATAAGTAGCGGCAGGAGCTATGTCACCAGTCACGCCTCGACTTTCATCCCAAGAGTAGTTGATGGAGTCGAAAACAGGCTTCAAGAAGGTTTGGGAGGCTAACTGAGCATCGAAATAGGCAGCTACTTTGTCGAAAGTAGCGAGAAGTTTTCTAGCCGCTGGGCCGTGTGGATTAGGATCCCGCTCTCCCCAGCACCAAGTGCCGTAATATTCCTTGCCAAGCAAAGTTTCTAGGAACTCAAGCTTTCGAGCGTCGCCAATTACATTGCCATAAATTTGAGAGGCTGCTCTACTGGTTGGATCAATATCCTGAACACCCGCCCAATGGTAGAGAATAGGTAAAAGTAGAGCTTGGCGGGCCTCAGCTGTAGTAGCAGAGGCATATTGCCCTATCAAATCTTTAAGTTGCCCACTTGTATCCCTAACCATGGCTTGGTGCAAATCATACAAGTTTCCATAGCCCTGCAGATTAGGTAGAACTGCAACATCTTCCGGGACCTCTAACCATTCTTTTGGGAGGGTCCTGATGCTATTAACGTCAAACCAAACATCGGTTGCAGTTTGTGTTGTTCCATCTGAACGAGTGTAACTACCTACTTGTTTATGCTCGTTCCCAAAGCCATCCACGAAGGAGGATGATGTATAGCCAGTATTGATCGATTCAACCCCAGCTTCAGCTAAAGTTAATAACTCTCCTTGTGAGGTATATCCGTCGCCATCTACATCTTTCCAAATTTTGAGGGTAGAAAAAGAAGCATCGTTGCTATCAATCTTCCCATCTAGATTGGAATCAAGCTCAGCTAGAGCTTGAAATCCATTACTTGCTTTTGAACCATTTTGTAGGAGAGTTTCAGAACCAAATAACTCACGACCAGTATCAATGGTGCCATTGTTATCTAAATCGCGGACTAAGAGTCCGTCCTCACTCTGCGCCCAGCCAGTACGCTCAGCAAAGCCATTTGCATCATGATCGAAAAAAGTGGCTTTTGTTGAAGATGTAGTTTTCACCCCATCCCCGTTCAAATCTAAAACAATGGGAGACTTTGTGACAGATGCGTCGTCGAATCCATCGTCTGCGCCTTCAAGAATATCGGGTATACCATTGCCATTCGAGTCCCCTGGCACCGGTGTTCCATCTGCCGGCATCTCTGGATTTGTGAAAGGACCAAAGCCTGGGGCAAATCCTGGAACAGCATCTTTCGCAGCACGTATGGCTTCGGACATCGTGCGGCCACGAACAACATTAATTAGATTCTGAGCGTAATTTGGATCTGTAGCGTAACCCGCGTCTTGTAGAGTTTGAGCTTCTCTCTCAAAGTCCCCCTTAACATCCTCTTCAAATAGCTCAGCATATCGGGGGTTTTCTTGTAAGAACTGAACACGATCCCGAAGTGCTGATTCATATGAGTCATATGCGCGAAAAACATCAGTTATTTGAACTCGCTGCCCATTTATGTATTCATGAGTCACAATGGACACAGTGGGGCCATCCCAATCCGGGGTCGCTTTTATACCAAAAAGGTTATAAGACCCCGCTGCTTGACCCTCGGCCATTGTGCGACCCCAACCTGTTTCCTGAGCTGCTTGTGCAAGCATCAGTTCTGCAGACAAGCCTGATTCAGCAGATACTATCTGAGCCGCAGCATAGAGGTCTTGTATGAAATTGAGTTTATTGGCCAAGGTATACATGTTTTTTCCTTATTTTTGGACTTGAACTTTAACGAATTCACCTTCTGGATTTAAGGTGTACTCAACTTTGCCTTCTCGGGTCACCAAGTACATCTGAGAAAGAACTCGTCGTGATTCGGAGTTATTGTCTATAAAAACCGAAATGCGCCATATACAACTGTTTGCTGCTTCTTCATAACCTAATGAACTCTCTATTGTTAGCCGCTGCCTTCTGTCCAAAGTGCTTCTCAAGAAGTTGTACTCAGTTCTTCCAGTGACAGCTACTTCAGCTCGAGTTTGCTCGTCAATAAGAAATTGAGCCTTCCCTACTGCCTGGCATTCATCCGTTGGTTGAAAATCTGTTGATGCAAAGGTAGGTGTGCTAGAGATAAAAAACAGTAGTGTTCCTAGCATTACAGTTATGGATTTCAGAATGCTGAAGATGTGAGCATCAGAACCGCTGAGCTTTTGTTTGCTGTTGTCCAAATAGATCTTAGTCATCATTTAATACTTTCCAATTATTAATGAATCGCTAACTATGACTCAGCGGCATTAGGTTCTTTTTGAACCATATTGATTTGATCCTGCAGAACAGCTTCCTTTCCCAGCAACACCGCCTCATCCGCATGCAATCCTTTAGGCAACTGATGTGTAATAAATATGATGGTCACCTTGCCTTTTAGCCGGTTCACAGTTTGAGCAAAATGCTCAGCAGTGTGCTGATCGAGATTAGATACGGCTTCATCGAAGATGAGAATTTTGGGTTGTCTTAAGAGTGCACGAGCAATCGCCATGCGCTGTTTTTGCCCGCCTGATAAGCCAGTGCCATGCTCACCAATTTCAGTCTGGTAACCTTCTGGTAGTTTCTCGATGGTTTCGTGTATCCCTGCAAGTTGGCATGCCTGGACGATCTGCTCAAAAGTGGCGTGGGGGTTGGCGAGAAGTAGGTTCTCGTAGAGTGTGCCGGAGAACAGCACTGTCTCCTGTGGTACTACGCCGAAGTGATTCCTAAGCTCATTAGCTGAGAGGTATCTGGTATCTTTGCCGTCCAGTTTGATGCTGCCTTCCTGCGGTTGGCGGAAGCCAAGCAGTAGCTTTGCGAGTGTGCTTTTGCCACAACCCGATGGGCCCATGATCACAGTGCATTTGCCGGGCTTGATAGTGAGGCTTAGGTTACGGTAGAGCCAAGGGTGGTTTTCATCGTAGCGGAAGCTGATGTTTTCAAGTTCGATCTTGCCTTCTTGGGTTGCTGTTCGAGCAGGCATGAGTGAGTACGGTTCTGTTGGCGCATCCATGAGATCGCCCAAGCGTTTTACGGCAATATCTGCCTGCTGGAATTCCTGATACATGCCGACCAATCTGAGTACCGGGCCCGAGAGTCGTCCTGAGAACATCTGGAAGGCGACCAGCATGCCGATGGTGAATTCCGGGTTATGCATGACGATCCAGGCGCCTACACAAAGAATCGATAACGTCTGCAGTTGATCGAGTGTATTGGCGGCCGTGTTGTAGCTATTCGAAAGCTGACGGCTTTCGAACCCGGCTGCTAGGTAATCCGAGAGATAGTTGCCATAACGCTTTTCAAGTTGGGGTTCCAACTGAAGCGATTTGACCGTTTCCATCCCTGATACATATTCCGTGAGGAATGCCTGGTTGCGAGCACCAAGCAGGAACTGATGGTTGAGGCGCTTGCGTAGGGCTGGAGTAATGGCCAAGCTGAGTATGGTGATGAGAGTCAATGTTGCCAGAGCAATCAGAGTGAGCTGCCAGCTGTACCAGAACATGATGGCGAGGAACACAAAGAGGAAGGGGAAATCGAGCACCAGAGTGACTAGGCTGCCTGCCAAGAATTCTCGTATAGTTTCCACGCCTTGTAGCCGAACGACAAGAGTACCTGTGGGCCGCTGGTCGAAGTAGCGCATGGGCAGGTGCAGCATGTGGCCGAAGACCTTATGGCCGAGCACTGCATCGATACGGTTTCCGGTATGCAGCACCAAGTATTGGCGCACCCAGCCCATGATGGCATTGAAAACAAGGAAGATGCCCAGTGCAACTGCGACGACGATCAAGGTACTCACACTGTGATGCACGACCACCTTATCGATAATGACTTGTGTACAGAGTGGTGTCGCTAAGGCAACCAGCTGAATGGCAAAAGAAGCCCACAGGATCTCACGCCAAATCTTCTTATGCTTGAGTAGCTCAGGAACAAACCACCTGAAACCAAATTTCTGAGGCGCCTTGTCTTCTTCCTCGACTTTCTCAGGGTTTTTGATAGTCAATAAGACTTGGCCTGTGCTTTGTGCTTCGAACTCTGCAATTAGCAGCGTCTTGGGTGCAGTATCGCCTGGCTCTATGAGCAATACCCGTTCTGCATCGGTTTTTAGAACAAAGACTAGACGGTAAGGCTGGGGATCACCATCTTGGAAATCCTGGGTGGATGACGCCAGTGGGCCTACAAATTCTGGATCTGCTTGTTGAGCAGAGATTGATGGTTTGGGCTGCAGCACGACCAGCAAGGGAAAAGAAGCAGCATGAATATTTTGTAACTGGAGGGATTGCCGGGATATCTTGAATCCGTACGCCTGAGCTGCATGCTGGAAAGCTTCGAGATCGTACGGCGGAGGGAATCGGCGCAGAAGCAGTTCGGGTGCAAAGGGCACGCGATGCAGATTACATAGCGTATGAAGCCCCCAGACAAAAGCGTCGCGATTCAGTGGTAAAGCCACTGTTTCCCCCTTGATATTAGTTGCGGTCTTCGCCGCTTAGCACTTATTCAGCGTTGGGTTGCATCCTAAAAGGGAAGATTTATATTTGCAATAGTGGAAAGAGTAGCCAATCTATGTTTATAAGGTATTGATTATTAGGTGATATGTCCAGAGCAATGAAACCTGTTTTTTGAGCTCCAAGCCCATGTTTGAGAACAGTAAATATTACATTTACATCGTATGCAAAACGCATAAAAAAATATTTTCATTCAGGTGAATAAAGATACTTCTAAGTCAAAGAGTAGTGCTTTTGATAGAGCATTTACGCAACAGAATTTATATGCCGACAAATGAAACTACCTTAGAGTGTTGCTTTGCTAATCGAAAGCCTAAGCAACAGGGGCCGTTTTAATTGTTAGCAACACTGTTATCCCCTCCGCTTGCATTGAAGTTGAAATATCTTGGGGTATGCAGACGCATCACAATCCGGAACTACTAAGAATGCGAAATTAATGATTGGCGTGTGACGCTAGGAGTCAAGTATGAAAAACGTCACAACCACCTCCCAAAGGCTTATCCCCCTTGAAATTATGCAAGATCAGTCTATCGCGTCGGATTTTAATCATGCAGTTGATTTGATGCCGGAGGAATTCCGTCAGCGTCACCAGGAGCTCTTCAATCTCCTGCTGGCGCAACTACCCGAAGAAGAAAAAACGCACGTGCTTCAGTGCATGCCGGCCAAAGGAGAAACAAAATGACCGCATGCACCAATCTCACGAGTTTCCGGAAAAACCACCGGCCAAAAGGCGCAAAAAAAAGACCTCGGGAATATATAGACCCCGAGGCCTTTTACTTAATGCGTCGTAGAGCGTCTCTTTCAACGCATAAGGCCGCCACAGCCTTACATGTTGACCATCGAACCATTCTGAAATGGGAAAGCGGCAAAACTCGTATCCCTTATACCGCCTTCCGAGTCATGAAGATGTTAGCAGGCTACGTTCTGCATGACGAGTACTTCAAAGACTGGTTCATCAAGGGCGATACGCTCTGGTCGACAGAGAATCGCGGTTTTAAACCATGGGAACTTCGTTATATCAGCAATTACTTTTCCATGGCGAGGCTTTGGATTGCAGAGCGTAAACAGCTTAAAACCCAAAACCCTCTAGCCTCAGCCATTCCGACTGGTGCGACAAGCGACGATTCCCCGGCTGCCGTTCCCTCCCGCGCGCGAGCGCGTGATGTGTCCGGCAGCCTCCTATCGTCGTGCGGTGTCGGCATCGCACCATGATGCTTTGGTTGTGCCGGATGCTTTGCTTGGCAAGCAGATAAGGCCTCTGGAGTTTCAGAAATTCCTCGAACTACACGGCATTTCCGAGTAGGAAATATTTTCCAAAGCTGTGCTAGAGTTGGAGGAAATCAAGGCCATCATTGAGTTGGGGTTGGCCGCCCTTTTTCTCTACAAATGGTCTGGAAGCTAATAAATACGGGGCTTCCAGCCATTGTGGATAACTTTTGGTATTTTTGCGCCCTTTTGTCACCCTACTTTACCATATGACAATCGGTCTCAAACCCAATACAGAAGCCAGTTTCAGTAGCTTTGTAGTTATGTTTGAACTGGGTTAAACGCGACATTTTTGTCGCTTACTTAGTGAGTTGGTGCGGTATTTTGTTCAGTATCAAGGAAAATCTCAGAATACTTCTTACGAATTTTCTGAATACTTGAAGTACTTGGAGGTGAATCAACTTATAGCTTCTGCAACACCGCCGGAAGCAGATGAATGGGCCTATTTGCTGACAGAAAAAGGTCGAAGATTCTTAAACTACATTAGGACTGAATATGAAGATATTTGGGATGCCAAACCCAATTAACTGAGGAAGTTAACTGCCAGCAAGCAATATGAAGAGAAGGAATTTACCAACCCTACTTTTCAACACGTCAATTCACAGCGCTATACATTATGAGAAAAGCCGCAGCATGAAAAAAATTTTTATTATTGGATTGATAGGTTTCGGAATATGGACCTATTTAAAAAATGAAGGGGCTGAATCTAGCGGTGCCTTGCCTACTACCGCGGAAAGCCAAGACTTCACAGCGACAGAAACAATAGAGAGCAAATTCTCATGCGATGGCCGCCAGTACTGCAGTCAGATGTCCTCTATTGAAGAGGCAGAGTATTTCGTGGGGCACTGCCCTGATACCAAGATGGATGGAGACCAAGACGGTATTCCATGTGAAAACGATTCAAGGTTTTGAGTGTAATCAATAGAGAGGAGTAGGCTCGCATCTGCAAAGCGATTATGACTTGTAAAACCTTCTATTAACCATCGAACACGCCACTTTCAACGCTATACATTATACGAAGCTAAAAGAAATCCGATTATGGTGTGAAAGCGTCGCCGGAATACCTTGGGCTTTATGGCTGATTACCCATGACATCAGCGAATCCCAACTTCAACCATGAAAAGCCCTTCCGGCATTTCTGCCAGGAGAGCCGATCATGCAAGCCTTACGTCTGGTTGTTAGCTGACGTCACTTAGAGCGAAGTCATTGCTACACACAGGAAAGTCTGTGTATCCCACTTCACCACAACGAGTGTAATAAGTAGATGGGTCGGCTTCAGCTAATGGAAAGCCGTGTCGAAGACGCTCTACGAGGTCTGGGTTACCAATATATGGCCGTCCAAAACCTATCAAGTCGACCAATCCAGTGTCTAGCGCTGTCTGCGCTTTCTCTTGGCTTGTAAAACCACCACACCAGATGATTGCTCCAGGGAAGATTCCCCGCACCCCGGCGAGCAGTGCGTGGTCAAGATGATTGGTTTTGAACTCGACTTGCTCCATGTTTCCTGCTGGCAAATACTCGTAAACAAGATGGATATAGGATACGCCGCGACGACCTAATTGCTCGGAAACGTACAGCAAAGTTTCTCCGGCAAGTGGATCTGCGGGCAATGAGCCATAAGTGCCATACGGAGATAAACGGACACCTACTCGACCCGGACCTAACTCCCGCACTGCAGCGTCCACAACTTCCATAAGAAACCGGGTTCGATCTTCTACGCGCCCCCCCCCATATCGATCTGTGCGAGTATTGAGTACCGAGTTCATGAATTGGTCGAACAGATAGGCGTTTGCTGCGTGGATTTCGACACCATCAAAACCAGCCCGCCTCGCATTGGCGAAGGCTTGGGAAAAGGTATCTACTAATGACGAGACTTCATCCGTGCTAAGGCGCCTAGGTGTACCAGCCCTTGTATAGGTCAACTTACCATCGGGTCCATGCGCAAACACATCCGAATGCTCAGCCCTTTGCTCTGTTACCCCCCAAGGGGCCTCTCCATTTGGCATGAGCGACGAATGCGCCATCCTGCCGACATGCCATATTTGCACGAATATCGTCCCCCCCTTTCGGTGAACTTCATCGGTGACCAAACGCCAGCCCTGCAGTTGGGCTTCTGTGTATATGCCAGGGGTCCAAGCGTAGCCTTTGCTCGATGGAGCAACGTCGGTTGCCTCGGTAATAATGAGACCTGCACTAGCCCGCTGTCCATAATATGTGGCCATCAGCTCATTTGGGACATCTCCATCGGATGTCCGCGTGCGAGTCATGGGTGCCATGACTATACGGTTACTTAGCTGAACCGTCCCGCCAAGCAATTGCGGGTCAAATAGGCTTATCATAGATCTTCCTTAGAGTCGGTTTGTTGTCGAAGGAGAGCTTACTTTTCGACAACCATCCCATCTACACACCATTTAGTTAGTTGGAAGCAAATGAAGATCATCAAGCGGTTGCCGGGCTTGCCGGTCGAGCGGGCATTAAAAATTATTTCCGGGCGCTGGAAGGCAGTCATCCTTCATGTATTACTGGATGGGCCCCATCGAACTAGTGATTTGGAGAAGCGGATCGCGGGCATCTCCCAGAAGGTGTTGATAGAGCAACTGCGAGCGCTCGAAGAACATGGAATGGTGAGTCGACAGGCAAGCTCGAAGGATAGCCAAGGGATCGAATATCTGCTCTCACCGCTTGGAGAAAGTCTACGGCCTGTCTTGGAGTCTCTGATCGAATGGGGATCCCATCACGCTAAGGAGCTCGACGAGGCAGATAAGTTGCTACCATGCAATGCTGTCGTTCGAGACCGAACCGCTTAGTTGTGTGCCTCAGGATTTATCTCAGCAATTATTATTTTCTATGACGCTCTAAAATTTCCAGCAATCGATCACAAGCTCTTCCAATGTGCTGTTGGGGTGCAGTAGATATACCAAGCAGCAATCCCGATCGCGCCAATGTCGGAGAGGCATACCATGCTGACAGGGGCGCCGGCGCCAAGCCATATGCCAAAGTTTCCCGCACCAGAGAAATATCATCGGTTCCGTCTGGCAAGTACAGTAGCGCGGCTAAGCCTGCAGTTGCGACACCAATACCCTTGGCCCGCGCTTTTAAATAACTCTGTAAAGCTTCTTGTTGTGCCGAATATAGCCGTTTAGTACGTCTTAAATGCCGCATGTAATGACCATCACGCATGAATTCTGCCGTTGCCAATTGCACTGCCGGAATTGGTGCTGGAGCAAGGCATGCTGCAACTTCAGCAAATCGAGAAGCAAGGGATGCAGGCGAAACGACGAAACCCAAACGCAATGTGGGCGTGATGGTTTTACTGAACGAGCCAATGTGAATAACACGACCTGCTCGATCAAGTGAAGCAAGTGCTGGTGCGGCACGTGCGCCTAGTTGCAATTCACTCAAATAATCGTCTTCAATTATCCACTGCTCTTTCTGTGCGGCCCAATCCAAAAGCTGCAATCGTCTTGCTAATGACAAGGTCATACCCAGTGGTGCCTGTTGGCCAGGTGTAATGACACATAGAGCCGCGTCAGCTTCATGACGCATCGCATAGTCGACATCAATGCCCTCCTCGTCCACCGGTATGGGCGCAAGCGATAAACCAGCCAAACCAAGTCCATGCTTCGTAATAGGAAAACTGGGATCTTCTACCCAAACCTTGTGCCCCTGGAGCCCGAGCACACGCATCGTCAAACCCAGCCCGCTACTAAATCCTCCAGTGACGAAGATTTGTGAGGGGGAGCATTCCAAGCCACGGGCAATAGTCAAATATGCGGCAATCTCTCGCCGCAGTTCAGGCTCACCGCGAGGATCAGGGTAGAGAGCAGCTTTACTTAGCTCTGCGCGAATAGCGTATGAATGGATTCGGGTGAAGAGTTTTGCAGGGAGGGTTTCTTGCGCTGGTACCCCCATTTGGAATATCGCCGGACCAGCCATGAGCTCCTGATACATCTCCATAAAGGAACCGTGATCAGGCTGTTCGTCTCGCCCATCGAAAATTCGGGGGCGGTCAGCCACGCGGGTACCTGTTGCGCGCGTGGCAGTAATAAGCTGCGCATCCATCAGCCTTTCATACGCCAACCTTACTGTTCCTCGAGCAACGCCTAGCTGAGCTGCTAAATCCAACCAGGATGGAAGGCGAGCTCCAGGCATGAGCACTCCGCTCTCAATCGCGGCAGTGATCCCCTTTCGAATCTGCTCTGCTAGAGACGTCTTAGCGGTTCGGTCCAGTTCGATTTTGAGTGGTTTGGTCATAGAGGGTGGTGGTACATAAAAATAGTCAATTCTTGGTTCTTTTATTTGTACCATTTCAGGCTAAAAATGCATATCCCGATTTATCAAAGGAGAACGATCATGCATTTACGGTCACTATTCACAGCAGTGTTGGCTGCAATCGCCATCACTACCTTGTCCCCAGTAGCCGCCCATGAAAAAGGTGAAAAGGTATCTCCAAACTTCAATCAGCCCATAACCAACATCCCCGGGAAATCTCTGATAGCGGTCG
>Ga0196972_1000763_pt1 | contig 12360 bp, 10 predicted proteins | sample S1v_2013CmetaG_FD_148618 | JGI IMG/M metagenome (GOLD analysis project Ga0196972, IMG submission 148618) | Soil microbial communities from Anza Borrego desert, Southern California, United States - S1+v_20-13C | ecosystem: Environmental > Terrestrial > Soil > Desert | place: USA: California...
ATGAATCAAGCGTCATGAAATCATCCACCCTTACTTCTTTCCTGCTATTATTATCATCATTATCCGCTCTTTCACCAACTGGCTTTGGGCCTTTTCCTTCCACGGAATTTATAAACAGGTGCAGGTCCTCTTCGCAATCACGTAAACGCTCCCTGCAGAGGTCCTCATCCTGCATCCAAATAATCGTATTGGAGGGCAGGAATTCGAGTAGCGAAACCTTGTTCTCATTTTCGAATTGCGTATCTACATTCGGGATAATGCTAACCATCAGGAGCTTTCGCTCACTCAACTGCGTTTCAGGATCAACTATCCTGATTGAATCAACATCATTGCCAAATAACTCGATCCTGTAAGGCTTTTCATTGCCGTAAGAATATATATCAAGTATTCCACCTCGTATTGCAAACTGTCCCGGCTCATATACAAAATCAGTGCGATCAAAGCCATAACCGGCAAGTTTGAGTAATAACTGCTCCACGTTAAGAGAATCACCTGACTTAATATGAATAATGTTCGAAGAAAGTACATCAGGCACCACCACTTTTTCAAAAAGCGCTTCGGGGTAAGTGATGATCAGTTTTTTATTAATAGATGAAGTTCCCGTCGCATTTTTCTCGGCAATTCTTGTGAGCGCCTCCGTACGAAGCATCACATGTGATGAATTCAGCAAGCGATAATTCTTGCGGTTCTTAAAGGAAGAGGGAAAATAAAAAAGATCGAGTGCATCCGTAAGATTCTCCAGCGTATTATGAAAATAGGCGGCTTCCTCAGCGTCATTCATGACCACAAGATGGTTAAGCCTGGAACAGGAAGGATGAAAATACGCAGCCCCAACTACAAATTGAGATGAACTGCCCTGGAGGTTTTTTAGATAAATACGCTGCGCTGCCGCTGAACTATCTGAAATGGGTGAGGGCAATACAATCCCTGCCGCCAATTGTGAAAGGCGGGGGTTATCCTTAAATTGCTGCAACAAATCCTGACTCATAATTTCCCCACGCAAATTTAGGACATAAATCTTCGTTTCAGTGAATAATAAACATTTAAACCTGATGGACTTAGTTGAAGAGGCTGACCAGATGGCAAGCTGACCAGCTAACATGGTCATGAGGGAATTTGGAATGGACAACTGACAACTGAAAACCGACAACTGATGACGACCGACCACAACCTAATAGGCCGCATCATAATCCGCCCTGAATATCTCTTCCGTCCATTCGCCTTTCTTTACAACCACCGGGTGAATGTTATTCTTTTCATCGAAAATATTCGAGTAAAACAAATTGTCTTTCTTTACGAACAAAGAGTAAGTGCCCGGTTTGAGTTTAACTTTAAAGTATCCCTTATCATCCGTCTGTACCTGCCTGATCAATTTGGTAGCAATATCCTGGTAAAAGGCACCTTGCGCGGTGACCTGCGAAGTATTAGTAAGCTCGTAAATATATAATGTGGTTTTGAAGCCAGGTGGCTCAATTGCCGGCCGGTCAGGAGAAGGCATTTGGTTGCCCCGCACTAGTTTTACATACCCCTTGATTCCCTGCCTTTTACAAAATTCTTCCGCAGGTGTGAATGACATTAAAGCAACAATGCCCAGGCAAAAGATGAATGACAGGTGTCTCATAATTCAGATCAAGTTTTAAAAAGCAACGAATTAAACATTGTCGTCGATTCAATACTAACCTTAAATACTGTAAATTAGTGTGTTTTTTTATACAACAACCCTTCCATCTTCGTTAACAAAATCTTTCAGATGAGAAAATATTTGCTCTGCGTATCGATGTTCGTCATTTCAGCCGGGTTCATCATGCCGGCCCTTGCCCAAACTACTACCAATACTGACATTCTTAAAAAAGCGGCAGCCATCCAGGCTGAGAAGGAAAAAAAACAGTACCAGGAATTGGAAGCCCTTGCACGTACGAAAGGTTGGGAGATGGTAAAGAAAGTCAAAGACGGCAATATCGCCGTGCTGGTAGGAGTTGATCCGCTCGGCCTACCCCTCTACCTTGTCACTGAAAGCAATATTGGCGCAGCCGCCACTATCGGTACTTCAAGTCTGTGGCCGGGTGGAACCTCCGGATTAAACCTAAACGGTTCATCAAATAATGTGAAAAATAAACTGGCCGTTTGGGATGGCGGGAGAGTCAGGAGCACTCACGTGGAATTGACCGGCAGAGTAGTACAACGCGATAATCCCACAGGCACGAGTGATCACGCTACCCACGTGGCCGGTACGCTCATTGCAAGCGGTGTGAATCCACAGGCTAAGGGAATGAGTTTTGGACAACAGGAACTGGTGGCATATGATTATAATGGTCATATATCAGAGATAATGAATGAGGCGCCTAATCTTTTAGTCTCTAATCATTCCTATGGCACATTAGCAGGCTGGGTCTTTAATGATGGTCTCAACCGGTGGGAATTTTACGGCCAGGTAAATTCAAATGAAGATTATAAACTGGGATACTATAGTAATGATGCGCAAATATTTGACTCTATTGCCTATAATGCTCCCTATTATCTTATAGTAAAATCTGCAGGCAATAAAAGAAATGAAAATGGTCCTGCAGTGGGACAACCCTATTTCCGGTATGACGGCTCCGGGAACATGGTTCCCGCAGGTAACAGGCCTGCCGGCATGAGTAGCAATGACGGCTTTGACATCATTCCAACCTATGGCACTTCAAAAAATATCCTGACTGTAGGGGCGGTAAATGCTATCCCTAATGGTTATACAAAGAAAGAAGACGTGGTGATGTCGTCATTCAGCAGTTGGGGATATTCTGATGACGGCCGCATTAAGCCTGATGTGGTGGCAAACGGGGTCGGGCTCTTATCTTCGATAGCATCCTCAGATAATGCCTATGCAATATTTAGCGGCACTTCCATGGCTTCTCCAAGCACTGCCGGTTCATTGCTGCTGTTGCAGGAATATTATTCCCAACTGCACGCAGGCAGCTTTATGCGCTCAGCCACGCTTAAAGGACTGATCATACATACCGCCGACGAAGCGGGTACTACAGCAGGTCCTGATTACCAGTTTGGATGGGGATTGATCAACATGAAAAAAGCAGCCGACGTAATTACTGCCAACAACACCACGCATTTGATACACGAAAACGTATTGAATGATGGAGGATCATTCAGTCTCCCGGTAGTGGCTTCAGGCAATGGAAAGATTTCTGCTACCATAAGCTGGACTGATCCCAAGGGACAGGTGGATGCTCCTTCAATAAATAATCCCAACCGCAAACTCGTACATGACCTCGATATCGTAATCAAAAAAGGCGCTATTACCTATCGCCCCTGGACGCTCGATCCTGCCAATCCAACAATGGCAGCAACTCCGGGAGATAACGACCGGGATAACGTTGAAAAAATTGAACTGCCTGACGTGATTCCCGGGGAAACTTACACCATCGAGATCACGCATAAAAATACGCTCGTTCGCGGCACGCAGGCTTACTCGCTCATTGCGAGTGGCGTTGGCGGGCAGCCTTATTGCGCTTCTAACCCTACCAGCACTGCAGGTGGACGAATAGACAGCGTTGCCATAAGCAATATCCAGAACAAAAACGTGGCAGGTTGTACTTCATATAGTGATTTCAAGAATCTTACCGCTGTGCTTCAGCCTTCGCAAACACTTTCTTTATTCGTTCGCGTGAACAGCTGCGATGCCACAACGGCAAATAAGATCATCAAGGCTTACATTGATGCAAATAATGATGGCGACTTTGCAGATGCGGGTGAGAACATTGCAACTAGCGGAACAATTGCCGGAAATGGAGACTTTACTCAATCCGTGACTGTGCCTAATGGTCTGACCCCTGGTGAATATACTATTCTAAGGATAGTCATGCAGGAGACTTCCACTGCCACTGACGTAACCCCTTGCGGAACCTATGCCAGAGGCGAAACCCAGGACTACCGCGTGCAAATTGCACTACCCGCTAATGATGCAGGCGCTCCGGGTCTCATTAGCCCGCAAGGAAGCGAATGTGGTTCAGCTGAACAATATGTAACAGTAAGAATTCGTAACTACGGAACGGCTAACATCTCCAATGTGCCATTAACAACTGTTATCAAAGAAGGCGCAACAACCGTAGCCACACTTAATGAAACCTATCCGGGTATTATCCCCGCCAATTCAGAAGTAAATTATACTTACCAGACTCCATTCATCGCTGAAGCCGCCACCACTTATACGCTTACCAGCAGCACCGGGTTGATTGGCGACCAGGATGTATCTAACAATGAAAGCACGGTCACCATTACCACAAGGCCGGCCGCATCAGATCCTTCAGGTACTGCGGTACTTTGCGGGACCAATGCGGTATTGAAAGTGAGCCCTGTTACAAGTGATAAATATAACTGGTACTCATCTGAAACGGCTACAACACCAATTGCTTCAGGTGTTTCAGCGGTGACCGGTACTCAATTGCCCACTTATTATCTGAGTAAGAATGAAATTTCAACCAAACTCGGGCCGGCTAACAAGACGGTATATCCTCAAGGAGGCTATAATTCATTTGTAAATAACACAATTCGGATAACAGCTACTGCTCCAGTAACCTTTGAAACAGCAAAATTGTATATAGGCCATTCGGGAAAAATCACCTTTCACTTGCGTGAAATAGTTTCATTTAATGAAACAACAGGGGGGTACAACTATTTCCCGGTTGAGTCAAGGACGCTTGATGTAACGGCCACCGCGCCTACTCCTCCGGTATTGGGTGCGCAGAATAACGACCCTGGTGACCTGGGGGCATATTATTACCTCGGCCTCACCATACCTGAAGCAGGAAATTATGGCATTGCCATTCAATGCGAGAATGGCGCATCCATCTTTAGGAACAATGAAATGACGGGTAGCCCATATCCCTTTACCATTCCCGGCGTTGTATCCATTACCGGTAATACGGCAGTACTCACAGGAGACCCTAACTATTTCCAGAAGTTTTACTACTTCCTGTATGATATGACGGTGAAACTACCCAGCTGTGCTTCTGAAAGAGTACCGATTGTTTCTACCACGGCCACTGCCCCCACCATTACGCTCACGGGTAATGTATTTACGAGTAGCAGCGCTACAGGAAATCAATGGTTAAGAAACAGTTCACCAATTGTGGGTGCAACCCAGCAGACATACAATGCTACACAATCGGGAAATTATAAGGTAGCCGTAACTGACGCAGGTGGTTGTACGCTTGAATCAAATGAGATCAACTTCACTGCCACTTCTACCCCCAATATTGATCCTTCAGAGATTGGAATGATTGTTTCCCCTAACCCAACTTCCAATGGCCAGTTTAACCTGAAGCTTGACGTGAATACGCGTTCTGATCTGCAGATTACAATCGTGAACACCTGGGGTCAGAAAATGTACCAGCAAACGGTGAAGAACTTTGTTGGGCAATATTCTCAATTAATAACGCCGGGTAAACTCGCCGCGGGGATCTATTACCTGCAGGTGCACCATGACAAGAAAATGTACGTGCAGAAATTAGTGGTGACCCAGTAATTCAAAATAAGATACCAGATAACGAAAAGCCCCGGAAATCCGGGGCATTTTCATTCAAATCGAAGCGTACAAAACTTTTATTGCTGTAGAATTATTTCACCAATATCCAGCGCCTGGTTCGCTTTTACATCTAAATTATCAAGCAACACATCTTTGAATGGATCCCGGGCGTCAACCAGCAGCTTATAGGTACCGGGTTTCACCATAACAGAAAAATTACCGGAAGCGACGCCAGCCCGAATCGAATCCTTAACACTGATCACCCACACGGTTTCTGCAGCATTTGCTGGAGAAATTCTTCCGGTAATTGCAGATTGTTTGTTATTTAATGCTGACAGGCTTGTGAATCCAATGGCCATCACAATTGCTGTAAGCATGCCGTATTTCATCCTCTTTTCTTATCAAATTCCCAAGTACTGTGCCATTTCCGGAAATGTTAATTACTTCTTGCCCCTTTACGTTTTCCGTTTTCAGTTTCCGTTGGGCCTCCTTATTTTCAAGGTTCCTTCCCTTCCATTAAGGGATGTATCTCAAATAATAGGGTTCCCAACGGAAACCGAAAACGGAAAACGTTAAATAGTTTTTACTTAATTTCCCTATAAATTAACTGTAATGGCTCTACAACCATGGAGAACCGGTAAGGTAATCCGTATCGAAAACGAGACGTATAATACCCGCCGTTACTGGATTGAAGTGCCTGAGCTTACCTCCTTTGATTTTCAGCCGGGCCAGTTTGTGACGCTCGACCTTCCCATCCATGAAAAGCCCAATAAACGCTGGAGAAGTTATTCCATTGCCTCGTGGCCTGATGGCACCAATGTGTTTGAACTGGTAATCGTACTACTGGAAGGCGGCGCCGGCACTACCTATATTTTTAATGAAATAAAAGTAGGTAGCGAGTTCATCTTCCGGGGCGCCCAAGGCGTATTCATGCTACACGAAGAAAACCTGCAAAAGGATTTGTTCCTCATTTGTACAGGTACAGGGATAGCTCCATTCAGGAGCATGGCACACCATATTTACCGGAACAATATTCCGCACAGGGATATTTACATCATCTACGGTTGCCGAACGCAAAAAGACCTGCTGTACTACGATGAACTCCGCAACCTGCCACTCGACCATTTTCATTATATACCCACACTCTCCCGCGAAGAATGGACGGGCAAAACGGGTTACGTTCATGCCATCTATGAGGAATGTTGTGCTGGCAAACAGGAAGCCAGCTTCTTTTTATGCGGATGGAAAAATATGATCGATGAAGCCAAGCAAAGAATCATGGCATTGGGGTATGACAGGAAGATGATACACCAGGAGCTGTATGGTTAATTAGTTCATTTTTAATAAAGCCATTAGTCAATGGGAGCCTATATTGACTAATCGACCAATTGACCAATGGTCAAATTGTCCAGAATCATTTTTTCCAATTCAGAAATCCTCACCCTTTCCTGCTTCATCGAATCCCTAAACCTGATCGTCACCGTATTATCTTCCTTAGTTTGGTGATCAACAGTCACGCAGTAGGGTGTTCCGAGAGCGTCCATTCGGCGGTATCGCTTTCCTATTGAATCCTTCTCTTCATAAAAACAACGGAACTTTGATTTTAGTCCATCAATGATCTCTCTTGCTATTTCAGGAAGTCCGTCCTTTTTTGTTAGCGGCAAAACGGCCAGTTTGATAGGTGCCAGGAAGGGAGGCAGCTTCAGTACCACGCGGCTATCCGGCTTCTCAGGCGTGCCGAGATCCTGTTCCTCATAAGCATGGCTGATCACGAGCAGGAACATTCTGTCTAATCCAATAGACGTTTCTATCACATAAGGAATATAATTTCCAAATGGCTTACCCGTGCTCTCATCAATATCATTATCGAAATACTGCATTTTCTTCCTGCTGAATTCCTGGTGCTGCGTAAGATCATAATCAGTGCGGGAATGAATGCCTTCCACTTCTTTAAAGCCAATGGGAAATTCAAACTCAATATCGCAGGCAGCTTTAGCGTAAAATGCCAGCTTCAGATGGTCCTTAAACTTGTACTTTTCTTTCGGAATACCCAGGCTCAAATGCCATTTCAATCTTTCCGCTTTCCAGAATTCATACCATGCGTCTTCGCTACCTGGCCTCACAAAAAACTGCATCTCCATTTGCTCAAATTCGCGCATGCGAAATACAAATTGGCGGGCAACAATCTCGTTCCTGAATGCCTTTCCTATTTGCGCAATACCAAACGGTATTTTCATTCTGCCCGTCTTCTGCACATTGAGAAAGTTCACGAATATGCCCTGTGCCGTTTCCGGCCGCAAATAAACAGTGTTGTCTTCCTCGGCTGAAGCGCTCCCGAATTGCGTTGAAAACATGAGGTTGAACTGCCTGATGTCAGTCCAGTTAGCAGTACCGCTTATGGGACATTTAATACCATATTGTATGACCAGCTTCTTCAACCCGTCAAAATCATCCTCAGCGAGGAGCTGCTCCATGGTTTCCAGCATGGCCTTAGCCTCATCATGCCTGCCATCATTTTCCATTACTTCGGCATGACCTTCAATGAGGTGGTCAACCCGGTATCGCTTCTTGCTATCCTTATTGTCGATCATCGGGTCATTAAAATTATCCACGTGCCCGCTCGCTTTCCAGGTGGCAGGATGCATAAAGATGGCGGCATCTATACCCACGATATTCTCGTGCATCTGGGTCATGCTTTTCCACCAATAATCCCTGAGATTCTTCTTTAACTCACTACCCCACTGGCCATAATCATATACGGCCTGCAATCCATCATATATCTCGCTTGATGGAAAAATGAATCCATATTCCTTGCAATGAGAAATAATCGCCTGAAATTTTTTATTATCCGTTGCCATAGCGGGCAAATATAATTGTTTATAAAATATCCTTTCGGTTACAAACAAGGAGTTAGGGGTTAGAGGTTAGGGGTTGGGCGTTGGTGCGAACCCGCGCTGCAAATTTCTTTACGGCCATTGACTAATTGGCTACTTGGCTAATTATCATTCAACCTTGCGTTTTACTCCCGTCTTCTCCGCATGTTTCTTTAATGAAGCTGATGATTCCACTTCTTTCTGTTCCACCCACACGGCGTACTTGCTGGGGTAGATCCTGCATCCGCGGCTGATGGCATATACTCTTGTGAAGACTGCTCCAAAATATAATATGGTTGCTGCATAATACACCCACAAAAGAATAATGATAATCGAACCTGCCGCGCCATAAGCCGAGGCAAGACGATTATCCTGCCCCAGGTAAAAACTCAACACGAACCGCCCAACCATGAATAATATGGCGGTAGTGACAGCCCCCGCCCGTACGTCCTTCCATTTAATTCTTGCATCAGGTAATACCTTAAATATGATCCCGAACAATAAAGTAGTAATAAGAAATGACACGAGTGTATTCACGATATATACCACCACCACCTGCACATCAGGAAATGATTGTTCCAACTGATCAAACAGAAGGTCCATCAATCCGTTAATGACCAGTGATACCAGGAGCAGGAAACCCAGCGTGATGATCATCGAAAAGGAAAGAAGCCTGTTTATCACCATTCTTAATAAACCCCTTCCCTTTTTTGGCTTCGCCTTGAGGTGCCAGATCTGGTTGATGGAATCCTGTATTTCGCTGAATACTCCCGTTGCACCAAATAGTAGTGTAGCAATACCAACAATGGCGGCCCAACCTCCATTATTTGAAAGCGCAGCGTTACGGATGGTTTCCTGAATTTGCGTTCCTGCTTCCGGCCCAACGAATTCAGCTATCTGCCCATAAATACTTCGATCAATAGCCTGTCGCCCATAAAAAATATCGCCCACCCAAATGATGATAAGTAATAAACCGGGGAGAGAGAAAATGGTGTAATAAGCTAAGGCAGCGCTTAATTTGAGCACTTTGTTTTCAATAAACTCAACAAAACTCTCCTTAATGATATTCCAGGCCCTGCGCATGGTAAGCGTGACGCATACATAATGCCAGAATTATACGGAACCCTGGTTGTTTTGAAACGATGGAAAGTCTAATTGACTCCTATCTTTTCCGTGAAGTGAGATCCGTTTTCCATGCGAAGCATAATGAAAAAGATCTTTTCATTAACCGTCACCCTGAATGAATAACTGGTAGCACCAACTGCTTTTTGCTCTACAATGCGATGCCCGCTGGCCGTCCATACCATGATCGTTTTTATATTACCGGTGCATTTAACTGTAACCTGCTTGCCTGAAGTGAGGATCTTATACGGTTTTCGCTCGGCTTTCTCCAATGGATAAGAAGTTGTTCTTACCACCTGGGCCTGGGCAACTGGAGACAAGTTCATAATCGCAAGGACGAATAATAATCGAAGGATCATAGTGAATTGATTTATTCTTCACCGGGTAGGATCTGTGATGGGGGCATAAAACGGCAAGAATCATGCTATATTGCAGATTCACTGCAAATATTTTGTTATGACGATACAACAGGCACAACAAGACGTTGACCATTGGATCAAAACCATTGGCGGACGCTACTTCAGTGAACTCACCAATATGGCCATTCTCACGGAAGAAGTAGGCGAACTCGCAAGGATCATGTCGCGCAAGTATGGTGACCAAACATTCAAAGCAAGTGAAAAGGACCTGAACCTGGCCGATGAAATGGCAGATGTACTTTGGGTACTGCTTTGCCTTGCTAACCAGACGGGCGTTGATCTTACGATGGCGTTTCAACAAAACATGGAAAAAAAGACAGTGAGGGATCATGACCGGCACAAATAACGCTTTCCCCGCCAATGGCGCGACAGGCGTTTTTCGCTTTCCGTTTTTCGTGAGGCGTTTGGGAAAGTCTGTTCCTCTGAATTCCCTGCAAGCATTCATTAAGTGAGTGAACTTACGAGGAAATCTCTGAGGTGCTTAATTTTGATTTAGTTTCTGACAACTGGCCACTGGCAATGACTTTGAACGACCATGAGAGCAATACTCCAACGCGTAACAAGCGCATCCGTAGAAATTAACGGCACGATTCATTCCCGAATTGGACAGGGCCTGCTCGTATTGTCAGGCATAGAAGATGCAGATAATGACGAAGACGTGGATTGGCTGAGCCAGAAAATCGTAAACATGCGGATCTTTAATGACGCGGACGGCGTAATGAACCTCTCCATTAAGGAAGTGGAAGGCGATATTTTACTGGTAAGCCAGTTCACCTTATTCGCTTCCACCAAAAAAGGCAACCGGCCCGGTTATAGCCGGGCAAGCAAGCCTCATATTGCCATTCCGCTTTATGAACGAATGATAAAAAAGTTAACCGGGCTATTACAAAAACCCATTGCCACCGGGATGTTCGGAGCAGATATGCGGGTAAAACTCGAGAATGATGGACCAGTGACGATCATGGTAGATAGCAAAAACAGGGAATAGCCGATAGTGATTACTAGTTGCCAGGAAAAACGACTATCCTGACAAAATGAACGGACTTGAACGACCTAGAACGACCTTGAATGACTTTGAACGAAGAAAATACACTAACCGCTCCAAGAAACGTTAAACGTTACCGATGAACCTGACCCCCGAAATAACCTTCCAAACCACCCGCAGTGGTGGCAAAGGCGGACAAAACGTCAATAAGGTAGAGACAGCCGTGATTGGTTCATTATCTATTCCTTCATCAAAGATTTTGACTGAAGAACAAAAATCGGCCCTGTTGCAAAAGCTGCCAAACCGCATCAATGCAGAAGGTGAACTGATAGTGCGCGCGCAAACACACCGCACCCAACTGGCGAACAAGGAGGAGGTAGTAAAAAAAATTAATTTACTTATCACCAGTGCCCTTCATAAAAAGAAGGCCAGGATAGCCACGAAGATCAGCAAAGCAGCAAAAGAAAAAAGAATCGAGTCTAAGAAAAAACTAGGTGAAATAAAATCAGGCCGGAAGCGGTTCAGGCCGGGGGATTTTTGATCCTGAGGTAAAATGTAATCCTGGTAAATAAAAGATTACTCAAAAATTAGCGTTATTACTATACATGTTCAGATCCCTGTCCACCATATTGTTTTTTTCCGTTATCGTCTGCCTTCTGTCTTATGTAGCCGGTTCATGCAGGAAGGATGGTTTTTTCAATGGTATTACCAATATGGACCAATCCATTCCTGACGGATTTCCCGACCCTGAGTATACTTTTCATGACAACCCCTTAAGCCAGGAGGGTTTCGAATTGGGAAAAAAATTGTTTTATGATGGCATCCTCTCACTTGATGGAAATTTTCCCTGCTCCTCCTGCCACCAGCAGATTGCGGGTTTCGGAACTTTCGAACATGATCGTAGTCATGGCTACAACGGCTCGCATACTTTGCGCAACGCTCCCGTGTTATTCAACCTCGCGTGGAACAAAAGCTTTCATTGGGATGGAGAATACTCTTCTCTTTTTGATGAAGCAGCCCAGCCCATCAATGGCCATATTGAAATGGCAGAATCATTTAGCGGCGTAATTGAAAAATTGCAGAATAATGCTGAATACCGGGAGAGCTTTCGAAAGGTATTCAGGAGCCAGTTTATTCGTCCCGAACATATACTGAAAGCATTGGCCCAATTCACCGGCAATCTTACTTCAGCAAATTCGCGTTATGACAAATTCAAACGTGGCGAAGTAAATTTTACTCCGCAAGAACTTAATGGCTATCAACTATACCAGGCCAATTGTGCCAGCTGCCATCCGGAGCCTTTATTCACTGACCAGGAGTTTCACAATATCGGGCTACCCGTGGAACCCTTTTTGAATGATTTGGGAAGAATGCGCGTCACCCATAACCCGGAAGATTCATTAAAATTCAAAACCCCAACGCTTCGCAACGTTTACATTTCTT
>Ga0196972_1000766_pt1 | contig 12332 bp, 9 predicted proteins | sample S1v_2013CmetaG_FD_148618 | JGI IMG/M metagenome (GOLD analysis project Ga0196972, IMG submission 148618) | Soil microbial communities from Anza Borrego desert, Southern California, United States - S1+v_20-13C | ecosystem: Environmental > Terrestrial > Soil > Desert | place: USA: California...
GCTGTTTCATGCAGCAGGCGTTCCGGCGAGCGCGCATCCTTGAGCACAATGGTCTTGGCGATACGCTTGAGCCGCGTGGTTTCCTTCTTGGTGAGCTCCCGTGCGGTATAAATCACCACAGGCAGCTCGGACAGCGCCGGATTCTGGCTAATGAGGTCGATGAGGTCGAAGCCGCTGATATCGGGTAGACTGAGATCCAGCACCATGCAGTCGAAATGCGGATTCTCCAACGCAGCCAGCGCCTCTTGCCCGGAGGCCGCCACAGTGATGTCCACATCGCGGTCGCCGATGAGTTGCACGATGGACTGGCGCTGGGTTTCGTCATCCTCAACGAGCAGCAGGTTGCGCTTGCCGCGAATCAGGAATTGCTGGATGAAGGTGAATTCCTCGCTGAGCCGGTCCGTGCTCACAGGTTTCTGCAGGAAGGAGATGGCCCCTTGGCGTAATGCCAGCTCCCGTTCTGCACGACGCGATAGCACGTGCACCGGGATATGACGAGTCCCCGGGTCGCGTTTCAGGCGATTCAATACGTCCAGCCCATCCTGATCGGGGAAATCAATATCGAGCAGGATGGCGGTCGGCAGGTAATCGCGCGCAAGCGACAGCGCCGAATCGCCATGGTAAGTAACGATGCCCTTGAAATGCCGCTCGCGGGCGAACTCAAGCAAGGAATCCGCGTAATCCGGATCCGGCTCTACAATGAGGATGGCCGGGTCGCCGCTGGACATGCGTGTCCTGTCGTCGATCTCCTCCCCCGCACTTTCGCTTTCAATTATTTCGCCGCCCTGTTTTTCGCTGAGGTATACGACATCGGTATGCAGGACAGGCGAGCCTAGTGCGGGTAGTTGCAGGTCATAGGTGATGAAATCCGCGCTGTTGTAGGGCAGGAACAGCGTAAACGTACTGCCGGCGCCAACCTGGCTGGCCACGCGGATTTCGCCGCCCAGCAGCCGTGCAAGTTCGCGACTAATGGAGAGACCCAGACCGGTGCCGCCGTACTTGCGTGCGGTCGAGCCATCGGCCTGCTGGAAGGCTTCAAAGATGAGCTGCAGCTTGTCTGATGGTATGCCTACGCCTGTATCGGAGACGGAGAAGGCAACGACGGCTTCCGCATGAGACAGATTGGGGTGATCGAGGCTCCAGCCGCTTTCCACCATGCCGATCTGCAGTGCAACACCGCCGTGTGACGTGAACTTGAAGGCATTGGACAGCAGGTTCTTGAGAATCTGCTGCAGACGCGTGGTATCTACCATCATCGAGGTCGGGACGTTTTCCATGAGCTCGACCGTGAATTGTAGATTCTTAATATCGGCCATATGGCGGAAGGTGCGTTCCACGTAATGGCGCAGCGTCTCGAAGCGGTATTCGCTGAGTTCCAGCGTGACTGTGCCGGACTCGATCTTGGACAGGTCCAGGATATCGTTGATCAGCGTCAACAAGTCGCTACCGGAACCGAAAATGGTCTTAGCGAATTCCACCTGGCTTTCGCTCAGATTGCCATCCGGGTTGTCACTCAGTTGCTGCGCCAGAATCAGCAGCGAATTGAGTGGTGTGCGCAGCTCGTGCGACATGTTGGCCAGGAATTCGGACTTGTACTTGGAAGACAGCGCCAGTTGCGTGGCCTTTTCTTCCAGCGCCATCTTGGCCTGTTCCACCTCGGTATTCTTGCGTTCCACCTCGATGTTCTGCTCGGACAGCAGGCGGGCTTTCTCGGCCAGTTCCTGATTGGTCTGCTGCAGTTCTTGTGCCAGCGACTGTGACTGCGCCAGCAGGCTCTCGGTACGGCTGTTGGCCTCAATGGTGTTGAGCACCACGCCGATGGATTCCATGAGCTGGTCGAGGAAAGAGAGGTGGGTTTCAGTGAATTTTTCGAGTGAGGCAATCTCGATGACTGCCTTCACTTCCTGCTCGAACAGGATAGGCAGCACCACGATATTGGCGGGTGAGGCTGTGCCCATGCCTGACGATACCTGGATATAGTCTTTTGGAACATCAGTCAGCAAAATACGTTTTTTCTCGATAGCGCACTGGCCAATCAAGCCTTCGCCAGGCTGGAAGGAAGTGCCGAAATCATTGAGCTGGCGGAATCCGTAGCTGCCGATCATGCGTAGCCGCCCATCGGCCACGTTCATCATATAGAACATGCCGTGGTGCGCCGATACGAGCGGAGCGAGTTCGGAGAGGATCAGCGAAGTCACGGCCTCGAGGTCGCGCTGACCCTGCAGAAGACGCGTGAAGCGTGCGAGGTTGGTCTTGAGCCAGTCCTGCTGCGCATTTTTCTGCGTGGTTTCCTTGAGGTTGCGGATCATCTCGTTGATGTTGTCCTTGAGGTAGGACACTTCACCCTTGGCTTCCACCTGGATGGAGCGCGACAGGTCACCGCGTGTCACGGCGGTTGCAACCTCAGCAATCGCGCGCACCTGGTTGGTCAGGTTGGCGGCCAACTGGTTGACGTTTTCCGTCAAGTCTTTCCAGGTGCCCGCCGCACCCGGCACACTGGCCTGGCCGCCCAGCTTGCCTTCCACACCCACTTCGCGCGCCACCGTAGTTGCCTGATCGGCGAACACGGCCAGCGTGTCGATCATCTCGTTAATGGTATTGGCCAGGGCTGCAATTTCTCCGCGGGCTGCCACGGTCAGTTTCTTCTTGAGATCGCCCTGCGCCACTGCGCTCACCACGCCAGCGATACCGCGCACCTGCGCAGTCAGGTTGGCCGCCATGAAGTTCACGTTGTCGGTCAGGTCGCGCCAAGTACCAGCAGCACCCGGCACATTGGCCTGGCCGCCGAGTTTACCTTCAGTGCCCACTTCACGCGCCACACGGGTAACTTCGGAAGCGAAGGAGGAGAGCTGGTCCACCATGACGTTGATGGTGTCTTTGAGCTCCAGGATTTCGCCTTTGACGTCTACCGTAATCTTCTTGGACAAGTCACCGCGCGCTACAGCGGTCGTCACCGCCGCAATGTTACGCACCTGGCTCGTGAGATTCGAGGCCATGAAGTTCACGTTATCGGTCAAGTCCTTCCAGGTACCGGCAACGCCAGGTACGTGCGCCTGACCGCCCAGCCGGCCTTCGGTACCCACTTCACGTGCCACCCGTGTCACTTCGGAAGCGAAGGAACGCAACTGGTCCACCATGGTGTTGATCGTGTTCTTGAGCTCGAAGATTTCGCCTTTCACGTCAACGGTGATTTTCTTCGAGAGGTCGCCGTTCGCCACAGCAGTCGTCACGTCAGCGATGTTACGCACCTGGCCTGTCAGGTTGGAGGCCATGAAGTTCACGTTGTCAGTGAGGTCTTTCCAGGTACCGGCAACGCCTGGCACGTTGGCCTGGCCGCCGAGTTTCCCTTCAGTACCCACTTCACGCGCCACACGGGTTACTTCGGAAGCGAAGGAGGAGAGCTGGTCCACCATGACGTTGATGGTGTCCTTGAGTTCGAGAATCTCGCCTTTGACGTCCACGGTAATCTTCTTGGACAGGTCGCCGTTCGCCACGGCAGTCGTCACGTCAGCGATGTTACGCACCTGCGCTGTGAGGTTGCCGGCCATGAAGTTCACGTTATCGGTCAAGTCTTTCCAGGTGCCGCCTACACCTGGCACATTGGCCTGGCCGCCGAGTTTCCCTTCAGTACCCACTTCACGCGCCACACGAGTTACTTCGGAAGCGAAGGAGGAGAGCTGGTCCACCATGACGTTGATGGTGTCCTTGAGTTCGAGAATTTCGCCCTTCACGTCCACGGTAATCTTCTTGGACAGGTCGCCGCGGGCCACGGCTGTTGTGACCGCCGCAATGTTACGCACCTGGCTCGTGAGGTTGGATGCCATCGAGTTCACGTTATCGGTCAGATCCTTCCAGGTACCGGCAACCCCGGACACGTTGGCCTGGCCGCCCAGCTTACCCTCGGTACCTACTTCACGCGCCACGCGCGTCACTTCGGATGCAAACGAGGAGAGTTGGTCCACCATGGTGTTGATGGTGTCCTTGAGCTCGAGAATTTCACCCTTCACGTCCACGGTGATCTTCTTGGACAGATTGCCGTTGGCCACGGCAGTCGTCACTTCAGCGATGTTACGTACTTGTGACGTCAGATTCGATGCCATCGAGTTCACGTTATCGGTCAAGTCCTTCCAGGTGCCGGCAACCCCGGAAACGTTAGCCTGGCCGCCGAGTTTCCCCTCGGTGCCCACTTCACGCGCCACCCGCGTCACTTCGGAAGCGAAGGAGGAGAGCTGGTCCACCATGGTGTTAATGGTGTCTTTCAGTTCGAGAATTTCACCCTTCACGTCCACGGTGATCTTCTTGGACAGATTGCCGTTCGCCACGGCGGTGGTCACCTCGGCGATGTTACGCACCTGCGCCGTCAGGTTGGATGCCATGAAATTCACGTTATCAGTCAGGTCCTTCCAGGTGCCGGCCACACCGGGCACGTGTGCCTGGCCGCCCAGCTTGCCTTCGGTACCCACTTCACGCGCCACCCGGGTTACTTCAGAGGCGAATGAGCGCAGCTGATCCACCATGGTATTGAACGTATCCTTGAGCTGCAGGATTTCGCCGCGCACGTCCACGGTAATCTTCTTGGACAGGTCGCCGTTGGCCACGGCTGTCGTTACCTCGGCGATGTTACGTACCTGTGAGGTCAGGTTGCCGGCCATGGAGTTTACCGAATCGGTCAGGTCCTTCCAGGTGCCGGCAACGCCCTTGACCTGTGCCTGGCCGCCCAGCTTACCTTCGGTACCTACTTCACGCGCCACACGGGTAACTTCGGAAGCAAACGAGGAGAGCTGGTCCACCATGGTGTTGGCAGTTAAGGCGGAACGCAGGAATTGCCCCTTGAGCGGGCGGCCGTCAACTTCCAAAGCCATGGTTTGCGAGAGGTCACCCTTGGCCACGGAGCCGATGACGCGCGCCATTTCGGTCGTCGGCCGCACCAGGTCGTCGATCAGCGTATTGACGGATCTGATGATAGTGGCCCAACCACCGGTGCCGCGCGGCATCAACGCACGCTCCGTGAGGCGACCTTCGCGGCCGACCACACGGCTGACGCCGGAAACGCTTTCTTCGATCAGTTGATTGGTTTCGACGATGTCATTGAAGGTGTCGGCAATCTTGCCGGCCATGCCGGTCCAGTCTGCGGGCAGACGAGTGGAGAAGTCTCCCTTCTTTAGCGCCACGAGCGCCGCCAGCAGCTGCTGTTCGTCTACCTGATTGATCTTTCCTACCCGCATGTCCATGTGTTTTCCTTAAGCGAATCTCACTACAGGTTTGTTCAAGTTGTTGTTAGGTATTGTTGACTGCGACTTTTCCCGGGATCGCCAATTCCTGCCACGGTTGGGATAAGTCTTCGAACGAAAGCGGGCGGCCGGAGAGGAAGCCCTGGTATTCATCACACGCCAGGCTTTCCAGCACGAACAACTGCTTGTCGGTCTCTACGCCTTCCGCCACCACCTTGAGGCTCAGGGCGTGCGCCATGTGAATGATGGCCTTGACGATGGCCTTATCATTGGCACTGGTAGCCAGGTCGCGGATGAACGACTGGTCGATCTTGAGAATGTCGATGGGCAGCGCCTTAAGTACGGAAAGGCAGGAATAGCCGGTCCCGAAGTCGTCAATGGCGATGGTGATGCCGTTGTCGCTGATTTCCTGCAGGATGGCGCTCGTGCGTTCCAGGTCGCGGATCAACAGTGATTCGGTAATCTCGAGTTGCAGACAGGAAGCCGGAATATCGTACTGCGCCAGGTATTTCAAAATGGTTTGCGGCAGGTCGCCATGCAATTGCGGCGTGGCGATATTCACTGCTATGGGCACCATGGTTTCCGGCGATGCATCCAACCATTCGCGCGCCTGCTTGCATGCCGCTGCGATCACCCATTCACCAATGGGAATGATCAGGCCGTTGTCGCAGGCTGCGTGCACGAAATCCTCACCGCTGACGACGCCAAGCTCCGGATGATGCCAGCGCAGCAGGGCTTCTACCCCGATGATGCGGCGGCCGGCGAACTCTACCTTGGGCTGGTAATAGAGTTCGAATTCATCATTTTCAAGCGCTTTCTTGAGCTCATGTTCAAGACGCAGGCGTTCCTGTAGCGGGGCATTCAGGTCCTCATGAAAATACTGGATGCTGCCGCGCTGCTGCTTGGCGTGATACATCGCCAGATCGGCATTGCGCATGAGTTTCTGCGGCGTATCGCCATCCTGTGGATACAGGCTGATGCCAATGCTGACTGAGGTCTGGATTTTGTGTACGCCCACTTCGAAATCAGGATTTGTTGCTTCGGATATTTTTCTGGCGACCCAGCCGGCGTCCGAATACGAGCCCAGATCCTGCATGAGCACGACGAATTCGTCACCGCCCAGGCGTGCCACGATGTCGGATTCGCGTACGGCGGAATTGATGCGCGTGGAAATCTGCTGCAGCAGGCCGTCGCCCACGTCATGCCCCAGCGTGTCGTTGATGTTCTTGAACCTGTCCATGTCCAGGAACATGAGCGCAAGCTGTTCATTACTGCGCCTGGCGTGCGCCAGGGCTTCTTCCAGACGTTCTATGAGCGAGCGGCGGTTATAAAGACCGGTCAGCGGGTCCTTGATGGCCAGCTGATGTGCGCGTTCTTCGGCTTTGCGTCGTACCGCAATTTCCGCTTCAAGAGCCTTGTTGTTGCGCTTGAGTTCGCGCATCTGCTTGACCTGCAGGTTCTTGTTGAGCTCGGCCAGCTCGTGGGTCTTGAGCTCAAGCTCCATGTTCTTCTTGGCAAGGTCCACGAAGACTTCCACCTTGCTTTTGAGAATCTTGGGAATGATCGGCGTAATCAGGTAATCGACGGCACCAAGTTCGTAACCCTTGAGCCGGTTCATTTCGTCGGCGAAGTGTGCCGTCACGAAGATGATGGGCGTAGAGGAAGAGCGCGGGTGGGAATGGATGATTTCCGCCGTTTCGAAACCGTCCATGCCAGGCATGCTGACATCCAGCACGATCACGGCGAACTGGTCGTTGAGCAGGCAGCGCAAAGCCTCTTCGCCCGAGTTGGCTGTGACGACGGAATAACCGCCCTCCACCTCGTTCTGCGAGAGCAGGGCCTCGAGGGCGACCAGGCTGGCGTGGTGATCGTTAACGAGCAGGACTTTAGGATTAATCATCTGGCTATCTGGAACTAGGAATGATCAAGAGCATGCCCGTTATTCAGATGCAGCTTACGCCAGGGACCAGTGCTGAATTTCCTGCTTGATGCGGGTGTAACAGCCGCAGGCACGATCTTCGATGCTGCGGCGGTCATTGATGCCGATATAATCACTGCCCAGATCGATCAGACCGATGCTGCGCATCTTGTCGGTCGTTTCCTGCACGCTCTTCAGCGTGAGCCCCAGCTTGTTGGCGATCATCTGCTGTGTGGTATTCAATTCCATGGACGGCAGGCGATCCAGGCTCTGCAGCAGCCAGCGGCACAATTGCTGCTCGATGGAGTGCGAACGGCGGCAGCCGCTGCTGTGTTTCATCTGCGTAATCAGCACCTGGCTGTAGCGCATGAGCAGCTGCTGCAGCGGGCTGTGCAGCTGGAATTTCTTGTTCAGCGTATCCGTGCTCAGGCGATAGGCCTCGCCGGAACTGATGATTTCAGTCTTGTTGAAAACCGGCGCACCAAGCAGATTCAGCGAAATGCCGACAGCACCTTCGTTGCCTGTGGTTGCAACCTGTACAGCATTCTTGCCCTGGCCCTGATACATGCCGGCTACGGCATCGAGCGGGAAATGCAGGAATTCGGCAGGTTTTTTGTTGGTGGACAGCGATGAGCCTTCATCGAGCGATACAAGCTCAAGCTCGGGCTTCAGGGCTTCGAATTCTTCCGGCTTGAGTGCGGACAGCAGGCTGTTCGATTTGACTTCGGTCGTATCTGACATTTCTATTCCTTATGATCCGTTGATAGATGATCGGTTAATAGCTTTTGCTGCCGGCATGACTAAATAACCGGTTGCTCTCTTTCTTGAAGACCTGATAGCACTCGCATACGCCGTCTTCCAGCGCTCCGCGGTTGAGGATTTTCATGTGGCCGCGTGAATAGTGGATGGCATTGGCTGCCTGGAATCGGCGTGCCGCTTGGGTGATACCCTCGCGTCGCACGCCCAGAATATTAGATATCTGCTCATGCGTGATGTCCAGCTGATCGTGATTCAGCCGGTCCAGCGTAAGCAGCAGCCAGCGGCAGAACTGCTGGTCAATGGAGTGATGACGGTTGCAGACGGCGGTCAGTCCCATTTGCGTGATGAGCAACTGTGTATAGAGCAGAATAACCTGCTGGAAGGCGTCTTCCACCATGTACTTCCGGAGCGTAGCGGCCTTGATTCGATAGCCGAAACCACCGGACTGCACTGCCGTATGCATCATGTTGCTGTCGGCGCCCATGGCGAGAACAACGCCGACGAAGCCATCATTACCGGTCTGGGCGATCTGCGAAGATTTGCCGCTCTCAGTGTCGTAGAGGATGGAAACAATGCTGGTGGTGGGGAAGTATGCGTAAGTGCGGACATCGCCCGGACCGTACAGCGTCGTGCCGGCTGGCATTTCCATGAGCTCCAGTTCCGGCTCAAGGCGGGCATAGATATTGTCAGGCAACAGGGCCAGCAGATGATTCTGCCGGGGGTTATGAAGAGCTGCGGACGGCAGGGTCGAACTCAAGTGGCGTACATATTCATGAGTGAAATTAAGCATTCTTTCTGGTCTCTTCACGGCTAGCCAATGAGGAAGTTGCGCCTCGTACGATACGGTAGCGTATCACGCGAAGACAGGCGGACGCCTGCTGCCTGGAATCTTTTTCTATGTTGGTCATAGTCCCCGCACCCCAGATTTTCTAACTTATCAATTGGCCTGGATAAGCAAATTATTTTTGTAAGTGGATTTAAGAGTAATCCCTCATATATGTATGTGCGGTATCCAACATAAGCTACGAACCTGTCTGTTTTATACTTCTTTCTCTTAAATCATTATAATCAATAAGATAAGAAAAAAATGCTTGTTGCCTCCAGCATAGTCTGGTAAATGTGATGCTGACATAAAGATAACGATTCCAAAATGTTTTCTGATGAGCTCCGCCGATTCATTTTAAGAATCCCGTCCATTCCCTTTCTGGAAGCGCTGCTATTACTACGCAGTGCCCCGGCCCAGGCATGGGATGCGGAAACCCTTGCGCGTCGCCTGTACATCAGTTCCCAGCAGGCCGTTGACCTTCTCAAAGGTCTCGCGGATGCCAGGGTGTGCACAAAAATCAAGCGAAGTCCTGAAAGCTTCATTTACAAGCCGGAATCGGATGAGATGCGCATGCTGATTGATGAGCTGGCCAACGAATATGCGCACAACCTGATCAAAGTGACCAACCTTATTCACGCTAATTCCAGCAAGGATCAGAAGATTCATTTGCTGGCGGATGCCTTTGTTTGGCGAAAGGAAGAATAATGGACGCCTTTGTGTATGCATCCTGTGCACTGACTTCCGTACTATGCGCGGGATTGCTGTTCCGCTCTTTCCATCAGACCCGCTACAAGCTGCTGCTGTGGAGTGGCCTGTGCTTTGCCGGCCTGGCTCTCAGCAATCTGGTGCTGGTGCTGGACAAGGTGGTATTTCCGGATATCAATTTCGGCAACTACCGGCTTACCATGGCTGTGGTTGCGCTTATCCCGCTGCTCTATGGCCTTATTTTCGAGGAATAAAAAATGATGGATGGCTTCCTGGTAGGGGGCATTGCTGCGATGTCGCTCGTAATCAGCATGTTTTTTTTCCGCTTCTGGCGCAAGACCGGGGATCGATTCTTCCTCTTTTTTGCCCTCTCATTTCTGATCGAAGCCTGCAATCGTGCGCTGATGGCAAGCGTAGCCGGCTGGCTTGAGAATTCTCCTTCCTACTACATGGTGCGGCTGCTGGCGTATACGTTGATCATCGTCGCCATTCTCGACAAGAACCGCAAAAAAGCCAGCTGAGTATTTCCCATTAGCGCCATGAATGACGCCGCTTCCGCTTTCCTGGCAGCAGTGGACGACGATTGGGCCAGACTCGTATCTCGAGTGGGCCCATGCAAACTAGAGCCGCACACCCAGCGCGAACCTTATGAAGCCCTGGTGCGGGCAATCGCCTATCAGCAATTGCATGGCAAGGCAGCCGAGGCAATCCTCGGCCGATTGATTGCCAATTATCCGGATACTAAGTTTCCGCAGCCGGAGCAGATTCTTTCCACTAGCGAAGAAACGATGCGGGCGTTCGGTTTTTCACGTTCCAAGGTGATCGCCATCAAGGGTATTGCCGCTGCCGCTCTGGAAGGCGCAATACCGACATCATCAGTTGCCGAAACCATGAATGACGAAGAACTGATCAGGCAGTTGGTGACGCTGCGCGGCGTCGGCCGCTGGACGGTGGAGATGCTGCTCATTTTCACCCTGGGCCGTCCTGACGTGCTCCCCGTGGATGACTTCGGCGTGAGGGAAGGGTGGCGCAAGCTCAAGGGCTTGCCAGTGCAGCCCAAGCCTCGTGAATTGGCGGGACTGGGCAAAGCGTGGAGTCCTCATCGCTCTACGGCGGCGTGGTACCTTTGGCGCGTGGTCGATCAGGCGGCGGATTGGTAGAAGCAGCTCGTCACGTAACGCAAGTGAGATAGGCTGTCAGTCTGGCGCTAGGCTTGTTTTGAGATTTGATTTGCAGCCTTGGTCAGGTGGCTGCGAACCTGGGTCAGGATGTAATCGGTAGTGACCGGCATGGTCTTGCTGATATAGAGCAGCGATGCCTGCGCGGCTGGCATGATGGTCGTCGGATGCGGGAATTTCGCGATGCTGCCCATCATGCCGCTCAACGATACGCCCATGACGTTTTCACTGGCCTTGCTCACGGCTTTTTCAAGCTGATCAAAATCCTGTGCGGGAATGAAGTGGGTATGCGTGGCGCATAGGCATTCAATGTCGCCGTAATAGGCAGTGGGGTCCAGATTGTCAACGCGGTAAGCGCACAGCAGGGAAAACGCATGCTTTTGTATCAACTCGTTCCAGTATTTTTCGAGCGTGCTGGCGGCATTCTTGTGGCCTGCCTGCCAAAGGATATCCACCATCTCGCCAAACGCGCGTACGGTTTGATATTTCTGCGCAGCCTGCTCGAGGATAGGGATGATGACGGAAAAACATTTTTCCCTGTCTGGCATGCCATCCACCATGAATGAGGACAGCAGAGTTTCGGCATTATGGAAGACAAACTGGTCGGACTGAAGGGCTTGGTTCAGTGCTTCGGATTGCGCTGACAGTTGAGCGATGATGGCATCCTGATGTTCAGGCGTCGCAATGACCACGACACCTTCCGTGGGTTTCAACTCATCGCTGATGAAGTGGCAGACTGCATCCACCAACAGGTCGTCGTCCTGATACACCTGGACAAAATGATTCCCCGTTGCTGGCCTGCTCAAGAACTCCTTGTAACCTGTTTTACCCATGCATTCCCAAAAATAGTACTGCTTTTACTTTTAATTGTGCCGACACCTTATACGACATGAAGAAATGGCTCAAGCAGTAATCTCCTGCGTTTTGAGCCATCGCTCCAGCACAGTCAGCGCATAAGCTATCTCATCAGCGCTCATACTGCGGCCCCGCGGTATGTGATGCCATTTCTCAAGGCAGCCCCGACAGCAGCAGGTAGTGGCGTGCTGAGCAACGAAAACCGGATGGCCCTTGAACGGTGCCTGTCTGCCGTCATTGGGGATACAGGCCGGCTGCAAACGTTTGGTCAGGAAATCCTCGGCGTGCGCCATGACAAGCGGAAGACCTTTCTGCTGCAGATAGGCCAGTTCCTTGCCTCTAAGTCGGAACCCACGGCGAAAGGATGAGGTTTGCAGCTCGGCGAAAACATCGTCCAGACGTCTCATGTCAGGCAGTAAAGCCGATCACAAACTCAGCTTGCGACAATGCCACGGATCGCTCTGTGCGTGGTCGTACGGAAGCTGCGTGCAGATTCGACAATGATGAGGTAACTGCGGCCACATCCATAAGCATGAAGTCACCCGATAAGCCAACGAACGAACAGGCCAGGCTCGATACCTTGCGGTCCTTGAACATCCTTGATTCCGTACGTGAGGAAAGATTCGACCGCCTTACCCGGCTGGCGCGCCGTCTTTTCAATGTCCCGATTGCCATTGTCAGTATTATAGATGCCGAGCGCGAATGGTTTAAGTCATCGCTAGGTGTCGAGCTAACCGAAACCTCGCGTGAAATCTCCTTCAGCGGGCATGCCATTCTGGGCGATGATCTGCTGGTGGTGCCTGATGCGGCCAAGGATGAGCGCTTCTACGACAATCCGCTGGTCACAAACACCCCAAACA
>Ga0196972_1000767_pt1 | contig 12332 bp, 8 predicted proteins | sample S1v_2013CmetaG_FD_148618 | JGI IMG/M metagenome (GOLD analysis project Ga0196972, IMG submission 148618) | Soil microbial communities from Anza Borrego desert, Southern California, United States - S1+v_20-13C | ecosystem: Environmental > Terrestrial > Soil > Desert | place: USA: California...
CATCCGTTCCAACGAAGCCGTGGTTATCCGGCCGGAAGTGTCGGGCCGCATCGCGAAGCTGAATTTCAACGACGGCCAGCAGGTGAAGAAGGGGCAGCTGCTCATCGCTTTCGATTCCACAGTCAATCAGGCGGAAGTGCAGCAGGCGAAGGCGGAACTGGGCATCGCCAAAGCCAACTTCGATCGCACTGTCGACCTGGCCAAGCAGAAGTTCATTTCCGAACGCGCGCGCGACGAGTCGCAGGCCAACGTGCAGGTGCTCGAGGCAAAGCTGGCGCTGGCCGAAGCGCGGCTGTCCAAGCTGGAGATCCGCGCACCGTTTTCGGGCATCGTCGGCATTCGTAACGTCAGCGTCGGTGACTATGTGAAAGACGGCACCGACCTGGTCAACCTGGAAGACATTTCCAGCGTCAAGGTCGATTTCCGCGTGCCCGAACGCTACCTGGACCAAGTGCAGCGGGGGCAGGGCATGGAGGTCGTCGTCGACGCATTGCCCGCCAAGCCTTTCCGTGCACGGGTGGATGCCATCGACCCGCAGGTCGACAGTTCCGGCCGTTCCGCGCTGCTGCGCGGCCGTATTGAAAATCCCGAAGGCCGGCTCAAGCCCGGCATGTTCGCGCGCGTCAAGCTCATCCTCGCCGAGCGCGAGAATGCGATGGTGATTCCGGAGGAGGCCATTGTCCCGCAGGGTAACAAGGTCATGGTCTGGAAGGTGGTCGACGGCAAGGCGCAGCGCACGGAGGTCAAGACCGGCCTGCGCCGCGCGGCCCGCGTGGAAATCGTGCAAGGTCTGCAACTTGGCGATATCGTCGTGACCGCCGGCCAGATCCGCCTGTCCAAGGATGGAACCCCGGTGCGCATCGCCCAGATGTTCGGGCCGGACGGCAAGCCCGCCACGGTATCCACCGCGCCTGCACCGAAGAGCTAACCGGAGCGCATCATGGTCTTATCCGACATCTGTATCCGCCGTCCCGTGTTTGCGACGGTGATGTCGCTCATCATCGTGCTGATCGGCCTGGTGTCCTACAACCGCCTTGCCGTGCGCGAATACCCGAAGATCGATGAGCCGGTGGTGACGGTGGAAACCCGCTATCCCGGCGCGAGCGCGGAAATCGTCGAGTCGGCCGTGACCAAGCCGATGGAGGACTCGATCGCCGGCATCGACGGCATCGACGTGCTGACCTCGATCTCGCGCGCCGAGCAAAGCCAGATCACGGTGCGCTTCCGGCTCGAAAAAGACCCTGACTCCGGCGCCAACGACGTGCGCGACCGGGTCTCGCGCGTGCGCTCCAAGCTGCCGCAGACCATCGAAGAACCCGTCATCGCCAAGGTCGAGGCCGACGCCAACCCGATCATCTGGTTATCGTTCTCGAGCGACAACATGTCGCAGCTCGACCTTACCGACATCGCCAACCGCATCGTCAAGCCGCGCCTGCAACTGCTGCCCGGCGCGGCGGACGTGCGCATCGGCGGCGAGCGCAAGTACGCCATGCGCATCTGGCTCAACCGCGACAAGCTGGCCGCCTACCGCCTCACGCCCGCGGACGTGGAAGACGCGCTGCGCCGCCAGAACGTCGAGGTGCCGGCGGGGCGCATCGAATCCCGGCAGCGCGAATTCTCGGTCGTGTCGCAGACCGACCTGACGACGCCGGCAGAATTCGAAGATATCGTCGTGCGCACCGTCAACGGCTATGCAGTGCGCGTCAAGGACGTGGCCAGCGTGGAACTGGGCCCGGCAGCGGAGCGTACCTCGGTGCGCTTCAACGGACAGAGCGCGGTGTCGCTCGGCGTGATCCGGCAGGCGACCGCCAATCCGCTGGAACTGGCCGCCTATGTGAAGGCCGAGGTGCCGAAACTCAACGAGGAGCTGGCGCCGCAGGGCGTGCAGATCGGCATTTCGGTCGACAACACGCTATTCATCGAGCGCTCGATCAAGTCCGTCTACACCACCATCGGCGAAGCAGTCGTGCTGGTGGCACTGGTGATCTTCGTGTTCCTGCGCTCGCTGCGTGCGTCGATCATTCCGCTGGTCACCATCCCGGTATCGCTGATCGGCTCGTTCGCATTGATGTCGCTGGCCGGCTTCACCATCAACACGCTGACCCTGCTCGCGCTGGTGCTCGCCATCGGCCTCGTCGTGGACGACGCCATCGTGGTGCTGGAAAACATTTACCGCCACATCGAGGAGGGCATGAAACCCTTCGAGGCAGCCCTGAAGGGCGCCAAGGAAATCGGTTTCGCGGTGATCGCCATGACCCTCACGCTGGCCGCCGTGTACGCGCCCGTTGCATTCACGCCGGGACGCACCGGACGCCTGTTCGTGGAATTCGCGCTCACGCTGGCCGGCGCGGTGATCGTCTCCGGCTTCGTCGCGCTGACACTGTCGCCCATGATGTGCTCGGTCATGCTCAAGCACCAGGAAAAGCATGGCGCCGTCTACCGCGCGATCGAAAACACGCTCGATGCCATCACCTCCGGCTATCGCCGCGTCCTGGCGATGACGCTTTCCGCGCGCTGGCTGGTGCTTCTCGTCTACCTGCTCGTCATCGGAGCGCTGGTCTGGCTGGTCACGGGCATGAAAAAGGAACTCGCCCCGATCGAAGACCGCGGAACCATCTTCACCGCGCTCACCGGTCCCGACGGCGCCTCGCTCGGCTACACCGAGAAATATGCGCGCCGCCTCGAACAGATCGCCGCCGAGGCCAAGGAAATCGACCGCGTGTTCATCATTGCCGGCAACCCCACCGTGGAACGCGGCGTTGCCTTCTTCCGCACTGTCGACTGGAGCGAGCGCGAGCGCAGCACGCTCGATATCATCAAGGACATGCAGCCGAAGATGGCCGGCGTGCCCGGCGTGCTCGCCTTCCCGAACGCACCGCCGTCGCTCGGCCAGTCCATCCGCGAACGGCCCGTCAACCTCGTCGTGCTCACCAATGCCTCGTATGGCGAATTGCAAGAGGTGGTGCAGCAGATCGTCACCGAGGCCAGCAAGAACCCCGGCCTCACCAACATCGACAGCGACCTGCGCCTGAACAAGCCGCAGGTCAACGTCGAGGTCGACCGCGACAAGGCGGCGGACGCCGGCGTGCAGATCGAAACCGTCGGCCGTACCCTGGAAACCATGCTCGGCGGGCGCAACGTCACGCGCTTCAAGAAGGGCGGCGACCAGTACGACGTCGTCGTGCAGATCCGCAACGGCGAACGCGATGCGCCGGACGACATCAACAACATCTTCGTGCGCGCCACCGGCAAGAACGGCGCGCCGGACCAGATGCTGCCGCTGTCTAGCCTGCTCAAGGTCCGCGAGACCGTCGCCCCGCGCGAGCTGAACCATTTCGGCCAGCGCCGCGCCGCCGTCATCACCGCCAACCTTGCCAACGGCTACACGCAGGGCGAAGCGATCGAGTTCATGGAAGACACCGCCAAGCGCATCATCAAGCCCGGCTACGCGACCGACCTTTCCGGCTCCTCGCGCGAATACCGGGCATCAAGCGGCAGCCTGGCGCTGACCTTCATCCTCGCGCTCGCCTTCATCTACCTCGTGCTGGCCGCGCAGTTCGAAAGCTTCGTCGACCCCTTCATCATCATGCTCACCGTGCCCCTGTCGATGGCGGGTGCGCTGGCGGCATTGAAATGGAGCGGCGGCACGCTCAACGTGTACAGCCAGATCGGCCTGATCACGCTGGTCGGCCTCATCACCAAGCACGGCATCCTGATCGTCGAATTCACGAACCAGTTGCGCGAGGAAGGCAAATCCATGCGCGACGCAGTGGTCGAAGCCGCGATCCTGCGCCTGCGCCCGATCCTGATGACCACCGGCGCGATGGTGCTGGGCGCGGTTCCGCTGGCGCTTGCCACCGGTGCCGGCGCCGAATCGCGCATCCAGATCGGTTGGGTCATCGTCGGCGGCATGACCGTCGGCACGCTGCTCACCCTGTTCGTCGTTCCGACGTTCTATACTTTCCTGGCCCGCAAGAAGCTGCACGGCGAACCTGCCGCTGTTCCTGCCGGCCAGACACCCGCAACCGTACACCAAGCATGAGACAAATCGTCCTCGATACCGAAACCACCGGCCTGAACCCGCGCTCCGGCGACCGCATCATTGAAGTCGGCTGCGTGGAAATCGTGAACCGCCGGCTCACCGGCAACAATTTTCACAGCTACATCAACCCCGAGCGCGATTCGGAAGAGGGCGCGCTCGCGGTGCACGGCCTGACCACCGAATTCCTGAGCGACAAGCCCAAGTTCGCGGAAATCGCGAACGAACTGCGGGACTACGTGCGCGACGCCGAAATTATCATCCACAACGCCCCCTTCGACCTCGCCTTCCTCGACGCCGAATTCCAGCGCCTTGGCTTCCCGCGTTTCGCCGAGCATGTCGAATGCATCACCGACACCCTCGTCCGGGCCAAGGAAATGCATCCCGGCAAACGCAATTCGCTGGACGCCCTGTGCGACCGCTATGGCATTTCCAACGCCCACCGCGCCCTGCACGGCGCGCTGCTGGACGCCGAATTGCTGGCCGAGGTCTACCTCGCGATGACCCGCGGCCAGAACAGCCTCACCATCGACCTTGCTGCGCCCGAAACCGGCATCACGCAAGAGCAGGTGGTCGAAGTGGTATCGCTGGCCGAGATCGTCATCCTGCGGGCGAGCGAGGAAGAACTCACCGAGCACGAAGCCCTGCTGGACCGCCTCGACAAGGAGGTAAAAGGGAAATGTCTCTGGCGCGTGGAGCCGGAAGCAGCAACGAATTGATTCCGCGCACGAGTTGTGCCATAATGCGCAGCTTCTCGGACAGTTAGCTCAGGGGTAGAGCACCGCCTTCACACGGCGGGGGTCACTGGTTCAATCCCAGTACTGTCCACCAGAATCCCATTTTCAGAAACCCGCGTGAATCCCAGAGATGACGCGGGTTTTTGTTTTCTGCGTCCAGATCGGGTGCCGGCAGACAGCTTGCAGCATCTACTCCCTCAACTGCCATCAACCCGAATTTGCATTCGCGCTTTATCCGGCTACAATGTATCTATCTGGATAAACGAGAGATGCTTGGGCTAGCGATGAAACGGCAAGAAACCGTGCGTTTGCAGATTGGGAAATGGGGCAACAGCCTCGCCATCCGTTTGCCGTCCACACTGGCTCAGCAGGCAGCCCTGAAGGAAGGCGACTACCTTGAGGCGGACGTCACCGCGGAGGGCGAGGTGGTACTTGCGCCTGCCCACAATTTCGACCCGGATGCCTTCCTCGCCGTACTCGACAAACTGCACCACGCACTACCCCAGACGGAGCCCGTGATCGACACGCTTCGTGAAGAGGCACGCTATTGATCTACGTCGACACGAGCGTCCTTGTGGCGCTGATGACCAACGAGTCGACCGCTCCGATTATCCGCGAATGGTATGTCCGCAATCGCACCTCCGTTCTGGCAACCGCGGATTGGACTGTGACCGAGTTCTCCAGTGCCGTTGCGCTCAAGGTGCGCACGCACCAGCTCACCACTGAACAGGCCAAGTCGGTGCTTGATGCCTTCAGCGACTTTGCCGATGGTGGCATCCGGCTGCTGCCGATCAGCCGGCAGGCGTTCCGCCAAGGCGCCGGGATGATTCAGGAGATGCCGGGGCTGCGGGCCGGAGACGCACTGCATCTCTGTGTGGCCGCCGACGCCGGGGTTGAAGAGTTTGCGACCCTCGACCGTCTGCTGGCCGCAAAGGCTGGGGCGCTGAAACTCAAGTTGACCGATTTCACCGTCACCTGACGACCTCAGGCAGTGGCGGATCTCTGCACTCAAGCAGCAACCCGCCTCCACCGCATTAGCCCCAACAAATAATCATTGCTGCAGCAATCCGGCTATCCGATATTTGCCGGCTGTTTTTCCAAAGTCGGAAGTCGAAACAAGGCACGATCCACGTCATTCCCAGAAGCGCAACGCATTCTGTCGTGGCCCCGAGCAAGTCGGCGGCCGCAATGCCTCTTTCGCAATCGCGAACCGGCGCCCTCGCACCGAACAATCCCGCTTCCAACACCAAAAAATGCGAAAGGAGCAATTTCAATGACACGCTATCTGACTGTCGGCAACCAGCAAGTGCATCGAATGGAGGAACGGTTCGACATTGCCCGTTCGCGAAGCTGGATGCACAGCCCGGATGTACGGTGGTTCTTGTCCAAAGCCCTTGAGTACCTCGACTCCCGTTTGCCGGGCGAAGCCTGCGAGCCGGGTTCGCATGAATGCGTGGCGCACTTCCTGATGGGTAAAGCCCGGCTGCACGATCTGCCTGTCGCCCTGTGGCAGCATGCAGGCCGGATAACGCCCGGCATGAAGGCTGAACTGTACGACTTGCTGCGCACGCATCGCTATGGATGCCTTGGCATATCAGAATCGCTGGAAAAGACGCGCGAAAAACTCCTATTCCTTTTCACCCGCTCCCTTGATCAGCTCAAATGGGGAGCGGGGCAAGCGGCTTACGAAGAAACGAGTCCGAAGGATCTTGCGCTGCTGATTGACGAAGGGCTGCTCAGCGAGGAAGACATGGGCGATCTCGTGAACCGGCTGTTCATCGTGTCGGGCTGCAAACCTTCCGACCCCAGTATGCGTCCGCTGAAAAACGTCTTGCTGAAGAGCCTGAGGGAGGGGCAATTCACGAGGGGCTTCTACGAGCACATCGTGTGCTCCCGGGCTGTCGTCGAAGCGTCACTGTTTCTGGAGATGGGTGAATTCGATCGTGCTCTGCTCAACGGGCTGGAGGCGTGTATTCCCAGCCGTGCGCTCAACGGCCCACCGTGCCCGGGCGACGCGGGGTTTCCGATCGAAGTGCTCCTCAGGAAAACCTTCGGCAGCGGATCCGCTCGTCAGTTTTCGGCCTTGTCGAACCTTCCGCATTTGCGTCAGCTGCTGCTGAACTTCATCCGCGCCGGAGGATTGCGTTCCGAGACTTTGTTCCTGTTCAAAGACATCATGCTCGGCCGTTCGCTGCTGTGGTACGCCGATTATCACGGCAACGAACTCCGGCGCGCCGGTGACAGGTATGGACGTGAAACGATGGAATACGCGTACCGGCTGGATGAAGCGGGGATCGTAAGCACGAACAAGTCAGGCAAGCGGACCGACCCGGATCTCAAGCAGGCGGTTCTGGAACTCATGCTGACCAAGAAAAATTGGGGCGACGGCGCTGCACACTGGTTGGCCGAATTTGCGTTGAACTACTGGAAGCAACTGGAAGACGCAGACAAACCGGTGCTGACACAAATGATTGCCAAGCTTCTTGCGGACAGAAAAATCCGCCAGCCGGAAATCCTTGCAAGACTCGCTGATGCATTCAGCGTCGGGACGCTCCCCGTCGCCGAAACCGGTCATGCTGCCTGGCGCTTTCTGTCGCTGTGCAACGAGACAGATCGTCCGTTCATCGACCTCCTGTGCCGGAATATCACGTACTTCAATCGTATCGAGCAGCCGGCTGCGCTGTCACGCACGATCTATGAATGCGGCCTTGTGCTTCCACCATCCGAAAAGCAGCTGGATGACAACGTGAAGAATGAACTTGCCGCCGTGTTCGCGCAGCATTTCTTTGGCAGGGCCAAGAAAATCGCGGTAGATGAAGCGGCAGAGGCGCTGCGCAGCAAGAGCTTTCACGTGGAGGTGTGCAGCGTGATCCGTTCCGAGGCCGCTGACCTGCTTCGGCAGGCGGAGGTCGGCGTCGCAGCGCTGGATGATCTCGTAGCCGCGGCAGCCGGCACGCAGGCGGCGCACGTCAGGCTGAAGGCGATCGAGAACATCCTGAGGCAACACTACGCCGATCAACTCGACAGGGATGAAATGGCTGCCCTGTGCAGCGTTGTTGCGATGATCGATTATCACGGACTTACCGAGAAGTGGTTCGTTGGTCGCTTTCCCGTCTGGCGGGGCAATTACCGGGCATTCGACATTTTCTGGAGCTTTCGCAATTGGGAGTCGAGGCGCGCTGCACATCTCGAGGCCGCCGCCAGGCAGATCGCGCAAAAGCTTGAGAAGTACGATGCAGTCATGCTCAAAGCAAGCCACCCCCAGGTGTTTGCAAGCTACGTGCTGGCAACCCTGCCATACCGTTCTGCGGGGAATTTGCGGGCGATCACCGCTACGGGTTTGGTCGATGAGCGGCTCAGGCGCGTATTGGACGCTGTCTGCGCTCGCGGCGATCTCGTCGCCGATGAGGACAGTCCTTCGCTTGCCCTGTTTGCCGGCTACCTGCCAGGTTCCGGTCTCGACAGAGAACCGCGATTTTTGCGGGTGACGGAACTTTCAATGCTTCATCCGGAAAGCGTGTCCCGCTCGAACAAGGACAGGTTCAGCGTTGGTCCAAGCGGCATGGAAAACCCGCTCGGCGCGGACGATGTGTGGGAATTGGCCCTGCCCAAGTACCTCTGGCAACCGATGTCCTTGCACTTCGGGTCTGCGGGGTCGGTCGTCGGAGAGCGGCTGGAAAAAATGTTTGCGTCGATTGCGGCTGCCGGCAATGAGAAAACATGGTCGGCACCGGAGAGGAGGCTGATCAAGAGCGCGATTGCGAGCGCGCTTTCGCCGCACATCGATTTCATTGCCAGCCCGGACGACAAAAAGGCGCTGAGGGCGAGCCTGGGCGACGCCGATGCCGAGTATCGGATCAATCGCCTGCTGGTGGAGATTGCCGCCGACAGCGAAACCGGCGTGCCGGTGTTCGAAAGCCTGGTGTCGAAAAGACGCCCGCCCTTAGCCGACCTTGTCGATGGCCATGTCGAAAGCCTGCGGCGAGAGACCCGTTGCAACCCGGGACTGGCTTATTACTGCCTTGGCGCGGTGCTGACGCGTCTGTCGGGCGTGCATGGATTGGGCTATCACCGTGGCGACGAAAACCAGGCTATCGTCAGCCTGCGCATGCTCGGGGCATACGGACTGTCGCAGGCGCGCAAGAGCTTGGACAAGACCGTGCTATCCGCCGATGCCAGGGCGGGGCTCGACGCTGTCATCCTGGATCTCGTGCTGCGGAACGAGTGTGCGGGGCTGTGCGCAAGCAAGCTGTACGGAAGCTCGTACGACGCGCGTCTCTACTATCTGTGGCGCGCGGCCGCTGTGCTGCTCAATACCGAGGTCTTGCGGGCGTCGCACCAGACCGAGCCGCCTGCGCTGCCGGTGTTCGGTGGCGATGCGAACATCGGCTCGCTCGGGGCAGGCACGTTGGCGGACGGGCTGCGGAAATTCAGGGATGTCGACTTCCCGCCCGCAAATGCCAGTGCCGGAACCCTGACGCGGCTCGCCGAAAAGCTGGAAACGCAACCCTGGCCGCACAACCCGGACAAGGAGACGTGGCTTCAGTTGCTGGAGCTGGCACATGCCGGAACCTATCGCGGCATGATTGTGGATGCGGAGGACTACCGCCGCCGGTTCACTTCGAGGCTGCTCGGCGCACTGGAGGCAGGCGCACAGGAGTACGAGGTGCGCCTGTTGGCATAGTTCAGCGTTTCGCTTCTTGCTTGGCCTTCAATACGTTGCATATCCTATCCACGAGCTCGATCACGAAAAGGCGGTCTTCAACCGGCAGGCCCTCGATCATCCGCAACAGGACCTGTGCCTGGTCGTCGGGGCGGGTGCTTGTCTCGGTGACGAGTTCTTCGATCGGGCATTCCAGCACATCGGCCAGGCGCATCAGCTTGACGACGGACGGCAAGGTTTTGCCCCGCTCCATCCGGCTCACCGCCTCATAGCCGATACCCAGCTTTTCGCCCACCTCATACTGGGTGAAACCTTGCATCTCCCGCCGCTTGCTGATCAGTTTCCCGATTTCCTTCGCAAGGGCGTTATCGTCGTCCGATTTCTTCATCATTTCTCCATTCGCCCGAAATGGTCGAGTGGCGACCTGTTGACGAGAAGAACCGAATGGGTTGAAATACGCCGAGATAAGTCGAGTTTAGCCTTGTCGGGAGGCCGGGATTGGATAATTGGGACAGGATCAAGAGGAAAACCGCGCGTGTCTGCGCGTCGTTTCTCATTTCGCTCGTTCTCGCCGGCTGGTGGCGGCAAACGAAGCTGTGGCATGCCTTGTGCGCGTTGTTCTGGTTGTTTGTGCCGTCCTTGCAGGAATTGCGGAACCTCCGCGAGGAATGGCTCCGCGCAACCCGCGGTCACGGCGCGGGCAGGAACTTCAGGAAATGCAGGCAATGCATCCGCTATTTCGTGTTCGATTATCCGCCGGCCATGGTGGAAGTTTCTTCGCATACGGCCATCTACACCGGCGAAGTGCGAGTGAGGCGCCGCATCAGGCGGCGTACGAATCTCGAGTTACTGGTTGAAGGTCTGGCGGATATAATTGCGCGGGCTAGAAATCGAGCGGCTCGCCCGACCCTTGCTGCCGCAGAATACGATGCTTTTCTGCGGCGGCACTGCCGGGCTTGCCAGGATTGCCGCGTATGCGGCCACATTCCCCACATAGGACAGAAATGTCAGCACAAGTAAAAGGCAAGCACAACACACGCCAACGCAAGAAGCTGCGGCTTGGCGAGTTCCAGGAACTCGGATTTGATGTATCGGCGGCCATGGCCAAGGAGCTTACTCAGGCCGACCGTGAAGCGTTCATCAATGCCTTGATCGACGCGGTCGCCGAGCGCGGCCTGCTTTTCGGCGGCGGATTCAATGGCGGCTTTGAAGGTTTCGTGGTGGTCGACGCGCTGCGCGGTTCCGTCACCGAGGAACAGCGGGAATCGTTCCGCAAGTGGCTTGAGGCACGGCCGGAGCTGAAGGACGTCGTTGTCGGCCCGCTGAAGGATGCGTGGTACAGCACCTGATTTCGGATCTATCGTAATGCCAAGATGGCGGACCATACCGGTCCGCCATTTTTTTCATGCCTTCTCTTGTCCTTCCTGCATGCAGTCTTCGTCATGCTCCTGCAGGTTCTGGTGCATCCGCTGCATGATCTCCAGGCCGGCCTCTATCTCATCGGACGTCAGGCCTTGCATCATGACCGAGCGCAGTTCGCTCATCGCATCTTCAATCAGCGCTACCTGGCGCGCCGCCTTCGGTGTCAGCAGGGAATACTTCATCCGCTTGTCCTCCGGCGAGGCGACGCGGCGTATCAGCTCCTGCTTTTCCAGTTGATCCAGGAGACGGACCAGTGTCGGGCCTTCGATGCCCAGTCGGCGCGCAAGCTCGCGCTGAAACAGCCCCTCCGGATTGCGATGCAATTGCATCAACACCTGTTGCATTGACTGGTTCAGGCCGAAGGGCTTGAGCCGTTGGTTGATTTCGTACCGCCACGCCCGCGACACGTTGCCGATCATCTGGCCAAGCTCACGCTGGCGTGCCGCTTTGCCTGGCTTTCTGTTGGTTGTCATCTAGGTGCCGATACTTTCTGATACTTGCCGGTACTTGCTTGTACGTAGCAATTACACGGGCGAACAAGGAACGTATACAATCCCCGGCAATCATAAATTCATTAGCATTGCTATCGAATTTTACGCGACTTCTTCCCGTAGTAAAGCAGTTGTCGAGACGACTGCACAGGCATCCAGTCATCATGCAAACACGACAAAAAATTATTGCCACGGCACTTGCCGTCCTGGCACTCCTGGTCGGCGCCTACTTCCTTGCTCCCGGAAAATCCGCGCCGCCGCCGGCTCCCGCGCGCGACTCCGCGCAACTGGTCAAGACGGTGCTTGCGGCCAAAAAGCCTGTCGCCGTCACGCTGCGCGCCAATGGTTACGTCACCGCCCTGAACTCGGTCGAGGTCAGGCCGCAAGTGCAGAACGTGGTGCGTACCGTCCATGTGCGCGAAGGGCAGGACGTCAAGGCCGGCGACCTGCTGTTCACGCTGGACCAGCGTGCCGGTCAGTCGGAGGTGGCGCGGGCGCGGGCCGAGCTTGCCACCTCGCGCGCCGACCTCAGCGACGCCGAGGCAACGCTCAAGCGCAACCAGGATCTGGTCGCCAAAGGCTTCGTGTCGCAGGCCGTGGTGGATGCCGCGCGCAGCAAGGTCGAGGCATTGCGCGGCACGGTCCGGGCCAATGAGGCCGCCATCGAATCGAGCGCGGTTGCGCTTGGCAACAACCGCATCACGGCGACGATCAGCGGAAGGATCGGTGCAATCAGCGTACGCCCCGGCAGCCTCGCGCAGCCGGGAGGCGATCCGATGCTCACGATCGCACAGCTCGACCCGATCGCGGTCTCCTTCACCTTGCCGGAGCGCCAGCTTGCCGTCATCACTGCCACTTACCCTGAGGGCAACGCGCCCCTGACCGCCCGGCTTCCCGGCGGCGGGCACATCGACGGCCGCCTGTACTTCATCGACAACACCGCCGATACACAGAGCGGCACGATCCGCATGAAGGCGCAG
>Ga0196972_1000768_pt1 | contig 12321 bp, 9 predicted proteins | sample S1v_2013CmetaG_FD_148618 | JGI IMG/M metagenome (GOLD analysis project Ga0196972, IMG submission 148618) | Soil microbial communities from Anza Borrego desert, Southern California, United States - S1+v_20-13C | ecosystem: Environmental > Terrestrial > Soil > Desert | place: USA: California...
TCGGCCGACACGGCAGCCAAGCTGCGCGTGCATCCCAACCTGGTGAAGCACTCGATCGCGTTCAATGCCGAGGCCGACTCGCTCAACATGGCGGTGCTGGCGCCGGACGTCACGCCGGACGACGAGGAGTTCGATCTCTACGTCAAGGAAGTGGCGCGCGAGATGACCGTCAAGGCGGGACAGAAGTGCACCGCCATCCGCCGCGCCATCGTGCCGGCGAAGTACGTGGACGAAGTGGCCAAGCGGCTGAAGGCTCGGCTGGCCAAGGTCGTCGTGGGTGACCCCTCACTGGAGGACGTGCGCATGGGCGCGCTGGCCTCGCAGGACCAGCGCAGCGACGTCGCCGGGCGCGTGCAGGCCCTGATGCAGAACGCCGAGCTGGTGTTCGGCGAGCGCGACGGCTTCGCGCCCAAGGGCGAGGGCGTGGCCGAAGGCGCGTTCTTCGCGCCCACGCTGCTGCTGGCCAAGAACCCGATGGTCGACGACGCCGTGCACGACATCGAAGCCTTCGGGCCGGTCAGCACGCTGATGGCGTACGAGGACATCGAGCAGGCGCTGGAGCTGGCCGCCAAGGGCAAGGGCAGCCTGGTCGGCACGCTGGTGACCAGGGACCCGGCCACCGCGGCGCGCTTCGTGCCGGCCGCGGCCGCCACCCACGGCCGCATCCTGGTGCTGGACCGGGAGGCCGCCGCCGAATCGACCGGCCATGGCTCGCCACTGCCGCTGCTCAAGCACGGCGGTCCGGGCCGTGCCGGCGGCGGCGAGGAGCTGGGCGGGCTGCGTGCCGTCAAGCACTACCTGCAGCGCGCGGCGGTGCAGGGCTCGCCCACCATGCTCAGCGCGGTGACCGGCGAGCACATTCGCGGCGCCAAGGTGCGCGAGAGCGAACTGCACCCGTTCCGCCGCCATTTCGAGGACCTGCAGATCGGCGACTCGCTGCTGACGCACCGCCGCACCGTGAGCGAAGCCGACATCGTGGCCTTCGGCGGCCTGTCGGGCGACTACTTCTACATGCACTTCGACGAGATCGCGGCCAGGGACAGCCCGTTCGGCCAGCGCATCGCACACGGCTACTTCGTGCTGTCGGCGGCGGCTGGCCTGTTCGTCTGGCCCTCGCCGGGACCGGTGCTCGCCAACTACGGCCTGGACACGCTGCGCTTCGTCAAGCCGGTCGGCATCGGCGACACCATCCAGGCCCGCCTGACCGCCAAGCGCAAGATCGACAAACGCAAGAAGGATGCCAAGGGCGTGGGGCAGGGCGTGGTGGCCTGGGACGTGGAGGTCACCAACCAGCACGGCGAGCTGGTGGCCAGCTACGACATCCTGACGCTGGTGGCGAAGCGGGGGTGACCTCCCTCGAAGCCCTCCGCCAGCGCCTGCGCGACGCCGGCGCCGGCTCCACCCACGAGCGCCGCGTGCTGCGCCTGTGGTCGCACGCGCTGCCGCAGGACAGCGGCCCGCGCGCGATCGGGAGCTTCCTGCCCAAATCGCTGATCGAAGCGCTGCCGTCGATCACGGCCGGCTTCGGGTCATTGGCGACGCTGGTGTCGCGCCACCCGGCGCAGGACGGATCCGAGCGACTGCTGGTGCGCCTGCCGGATGGCCAGACCTGCGAGAGCGTGCTGCTGCCGCGCGGCGGCCTGTGCGTGTCGACCCAGGTCGGCTGCGCGGTCGGCTGCCGTTTCTGCATGACGGGGCGCGACGGCCTGCTGCGCCAGATCGGCAGCGCCGAGATCGTGGCCCAGGTCGCGCTGGCGCGTTCGCTCCGTCCGGTGCGCAAGGTCGTGTTCATGGGCATGGGCGAGCCGGCGCACAACCTGGCCAACGTCATGGAGGCGATCGAATTCCTCGGCACCGTGGGCAACATCGGCCACAAGGAACTGGTGTTCTCCACCGTCGGGGACGAGCGCGTGTTCGAGCGGCTGCCGCAGGGGCCGGTGAAGCCGGCGCTGGCGCTGTCGCTGCACACCACGCGAGCCGACCTGCGGGCCGAATTGCTGCCACGCGCGCCGCGCATCGCGCCGGCCGAACTGGTGGAAGCGGGCGACCGCTACGCCCGCGCCACCGGCTACCCGCTGCAGGTGCAGTGGACGCTGCTGGACGGGATCAACGACACCGACGAGGAAGTCGAGGGCATCGTGGCGCTGCTCAAGGGTCGCTTCGCGGTCCTGAACATGATCCCGTACAACGCTGTGCCGGACCTGCCGTACCGGCGGCCGCCGTGGGAAAAGGCGGCAGAACTGGCGCGCCGCCTGCACCGCCGCGGCGTGCTCGCCAAGCTGCGCCGGTCAGCGGGGCAGGACGTGGAGGGTGGCTGCGGGCAACTGCGCGCCCGGGCCGTGCGCGAAGTGCCGGTGCAGCGGCATCACTTGGGCCGCTCGCCCGAATCGCGCGTCTTGCCGTAGCTGTCGCCGGGCCGCTCGAACAACTCGCGCAGCAGCTGCCGCAGCCACTGCTGGGCCGGGTCGCGCGCCGTGCTGGCATGCCACACCAGCCGCACCTCGTAGTGCGGCGCGAACGGCAGCTGCCAGGTGCGAACGCCCTGCAGGCTGGCCGCGTACATGGCCGGCACGATGGCCAGCAGGTCGGAGCCGGTCACCAGCTCGGGCAGCGCACTGAAATGCCGGGCCCGCAGCACGATGCGGTCCGCCAGCTCCAGCTTGACCAGCATCTCCTCCACGCTGCTGTGGAAGGTGGCCGTTGGGGAGGCCACCGCCAGTGCCGCACCGGCCAGCTGGGCCTGGTCCAGCGATTTGCCGTTGCGACCGGAGGGCGGCTTCCAGTCCGGTGCGGTGATCGCGACGTACTGCTCGCGGAACAGCGGATCGGCATGCACGCCCCGATGGCGCGGCTGCAGGATGCCGACGGCGCAGTCGATCTCGCGCTCCTCCAGCGCCCGGGCCACGGCCGGCGCGGCCACCGCGATGTTGGTGATGCGGGTACCCGGTGCGCGCTGGCGCAGCGCCGCCGTCAGCCGCGGCAGGAACAGCATCTCGCCCAGGTCCGACAGCGACAGCCGCCAGGTGAGGCGGCTGTCGCGCGGGTCGAAGGCCTCCATGCCGGTCACCACCGCCTCCAGCGACAGCAGGTGGGCGACCACGGCCGGCGCGACCTGCTCGCACAGGCGCGTGCGGTGCAGGCCGGTGGGCGAGCGCACGAACAGGTCGTCGCCGAAGAATTGGCGCAGCCGGGCCAGCGCGTTGCTGGTGGCCGACTGCGACAGCGACAGGAGCTTGCCGGCCTCGGTGACCGAGCCGGTGCGGTGGATGGCCGCCAGCACACGCAGCAGGTTGAGGTCGAGCTGGCGGAAGTTCATGCCTGGGTTCGCGGCGCTCGCCGCCGGGTCATCGGATCGGTGAATGTACGTCACCCGCAGCATCCGCTTCGCGAATGCAGGCGCGCCCGACGACCGGGGGCACGCGGCGCTCTCCCAGGGCGCGCGGCGCTCAGAGGGCCATCTGCTTCACGTCCGCCAGCAACGCCTGCCGGTCCGCACCCATCGCCTCGTCCAGCATCGGATACATCATCTGCTCCTCCTTCTGGTTGTGCGGGACGAGGATCTCGAGCAGCGCCTGGGTCGCGCGCTCGTAGCCGGGGCCGTCCTGGCCGCTCACGGCGGACTGCAGCTGCGCCAGGATCGGCTGCATCTGCACGTGCTCCTCGCGCATCTGCACGCTCGGGCCACCTGCGGCCATGCCAGTGCGTTGCTCGAAGGCCGGGAACAGCAGGTCTTCCTCCATCTCGATGTGGCGGCGCAGCCGCCGCAGGAATTCCGAGCCTTCGCGCTCCAGCGTGGCCCAGTCGCCGGCCGCGGCGGCGGCCACGGCGCGCTCGGCGATGCCGTCGATGAGGTCGTGGTCCTGCTCCATGTAGATGCTGATCGTTTCGCTCATGGTCTGCCTTGGGTTGGATGCGAGCGCCTCAGGGGTGCTGCAGGTGGTCGAACTTGCCGGACACCCCCGTCCACTGCGCCGCATCGGGGAGGGGATCGCGCTTCTTGTTGATGCTCGGCCAATGGCGGGCGAGCTCCGCATTGAGCGCCAGGAACTTGCGCTGGCTGTCCGGCACGCTGGCGTCTGCGTAGATGGCCTCGACCGGGCAGGCGGGAGCGCACGCATCGCAGTCGACGCACAGGTCCGGGTTGATGACCAGGAAGTTCGGACCCTCATGGAAAGCGTCCGTCGGGCACACCTCGACGCAGTCGGTGTGCTTGCAGTTGATGCAGGATTCGGTGACGACGTAGGTCATCGCTGGCTCCGTTTCCCGTGCCGGGGACGAGGGGGCTGCGGATCAGGCCGGAGCCTGCTCCGAGGTGGTGGCAGCAGGGGCCGTCTTGACGACGGTGACCGGGCATTCGCCGGTGTTGCAGGGCTCGAAGCGCTTGCGGGTGGCGGCCATCGCCGACCAGCGGCGCACCGGCTTGTTGCCCTCGACCAGCCCTTGCTGGGCGGCGGTCGGCGGGATCGGCTTGCCTTCGGCCAGCAACTTCTCCACTCGGCGCAGGCCCAGGTAGGCGGCGCCATAGGCTCCGTTGAGCTGGCCCAGTCCGTTCGGCGCGACGTGGAAGCTGTCGCCGAGGGCGGTCTCCAGCGCCTTCACCATCGCCGCGTTGCGGGTCATGCCGCCGGTGAGCATGTAGCCCGGCTCCAGGCCGACCCGCCGCATCAGCTGGATCGCCCGTCCGCCGAGCGAGACCATGGCGCCCATCATGATGTCCTCGGCCGGGACGCCGTTGGACAGGTGGTTGATCACCTCCGATTCGGCGAACACCGCGCACACGCTGCTGATCGCCTTGGGCGAGGTGGAGCGCAGCGCGTAGGGGCCGATGTCCTCGGTGGTCAGGCCCAGGTAGCGGGCGGTCTTCTCCAGGAAGGCGCCGGTGCCGGCCGCGCACTTGTCGTTGAGGCGGAACGCCTTCACCCGACCCTCGGCGTCGACCTTGATCGCCTTGATGTCCTGCCCGCCGATGTCCAGGATGGTCCGGGTATCCGGGAACAGGTGCACCGCTGCCTGCGCGTGGGCTGTCAGCTCGGTGATCTGGGCGTGGCGGAACGGCACGGTGTAGCGGCCGTAGCCGGTCGCGCCGACGTAGATCACGTCCGCGCGCTGCAGGTTGCAGTTCTTGAGCAGGTCCTCGAAGACCGCCTCGGAGGCCTGCGCCAGCTTGAAGCCGGTGCGCCGCACCGCGGTGCCCACGACCTTGCGGTCGCCGTCGAGCGCGATGGCCTTGGTGTAGGTGGAGCCGATGTCCAGTCCGACAACGTAGATCATGTCCGTCCTCCTCAGGCCAGGGCCGCTTCGACCGGCGCGGCCGCGTTCGACAGTGCGTGCTCGCGGGCGAAGAGCGCCGCGCCGAGCGCCCCGCAGAAGTGCGCGTCGGGGCTGACGTTGATCTTCATGCCCACGGCCTGCTCGATCAGCTGCACCATGGCGACGTTGCGGCTGACGCCGCCGGTGAACGTCACTTCCGAGTGGATGCCCACGCGGCGCGCCAGCGACACGCAGCGGCTGGTGATCGCCTGGTGCACGCCCATGAGCACGTCCTCCGGCAGGATGCCCTTGGACAGGTGGCTGATGATCTCGGACTCGGCGAACACCGTGCAGGTGGTGGTGATGCGCACCGGGTTGCGCGACTGCTGCGCCAGCGGGCCGAGGTCCGACAGCGACATCTCCAGCGCGTACGAGGCCGCGCCGAGGAAGCGGCCCGTGCCCGCAGCGCACTTGTCGTTCATGGTGAAGTCGGCCACCTGGCCGTCGGGCTTGACGGCGATCGCCTTGGTGTCCTGGCCGCCGATGTCGATCACCGTGCGCGTGCCGGGGAACAGCGCCACCGCGCCGCGCGCGTGGCAGCTGATCTCGGTCACCTGCTCGTGGCCGAAGGACACGTTGTAGCGGCCGTAGCCGGTGCTGGCGATGCGCTCCACCTGCGATTCGGCCAGCCCGGCGTCCGCCAGCGCCGCGCGGAACGCGTCCTGGGCGATGGTCACCATGCTGGTTTCCATGTCGAGCAGCGCGCGGCCGACGAGCTTGCCGTCCTCGTCGAGCACCACCGCCTTGGTCTGCGTCGAGCCCACGTCGACGCCGCCGAAGTACCTCATGCCTTGCCTCCTGTCGTTGTGGTTGCTGGGGTGCCGGGTGCCGCCCCGCCGCGCTGGTGCAGCGATTCGAAGAACGCGTCGACCCGGTTCTTGATCTGCGCATCGGACCAGTAGCGCGGGTCGATCAGGTCCGATTCGATGTACAGGCTGGGCATGTTCAGGCGCTGGTTCAGGTAGTTGCGCGTGTCGGCCATGCCCGAGGAGACGAAGCGGCAGCTCTTGATGCCGTGGAACACGATGCCGTCCACGTCGTACTCCTTGATCTGCTGGGCCAGCCGCTCGTGCGCGAAGAACTGGTTGGAGAGCCCGCGCTGGGCGGCCAGCGCCGTGATCTCGGCCAGGCTCTCCAGCGGGCGCGACGTGTCGTAGACCATCTCGCCGGCGTCCATGCCGCCGGCCGCGAAGGTCAGGTAATCGGAGTAGGCGAACACGCCGCCCCAGGTCTCGAACAGCTCGACCAGCCGGCGCATGGACACGTAGCACGGCGTGCCGGAGAACAGCAGCCGGAAGCGCTCTTCCGCGACCCGGCCCTCGCCGCGCGCCACCTTGGCTCGCAGCTGCTCCTCCAGGCGGCGCATGTACTCCACGCCTTCCTCGGTGCCGCGGTAGACGTTCATGATCCCGATGTAGGTCAGGCCGTCCAGCATGGCGTTGTAGGGCGCCGGGCAGACCCGGTTGAGCGCCATCACGTTGTTCCAGTGGTGGACCATGCGGTTCACGCGGTCCTGCACCTGCGCCAGCTTGTCGAAGTCGAAGCGCCGGCCGGTGATGTTCTCGCAGCGGGTGATCAGGTGCCGGAACTGCGCCTCCACCCACTGGGCGTCGGCCATGTGCTGGGCGTCGCCGCGCCGCACCTGCCAGTTCGGCCCGCGCTGGCCGGGCAGGTCCAGCGTGAAGGTGGGCATCTTGAGCATGCGCTCCCAGATCTCGCCCCACTTGATGAAGGTGCTGCACATGTTGGAGGTGATGGCGATGTCCGCCTTCGGGATCTGGCCCGCCGGGTGCTGCTGCTCGCGCAGGATCAGGCCGACGTCGGCCTTGACGTAGGAGCACACGTCCGGCGAATAGCCGTAGTCCTCGGATTCGCGCAGGTACTCCTCGGACTTCTTGCGCACGCCGGTCTGCAGCGAGTTGATCTCCGGGAAGACGAGCTGGAAGTCGAACGCGCGCAGGATCTCCACCGCGTTGCCCATCACGAAGACGTTGGCGACCTTCTGGTCGCGCGCCTTGGCCTGCTCGAGGTTGGCGTACCAGGCCTTCATCAGGCGCTGGCCTTCCTGGATCGGGTTGAACTCGGCCTCGCCGGCCGCGGGCGCCGGGGCCCGTTCGAGTGTTTCGGTGTTCATGGACGGGCTCCGGTCAGGCGGTTGCGAACAGCAGCGATTCGGCGAAGGTCTCGAGCTGCATGGCCATCTGCTCGAAGGAGGTCATCTTTTCCTCGAACTCGAGCACCAGGTACTGCACGCCGACCTCGTCGAGGTGCTTGGACCAGGCCACCTGTTCGTCCAGGCCGGGCTCGCAGAACTTGGCGGCGGTGACGATCGCCGCCTCGGCCTTGCTGCCGGCGATCATGTCCATCAGGTAGGCCTCCTTGGTCTTGCGCTCGTCGTGCTGCACCGGGCTGGCGGCGCAGCGCTGGATGAAGCTCTCGGCCAGCGCCCAGATCGGGTCGCCCGTGCCGGGGACGTCGTCGGTGAGCCAGCGCAGGCCGATCAGCAGGTCGTCGTCGACCACGTAGCAGTTGTCGTCGATCGCTTCCAGCATCTCCAGCGGCGGCTGCTCGCAGAAGCCGCCTACGAACACCACCCGGGGCTTGTCCTGGGCCTGGCGGTTGCGGGCGCGGATGCCCACCAGCGCGCGCTCGAGCAGCTCGTTGTGCGCCTCGCAGGGGATGCGGGTGCGCGCGCGCAGCAGCAGGTAGGACTCGGTGCAGCTGAGCTTCCAGGGCTCGTCGCGCCGGATCGCGTACAGCTCGCGCAGCAGGGCGCGGTTGCGGTTGTAGGCGCGGATGCTGGCGGCCAGCTTGGCGTCAGTGGCCTCCTGGCCCGACTTGCGCTCCAGCTCGCCGCGCAGGCGCTGGTACTCGGACGCCACGTAGCGCACCGCCCCCGGCGTGTTCGGGTTCTGCGGCAGGTACAGGATCTGGGCCAGCTGTTCGGGGAAGTTGCGGCCCCAGATCCCGGCCAGGTGCTTGGCCGCGTCGCAGATCGGGTGGGTGATGAAGCCCTTCAGGCCCTGCAGGGAACCGTTGAGCCCCATCTCCGAGGTGGAGCGGCAGATGGAGCAGATGAACGAGCCCATGTGGGCGTCGGCATGCTTGAGCTCCAGCTTGTTGCCGCCGCCCAGGATGTTCACCGGCAGCAGGCCGGCGGCATGGGCGATCTCCTCGGGGAAATACACGGGGAAATGGCCGAGCGTGCCGGTGAAGCCGGTCGGCAGGGCGCTGTCATCCGGCACGGGCGACTGCCGCAGGGTGTTGCAGTACTCGAGGATCTCGTCGAGCTCGGCGCCGGGGCCGTCGGACGGTGCTGTCTCCATCGCTTGTCTCCTGTAAACCGGTATTGCAGTACCGGAATACGTTTATTTAAGCGCGGGACCGGCCTGGCAATGTCTGACGTGGATCAAGGTTTCGGAGCGCGGCCTCCTGATGGGGTACTTGAATGAGGCCCTTCGTTTTCAGGGTTGGCCCGGATCATTCACGCGCGGAATGTGCGGCATCGACACAATCCATTCGCCAAATGTCAAACGGGTGCGTAGATTGCTGCGTTACCGCTGTCCCGGGACCCCCATGGCTGAACGTTCCTTTGCCGCCGAAGTCGAGAAGCTGCGCCTGGGCGCCGGCGAGGAGTTCCGCGGCGAGGGCATCCTGGCCGTGACCAAGGCGCTGCTGCAGTCCGGCGTGTCCTACGTGGCCGGCTACCAGGGCGCGCCGATCTCGCACCTGATGGACGTGCTCACGGATGCCAACGACATCCTGCGTGAGCTGGGCATCCGCTTCGAGCACAGCGCATCGGAGGCGACCGCGGCGGCGACGCTGGCCGCCTCGGTCAACTACCCGCTGCGCGGCGCCGTCACCTTCAAGTCCACCGTCGGCACCAACGTCGCCTCCGACGCGATCGCCAACCTGGCCTCGGGCGGCGTCACCGGCGGCGCGCTGATTATCGTCGGCGAGGACTACGGCGAGGGCTCCAGCATCATGCAGGAGCGCTCCCACGCCTTTGCCATGAAGTCGCAGGTCTGGCTGCTGGATCCGCGGCCCAACCTGCCGTCCATCGTGCAGGCGGTGGAGCAGGGCTTCGAGCTGTCCGAGGCCAGCCGAACGCCGGTGATGCTGGAGCTGCGCATCCGCGCCTGCCATGTGCACGGGCGCTTCACGTGCAAGGACAACCGGCGCGCCGACTTCACGCTCAAGGACGCGATCGAGCAGCCGCGCCGCGACGCGGGCCGGATCGCACTGCCGCCCTCGACCTACCTGCACGAGCAGGAAAAGGTCGAGCAGCGCTGGCCGGCCGCCGTGCGCTTCATCCAGGAGCGCGGGCTCAACGAATTCTTCGCCGAGGGCGAGCAGGACGTCGGCATCGTGCTGCAGGGTGGCCTCTACAACGGGGTGCTGCGCGCGCTGGAACTGCTGGGCCTGGCCGACGCCTTCGGCCGCTCGCGCGTGCCGCTCTACGTGCTGAACGTCACCTACCCGCTGGTGGATGCCGAGTTCACCCGCTTCTGTGCCGGCAAGCGCGCGATCTTGCTGGTGGAGGAGGGCCAGCCCGACTTCATCGAGCAGGCGGTGCACGCCATCCTGCGCAAGGCCGACGTGCAGACCCAGGTGCACGGCAAGGATTTCCTGCCCATGGCCGGCGAGTACACCGGCGGGGTGCTGGTCAAGGGCATCGCCGGCTTCCTGCGCCAGTGCGCCCCGGCGCTGCTGGAGGGCCGCGAGCTGCCGGTTGCCGCGCGGCCGGCTCCGCCCCCCGCCCGCATGGAGGGAAACCCGAAGGCGATCGCGATCCGGGAGGCCACCGAGCAGGTGCAGGGCCGGCCGCCCTCGTTCTGTACCGGCTGCCCGGAGCGGCCGATCTTCACCGCCATCAAGCTGGTCGAGCGCGAGCTGGGCACGCACCACGTCAGCTGCGACATCGGCTGCCACCTGTTCTCCATCCTGCCGCCGTTCAACATCGGCGCCACCACCATGGGCTACGGGCTGGGCTGGGCGGGCGCGTCGGCGTTCAACACGCCCGAGACCGGCAAGCGGGCCCTGGCCATCATGGGTGACGGCGGCTTCTGGCACAACGGCCTGACCAGCGGCGTCGGCAACGCGGTGTTCAACAAGTCCGACAACGTGCTGGTGGTGATCGACAACGGCTACTCCGCCGCGACCGGCGGGCAGGACCTGCTGTCCTCCAAGGCGTCCAACCCGATCCGCGCCACCAACCACCCGATCGAGAAGGCCGTGCGCGGCGTCGGCGTCGAGTGGGTGCGCACCATCGACCACACCTACAGCCTGTCGAAGATGCGCGATGCGTTGCGCGAAGCGCTGACCACGCCGGTCCAGGGCCCGAAGGTGATCGTCGCCTCCAGCGAGTGCATGCTGAACAAGCAGCGCCGCGTCAAGCCGCTGGCCCGCAAGGCCATCGCCGAGGGCAAGCGGGTGGTGCGCGAGCGCTTCGGCGTGGACCCCGACACGTGCACCGGCGACCACTCCTGCATCCGGCTGTCGGGTTGCCCGTCGCTGACCATCCGCGAGAACCCCGATCCGCTGCGACGCGATCCGGTGGCGACGGTGATCGACAGCTGCGTGGGCTGCGGCCTGTGCGGCGAGACGGCGCACGCGGCGGTGCTGTGCCCTTCGTTCTACCGCGCCGAGATCGTCAACAACCCGACGCGCTGGGACCGCTTCAAGCAGCGGCTGGCGGCCGCGGTGATCGGCTTCTTCCAGGACCGCATCGAGCGCCGGCTGGAGGGCCTGGCCGCATGACACAGCCCCGCGCCATCACCATCGCCCTGCTCGCCATGGGCGGCGAGGGCGGGGGCGTGCTGTCCGACTGGCTGGTGGACCTGGGCGAGGCCAACGGCTTTCTGGCACAGGCGACCTCGGTGCCGGGCGTGGCGCAGCGCACCGGAGCGACGGTCTACTACATCGAGCTGTTCCCGCAGTCGGCCGTGCCGGCGGGGGCGCAGCCGGTGCTGGCACTGGCGCCCGTGCCGGGCGAAATGGACGTGGTGATCGCCTCCGAGCTGATGGAAGCCGGCCGCGCGCTGCAGCGGGGCCTGGTCACGCCCGGGCGCACCACCTTCGTGGTGTCCACCCACCGCGTGTATTCGATGAACGAGCGCACCGCGATGGGCGATGGCCGGGTCGACGGCGACAAGCTGATGGCCGGCGCACGCGCCGCGGCGGCACGGCTGGTGGCGGCCGATTTCGCGGAGCTGGCCGAGCAGGCCGGCGGGCCGATCTCGCCGGTGCTGTTCGGCGCGCTGGCCGCCTCCGGCGCCTTGCCCTTCGCGCGCCAGCAGTTCGAGGAGGCCATCCGCCGCGGGGGCGTCGGCGTCAAGGCCAGCCTGAAGGCCTTCGCGGCCGGCTACGACGCCGCCCTGGCCGAGGCCGCCGCGCAGGCAACCCCGGCCAGCACGGTGCCCTTGGGTCCCCGGCTGGCCGAATTGGGTGCGCGCATCGCCCGGGAGTTCCCGCCCGCCGCCCAGGACACCCTGCGCCACGGCGTGCTGCGCCTGGCCGACTACCAGGACGAGGCCCATGCCGCGGACTACCTGGACCGCCTGCTGCCGCTGCGTGCCGCGGGCGAGGTGCTGGTCGAGGCCGCGCGCCACCTGGCCTTGTGGATGAGCTATGAGGACGCGATCCGCGTCGCCGACCTGAAGACCCGCCGCACCCGGTTCGCCCGCGTCGCCGGCGAGGTGCGCCTGCGGCAGGACCAGCTGCTCGCGATCAACGAGTACATGCACCCGCGCGTGGAGGAGATCGCCGACATCCTGCCGGCCGGCCTGGGCCGATGGCTGCTTGCCAGCCGGATGGCGCGCGCGCTCGTCGGCCGCTTCACGCGCGAGGGCAAGGTGGTCCGCACCAGCTCGCTGGGCGGCTTCCTGCAGCTGTATGCGATCGCGGCGCTGCGCCCGCTGCGGCGCCGCTCGCTGCGCTTCGCCGCCGAGCAGCAGCGCATCGCCACCTGGCTGGCCGAGGTGCAGCGGCTGGTGGCCATCCACCCGGATT
>Ga0196972_1000769_pt1 | contig 12291 bp, 12 predicted proteins | sample S1v_2013CmetaG_FD_148618 | JGI IMG/M metagenome (GOLD analysis project Ga0196972, IMG submission 148618) | Soil microbial communities from Anza Borrego desert, Southern California, United States - S1+v_20-13C | ecosystem: Environmental > Terrestrial > Soil > Desert | place: USA: California...
ACCAGCCGCTATAGCGTGTCAGCATAATGGTCAGCACCATGCCGATCTCGACCAGGATGGGCACCAGAGTGAACAGACCTGCCCCTAGCAGGAAGGCGATCCCAGCCGTGCCGCGATCAATATCCGGCAACAGGCCACCCGTCCTGCGCTGGGAGTGAAAGCGTGCACCCAGGCTATGCAGGTGGTCAAAGGTCTTGTGCGCATAAATAGCAACAGTGCTTTGCGATACGCGGGAAAACAGCATGTCCCGCAACTCATTGAATAGTGTGCTCGAGAAGCGCACGACGGCGTAGCCCACCAGCAGATACACGGGTAGCTGCATCAATTGGCCTGGACGCGACAGCTCATCGATGATGCGCTTGAGAATCAGCGGTACTGCTACAGTCGCCACTTTGGCCAGGACCAGGAATACGACGGCCACGCCAATACGCCAGCGGTAGTTGTAGAGCAGCTGCCACAGTTCGCGTGTGATGTCATCCTGGCCAAGTCGCGCCTTTACCTGCCACCAGCGGGGCTGTGCCTCTAATGTATCGCCGGATATTTCGTCTTTACTCATACCTCGATTCCATTACGCAAATACCTGCTGGCCATACGTGCGCCATCGTCCGGTAATGCTTGCTGCGCTTTGTAGAATGAACGTCAATCTCAACAACCTACCTGAACCATGCAGCAGCCTTCAATGCAAGCCGGTGCAAATCCCCTGCCGAATAAGCACCTGGCTGGCAGCCGTTTACTGGGCCAGCTGGAAATCGCTTCTGTGGTCATATTTCGCGCCCTGCAGCTCGGGGACATGTTGTGTGCCGTACCCGCGTTGCGCGCACTGCGCGGGGCGCTACCGCATGCGCATATTTCCCTCGCGGGCCTGCCCTGGGCAGAGCAGTTTGCCGATCGCTTCAATAGCTATATTGACGAGTTCATCATGTTTCCCGGCCATCCCGCCTTGGGCGAACAGCCGCTGCAGCAGGAGCTGCTGCCGGGTTTCTACCGCACCGTACAGTCGAGCCACTATTCCTTGGCCCTGCAGATGCACGGTAGCGGCGAAATCAGTAACGGTATCGTGAAGGGGTTCGGAGCCCGATGGGCAGCGGGTTATACCTCGGCCCCCAGTGAGGAATCGGAAGAATTCTTTTACTTCCCCTATCCCACTACAGGTCCCGAGCCACTGCGTTTGCTGGACTTGGTCACCCAGCTGGGCGCGCCAGCTGCAGGCACGCATCTCGAATTCCCACTGACTACCGGGGACTGGCAGGAATTGCGTGAAAGCGGCCTGGGTGAAGGACTGGTGCCTGGCGAATATATTTGTATCCATCCAGGTGCGCGTTTCCGCGACAAGTGCTGGCCGGTAGAACACTTTGCGCATGTTGCCGATCAGCTTACGCTTGAATTCGGGCTGACCGTGGTGCTGACCGGCTCGGCCAAGGAGCATGATCTGACAAGCGCAGTGGCTGATCATATGCAAACCCCTGCAATCAATGCCGCAGGGCCGATCTCCATCGGTGCCATGGCGGCCCTCATGAGCCAGGCACGGCTGCTGGTTTGCAATGACACCGGCGTTTCCCATATTGCTGCGGGGTTGAAGCTCAAAAGCGTGGTCATTTTCAGCAAGGCCGACATCACGCGTTGGGCGCCGCTTGACCAGATGCTGCACCGCTGTGTCTGGGACCCTGCTGGCGATAAGGCATATGAGGTGCTAACTCAGGCGCGGAAGCTGCTGGCTGAGCAGCGCTGACGGCTTCATCGAACAGCTCAGTCGCCATGTCGGCGACTTTTTCCAGGCTGACATCATCGACAAAACACACATCGTGTTCGCAGCGATGTTTGAGGTTGCTGACGCCGCACACCAGGCAATGGGCTTGCACTGATAATGCCGGGCGCAACAGGTCCTGGCGAATAGGGCCGGATTCCAGTAAGTTGGTCAGCCAGAAAATGCCCACGGCAGGCGTGCCAGTGGCAAGTGCGAGATGCAAGGGCCCGGTGTCGTTCGACACCATCATGACAGCACGGTCCAGCAATCCACATAATGCGGGGAGCGAGAGCTGGTCTGTGAGGTCGATGGCTTGATTGCGCATATGGCTGACAATGGTGTGTGCCAGATGGGCTTCTACACCAGTCGCGCTAATGACAATCGTCGCACCCTTGCTTGCGAGCATGTCGCCCACAGCAGCAAAGCGTTCCGCAGGCCAGTGGCGCCGCACATCGGTGGCCCCCGGATGCAGAATCACGATGCGTTCCCCCGGCTCCGGGGGAATCAGGCGCGCCGCCTCATGATGGTCGTTTTCGGTGACGATGATTTCGCTGTCCATGAGCACCGGTACGGCGCCTGCCAGTGCCGCCACTTGCAATAGTTCCAACCTTCGATTGGCGATTTCGCTATAGGGAAGCCAGCGGTCGAGCGGTGCAGCATCCGGCGTTTTCAATCCTATCGTCAGTTTTGCCCCCAGGCTCAAGGTATAGGCATTCGAGTAACGCCCGCCGCCATACATCTGGATGGCAATGTCAAACTGGGCTTCGCGCATGCCCGCGACGAATTTTCGATTGGGCTCCGGGTCGACCTCGGCATCAATGGGTGCACCCACACCGGGTACCGGCGGCATGACGATAACTTTATCCACTGGGCTTGGTCGCCGATTCAGGAAATCTGCGTGCCATTGTTTGCCCAGCAAAACGATCTTCGCCTTCGGGTAAGTCTGGCGCAGCGCATGCAGCGCGGGCAAAGCGAACATGAAATCGCCGATAGCGTTGGGCCTCAGCACTACAATGCTGCGGACATATGGCAAGGGCTGATACACGGCCGCCTTAAACATCAATCCCTCATGCATGCCTGGTCCATGCTTTATGCTGCGGCTGGACCCTTTGCCAGAGGACATGCGGCGCATCTATCGGACGTTCTCTGACCGTTGTCGGCAATTCCATGTGGTAAGCACCCGATGGGATGATGCCGCAACCGGAAATATGGATGCGCATGTCCTGCATCGTCTGGGTGGCGAGTGACGTCAATGTCATCGCCAGTGAATATGGACGGTTGCAAGTGGGAATCAGGATATTAACCGTACTACTCATGAAGCCCTCTTTCCTGCACCCGTCGACTGCTGATACAAATAAGGGTTGAGCGTGGGGTCGTTGTACATCTTGAACTGGCGGTACACCTTGAAATAGGCCCGCCCCTGGGCTGCCTCAATCAGCAGGTTGTCAAAGCAGGAAGCCAGGTCCTTCCGCTGGTTGATCAGACGTTCCAGCTTTTTTTTGCAGGTGTCGATATGGATGGCGCTGGCATCTGTGCGCTCGGTCTGCTTGCGCATGTGAAAAATCTTGAGCGCAAGAATGGACAGGCGGTCAATCATCGACCCCGCCGTCTCACTGTTGAGGCGCGCGTTATTGGCGAGCCTGACATTGCTTAACTCCCCGAGGATGACTTCGTCCAGCGCCTCGATTGCATCATTTCGCTTCTGGTTGTACTGGTCGATAAGCCGCTTGCTGGCTGCAATTTCAGCAGCCTCGACATCTGTTCGGCGCGCCTTGTCCTCTTCATTCCACAGCAGTGTGTTATAGCGGTGATTGGCCGCAATCCACTGCCATATCCCCGAAGAGGCCAGGCGGTCCAGGTCATCCTTGTCCTGCTCGTAAAGCGTCAGGTCATGGAAGCATACGATCGATAATCCATCGAGCTCTTTTAACATGTCGGTTTCTCCCGATAAGGCAATCCATACGCTATTCCTTCAGTGCAGCTTTCAATAAAGGTATGCACACCCTACGCCGTGAATAAATTCGCAGCGTTAGGAACAGCACGTGAATTGCCGATGGTGTACTGCTAGTGTTTCTTGGAACCGCGGACGTTATCCTCGGATGGCCCTTTAAATGCCTGGCTGACATCAGCCGGTGTCTGGAAATCCTCATCCGGCAGTTGCTCAAGCGAGGCACAGACGCTCTCGTCAGCGCCATTCTTTCCTGGCGTTCTTGATCAGATCCTGCTTGCTGGCAGGGTCGTCGACGCCCTTGAGAAATTTCTGGATTTGAATCGGATTTGCGTGTGCCATGATGCATCACTCCTAATAATGAGTTAACGGTCTAGCGAAAACGTTCATCCCACATTCCATACCAGCGCACCCGAGCCGGTGTTCTCCGCCAGGTATTTGGGCGAAGGCATGATGTCAATGTTGGGGAATGGTTGCTCTGTATCTGCTATGCCTTGCAGCAGGCTCCGCACGGCAGCGACGACCTGTGCCGGCTGCACTTTAGTTAGACAATCGCCATGTCCTTTGGGGCAGACGCTCTTAAAGCAGAAACGGCAGGGAACGTCATGAAACAGCACGCGCGTCTTTGCCTGCCAAGGTGTGTGTTGCGGATTGGTCAGCGCATACAGGTCTACCAGCGGGGTGCCGATAGCGGCTGCCATATGGGCAGGGCCAGTATTGTTGGAGACGACGACAGAAGCCGTAGCGATAGCCGCACCCAGTTTCCCGATATCCACCTGGCCAGCCAGGGAAAGGGCCACTGAGGTGTCCAAACCTGCTTCTTTAATAATCGCGTCAATGAGCTCAGCCTCATTGGCATCACCAGTCACGATGAGTCTGGCACCTAGCTCATCATGCAGCATAGCCATAACTTGCGACCAATGATGTGGTGGGTATCGGCGCGAAATAGCGGTAGCGCCTGGGTGCAACATCACCCAGGGATGATCATCACGCTGTAAATCCATCCCCAATCGTTGTCTGACCCAGCCCTTGTCTTCTTCGCGTACGGCGAACGAAAGTGTTTCGTTATCCGCGCGGAAGCCCACGTTGGCGACCAGGTCGAGCTGACGTCGCACTTCATGGCGAATGCCTTGGGCCGGTTCCAGATCCAGCACCCAGTCTGTTAGCAGCTGGTAGGGGTTTTCGTGGCAATGCGCAAGCCGCAAGGGAATTTTGGCCAGATGGCAAAGAAGCGCTGTCGGCAGCGGATTTTGGCTGAACGAGGTAAAGATGACCGCAGCGTCGAACTTGCGTTGCCGCAGTGTTTCCATCATCTCTAGTTGGTAGTCTGGATCGCGCACTGGGCTACTCTTGAGCCATGGCGGAGCATAGACGATGGTCTCGTCGATCTCGGGAATGTAAGGCGCAATTGCCGCCCCGCTAGGCGAAGTCAGCAGCGTTATCGAACTGCCAGGCAGCGATTCTCGGATGGCGCGCATGGCAGGCGAGGTCATCAGCACGTCGCCCAAATAATCCAGACGGACGCATAGAATATTTCTTGCCTGCATCCAGTCAGCACTAATCATGCCGGGGAGCTCCCTATCTCGCTCCAGTCTTGCTGATAAGGCCTCGGTTGCGCAGCCGCCACCTGCAGGGCAGCGATATAAAGATCGGGTGCCATGAGGTCTGGCATGCGCATGGGCGACATCTCCCATTCGGTTTCGTTGCCATTGTCGATCAGGATAGTCCTGCAACCTGCCCGTTTGCCTGCCTCAATGTCATTGAGAATATCGCCGACCATCCAGGAGCATGACAGATCGATGCCGTGATCCTCGGCGGCTTGCAGCAGCATGCCCGGCAGCGGTTTGTGGCAGTCACAGGCCATCGCTAAGTCAGTCAGCAGACCCACTGGATGGTGCGGGCAATAGTAATAACCCGCCAACTGCACGCCCTCAGGCTGCAGCAGCTCATCCAATCGCTTCCAGACCTTGCGCAGTTCGTTTTCGTCGAAGTAACCCATGGCCACACCCGGCTGGTTACTGACCACGATCAGCTTATAACCCAGCTGGCTAAACAGGCGCAGGCCTTCGGCAGCCTTGCACGACAACGCAATACGGTTAGGGTCGACGTTGTACGGCACGTCACGGATCAGGGTGCCGTCCTTGTCGAGAAATATGGCCTTGATGGATTTATTCATGATAGGCCTCCTAGGGCCAGGATGTTTCCTGCATGGGCAGAATCGTAATTTCAGCAACCACGGAATTCAGCGTCAGCACTGAAACGATACCGCGGGCTGCATCCAATGGATCCTGCAATTTGGTCACATCGAGATCGGGGAAACGATCGAGCAGGAACGGCGTTTTCATGCCGCCAACCACGACGCCTGTGACCTTGATGTTGTGTTCACGCAGCTCAGCGTGCATGGCATGCGAAAGCCCGAGCAAACCCCATTTGCTGGCATGGTAGGCTGAGGCATTGGGCCAGGCACGCTTTGCCGCGGTCGATGAGATATTGATGATATGGCCACCGCCCATTTGCTTCATGTGCTCGGAAGCGTGTTTTGCCATAAAAAATGGCCCGTTGAGATTGGTATTAATCACCCGCAGCCAATCCTCGGTCGTAAGCTCCGACATGGACAATGTCTTGTCAGTGCCAGCATTATTAATCAGCACATCCAGACGTCCGAACTGTGCTATGACTTCGTTTATGGCACGCTCGGCTGCAGCAGGGTCGCCCACATCAAAGCAGACGGAATGAAGCCGGCCGCCTTTGCCTTCCAGGGTCTGCGCATGGGCTGCTGCCTTATCACCATGGATATCGCATATCGCGACATTGGCACCTGCTTCAGTCAACACCTGGCATAGTGCCGCACCCAAGCCACTGCCTCCGCCTGTCACCAGGACGGTTTTGCCCGTGAGATTACCCTGTACGGATTGCCCCGCACCGGAGCTACGTTCTTTCACACTGTCTTGTAATGGTTGCATTTGCATCGTGATTTCCTATCGTGAGTTGAGTTGTTGAATAACGGCGCTTTGAACACCTGCCTGCAAACTGGCAGGCAATGGAACAGCATCCACGGCGCGCACGACCACTTTCTCGTATATCGCCGCGACGCGTTCAGCGACACTGCGCCAGGTATAGAGCTGATGCGCACGTCGCCAGCCTTGCCAACCCAGTTGCTGGGCATGTGCCGGGCTGTCGTGCAACAGCGCCAGGCGATTGGCTAGCGCTTGGGGATTTTTAGGGGGTACCAGGTAGCCGGTCACACCTTCTTGAACTGTAGTTTTGATGCCGCCGACCGCCGCTCCTACCACCGGTGTTGCACAGGCCATCGCTTCCAATGGTGTGATGCCGAAAGGCTCGTACCAGGGTGTTGTTACAAACACGTTGGCGGCACTGTAGTAATACGCGAGCTCGGCACGGGACTTCTGTCCGGTGAATTCCACCTGCTGCTGCAAGCCCAGGGAATCGGTTAACTTCATGAGACGCATCAGTTCTGGGGAAGCCGGCTTGCCGCCCTTCTGGACATCGCCGCCCACAATCAGCAAACGAGCATTGATGCCATAGTCGTCACGCAGTATCGCGAGGCTTTCGATAACATTGTCCACACCCTTGCGCGGCACCATACGGCCCAATTGCAGGATGATGAATTCATCTGGATAGAGGCCCAGCAGTTTTCGCGCTTGCTCATGCGCCGGCCACAATTCCTCCGGGTCAAACCCGCAGGGCACAATTTCGATGCGGTTACGTTTTGCGCCATAAAGCCGCTCCATGTCCAGCCGGTCCTGCGGGCATTCAGCGATCACCTGGTCCGCGTCCTGCATGAGGTCTTTCTCGATCTCGACACGTTCTGCCGGGAACAGGTCTGCCGTACCTTGCGACTTGCGCCGCACGAGCCCCAGCGCATGGAAGGTGATGACATAGGGGATGCCCAGCACCTCTTTAACACGCTGGGCTACCAGGCCCGACATGAAAAAATTGGCATGCACAAGGTCATAAGAAAAATCCTGCGCCTCGGCGAAGCTGATCATGAAATCGGCAAATGTCTCCATATATGGCAGGAGTTCCTCCTTGGGCACAAAACAGGATGGCCCGGCTGGCACATGAATGACCCGCACGCGCGGCTTCCATTCCACGACCTGCTTCTGTTGAGGCGAATCACATCGCGTAAAGATATCTACTTCATAGCCCAGCTTGGCCAACTCCAGCGCAAGATGGGCGACATAGACATTCTGCCCACCGCAATCGATGCTGCCGGGGGCAGCCAGAGGAGATGCATGTTCACTGACAAAGGCGATTTTCAGCATGGCAATGCGCTCCTGTAAAATCCTGCGTGGAATCGCCGTGGGCAGGATGGGCAGAGATGGGAAAAGTTGTGGGTATAGAGGGCGGCGGCATCATGTTCTACCCAGCCAGGGCTGATTGCCTTGTTCAGCCAATTTCTTCGCTGCCAGCGCCCGCAACGTCATGATCACAGCGCCTGCGAAAGCTTCATCAAACCAGGGGTCGGCACCGCTGACAGCGACCACCAGGTCATGGAGCACCACGCCGCCCGGTAACAGGGAATCCCCTTCGACCAACAGATGGGGTCTGGTCTCTTTAACAAGTCTGGAGTCCATGCAGGTACGCCAGCTCACTTCAGCCTTACCTCTTGCGAATACGCCGTAGTCGGCATCCCACTTGGAGGTGTCGCCTACGGCGTGCTCATAGAGGATGGCATCCTTGAAATTGCCCTCTGCAGGCGTAGAACCCGGACGCATGATGACGATGTAGAGAAATCCGCTAGCGCCGGCTTCACGGCTTTGCATGGCTGCGTTGATCATGGGCAGGCATAGCTCGACCGCGTGCCTTGCTGTGGTTTGATCGATGAAATAGCTGGAGAACCCTGGCATATCCCCTCTTCCTATTTGGTTAGGAGATATGAAAGTTAACGAGACGCTTGGGCTGGTGTATGTTCGCTAAGAAACGATTAACTTGAGGCCGTGTTCTGGCCGGAAATCAAGGTAACTCAAGCCCTTCAGGGCTATCTGGCTGAAAGCAAAAGAAGTGTTGGACCGATCTGCTCAGGCCCAACAATGACATTCAAATCTGCAAATAATTGTAATGCTAGACGGCGACAGGTGCCTTGATAGCCGGATGGGGATCGTAGTTTTCCAGAGTGAAGTCTTCGAACTTGAAGCCGAAAATGTCGTGCACCTCAGGATTGATGCGCATGGTCGGCAGTTGTCGTGGCGTGCGCGATAACTGCTCGCGTACTTGGTCAAGATGGTTGAGGTAGAGATGCGCATCGCCCAGCGTATGCACGAAATCGCCCAGTTTGAGATTGCACACCTGCGCCACCATCATGGTTAGCAGCGCATATGAAGCGATGTTGAACGGCACGCCCAGAAAGATATCGGCACTACGCTGGTAGAGCTGGCAGGACAGTTTGCCTGCCGTTTCATTTTCCCCCGGTTGCGGGGGAGAGACATAGAACTGGAAAAAGGCGTGGCACGGCGGCAATTTCATTTTTTCCACATCAGCCACATTCCAGGCTGACACGATGAGACGCCGCGAATCCGGGTTCTTCTTGATACTTTCCACCACCTGCGTAATTTGGTCGATGTGGCCGCCGTCGGGCTTGGGCCAGTTGCGCCACTGATAGCCGTATACCGGACCTAAATTACCATTCTCGTCAGCCCATTCGTCCCAAATAGTGACGCCATGCTCCTTGAGGTAAGCAATATTGGTGCTGCCCTGCAGGAACCACAGCAATTCGTGGATGATGGATTTGAGGTGGACTTTCTTGGTCGTCAGCAGCGGGAAGCCCTCATTGAGGTCGAAGCGCATCTGATAACCAAAGACAGACAAGGTGCCGGTGCCAGTGCGGTCTTCCTTCTTGTGGCCATGTTCCAGTACGTGGCGCATCAAGTCATGGTAGACCTTCATTTCCAGCTCCTTATCGAATGTGTTCGGCGATGTACTGCTTGATGGCGGCAGCGTCGGCTTCCATCACGTCGAAGCGCTGCGGCAGGTCTTCCAGACCGACCAGATCGGCGGGACGCTCGGGTCTGCTGCCCAGCGCTTCCATGATCGCATCTTCAAACTTGGCAGGCAATGCGGTTTCCAGCACCACCATAGGAACGCCAGATTCACGATGTTGCAGCGCGGTCTTGAAACCGTCTGCCGTATGCGTATCTATGGTGACACCATATTGTTTGTTCACGTCTCGGATGGTTTGCATGCGGTCAACGTGCGAGCTGGAGCCGGAAACAAAACCATAATCCGCCACCTTGTCGAACAAACCGTCGGCTTTCAGATCAAAAGCCCCGCCCTTGTCCACCTTACCCCACAGTTCACGCATCTTCGCTGCATCGCGGCCTGTGAGATCGAAGACAAAGCGTTCGAAATTGGAGGCCTTGCTAATGTCCATGGATGGGCTGGAAGTATGGTAGGTATTGGCCGAGCCGCGCGGACGATAAACCCCAGTGCGGAAGAATTCGTCGAGCACGTCGTTTTCGTTGGTGGCAACGACCAGCTTGCGGATCGGCAAGCCCATCATGCGTGCGATATGCCCTGCACATACATTGCCGAAATTACCTGATGGCACGGCAAAGCTCACCTGCTCGCTGTTGCTCTGGGTAACCGCGAAGTAGCCCTTGAAGTAATAGACGATTTGCGCTGCGACGCGCGCCCAGTTGATGGAATTCACAGCACCAATCTTATACTTGGCCTTGAATTCCGCGTCGTTGGACACGGCCTTGACCATGTCCTGCGCATCGTCGAACACGCCCTTGATGGCAATATTAAAAATGTTTGGATCCTGCAAACTGAACATTTGCGCTGTCTGGAACCGGCTCATCTTCTGATGAGGCGACAGCATGAAAACGCGCACGCCCTTCTTGCCGCGCATGGCATATTCGGCTGCGGAACCCGTGTCTCCGGAAGTCGCGCCCAGGATATTGATCTCCTGGCCGACCTTGTTCAGCACGTACTCGAACAGGTTGCCCAGCAATTGCATGGCAACATCCTTGAAGGCCAGCGTAGGCCCGCTCGAGAGTGATAGCAGATAAAGGTCCTCTTCCAGCTTGAGCGTAGGCGTGATGTCGTCGGCATTCTGGCCCGCACGCACATGCTTGTAGACTTCGGCCGTATAGGTTTTGTCGACAATAGCGCGCAGGTCTTGCGCTGGAATATCGTCGGCCAAACGTGAAAGGACGGTGTAGGCCAGATCGCGATAACTCATGCCGCGCATGGCCTTAAGATCAGCATCAGTGAATTGCGGATAAGCCTCTGGCAGGTAAAGGCCGCCATCGGGTGCAAGGCCGCCCAGTAAAATCTCGCTGAAACGCAATGCGGGCGATTGCCCACGGGTACTGACGTACTTCATAACTAGTTATCTGCTCAATTCTTCGGTGCGTATGCGTGTGATCTTGCCATCAATTGCCGGTAAAGCCTCAATCGCGGCAATCGCCTCGTTTATGGTTTTTTCAATCGTCACATGCGTCAGGATAATGATGTTGGCTTCAGTCTCGTTCTCAGCCGGTTCCTTCTGGATCATGGCGTCGATGGAGATATTGCGGTCACCCAAAATACGGGTGACATCTGCGAGTACGCCTGGCTTGTCGAGCACGCGCATGCGCAGGTAATACGCACTACGCACTTCGGAAATCGGCAAAATCGGCAAATCGGCCAGCTGGTCCGGCTGGAATGCCAGATGTGGGACGCGCTGATGCGGGTCAGCAGTATGCATGCGAGTTACATCTACAAGGTCGGCCACTACGGCACTCGCTGTCGGCTCAGCACCCGCACCGGCACCATAGTAAAGCGTCGGGCCAACGGCATCGCCCTTGACCACAACCGCGTTCATGGCACCGTTCACATTTGCAATCAAGCGTTTTTCCGGAATCAGGGTCGGATGCACACGAAGCTCAATGCCGTTTTCCATGCGCTTGGTAATGCCTAGCAGTTTGACGCGGTAGCCCAGCTCCTCGGCGTACGTGATGTCTTCACGGGCAAGTTTGGTGATGCCTTCGGTATACACTTTGTCGAACTGCATAGGGATGCCAAAGCCAATGCCGGCCAGGATCATGAGCTTATGCGCGGCATCAATGCCTTCGACATCGAACGTTGGGTCAGCTTCTGCATAGCCCAGGCGCTGCGCTTCTCCCAGCACCTCATTGAAGCTCAGCCCTTTCTCACGCATTTCGGACAGGATGAAATTGGTGGTGCCATTGATGATGCCGGCAATCCATTCGATACGGTTGGCCGACAAGCCTTCACGCACTGCCTTGATGATGGGGATGCCGCCAGCCACAGCGGCTTCGAATGCGACCATGACGCCCTTCTTCTGTGCTGCAGCGAAAATCTCATTACCATGCAGCGCGATGAGTGCCTTGTTGGCAGTCACCACGTGCTTGCCGTTCTCAATCGCCTTGAGCACCAGGTCTTTGGCAATTGTGTAACCGCCGATGAGCTCGACGACAATGTCGATCTCCGGGTCAGCCACCACAGCAAATGCATCGTCGACAATCTCGACTGTGCCTTTGGTGATCTCTTTTGCACGTGCAACGTCACGATCCGCGACCTTCACGATACGGATTGGACGGCCTGCGCGGCGGGTGATTTCTTCCTGGTTGCG
>Ga0196972_1000771_pt1 | contig 12259 bp, 11 predicted proteins | sample S1v_2013CmetaG_FD_148618 | JGI IMG/M metagenome (GOLD analysis project Ga0196972, IMG submission 148618) | Soil microbial communities from Anza Borrego desert, Southern California, United States - S1+v_20-13C | ecosystem: Environmental > Terrestrial > Soil > Desert | place: USA: California...
TCAATCAATAGAACCTTTATGTTTTGCATAGTGGTCCTCTCCTTGCGATAATATTTATGTCTTAATTATAATACATTATTTTTGATATTTCACAAATCTATGTAATTTTCATGAATCTATCACATATCTTTCAAACTCTTAACAAACCCAAGCGATAAAACAGGCAGTTCTAATTAAGAATTTAAAAATATAAATATATATTTCACTGTTTATTCATCTGAATTACACCATTTTTTCACATATTGAAAATATAATATTAAGTGAAGTCAAGTTAAAAAAGTGTTTGTCTAGATTATAAATATAGACTATTCATCCCAATAGCTCGGAGAACAAGAAGTTCTCTTTTTTTTTATTGTTTTTGCCCAGTTATGCATAGACTAGGTTGAAGATTTATCAAATTCATATGGTTCTCCTTCAGGCATAACTTATTAGTAAATAAAAAACCTCTCAGGTTAACCCGAGAGGTTTTTGCTATTGATTACTTCTGGCTGTAACCGCCACCTAGTTTTTCTTTTAATGTAGCTTGTGCTGCTGCAAGTCTTGCAATTGGCACTCTGAATGGTGAGCAGGATACATAGTTTAATCCTACCTTATGGCAGAACTCTATGGACGCTGGATCTCCACCGTGCTCTCCGCAAATACCAAGCTTGATTTCTGGTCTTGTGGATCTTCCTAGCTCAGCTGCCATCTTAACCAGCTTGCCTACGCCTACTTGGTCAAGAGTTACGAATGGATCTTGCTCAAATACACCCTTCTCCAGGTAATCCTTTATGAACTTACCTGCATCGTCTCTTGAGAAACCATAAGTCATTTGAGTCAAATCGTTAGTTCCGAAGGAGAAGAATTCTGCTGTCTTAGCTATTTCATCAGCTGTAACAGCTCCTCTTGGAACTTCTATCATTGTACCAAACATATAAGCTAGTTCTATTCCTGATTCTTTTATTATGCTGTCAGCAAGCTTTCTGCAAACCTTCTCCAGGTACTCAAGCTCTCTTACATCACCAACTAGTGGTATCATGATTTCAGGATGTACATCTACGCCCTTATTCTTCTTTACTTCTATAGCGGCTTCGATGATCGCTCTTGTTTGCATTTCAGCTATTTCAGGGTAAGTAACTGCAAGTCTGCAGCCTCTATGTCCTAGCATTGGGTTGAACTCATGCAAGCTTTCAACGCTAGCTTTAAGCTTTTCAAAAGTAATACCCATTGTCTTTGCAAGATCAGCGATATCCTCGTCTGAGTGTGGTAGGAACTCATGTAGTGGTGGGTCAAGAAGTCTGATTGTAACAGGTCTTGCGCCCATTGCCTCAAATATTCCTACGAAGTCAGCCTTTTGATATGGCAATAGCTTATCCAAAGCTATCTTTCTTGCCTCAACTTCTTCTGCAACAATCATTTCTCTCATTGCAGCAATTCTGTCTTCTTCGAAGAACATGTGCTCTGTACGGCAAAGACCGATACCTTCTGCACCAAACTTAACTGCTTGTTCAGCATCCTTTGGTGTATCAGCATTTGTTCTTACCTTTAGCTTTCTAACTTCGTCAGCCCAAGCCATCAATATTCCGAAGTGGCCTGATAGCTCTGGTGTTCTTGTTTCTATAACGCCTTCATAAACGTTACCAGTGCTTCCATCTAGGGATATGAAATCACCTTCGTTGTACACCTTGTCGCCTATGTAGAATTTCTTCTCTTCTTCTTTAACCTTTAAAGCTTCGCAACCAGCTACGCAGCACTTACCCATACCTCTTGCAACAACCGCAGCGTGGGAAGTTCTTCCGCCTCTAGCTGTCAATATACCTTGAGCTTCTACCATACCTTCTAGGTCTTCTGGTGAAGTTTCAAGTCTAACTAGGATTACCTTCTCACCATTCTTAGCTGCATGAACTGCTTCTTCAGCTGTAAAGTAAACTTTACCGGAAGCTGCACCTGGTGATGCAGGCAGACCCTTTGCAATAACCTTTGCATTCTTTAATGCTGTAGCATCGAAAGTTGGGTGTAGAAGTTGGTCTAACTGAGCTGGTTCAACTCTCATGATAGCTTCTTCTTTTGTAATCAAGCCTTGCTCAACCAACTCAACAGCTATTCTTAGAGCAGCAGCTGCTGTTCTCTTACCGTTTCTTGTTTGAAGCATATAAAGCTTGCCTTTTTCGATTGTGAACTCGATATCTTGCATATCTCTGTAGTGGTTTTCCAATAGAGTTGAAGCTTCCATAAATTGCTTGTAAACTTCTGGGTTGATTTCCATCAACTTATCTATTGAAAGTGGAGTTCTGATACCAGCAACAACGTCTTCACCTTGTGCATTCATCAGGAACTCACCAAGCATATGCGCTTCGCCTGTAGCTGGGTCTCTTGTGAAAGCAACCCCTGTACCACAGTCATCACCCATGTTACCAAATACCATGGATTGAATGTTAACTGCTGTACCTAGGCTAGCAGAAATGTTGTTAAGCTGTCTGTAAAGTATAGCTCTTTCGTTGTTCCAGCTTCTGAAAACAGCTGTAACAGCGTGTAGCAGTTGCGCATCAGAGTCCTGTGGGAAATCTTCGCCCTTAACTTCTTTGTAAAGGGCTTTAAATGCATCAACAACCTCTTGTAAATCATCAGCTGTTAAGTCAGTATCATATTTAACACCCTTGTGCTCTTTTATCTCATCAAGTATTCTTTCAAATCTTGATTTAGGTATTTCCATAACAACGTCTGAGAACATTTGGATGAATCTTCTATAGCTGTCCAACACGAATCTCTTGTTGTTTGTAGCGTCAACCATTGTCTTAACTGTTTTATCATTAAGACCTAGGTTTAGAATTGTATCCATCATACCAGGCATTGAGAACTTAGCACCTGATCTAACTGATACAAGCAGTGGATTTTCTCCGCCGCCAAATGTCTTCCCTGTAACTTCTTCCAATGTCTTAAGCTGTGCATGTATTTCGTCAATTAGCTCTGGCCATAGCTGTCTGTTCTTCTCATAATATTCATTACATGCCTCTGTTGTAATTGTGAAGCCTTGTGGAACTGGCAAACCTATATTTGTCATTTCAGCAAGGTTCGCACCCTTTCCACCTAGTAGGTCCTTCATGTGGACTTTGCCTTCCTTAAAACTGTAAACGTATTTTTTCACTAGCGTTTACCTCCTTTAAAATTTGAAGTATTGTACTTGCAGTTTCTTCAATGGCTTTATCGGCAACATTTAAAACAACGCAGCCGATATCTTTCATTATTTGATCTGCATATTTTAACTCATAATCTATACGCTCAAAGCTGGCATAATTGGCTTCGTCGTTTAGACCGTGAGCTTTTAACCTTTCCATCCGAATGGTGTTCAGCTTTTGCTTGCTGGTCACCAATCCGAAGATCCTGTCCTTAGGTACCTCAAACAGCTCCTTTGGTGGAACCACCTCAGGAACCAAGGGTATATTTGCCACCTTGATATTCTTTGTGGCCAGATATATGCTTAGAGGTGTCTTTGAAGTTCTGGAAATGCCTATCAGCACCAAATCAGCTTTCTTAATGGCTCTCGGATCCTTGCAGTCGTCATATTTCACTGCAAATTCGATGGCCTCCATCCTGTCGAAGTATTCCTCGTTCAGCTTGTAGGTTGCTTCCGGAACATGATTGGGTTTTTGATTGATTACAGTGGATAGCTTGCTAACAGCTTGTTCCATAATGTCAAAATACGCAATGTTGTTTTCCATTGCCTTATGTATCAAGTAATCCTTCAACTCTTTTTGCATCATATCGATTACAAGCAGGCTGTTAAGATTCTTTGTTGCTTCTATAATATGGTCTATGGTTTTTTTATCCTTGACGCAGTGTGCTGTGTCAATAAAGATATCACCGCCGGGAAATTGGGCAGCGGCAGCTTTTGCTACTGTGTCAGCAACTTCCTCAAAAGAGTCCGATATGGCATAGACCAATGCATTAGCTGTTTTCATCTAATATCCTCATCCCCTTGCCAAGCTCATACAAAAGCCTGGTAAAAGTTGTTTTAGACACCTTGCCTGTTACCTTGAGATCCTGTCTTCCATCTGCACCTTTTATAACCTCTACCACCGGAATGCTGTCAATTTCATGAATAATGATCTTTTCAGCTGCGTCCAATACGCTTTCTTCATCAGTAGTATACACAATTTTAGGCATTCTGGACATAATCATGCCCATAGGCAGCTTCTTCACTTCTGTATTGCCTACAGCAATTTTTATAAAATCCTTTCGGGAAACTACGCCGGAAAGAAAGCCGTTGTTTTCGACATAAACTGTTCCAGCATCTTCAAGAAACAGCCTGACAATGGCATCATAAACCGTTGTATCCTCAGATACAATAACGGGCTTCGACTTGATTTCCTTCACCTTAACACTTTTGATCACATCAAATATGGTACTGCTTTTATAAAAATAACCCATCTTAGGCTTCGCTTCCAGTACTCCGGACATGGTTAACACAGATAAATCAGGGCGGATAGCCGCTCTGCTTACCTTCAATCTTTCAGCCAGCTGACTGCTGGTTATAGGCTGGTTTCCTTTTACAAGTTCTATGATTTGTTTTTGTCTGCTTGTAAATTCTATAATAATCACCTGCCCGTCCAATATTAGACACAATCTGTATATTTATGTGGCATTGCATTTATATTTCTCCAACACGAACCACATTATATGATTCCACAGCATTAGAGATTATATTCAAAACATACCACAAAATACCTATACTGCTATACATTTGTCCTCAATAAATATTATCACAAACCTTCAAATATCTGCAACATATTAATGAAAAAATTGCAAATTTCATAAAGGTTTAGTAAGTATGCCAAAATTATCACAAAGGATACTACACTATTTTAATCAAAAGCTGGAAGAATAAGCTGATGTTGCTTTTGATGAAATGTTATGGGAAATGTATCACTGCTTTTCTATACATTATATCAAAAGCTTATCAAGTATAAAATAACCCCTGCTATGAATCACTAAATTCTACTATAAATTCACAAGAAAACACTGCCATAAAGTAAAAAAACCCTTGCATATTCGCAAGGGTTTCGTTTAGACTCGATTATTCTATTGCTTATTTTCACCGTCATCATTGTCAGTTGTTGTGTCAAACTCAACTGAGGTTTGATAAGTGAAATTCTCAATATTTTCGTCTTCTTTTGATCTGCCTGTTGCTTTTTTGATATCCCCGGCCACATTTTTGATTTTTGCGGCTAGATCGTCAGCTGTGTTAGTAATTACATCATTTACTGTGATAACCTCTTTATTAGGTCTTTCAACTTCAATGGTGCATTTAGTCAACAAAGCCACAGCAGCACCTATTGCAGTAATCTGAGGGATGATGACCGCACCTATTGCACCGGCAGTTACAGGAATGTCAAGTATGATATACTCATCCTTCTTTACCCTTATCCTGCTTACGTTGCCTGCGTTCAATATGCCCTTAAGCTTATCCATCGCTTCTGTGCCTTTTACTGAAAAGGACTCTGTCATTGTTTCTGTCCACTTTCTGTCCCCAGCATCCTCGATGCTGATCAATGCGTCTACAACGTTGCCGTCCGCTGCTTCCAAGGCTTCTTTTGCTTCCTTGTAGCTCACTCCAGTTCTATCTCTTATAATGTCGATTTTTTCTAGTGAAATATCCATAAAACCGTCTCCTTTCCATGCATTAAGTATTTTAATATTTATTGTTTTTTATCTCATCCAAAAAATCCAGACTTTTAAAATGCTTATCCAAATGAGCTTCCACAAACATTTTTGTCAGCCTATCTATTTCATTAAAAATAGTATTATCAATTTTTAGTGTGTTTAGTCTAGAAATTTCAGTATTTAATAATATTTTGGTTGTCTCTAAAGCACCACTGCTGAGTTTTATTACCTTTTTTCCAAATTTTTCGCATTCGCTGCATAGGATGCCTCCCAGCTGGACATCAAATTTGTATTCCTGCACCTCTGTTTTGCTGCAGTGAACACACCGCTGCAAGCTTGGTCTATAACCGCTTATATCCATCACCTTCAGCTGATAAGCCAGATTTATTATTCCAGTAGGTATTGCGTCTTCCGCCAAATAGTAAAGTGCTTTTGCCAGCAGCAGAAAAAGTCTTTCACTGGACAGCTCCTCTTCTGACACTGCATCCGCCATCTCTGTAAAAAAAACAGCATAAGACAGCTTCAACAGATCATTGCGCAGGTTATAAAAGGTCTCTCGTGTCTCAGCCTGTGTAATATGATGCAGACTGCTGCCTTTGTACAGCACAAACTCACTAAATGCAAACAATTCGCTAGAGGCCAGCAAGCTGCTTTTTGGCTTTCTGCAGCCCTTGGCTATGGCCTTAATCTTTCCCTTATTTCTTGTTAGAATAGTAAGTATCTTATCCGCTTCACCAAAATTGGTGTATTTTAGTACGATACCCTGGGTTTTTGTTACTCCCATGCTATGCTCCTATTTGTACCCCAAACTCCTCAATATCGAGTTATTATCCCGCCAATTCTTTCTGACCTTTACCCATAGCTGCAAATTGACCTTGCAGTCCAGCAGGTTCTCCAAATCTATTCTGGCTCTACTGCCTATTTCCTTCAGCATTTTCCCCTGTTTGCCAATGATGATACCCTTATGGGAATCTTTTTCGCAATAGATATTTGCTTCGATATCTATGATGCCGCCGCCTTCTCGCTCCCTCATGGCTTCAATCTCAACCGCTGTACCGTGTGGCACTTCGTCTGAAGTCAGTTCAAGTATTTTCTCTCTGATGAACTCTGAAACTACAAAACGTTCTGTGACATCTGTAGTAATATCAGCTGGGAAATATAAAGGTCCTTCCGGCATTCTCTTTACGATTTCCTCCAATACAACATTTGTATTGAGACCTTCTTTAGCCGAAACCGGAATCAAACAGTCAAAATGACTCTCATCTGTGCTGAACTTTGTCAACAGCAGCTCCAGTCTTGATTTTTCAATCTTATCTACTTTATTTAGAACAAGTATAACCGGTGCCTTTACTTCTTTTGCAATTTCTATAATATCCATATCGGCAGGCGTTATATCTAGAGAAGCATCAATCACAGCAATGATTACGTCTACTCCCTTCAGGGACTCCGTCGCCGCATTCACCATATATTCTCCCAGGCGTGACAACGGTTTATGTATGCCCGGGGTATCTATAAAAATAATCTGACTTTTTTCATCTGTATAGATGCATCTTATTGAGTTTCTTGTTGTCTGAGGCTTGCTGGAGATGATTGTTATACGTTCACCCAGCAGCTGATTAATCAATGTTGATTTTCCTACGTTTGGTCTTCCTATTACTGATACGAAGCCCGACTTAATCTTTTTTTCCAAATTATCACCTCATAGTTTTTATCATTAGAATTCTGTAAATGCTTCAGGCAGCAGTTCTTTTAATGTGTAAACCTTTATTTCCTGCCCGTTTTCAACCACCAACTTTAGATTCGTTCCCCATTCTGACATGAATTGTCTGCATATACCGCAAGGGTATGTAAAGTCTTTACTGCTGCTTACGATAGCTATAGCTTCAAACTCTCTCTCTCCCTCTGATACAGCCTTGGTGAAGGCCACCCTTTCTGCACAAATAGTAGCTCCATAGGAGGAATTCTCAACGTTGCAGCCGGTATAAATCTTACCCGACTTTGTAAGCAAAGCAGCACCTACATTGAAATTTGAATACTTGGTATATGCAAAATTCATTGCTTCCTTTGCTTTTGCAATCATATTGCTGTAATCCATTCTGCTCACTCCTTTATATCAATTGTCGCATAGTCCGGCACTACCTGTACCCAAGTGTTGCCTTTATTCAACTTTATTGGATTTCCCTTTAAATCTGTATAAACCGTTTTGCTATGTCTGTCTTTTTTGCTCCATTGTATCTCTATAAGCTTGCCGCCTGTGATTAGGTAGCCTCTGCCGTTTCCTACATTGTTTAAGTCCAATCTCCCCACATCGTCTACTATTTTGGATTTTACCCTTTCAACAATAATATTTACTGCACTTACTTCGGCTCCGCTTTCCTTATCCTTTAATCTTACGCCATTGATTGCTCTATAAAACAATTTTTGCGCTTCATCATATTCATAATCTGCTTTATAGTTATGCTTATAATCAATAACCATACCATTAATCTTCTTGCCGTCCAAATCTATAAACTCTTGACTGAAGTCAAACTTAAAGGACCATTTCTCTTGCGATAGGTTCTTTGCATCCATAACCTCACGAATCAGTTTAGTGCTTGTATATAGGTTATGAGGTGGTTTTCTGTCCTTTGACCTCCAGAAGTTCCTTTCTCCTTTTAGTTCATTGAATGAGTCTATCTTTAAGGTTTGTATATCCTTGAGTGCTTCAGGACTTCCTCCGCAATGAACAAATACCGCATTATATTCCATGGATTTGTCAATAAAGTAGGAGCGTGCACTTCTTACGGGACCGATTTTCTCGGAGTCCTGATGATGATATACTGCAAGATATCTTGTAATTCCGCCCTCTGCAGGCATTTCATAAACGATATCCGCGTCGATCAGACCGGATTGTGGTCTGGCACTTGCCATATTGTCTATCATAACCGCAATTGGTCTCAAGTCATTTTGTCCTTTTTCTATAGGCAGGCCGGTCAAGGAGCATATATCTTTTACTTCAGCCGATGGTGTCTCTTGTGATGGGCTATCCGTCTGAACAGGCTGACCAGTGTCACTAGATGCAGGCATGGTTCCGATGGCGCTGTCATCAGGCTTACCGCAACCAGTTAGAGTCAACAATAAACATAAAACAACTGCAATTACCCTATACTTCCTCATAATACCGACCCCTCTTTCTATAACTAAAAAATAAGAGTATTATATACCAGCAGCGTTATCAAGACACCCAACACAGCACCCAATACGACCTCAATGATGCTGTGTATTTTGCCCTCCACTCTGCTTTGTACCACCAAAAGGCCAAGCAAAAAAGCAAATAAGCTTACCAAAACATTTTCACTTAGCAATGCCGCTGCCGTAACCAAAGAAAATGCCACAGCCGCATGCCCGCTGGGCATCCCACCCTGCAGAACATTTTTTGACGAAAGCCTCATCTTGATCAAAACCACCACCAGCAATATGCCCACAACCGTAATAACTGTCACATGCAGCTTTGACCTTAGAATTCTTGTAATTAAGATTTCAGCTGCTGATAGTGCCGGGTTGAAGAAAACCAAATAACCTATGACGATTGCATTAATGGCTGCAATAAATACCGCACCAGCTGCAACATCTTTAGAAATCTTAGCCAAAGGATGATACTCATCTGTAAATAAATCAATCGATTTTTCTATAGCCGTATTAATCATCTCACACACAACAACCAATGATATTGCAAAGGCTAGCATAATAACGTCTGTTCTATTGATTTTAGAAAATAGACTTATGATGACAACAACCAAAGCAGCAATGCCATGAATACGCATATTGCGCTGTGTTTTGAGGCAGTACATCACTCCATTCAGTGCGTACCCGAAGCTATCCAACAATCTTCTATTTTTCAAGTCTAGTATCCTTTTACCTTGTTATATTAAGCAGCTGCAGGATATTATCCTGCTTTTGCAGCATTTCTTTTTCCTGCTGCTCATCTTCATGGTCCATACCAAGCAGATGCAATACTCCATGGACCAACAAAAACGCCAGCTCCCGCTCAAAGCTGTGTCCATAATCCTTTGCTTGCTCTTGCGCTTTTTCAAGGGATATTACGATATCTCCCAAAAGCCTATCCTCTTGAACATATTCTTCTTCATCCTCATAATTCTCTTCAGTTTCTTCAAATTCCATCAATGGAAATGACAGTACATCCGTAGCTGCATCCTTATTTCTGTATTGCCTATTCAGCTCCTGTATTTCCTGGTTGTCAACAAAGGAGATGCTGACCTCATAGTCTCCCTCGACCTCAATCTCTAAAGCCTTCTGCACCACTTTTTCCGTCAATTCCTCCAGTCTTGAGTCTACCTCAACCTTGTCTTGTCTGTTGTCTATCAATACGCTCATTTTATCAGCTCCTTTGTAATTTTGTTTCTACATTTAGTATTGCCTTGCCCTTTTTTGGTATTCTCCAATGTTAAATATCCTTCATGTTCTCCGGATACTCAATTCTATCATGGAAAATGCCGGCCAGAACCTTAACAAAGGCTTTTGCGATTTTGTCCAAATCCTTTAGTGTAATATCACTTTCATTCAGCTGTTCATCCTGCAGCTTATCCTTGATGATCTTTTTTACACCCTGCTCCACCTGGTGCTGTGTCGGTTCGGATAGAGACCTGATATAAGCCTCTACAGAATCCGCCAGCATAACAATGGCTGACTCTTTAGACTGCGGCCTGGAAAAGTTGTATCTGAACTTTTCCTCTGTCACATTTTCCGCAACTTCGCTATTCATGGCCTTGTGATAGAAATATGCCACCAAAGTATTGCCGTGATGCTCCCTGATAATATTAACCACCGAGGAAGGCAGCTTGCTTTTGGTTGCTAAATCTATACCATCTTTTACGTGGGATGTGATAATCAAGGTACTCAAGTTCGGTGTGATTTTATCGTGAGGATTATCCTTTGTGATTTGATTTTCCTTGAAAAAGTATGGTCTTTTCAGCTTCCCGATATCGTGGTAGTAAGCACCAATCCTGCAAAGCAGTGAATTGGCTCCAATTTCCTCCGCTGCAGCTTCTGCCAGATTCCCTACCAAAATGGAATGATAATAGGTGCCCGGTGCCTCTATAAGCAGTCTACGAAGCAAAGGCTGGTTCGGATTAGACAACTCTAGCAGCTTTATGGGCGTAATGATATCAAAGGTTGTTTCCAGGAACGGAAGCGTTCCTATTGTCAATACAGCTGAAAGGATGCCTCCCACAAAGCCATAAGTGGCATGAGTCAATATGATTCTTGTCTCTGAATTATATATCATGCCAAAACTGATGATGATCATCACACTGATAACGCCTACTGTCAACCCAGCCAATACAATTGTGCTTCTATGATGGGTCTTATGCACCAGCAGCGCCCCCACAATTCCAGAAATCAGCATGGCTACGAGCACCGTGGCATTTAAACCTGTAATCATGCTGATAAAGATCGCTGTAATTATATTTGTGATGATAGCAACTTTAGGCTTTATCATGATTGATATCACCATAGAGAATGCCGGGAGCAATATCAGGTATACGGAAATATTTTTTGCTCCTGCCGCTGCTACCAGGGAAAGTACGATGATCAATCCTATAAGAAAAAGCTCACTGTTGTTTTTCCATTGCTTTTTTGCAAACAGATGTATATACAATCCCAGCATGAATATCCCTGCCATTATGCTTAATGAGTATCCCGCATACAGTCTAAAGGCCATGGTACTTTTTCTGCCGTTGTCCAGCAAGCCATACGCCTCCAGCAAGTCCATCTGGTGCGCAGTGACCTCCTGTCCCTTGTTTACAATCTTTGTATCCTTCTTGATGATGACTTGCTCTACGTTTTCTCGGGCTTCTTCTCTTAATGCAGAAGTGGTTGCCGCATCATAGAACATATTAGGTTTAATGATAATAATTGCTATATTTGAGCCAACCTTATTGAGATTGCTTTGGTCCGGAAGGTTGTCAAAGAACTCCTTGATGTCTCTTCTCTTATCATCCAGCTTCGTTTCTTGTATGTTCTCGTTCAACATCTGATTGGTAATATACAGAATCTTTTCCCTCAGCTTATTCAATTCACCAGCATCTGCAGCCAGTAATACCTTATAGTCGCTTTGATCCAAGCCGATATTGGATTGCTGAATCATCAGCTGCAGTTTTTGGCTTTCATCGATGTCGGCCTTGCCCCTTGTATCTGCCAGTATAGAAAAAAAGTTCTCAATTTTTTTCTGAATATCGATTTGCACGGTTCTGTCCAGCTTATAAACAGCTTGTACTGCCTCTTCAGCTTGTTTCATGGCGATTTCGGTGGCAGTCTTGTCCACCATGTCGGAAGGGGCGAAAATATCCTCCACCGCTATATCCCCTACCTTGACATCATACCTTTGCGGTGCGGTGCTTATTAAAAAGATGGATAAAATGGCTAAAAACAAGCCCAAAAAGATAAGTGATTTAGTAGTTAAATCAATCTTAATGAAGTATTTAATCCTGTCTATTATTTTGCCTAGCCTTTCTAGTCCTTTAGCCATTTCATCACCCGCTTATTCCGAAAAATCATTTAGATCTTCTTTATTGGTTTCGTACTTTTCATAAGCCTTGATAATATCCTGCACCAGCTTATG
>Ga0196972_1000772_pt1 | contig 12258 bp, 8 predicted proteins | sample S1v_2013CmetaG_FD_148618 | JGI IMG/M metagenome (GOLD analysis project Ga0196972, IMG submission 148618) | Soil microbial communities from Anza Borrego desert, Southern California, United States - S1+v_20-13C | ecosystem: Environmental > Terrestrial > Soil > Desert | place: USA: California...
ATAAGATAATTGTCTAGAGTTTTTGACGGCATAGGGGGGAGGAACAAATAACGGAATTATTAAATTTTACATAAATAATGGAGGTGCGAATGTGAAAAGAAGAAAAATAACAAGAATTATAAGCATGCTGACTATTTGTGCTTTGTTGATAAGCACAGTATGTCTGGGCAATGTGGCAAATGTCAACGCGGCAATAAGTGAGCAGAAGCATAGGCTGATTGGTACATTATATACTGCATTGGGAAATGCAGATGATGATACCAGGGAAGACATACTGAGACTGATCGTTGTGGATGGAAACATAGGCAAATCATCATTAAGGATGAAAGAAATCCTTGCTGACGAAAATGCCCAAGCAACTGGTAGCAGCGTAGGCGCAAGAACTTTGGCAAAGCAAATCAACGAAGTGCTTGAAGATGAGGATGCAGAAATCATCAATGAAGATACTTTGACTACCCTTATAAAAGATTTTTATGAATATCAAGAAGACAACCGATCTGAGGCGAGCTTTGTTTTGAAGCAATTCAAGAATGGCCTGGACATTGGTGTTGATGAAATTGGAAATACGGATGGCTTTGGTGATATAAAGGACGGTATAGAAGCAAATACACATGAGTATGTCTTGTTTGTTAACTTTGTAAAGGAAATTAAAGATATATATAATCTACTTACAAAAGAATCTTATAAGCCGTTGTATTTTGAAAACAACAAGGTGTATGTTTATGAAGATTTGTTAGCATTATCAGATATTGCAGACGAATTTACAGACGACAGGGCTGGTGAGTATAAAGACAGGTTGCTGGGTCTTCTGGATAAGTTAAATGGATCTGCCTATAATGGTGAGAGAGAGAGCTTTGCAATCAACCTAAGCAGTCTTGGTTTATTGGATATGACAAAGAAAAATCATACTGGCACCGGAGGCGGTCCAGTTGGAGGTCCGGGTGGAGTCATAACACAGCCGGAGGAGGCCATACCGAATCTTAACCCCTCTGGTGATGCTGTAGTATCTTCAAAACCAGTATTAGATAAAAATAGCGGTGAAGCTTCTGCAACAATCACAGAAAAGAATATGGAAGAAGCTTTGAACATGGCGAAATCAAATGATGTTGGCGTTAAGAATGTTGTAATAGCTGTAGAAAAGGTTGAAGGAGCAGCTGCGTATGAAGTGGTAATACCAAGCAAGTTCCTAGCAGCTCCAAACAGGGATGCAGTTGTCACAATTCAGACAGAGCTTGGTACTGTATCTGTGCCAAACAATATGTTCGCAGCTGCTGAAATTGGAACTGCCAAGAATGTAGAGATCAGCATAGGTAAAGCGGATATCCAAAACTTAAGCGAAAGCTTAAAGCAGCAAATAGGAAACAGACCTGTAATAGATGTCAACGTTAGCCTCGACGGCAAGGCCTATGCATGGAAGAGCGATAATTCAAAGGTAAGAATTGCATATAAATACACTCCTTCTGCAGAAGATTTGAAGGACCCAGAGCATATCGTAGTCTGGTATGTAGCGGACAGTGGTCAGGTTGAATCCGTACCAAATGGAAGATTTAACCCAATCACCGGTGAGGTGGTATTTGATGTTTACCATTTGAGCAAATATGCCATTGCATACGTAAACAAGAGCTTTACAGATATAGCACAATACCCATGGGCTAAGAAGCAGATTGAAGTAATGGCCTCAAAGGGCATAGCAATTGGTGTAACAGCAGATAAGTATGAGCCTGCAGCAAACATCACCAGGGGGGATTACATCCACATGTTGGTGACTACACTGAACTTGAATGCAAAGGTAGACAGCAACTTTGATGATGTTAGTGCAAGCAGCTATTATTACAAGACAATCGGAATAGCTAAGAAGCTTGGCATAACAACAGGTGTAGGCAACAATAAGCTTGAACCGACAGCGCATATTACAAGACAAGACATGATGGCTTTGACTGCAAGAGCACTTATCATTGCTAAGAAATTAGATGGAAGCGTTGATAAAACAGTCTTGAATAAGTTCAAGGATAAGAATGCTATTGCAGCCTATGCAGCAGATAGCACAGCCATGATGGTGAAGTCAGGAATCATAGCGGGCAATGGCGTAGAAGTGAAGCCATTGGCAAACACATCCAGAGCAGAAGCTGCTGTGATCATGTATAGAATTTACAATAAGTAGAACAATAAATAAGGGAGGCATAGCCTCCCTTATTTTAAAAGGAGCTGTTGACCATGAAGCTGATTAGAATCATAATAATTCTTATAGTCGTACTCGGTATATCTGCGGCTGCGGGCTTTATAGCCTTAAACTATGTAGCAGATAGAATCATTGATGAAGGTATAGCAGGAATGCTAGATCAATCAGCTATAGATCCTAAAGAAGCTGGAAATGGTTCAAGCAGCGAGGCAAAAGAGCAGGATTCTGCTATAGAAAACAACCAGAATGATTCATCAACGAACACGACAGAAACCAGTGAATCTGCAGCCGGGGGAAATACTGGTACAGAAGACTCTGGGGAAAATCAGACACAAGCAGCAGTAGATGATTCCAAGGTGGATGGCAAGGTAAAAGTGTCGAAAGACGAAGCTGTTTCAAAGGATACCTTACAGACGGTAAGCCGGCAGGTACCTATGCAGGAAAAGGCTGAAATCACAAAAATTGTAATGTCAAAACTATCTGGAGCGGAGATTTCGGAGCTTACAGCCATGGCATCAGGAGGCATAACCGCTGAGGAGAAGAAAAAGGCTAAAGAAATCGTCTACTCAAAATTTACACCTACAGAAATTGAATACTTGATGAGTTTATATAATAAGTACATGAAATAGCAATAGAAATTAGCATATGATGAAAAATCGTATGCTAATTTTTTTTGTTTTTTGACGATTAATTACCGATTCTGATATGCCAAGTGATACTGATGGGAAAAACCTTGTAAATGAATTAGAGAGGGACAAGCTTTTTGCTGAATCTTGGTGAAAACTAATCAATTAGCAATAAAAGGAAATTTATACAGGCTATCGAATAATGGTTAAGCTATATGTAAATAATACCTGTAATTGGTAAATATTTCATAAAACTAATCGGACTACCAAAGCTAAATAAGTTTTATAAAGCTCATAAAGAGGAGCTATTCAGATACTGCCTATCGGGGGGAATAATATTGAGATCCTATCTAAACCAAGGCCTACTCAATTCCATATCCTTTCTTATCATTATCCAGGTAATGATATTGCTTATTTGCGGTGCTTACAGTAGGAATGACAGCTATGCAAACGTCCATAGGATTATTCATTTTCTTGCTGCCTCCAGGGCGAAGTGTCATGGGAAAAAGGTGATGATTGTTGGAGCAGGGGAGGCAGGAGCGGCATTGGTCAGAGCCCTCAATAATCATGTTGAGCTAGGCTGCAGGCCGGTAGTGCTGATAGATGATGATAGGAGGAAGCTGCATAGCAAAATAGGGGGTATACCTGTCTCTGGAGATAGAAATGCCATAAAACAGCTTGCTATAAAAAACAAAATCGATGAAATCATAGTGGCTATACCATCCGTAGATAGGATGGAAATTTCAGATATCCTCCAAAAATGCAAGGAAGCGAAATGCAGCCTTAAGATACTATCCTCTATTTATGAATCAGCAGATGAGGGAAGCCTTATCAAACATTTGAGAGCTGTGACTCTGGAGGATTTGCTGGGAAGAGAGGAGGTTAAGCTGGATAAGGGACAGATAGCGAAGTTTATTCAAAATGAAGCAATTCTTGTCATACACAGGGAGGGACGTATAGAGCTAGAACTATGCAGGCAAATAAATGAATTTGAGCCAAAAGAGCTGCTGATTCTTGACATAAGCGAAGGCCGCAATTTATTTGCGGAGGCCACAAGCCAGCACAAGTTGAAGGTTGTCAGAGCATCTGCTTTAGACAAGCAGCACATCGAGCGCATATTCAGGGCTTATAGACCTACAGTAGTCATTGATGCAGCAGCTGTGAGCTGGTACCCGACAGAGGCAATTAAGTTGGGCATAGCGGGAAGCTTAAATGCAATGCAGTATGCAGATGAGTTTGGAGCCAAGCACTTTTTGCTTCTAACTACGGATGCTGCTGACAAGTCGACCTGCAGCTCGGACACATACAAGCGAACCTTAGAGCTGACTGTACAATATTTAAACAGCCTCAGCAAAACAAGATTCACCGCAGTCAGGCTAGGAAATATTCTTGGCAGTGAAGATCCTGAGATTACCCAGATTAAAGAGCAGATAAGAGGGGGCGGCCCTGTAACTGTAGTTCATCCCAATAAGACCAGATATCTTATGACTGAGCAGGAAGCGGCAAAGCTGGTGATCCAGGCAGGAGCTATGGCAAGGGGGGGAGAGTTGTTCATATTAGATAAGGGAGAGTGTATAAGGAGCGAGGATCTAGTCAGAAATCTCATACAGCTGGAAGGACTTAAGCCTGATGAGGATATTCAGATTGAGTACACAGGGCTTGGAAGCGGAGAGCGAGTCTTCGAGGAACTGCATATTTTGATGGAGGAAGGAATAAAAACTACGACGCATCCATACATATTTGCAGGGAGACCATTGGGGTTGACTTATAAGGAGTTTCTGGCCAATGCACATGTGCTTGCAGATATCGCAGAGGATGATGAATTCCTGCAAAGATGCGAGGAGAAAGTGCTGCCAGTCTATTCTTATGTTGATAAGCTTGGGTAAGCAGTTTTGTCAAAATAGCATGTTAGACAAGAACTTGTTGACAGCATCACAGATAATAATACATTTTATGCTGTATTGATTTCTTGTTATACGCCGCATATCTGATTTAACATGATGCAAAGAATATAGAAATTCCAGGGCATTCAATACATAATTTACAATAAAATACATTTAAGTTCACATAAAATGCATAAAATATTATCTGCATTTTTTTGTCGAATAAGATAAATCAATGCCAAGAAACAACGACCGAAATAGTTAGACAGCTTATGTTAATGCATATATAATAATTTTTGGAATGTAAATTTTGGAAATATATACAGAAATACCAAGAATATTAGAAAGCCTGCAAAAATAGTGGGCATAAACATAAATGAGTGAGGTAAACCAGAGGTAAATGCCGGGGGGCATTTATGATTATGAGGAGTGAGATTAGTGGAAAAGTTACATGCACCATCCTATTACAGAGAATATGAAGCTTTGATACTAAAAAATATCGAAGCCCAAAACTCACATGTTAACTATTATGAAATCTATCAAAGGATAATGGATATCCTTTTGACTTTAATTGGATTGACAATAGGCATACCGCTAATGATTATATTTGGATTGGCTATAAAGCTGGAGACTCCTGGTTCAATATTTTACTCACAAGAGAGAGTCGGAAAAGACGGCAAGGTATTTAGAGTATACAAGCTCAGATCTATGGTATCTGATGCTGAGAAGAATGGAGCACAGTGGGCTCAGAAGAACGACTGCAGAGTTACAAGGGTAGGAGCGTTCATCCGTAAGACAAGGATAGACGAAATCCCGCAGCTGTTCAATGTGCTGATCGGCGACATGAGCATCATAGGCCCTAGACCTGAGAGACCTATGTTCACAGTAGAATTCAACAATGAAATTCCCGGATTTGTCAGAAGGCTGCAAGTCAGACCAGGCTTGACCGGCTGGGCACAAATCAACGGCGGCTACGACATAACACCCAGAGAAAAATGGGAATTGGACATGTATTATATAGAGAACAGAAGTATTCAGATGGACTTGATGATAATTCTTAAGACTATCACAGTTGTACTGACAGGACATGGGGCTAGGTAAAACTGTGGGGGGATATTGATTAAAACACTTGTGGCAGGTGGGGGAAGGATTTATTGATTCTAGTTTAATTGTTAAGTTAGTTGTAAGGTCATTGCGTTCTTATATGGATAATCTATTTACTTGAAAGCTTAAGAATTTTAGTAAGGCGTATAAAGGTTTGGCGTGGTTTTGGCTACAATAGAGATATATATTCCAAGATACTTATCAGTTTAAACCTGTGAATAATCAAATATTAATAAAAGTACTATACATGCTCAATAATAGTTTATGGAGAACCTCATATATTGGGACTGGTAAAAGTTAGCCTATCAAACCAATAAATTATTATGTAATTTCTAAGTATATTTCAGGAGATTATTATAGTGTATTTAGTGTGATATTAAATTTTGACAATATTATTACCTGACTCGTTAATATTTATGAAAGCGTAAGGTGTAAGACGAGAAATGTGTATTCCTTATTTGTGGACAAGCTTTTTATAATCGAGGCTTTTAGTTTGCTTGCAGATGAATATATAAGACGAGGTGCGGCAGATCTCTCTTAGGTATAATGGTACAAACCAGCATAGTAAATAGAGATCTAAAAGCAATTGTCCAACATATAAGCCAATATACCAGAGGGGAGATATTATTCTATGCCATATGGCCTGATGTATTTTACTGGATTGATACAGACATTTAGATTTAAAAACAATAAATATTTTACTTATTTATTTACGTGTATGCTTATTTTTTTTGCGAGTATACGTGTCAATATCGGAACAGATTATGAGGCATATCTACGAATGTATTATCAAATGCCTAATAATATTGAGTTAGGGTACCGGCTGTTAAATCTCATATCCAGAAAAATGGATATGGGAGTGAACTTTGTCTTTCTAATATCATCGATAATAATAATATTTAATATAGTTAAAGCTGCAAAAAAAAGCGAAACCGATATAACATTATTTATCTTTTTATATTTTTGTCTATATTACTTTAGTCATAATTACAATGTATTAAGGCATGGAATTGCAGCGTCTTTTATACTTGTATCAATTGTTGAAGCGAAAAACTCTAATTATAAAAATATGATATTAAATCTTATATTTGGTTATTTATTTCATAGAGTTACTTTAGCAGTTGCCCCTTTTTTGTTAATAAGCAAATTGAAAATTAATAAATTAACGTATATTTATATTACCTTAATTTCATTGTTATTCTATTTTAATGATTTTTTCCTTTTTATAATTAGCTTAATTAATAAGTATTTTAGTGAAAGTATTATAATGTATAAAATTGATTATTATCAGACTGGTTTCTTCCTGGACTATGATATTAGTAAAACCGCTTTTGGTTTTCCGCTTGGATTTTATTTAAAAATAATTATTTTCTTACTTTGTGTCATTACTCCTGAAGTTTATAAAAACAGAAAGTACGAAATAAATATATATTTTTATGCAATTGTTAGCACAATTGTATTCAATGATTTATATGTTTTTGTGCATAGATTTGCTAGCATTCTATATATGGTAGATATGATCTTGATTATTGAGTTAAGTAATAGATTATTTAAATCCAAAAGGGGAAGATATCTGAAATTCATGTTAATTGTAGCATATGGGACATACTTCCTTGTGCAAGTTCTTACAATAAGAGAGATTTACGGCAATTTCCAGTACCTTCCTTATGAAAGCATAATAGGACTATAAGAGTTTCTACAATAAATTATCTGCACATGAGACTATAACTAATGTGTTGATGTAATTTATCTATCAATGAGGTGTATATATGAATAAAATGTTAAAGAAAAAGTATCATGAAAATATGTTATTTAACCGTGCAGCAAAGCTAATTAATAACTGCAAAAACTATCCGTTCAACTCATATTATCGTTATTGTGAAAATCAAAGTAAATATGATATATGGGACTATAAGGAGATTTCCAGTCCTATGAAACTATTCTTAGAAGATATTTCGCCAGATGGCACATTATACGGCATATCATATTCCCTAAAAAGATATTCGAATTTTTCTAAAGAATTAAATATGTATTTTGAACATGGCCTATATTTTGGGAATTTAGTTAGAGATACATCTATAAACTCAATATACCATGGGACAATAACTTTCAGCGGATATAGAGAACATTTTATAAAAAATAAATCCAATAAAAGAGTTATAAAAATCGGACCGTATATACACTATGCGGATGATTACTATAATAAAGAAAAAATGGGAGAACTAAAATTGAAATTTGGAAAAACACTATTGTTTTTTCCACCTCATTCCATAAAAGACCAAGATGCGAGCTATGATATTGATTTAATTTGCCAAAGACTTAAACGGTATCAAAATGACTATGATACTATTATGGTTTGTCTATACTATAAGGATGTAATTAATGGATTGGGCGATTATTTTGAAAGAAATGGATTTATTGTTGTAAGTGCAGGACATTTTTATGATTTCAATTTTTTAAGAAGATTAAAAAGTATCATTAAACTCGCTGATCATTCTATTTCTATGGCCATAGGAACACACATTGGTTATTGCATATATTTGAGAACACCACATGAGATAATAAATGAAAAATGTGATGAAATGGTTCCAGGAAAAAACAATCGACTATTTAATATAATTCGGGAAAAAGATGTTGATAACCGAGGAGATGGTTATATTGAATCATTTGAAGAAGCAGAAAATGAAATTCTAAATTATTTTTATAACTGTGGAAGTACAATATCTGAAAAACAAAAGAATGTCTGTAATAAATATTGGGGATTTGAAGAAATTAAGCAACCAGTGGAGTTGCTTGAGATATTTAAAAGCGATAAGTAAGATTATGTTATCAATAATATCTATTGTTGGATACTCAGTACGATAATAGGTGATAAAAATATAGACTAAAAGAGACTTGGGGATTATTTTAGGGAATTCTATTCTAAATATAGATAGTGAGGGAATAAGCATGAGAATATTAGCTGTAATACCAGCTAGGGGTGGATCTAAAGGCATTCCGAGAAAAAACATAAGGTTAATGAATGGAAAGCCATTAATATCTTATTCAATAGATAATGCAAAGTCTTGTGAGTTAATAACTGACGTAGTAGTAACAACTGATGATGAAGAAATTATAGGTATTTGTAAACTTAATAAAATAGATTATATCAAGAGGGACGCTGCTTTAGCTGGAGACGATGTTACATTAGATCCGGTTATTTTTGATGCAGTTATAAAAATGGAGAAGCATAAAAGCATAAAATACGACTTAGTGATAACACTCCAACCAACATCTCCTTTGCTAAAGAGAGAAACCTTAAGAAGAGCTATAGAGAGTTTTATAACTGATAACAAAGATACATATATTAGTGTAGTGAATAAACCACATCTAGCGTGGTCTAAAAATGAGAGCGGATACTTTCCTAACTATACAAAAAGATTAAATAGGCAACAGTTGCCCCCTAATTATTTAGAGACAGGTGCTTTTTTTATAACTAAGAGAGACTATATAAGCGCTAATAATAGGATTGGACAAGTAGTATCGGTATTTGAAGTCCCTGAGGATGAATCAATAGATATAGATTGTGCTAGTGATTGGATTGTTTGCGAAAATAGCTTAAGAAAGAAAAGAATAGTATTTAGAGTAGATGGATATGAAAAACTTGGTATGGGGCATATTTATCATTGTTTAACATTAGCATACAACCTAACAGGTCATGATGTAATGTTTATTACTAAAGAGCAATATATTGAAGGACTGAATAAAATAGCAAGCAGTTATATGCCTTACACTTTGATAAAAAGCAACGAGGATTTCTTTAACTTTCTTAAGGTTTGGAAGGCAGATATAGTTGTCAATGACTGCTTAGATACAGATAAAGAGTATATCAAAACCTTAAAATTAATTGTGAATAGAGTAATTACGATTGAAGATTTAGGTGAGGGATCCTATTATGCAGATGCAGTAATTAATGCTCTTTATAACGAGGAAAATAAATTAACTAATAGGTATAGTGGTGAGAAATATGTTTGTCTAAGGGATGAATTCCTAACTAATAAACCTAAAGAATTCTCGAAGGAAGTAAAATCTGTATTAGTAATGTTTGGAGGAACTGATCCTTCTAATTTGACACGAAGAATCTACGATTTAGCAATAAAACTAAATAGGACTTATCCAAACATTATGTTTCAATTTATTACCGGAAGTGGATACAATTGTGAAGAAAACGACATTCAAACACTTGAGAACAAAAACATATATGTATTGAATGATGTTAAACGGGTAAGTGAATATATGAGAATTGCAGATTTGGCTTTTACATCTCAGGGCAGAACCGTATTTGAGTTAGCCTCATTAGGAGTTCCTGCTATTGTACTAGCTCAAAATGAAAGAGAGCAGCTTCACACATTTGCACAAATGCGAAATGGTTTTTTAAACTTGGGTTTAGGGAAAGACATTTCGACAGAAACTATCGAGTCAACATTTAAGTGGTTAGTTGATACAGTGCAGATTAGGTACGAGATGAGAGAATTAATGCTAAAGCATGAATTAAAAAAAGGTATAAATAGGGTAATAGATATTATTCTAGGGGAGGATTAAAAGATGATGAGCACTATCATAGAAAGAGCAAGACAAGGAAAGTTTGTTCTTATAGCAGAAATTGGCGTTAATTATTATGATATAGCAAAAAAAATGGAAATAACTCCAATGGAAGCAGCTAAGTTAATGGTTAGAGAAGCTAAAGAATCAGGAATACATGCTGTAAAGTTTCAAACTTATAAAGCAAGCACTTTAGCGGCTAAACAGTCTCCATCGTATTGGGATACGACGGAGGAATCTACAACTTCACAATATGAACTTTTTAAAAAGTTTGATAGTTTTTCTTATGACGAATATAAAGAGTTGTCTAACTATTGTAACGAGCTAAAAATTGAGTTTTTATCCACAGCGTTTGATATAGAATCAGCAGACTATTTATACGATTTAATGAATGTATATAAAATTTCATCCTCTGACTTAAACAACTTACCTTTTGTTGAGTACCAGGCAAAAATGAGTAAGCCCATTTTACTATCAGTGGGTGCTTCTAATGAAGATGAAATAGACAGAACGGTAGAAACAATTAGGAAATTTAATAATCAACCTATTGGCCTACTGCATTGTGTACTTGAATATCCAACACCGAATGAACATGCTAACTTGAATAGAATTATATCTTTAAAAGAGAAGTATCCAAATTTACTAATAGGGTATTCTGATCATACTAAACCTGATAAAGATGCAGATATAATTAAAACTGCATATAACCTTGGCGCAACTATAATAGAGAAGCATTTTACTTTAGATAAAACTTTACCAGGCAATGATCATTATCATGCAATGTCCCCAGAAGACGCAAGAAAAATTCTTAAAGGTGTTGAATTCATAGACCAAATTAGGGGCTCTTATGAAATAAAATGTCTTGAATCAGAAGCTGCAGCGAGACAAAATGCAAGACGATCATTGGTTTCTTTATGCCATATTAATAAGAATGAAAGAGTTACTAAAGAAATGATTACGTTTAAAAGACCGGGGACAGGCATATCACCAGAGGAGATTAATAGTATCATAGGCAAGATGTCATTAATAGATATTGATGAGGATACGATACTTCAACATTATATGTTTAACTAAATTTATAAAATACAAAAATATAAAGTTATTCAAAATTAGGAGATAAAGTTTAAATAGTTTAAAGGTGATAAGCAAATAGAGCATTGTATGGTCACATAATGACATATAACGTAATAAAATTATATAATTTCTTACATTTAGGCATGAAGATTAAGAATGTCTTTAGATATAAAAAGAAAAAATTTAGGGTTAATCATTTTGAACCAGAAAAGAAAAGAGGGGATAGCGTGAAAATAAGCGTAGTGGTTGCCACCTTTAATGTTGAAAAGTACATTGCACAATGTATAAATAGCATATTAGACCAATCCTACAAGGATTTTGAGTTATTGTTAGTAGATGACGGTTCTACAGATAGAAGCAGCACCATATGTGATGAATATGCTGAGAAAGACGATAGAGTGAAGGTAATTCATAAAGAAAATGGCGGGGTATCTTCGGCAAGAAATACTGGAATTAGCCATTCTAAAGGCGATTATATTTATTTTGTTGACGGTGACGATTTTATTCATAAAAATACCTTAGAAAGCTTTATCAACGTTACAAATGGCAACCCTGAGCCTGATTTTATAATAGGGCGCATGTCAATGTTTATAGATGGAACAGACAACTTTGAACCTGATGTATTTAATGTGTCAAATAAAGTAGTTCAGGAGAAAAGCGGACAAGAGGCATTTGTCGCCATTTTAAATGACCAGGGCCTTATACGTATGGGGGTGCGGGGCCTATACAGACGACAGTTTCTGCTAGAGAATAATTTGTTTTTTGTAGATCACTTGTATTCTGAGGATTCGGAATGGACTATTAGATTATT
>Ga0196972_1000773_pt1 | contig 12247 bp, 15 predicted proteins | sample S1v_2013CmetaG_FD_148618 | JGI IMG/M metagenome (GOLD analysis project Ga0196972, IMG submission 148618) | Soil microbial communities from Anza Borrego desert, Southern California, United States - S1+v_20-13C | ecosystem: Environmental > Terrestrial > Soil > Desert | place: USA: California...
CTGCGATAGCCGTCGTAATAGGCCAGTGCTGAACCGAAGGCAGGAACCGGAATGCCGTTGCTCACGGCCAATGCCACCATATCGCGCCACTGGTTCTGGCCGTCATGCAACGCCTGCGTGAAGTAGGTATCGAGCATGAGGTTTTTGAGGCCCGGCGCATGGGCATAGGCATCCGTGATCTTCTGCAGGAAACGCGCGCGGATAATGCAGCCCCCACGCCAGATTTGGGCGATGGTGCCGAACTCAAGCTGCCAGTCGTATGCGATCTGGGCTTCAGCCATGAGTTGGAATCCCTGGGCATAAGCGCAGATCTTGGAGCAATACAAGGCGTTGTGTATGGCTTCTATGATGGTCTTGCGGTCGGACTCCTGCTTGACTGCCGGGCCCTGCAGTATCCTGCTAGCCTCGACGCGTTGTTCTTTGAGCGCCGACAAGGCGCGGGCGAATACGGCTTCGGCAATGGCATTGGCCGGCGAGCCAAGTTCCAGCGCATTAGCGGCGGTCCACTGGCCAGTGCCTTTCTGGCCTGCGGCATCGAGCACCTTGTCGACCAGAAAACCGTCGCCGGCTGGGTCAGGCTGCTGCAGGATGTCGCCCGTAATTTCAATCAAGAAGCTCGACAGTTCGCCCTGGTTCCATTCCTCGAAAATCTTGCCGATCTCGCCCGCATTCATGCCGAGCAGGTTTTTCATGAGCCAGTAGGCTTCACAGATCAGCTGCATGTCGATGTATTCGATGCCGTTGTGCACCATTTTGACGTAATGGCCGGCGCCGTTGGGGCCGATATAAGCGGTGCATGGAATGCCGCCGACGACCGGTCTTCCGGGTTCCGCCCCTTCTAGCGGCTTGCCCGAATCTGGATCGATTTTGGCAGCAATGTCGCGCCAGATAGGCTCCAGCGAAGCCCAAGCCTCGAAGCTGCCGCTTGGCATCAACGATGGGCCGAAGCGAGCACCGGTCTCGCCGCCCGACACGCCCGAACCGATGAAGCAGAAACCCAGCGCACGCAGGCGTTTCTCGCGACGTATCGTATCGATCCACAACGCATTGCCGCCATCGATAATGATGTCTCCTTGCTCCAGGTGGGGCAGCAGCGCCTCTATCGTGGCATCGGTCGCGTCGCCGGCCTTGACCAGCAGCACGATCTTGCGCGGGCGCTTGATGCTGCGCACGAATTCGACCAGATCCACGGTACCGATCACGCGCTCATGCGACGGCTCGGATTTTTTGCAGTAGGCGATAAAATCGCGCACTCTTTCCGTATTGCGGTTGAAGACAGCGATGGTGTAGCCGTGGTCGGCAATATTCAAGGCAAGGTTTTGGCCCATGACAGCTAATCCGATGAGGCCGATGTCAGCGTTTCCTGTACTCATAACGTTTCCTGTTTGGTGGTTATTATTGCGCTGGCGCTTTCAGACCACTTGGCGCCACAAAATTCGAAACTGCCTTATTAATTGGACAAAGATTGCAGTGTGAAGAATGGCGTAAAGTAGCAAAGTGCGATATCGCACATAGGCTCGAGCCAGCAGCGGGCCCTGCATGGATGAGTTTTAGGCTAATTCGTTTATTTTTAGTAGAATTGGGTTCGCTTTCATACATAGCTGCTCGAGCAGCCGTGAAGACATTTATGAGCTCCAGTTTGACCCAAGTAAGATGGTGTGAAATATGGTAATGAATCAGGACATGCTGCCTGAGGATCTACGGCGCTTCATTCTCACCATCCCTTCCATTCCTTACCTCGAGGCCATACTCCTGTTCCGCAATGAGCCTAACCTGCCCTGGGAAACCGAAACGGTGGGAAGGCGGCTTTACATGCCTGAGGAGCAGGCTGAGGACATCATCAAGACACTATGTGCAGCCCGTATTTGTGCTCCGCTGCCGGATCGGCCCAATCAATACCAATACCAGCCTGAATCCGAGTCTCTGGCAAACTTAATCAATTGCCTGGCCACTTTCTATGCCAAGAATTTGATCGAGGTGACCAACATGATTCATAGCCAGTCCAGCAAGAACCATAGGGTACGGCAGCTTGCCGAAGCCTTTCGCTGGCGCAAGGAAAAATAATGGTATATGTCATCTATGGGCTTTGTGCCCTCACCGCCTTGCTGTGCTCGGTATTGCTGCTGCGCGCTTATTTCATGAGCCGTTACAAATTACTGCTATGGAGCGGCCTGTGCTTTGCAGGACTTACGCTCAACAACACGATCCTGATGCTGGACAAGATCGTCTTTCTCGAAGGCGATTTATTAATGGTGCGGCTCATTACAGCACTGCTGGCATTGTTTCTTCTGCTGTATGGTCTGATTTGCGATGAATAGGTGGATTTATGGATGATATGTTAATTGGCGCCATTGCCGCTGCCTCGCTCATTATTGCCATGTTTTTCCTGCGCTTCTGGGTCAACACACATGACCGGTTCTTCCTGTTTTTTGGCTTGTCGTTCGGTCTAGAAAGCATCAATCGGGTGATGCAGGTAGTCATTGTCGATTGGCGAGAAAGCTCCCCTGCCTGCTACCTGATCCGGCTAGTGGCCTATGGACTTATCCTGGCGGCGGTGCTGGATAAAAACCGTCGCCCCAGTAAGGAGGAGAGGATTTGAGTAATTTAGCAGCCGGTTTAGACCTGTTGACCACTTCGTTGCTGGAATTCTGGCTGCTTTATGTGACCAAGCTAACCTATCCACAAAATCTGTGGATAAATCTGTGATTAATTGTGGGTGAAAAGGCTAACTCATGCATTTAAAACACATTATTCGCGCGGTATAAAATTTCATCTTTTTATTTAATTGTTAATATTCAGTTAGTTACGTTTTTAGTGCTGTAAATGCAGCTTAGAATTTGTGCCATAAAAATTATTCCAAAAATGTGCATAACTTAACCTATTTTCTTAATACCGAATCTAAGTCCATGTAATTTTGGAAGTTATTGAAGCGACGCTCAGAAAAAATGGATGGTCTTAAGTGAACTAACGCACTGATGTTTTCCACCTTAGGAATTAAGTGTCAATTTGATATTAAGATGGTTTGAGGCGGATATGAATTATCGGTCTAACAAGGAAATCGAGTCGGCCGTAGCCAGAGGTCTGCAGGAGGCCGCTACCAAAGATCTGTCTTCGGTACTAAGAAAACTAGCGAAGGAAGGCGTGCCCAGGGATGTGATTCAGCGCGTGTTTATCTATCCCAAAATTTATCGTTCCACTGATAAGGCTAAGGGCGGCGCCTACAAAACTTAAGAATCGTAAAAAAAGCGCCAGGCTAATTAGAGCCCCCTCCAAGCCTGGCGCGTCCCCTGCTTCAACCTGTAGCCTTGCGACTTAATAACCTCTTACTTTTTTCATGCTGGCCAGCTTGGCTTGTTCTTCTGCTTTTTTGTCATGTGTGAGTTCTTTAAACATCAGCAACACAACTCCTACGCCAGCAGCACCCGCTGCGATCACGGCAGTGGTGGCATCGCCCAGGAAAAACTGGGAAAACGCACCCGCGCCGCCAACAGCGGAGGGCACGAAGAAAATAACGTTGTTGAATATCGCCGTTTCCAATATGGCGCAAATCACGGCAGCGCCTATCCAGGCTTCGGCGCCATTCTCATATCCCATGACCATGACAAAGATTGAAACAATCGTGGCAATCGCAATTTTTAGCATTTTGTAATTCCTCACAGGTTCGTTTACTGGAGCGGGGCTGCTCACTCATATATAGGCAAGACACATTCCCGTCCGTAGCGTACGTGCCAAGGATCATGCGATATTCATCAACCTATTGAATATATAGATTAAAATAACGAACATCCAAGACGGCTGGTTGACGAGCTAATAAAATGTGATGTCATGGCTGCCACAGGAATGTCGATTTTTCGTCGACACTACTGTGAAGTGGGAATCGAAGTGAGGAAGGAATGCGGTAATGCGCGGAATGGCTAAGGCTAGTCGGACGCTTTTGTAAGCTATGCGTACCGTAATTAGGACCTTACATCCTCAGGATGAGATATTCCTGGAAGTGAACATGTCGTTAATTAGCTCCAGCCGGATCAGTGGGCTATCCAGCTCCAGCAGGCGCTGCTTCTGGCTTAAAGGAATGTCGATAAACTCGCTCCAACGGTTGGCTACCCAGCCGCAGTCGTCGAACTTGTATGGTTTTACTACGGGCATCTCATTGTCCGGCACATCCTGCTGCACCATCGTGATGATCAGTTTGCGCAGATTTTCGGCGGGGAGCTGCAGATCGGCCGGTATTACCACTGGTAGATCGTCCGCCACGCGTTCGATCTGACCGATCCAGAGGCCATCGTTGCGCTGGTCCGCCTCTATAATCCTAAAGCGGCTTACGCCGACTGAGCGGATAAACATCAATCCTGGATGCGGCACTTCAAAATCTATGATGCTGGCAGTCGTGCCGATATCGGCAAAGGCGAAGCGGCTGGTAGTTCTAGTCGGCAGACTTTCCAGCACGCTTACCACCCCGAACGGCGTCTTGGTCTTGATGCAGTGGGCCACCATGTCCAGGTAGCGCGTCTCGAATATCCTGAGCGGCAGCAGGCCGCCAGGGAACAGGACGACGTTTAAAGGAAACAACGGTATGAAGTTTTCATTCATGGATTCTGAAAAACATGGATTAGCACAATACAGTAGCCAGCGTTTGATTGTACTGCCAGGCAGGCCCCGTCAGGCAAGCTCTTTGGTTGGTGCGAAAAAGCCGCGCATTGGTTCCCGCCAAATGCTTGGATTAGTGCAGCTTCTGCAAATCCAGGTCACGCAGTTTGGGCGCCAGTTTTGCTGTCGCCAGAACCACGCTGAGCGTCATGAAGCCGCCAAAAATGACGGAAGGCACCAGGCCCATGAGACGGGCGGCGAGGCCGGATTCAAAAGCGCCTATTTCATTGGATGAGCCGATGAAAATGCCGTTGATAGCGGCCACGCGGCCACGCATGGCATCCGGCGTAATCAGTTGCATGATGGTCGTGCGTATGACCACGGAAACGCCGTCGCATACCCCTGAGAACATTAGCAACACTGCGGCCAGCCAGAACTGCTTGGTCAGTGCGAACAGGATGATGAAGATGCCAAAGCCCGCGACCGCGGTCAGCAATATACGGCCCGCGTGTTTTTTCACGGGATGACGCGCGAGCCAGACGCCAGTCAGAATGGCACCCACTGCTGGAGCGGCGCGCAGTATGCCCAAGCCTTCTGGACCGTAGTGGTAAATATCGTGGATGAACACGGGCAGCATGGCCACTGCGCCGCCGAACAGCACGGCAAACATGTCCAGCGCCTGTGCGCCAAGGATGATCTGGTTGCTGAAAACAAAGCGTAAGCCCTCGGCTATGCTTTTGAATACGGGCGCACTTTCTGCAGCCGGCGGCTCGCTGATCTTCAATGACAGTAGGGTCGCGACGGCGCATAGGCTTAAAAATGCCGCTACCGCATAGGCGGTAGTAATGCTGGTCCAGCCCACGAGCAGGCCGCCCAGTGCCGGCCCTACCACGGCCCCGATCTGGAATACCGAACTGCCAATGCCGGCGCCGCGTGCATAATGCTTGCGCGGCAGTACGAGGGCGAACAGGGCGCTGTAGGACGGTGCCAGAAAAGCCCGTGCAAAACCTACGCAGGCGATCGAGGCATAAATCCACAGCGTGGGATTGCCCTCGATCAGGCCATACGACACGCAAGCCAGCACTAGCGCGTTGAGAAACACCATGGCACTGGCCAGCACGCCGAACATGCGGCGCGAATAATGGTCGACGGCGTAACCTGCAAACAGGGCACAGCAGAAATACGGTATGACTTCAGCCAGCCCGATCAGGCCCAGCGACAAGGGGTCGCGTGTCAGTTTGTATATGTGCCAGCCCACTACCACGGCCATGATCTGGTAGGACAATACGATCAGCACGCGAAAACTGAGCAACCGCAGAAACCTGCGGTTGTGCAAAGGCATATCAGCGGAAGTGGCAAGCGTGGAAGACATTGAGGTACCGGATTATTGGTGTTGGCTGCCAGGCAAGCAGTTCAGCAGCAGCGCGGATTTTACCAGCTTAGGAAGGCGCGAAGCCGGTTGCAACAATTGTTTACAAAATGATACGTGTAGGTTGAATTCATCGGGTTTATGATTTATCAAACCATCACTTTTCTGCGAGAGTGCCATGCGTCCAATTGCTATTATCGGTTTTTTTTCTACCCTTAGTATGCAGGTGAGTATGCAGGCGCTTGCAGAGCCGTCGAATGAGGTGCTCTACAGCCTCAAGGGTTCCATCGTCAAAGTGCATGCGTTTACTAAAACCGGCGGTCATAGCGTCGGTTCGGGCGTGGTGGTGGCGGAAAACCTGGTCGCCACCAATTGCCATGTGTTGAGCAATGCCCGCGGGGTCAATATTACTGCGCGCGGCGATACCTTTACCCCGGTAGCGGTCAAGGAGGACTGGCGGCATGATGTATGCGTGCTGCGCTTCGAATTCCTGCCGCTGCAGCCCGCTGTGCTGGGCGACAGCGAAAACCTCAGCTACGAGCAGCCCATCTTCTCGATTGGTTTTCCGGGCGGCCCTCCCAAGGCCCTGACGACCTATGGCAACATCAAGGCCTTGTACGCGCTCGATGACAGTTTCATTATCCGCACTTCCGCTGCGTTCATGATGGGCGCCAGCGGCAGCCCGATCTTCGATGAGGCAGGTAAGCTGCTGGGCCTCAATACCTTCAAAAGCCCGGGACGCAATGGTTATTTCTACGGTGTGCCGGTCAAATGGGTGAAAGCGCTGCTGACGGCACCCGAAAGCCAGAAGCTGAGCAAGGTCGGCCAGCCGTTTTGGGATGCGCCTGAAGACCAGCGTCCTTACCTGATGCGCGTCGTGATTCCCATGCAGAACGGTGAATGGAGTGACCTCAAACATATCGCCCAGGCCTGGGTGAAGCAAGAGCCGAATAGCGCCGAAGCGCTGTACTACCTGGCCTTGGCCCAGGAAAACCTGGGGGACGCGCAACAGGCGCAATTGCAGTATGCGCAAGCCTTGAAGCTCAACCCCAAGCACAGCGCCAGTCTGTTGGGCTTGGGCCGCATCGCCCGGCAGCAGGGCAATGCCAACGAGGTGCAAAGGGTCAGCGGCTTGTTGAAGGACCTCGACAGCGAGGCCGCGACCGCCCTAACCAATCATCAATAGGCCCACCAATAAGCCCAATAGGCACCGTGGGGCGCGCGCGCCAGCAGCCGGCCTTCGTCGAGTTTTTCCTAAACACCGACATTTCCCCATCCTGCAGAACCAGCCTGCGTCTGAATAGCCGGACTATAAGACTCAGCTGTATTTTCAAAAAATATGTTTCATAGCGAACATACACATTTTTTTGGCTGATTTATAAATAATTACTTTGTTTTAGATGAGGATTGGGCAATTTGCCGTCCATCCTAAAGCAAGCCAAATAAACTTCTGAGGAGTAACACGATGCTCTACACCATTGCAGTCATACTGCTCATACTTTGGCTCTTGGGCCTGGTATCGTCCTACACCATAGGCGGTTTCATCCATATCCTGCTGGTGATCGCTATCGTGCTTGTGTTGCTAAGAATCATCAGCGGACGAAAACCTCTATAAAAACAAAGGGTCTGTTATTTCATAAGGAGACACATCATGAACAATAAATTCAAATTTCCTGCTCTAGCCTTCATCGTTTCAGTGGCATTAGGCGCGGGCAGCCTGCAGGCTTATGCTTTTGGTACGGCCGACGATGTAGACCAGGATACCTATACCACTACCTTCAAGAACCTGGACAAGGACAATGACGGCACTCTGGACAAAGCCGAGCTCAAAGGCGACAAGATTTTCGCCGGCAAGCATTTCGGCAATGCCGACAAGGATGACGACGGCACCCTGGACCAGGACGAATATACCGAATACAGATCGCAGACCGAAAAGAAGCAAGTGAAACGCGTGGCCAGCGATACTGCCATAACTTCCAAGGTGAAAGCCGCGCTGCTTAAGGATCAAGGCATGAAAGGCCTTAAGGTCAGCGTTAAAACCAATCACGGTGTCGTGCTGTTGAGCGGGTTTGTCGATTCTGCAGAACAGGTCCAGCAAGCTGAAGACATTGCCAAAAGCGTCGAAGGCGTGAAAAAGGTCAAGAACAGCCTGCTTGTGAAAAAGGCTGATTAACCGTTTAACAATTGATGAGATAAAAAACGCCAGCCCATGCTGGCGTTTTTTATTGCCGTGAAAATCTCAGCTTTTTGTCAGCCAAACAACATACTGCAACCATTGTTCCGGCTAAGGTCGAGCTATTCGATTACTAACGGCCGCATATGTTCGCTAATTCCGTATCAGTCATATTGCTCGGCATAGTCATCAGCGTACCGGCGTTGCTGTTGCTGATCTGGGCTTTCAAGCACCGCCAGTTCGATGATCTCAATGAGTCATCCATGGTGATCTTCGATGAGGAAGAGCTGCGCTATGCACGGCCGTGGGAAAAACCGGAACAGGTGCAGGAGCGTCTGGCGCATTATGGCAGTCCGCTGCCAAATGCGCTGCCGGAATGGAGGAAATGGCTATGAGCCAAGACCCTGCACACCCAGACCCTGCCCATCCCGATCCTGCCCATCCCACAGGACACTTCCGGCATCACCCGGTACGGGAGGCTACACAGCGCGACAGCGCCATAGATCACTCCAAGGTGCGCGTGAGCGTGATCGATACTGCGCGTTTCGATGCCTCCAGCCGTGCGCCGGTGCTGCTGGGCTTCCTGCTCGGCATCCTGTGGCTGCTGCAAGGATCCCTGCTCGGCGATTTGACCAGCTTCAAGTTCGACTGGCCCGACCTGCTCTCGGCGCAGGAATACCTAACCTTCGGCCGCGTACGGCCGGCTCACCTGAACATGATGGTCTACGGTTGGGCTTCCAGCGCCATGTTTGCCGTTTCGCTGTGGCTCATGCCGCGCCTGTGCCGTACGCCGTTGCGCTGGCCCGGCACGGCTATGGCCGGCATCATCATCTGGAACATAGGCGTATTCCTGGGGGTGGCATTGCTGCTGACAGGCGTCGGCGATGGCCTGGAGTGGCTGGAGATGGACCGCCGCTTGGCCGACCCGCTGCTGATCCTGGGCGCGGCACTGGTTGGGGCTTCCATCTGGCGCACGCTGGCTGACCGCAAGGTCAGGCACCTGTATGTCTCGGTCTGGTATGTGGCGGCTTCCTATCCCTGGCTCGTCATTATTTTCATTGCCGGCAACCTGCCTATTTATGAAGGCGTCGAATCCGCCGCCGTCAACTGGTTCTATGCCCACAACGCACTCGGCCTGTGGCTTACCACCATCAATCTCGGTCTCATCTATTTCCTGCTGCCCAAGATTATCGGCCGCCCCATCTACTCCTACTGGCTGTCGCTGGTCGGGTTTTGGGGCCTGGCGCTGTTTTATTCCTTGAACGGCATGCACCACCTGATCGGCGGGCCGATGCCGTCGTGGATGATCGCAACCTCGATTACGGCCAGCATCATGATGGTGATCCCGGTACTGGCTGTCGGCATCAACCAGCATATGACGATAACAGGTCGCTTCGGCGCCATGCGCTATTCGCCCGCGCTGACTTTCATCGTGCTGGCCGCCATGTCCTACACTGCCGTCTCGCTGCAGGGCATATTGACCGCCCTCGTCAACGTCAACCGCATCACGCATTTCACGCACTGGACCATCGCCCATTCGCATCTGGGGGTCTACATGTTCGTCACCATGTCGCTGTTCGGCGGCATTTACTACATCATGCCGCGGCTCATAGGCCGTGAATGGCCCAGCGCCAACCTCATCCGTGCACATTTCCTGCTCGTGGGCGGTGGCATGGTGCTGTACGTCGTGGCGCTCGGCATCGGCGGCGTGCTGCAGGGCCTCGATATGCTCGATGCGGCCAAGCCGTTCGAGGCCTCCGTAACTGCGGCCAAACCCTGGCTGCTCGCGCGCAGCGTGGCGGCAGTGCTCATCACCCTCGGCCATTTTGTCTTTGCTTACCACGCCTATGTGCTTTACTCCTTGAGCAAAACCGACGTGGTTCCGCAGCCCCCATTCTTTTTCATCCGTCCGGTGCTGGTGAAGAATATCAAATGAAACCTGCACCCATTACCACTCAGCCAGCCAGGGGGCGTCCATGACGAGAATTCTGGTACTGCTGCTGGGGGCGCTGGCCACGGTAATATTTGCCCTGGTGATCCTGGTGATCCTGCCCGGCACCTTGCTGGCCAAGGTTGACCATGCGCCCGAACTCAAGCCGTATACGAGGCAGGAGCTGCACGGCCGCACGCTCTACATCCAGAACGGCTGCGTTTATTGCCACAGCCAGCAGGTGCGCGACCCGAGCTTTACCAGCGACGTCGCCCGCGGCTGGGGCAACCGACCCTCCGTGCCGGCCGATTACCGGTTCGATAAACCGCACCTGCTGGGCACTATGCGCACCGGCCCCGACCTGTTCAATGTAGGTGGCCGCCTGCCCGATGCGGAATGGCACTTGCTGCACCTTTACCAGCCGCGGGCGTTAGTGCCATGGTCGATCATGCCGTCCTACCCCTTCCTGTTTGAGCACAAGCAGCAAGCCGAGGCCGGCGATAAGGCTCTCAAACTGCCAGCCTCCCATGCGCCGGCGTCCGGCGTCATCGTGGCGAGGCCTGAAGCCCTGGACCTGGTGGCCTACCTGCTCGCGCTCAAGCACAACTACCCGGCGCCTGTCCCCAAGCCCGCCCCTGCTGCCAATGCGGTCAATAAACCATGAGCCAAGATCACAACATATCGCCGGACGAGCCTTTGAACGAGCCGCTCGAGAACGAGACCTCGACGCTGGCTATTCACGACGCCGTCATGCGTGAAGCGGCCGACCCGCATGAAGCCTTCGATCCGGGACCGCGCTGGTTCTATTTTTTCACGGTAGCAGCCCTGGTCATAGGCAGCTTTTACCTGGGCCGGCATATGGGTGAATTTAGCCTGGCTACCCATATCGGATACCTGCCGCCTGGCGTGCAGGCGGCGGCCGTTACCGCTGCCGCCAATGGCGCAGCCGGCGAGAAGGCAAAACCTGAAGTATCAGGCGCCGCCATTTTCACAAGCAAATGCTCCGCCTGTCACCAGGCCGACGGCAAGGGCGTGCCCGGGGCATTTCCGCCGCTGGTAGCCTCGCCCTTCGTGCTAGGGGACCCGGTCGTCACGATCAATATCATCCTGCATGGGCTGCAAGGCCAGATCGATGTCGGGGGCCAGACCTATAACGGCCTCATGCCGCCTTGGGCCGACCAGCTCAGCGATGCTGAAATCGCCGCCGTCGTCACCCATATCCGCGGCAATCTCGGCAGTAATAAGGCGTCTGCCGTGGACGAGGCATTGGTCGCCAAAACGCGACAACAGTACGCCGATCGTAAAACCCCGTGGACAGCGGATGAGCTTAGCCAGGCTGCAAAAAAGGCCGAAGGAAAACAGGATGAAACAAGCCAAAGCCAAGCAACTCAAGGCAAAGCGACTTCAGGCAAAGCGACCGAGGGTGAAGCAAGCCAGGATAAAGCTAGTCAGGATAAAGCAGCACCAGGCGACGAAAAAGGTAAGGAAAAACCATGACCCACAAGGTCAAGCACACCAGCGATGAGGAATTGCCTGAGTCCTTCACCATATCGGGCTTCTTTGCGCAGGAACAGGCCGTGGAAAATACCATGCTGGCCTGTTTGCACCGCGGCGTGCCGCGCGACTTAATTGATGTGGCGGTTTCGGAAAAAGCGGCGCCGCATTTTTTCGGTGGCCGTGCCGCCACCAATCGCGACGGCTGGTTTTCCTGGACCGGCCGCGGTGCTCTGACTGGGCTGCTCATTTCAGCCGTGCTGAGCCTGGTTATCGTCATGCTGCCGGGCTTCAACCCGTCCAAGCTCATGGCCATGGTGCAGCTGCTGGGGCCGGATATCGGCATTATCGTAGGCGCCGCCTTAGGCGCGCTCTACGGTTGGCTCAAGCCGGACGACATCAAGCCGCAACTGCTGCGCGCGCGCGAGCGCAACGATGCCGTGCTGATGCTGGTGCATCTGCAGCCGCGGAACGAAGCTGAAACCATACGCGGCATCTTTGCCCAGCTCGGCGGCGAAGCGATCAAGGTCGAAGCCGATTCGGCTAGTTCGGTGGGGTCTGAGTAAGCAGGGCCGCAAACAGCAGCAGCAGCGCTGCACAAAATATCTCGGTGCCGAGCTTGTTGTCATAGGCCAGGTCCTGCATCTCACGCCTCAAAATCTGGCGCAGCTGCCAGGCACAGATGATGACGCCA
>Ga0196972_1000774_pt1 | contig 12241 bp, 9 predicted proteins | sample S1v_2013CmetaG_FD_148618 | JGI IMG/M metagenome (GOLD analysis project Ga0196972, IMG submission 148618) | Soil microbial communities from Anza Borrego desert, Southern California, United States - S1+v_20-13C | ecosystem: Environmental > Terrestrial > Soil > Desert | place: USA: California...
GAAAAGCCCTTTGTCCCCGTTACATTATGCTCCAATAGTCGACGATTCAGGTCACTCGTATAACCCGTATACGTTTTGCCCGAGCCAGCAGAATACAATACATACACACTAAACATACACACAAAAAAACCCCTGGTTTATTCCAGAGGCTCTCAGTGGTGTGGTCCACCGAAGGCGGGAGACACAAGGATTTTCAGTCCTTTTCCGCCTCCGGCGGATACCGCACCCTATCAGATAAGAAGGAGTCGACAAAGCGGCGAACTTCCTCCCTGCCCTGACCAGATTTATAAAATCTTTCCCGCAACATGGCCTCCGCTTTCGATGCATATTGTTCCTCATGGATTAACACCCAGGGACGATAGCGCCGGGAAAAGCCCTTTGTCCCCGTTACATTATGCTCCAATAGTCGACGATTCAGGTCACTCGTATAACCCGTATACGTTTTGCCCGAGCCAGCAGAATACAATACATACACACTAAACATACACACAAAAAAACCCCTGGTTTATTCCAGAGGCTCTCAGTGGTGTGGGGCGGGATCGAACCGCCGACACAAGGATTTTCAGTCCTTTGCTCTACCGACTGAGCTACCGCACCAATTCCCGCTCATTTTTCACAAACGGACTGCAAATATAGGGAATTTGAGATTTTAAAACCGAAATGCCCCAGGCAAAAGTTAGGGGTTTGGCGTTAGGCGTTAGGCGTTTTGCCAGAGACCTTTAGACAGAAGAGTTTCCCGGCTTTTTGAGAACGGATTTTAAAAGAATATCATTATAAGAACATCGAACTCTCTAAACGTGAAATAACTTTAATAAATTAAAATATTCAACCCTTCGAAAATAATGGGTCTCTCCAGAATTTCAGGTTCCCTTCAACCCCCAACTAAAAAATAGTTGGAGTTCTCAATTCTAATCGTATATTTGCGATATAGAATAAAGCATACCCCTTATGGCCTTCCACAAAAAAGAAGAATTTTCCGCAAAAGAACAATCACTCGCCGCCTTTGCCAAAGCCATCGGCCACCCCGCCAGGATCGCCATTCTCAACGTACTCGCCAAAAAGAATGAGTGTATCTGCGGTGAGATAGTTGACGTGCTGCCCCTCGCCCAAAGCACCGTGAGCCAGCACCTGAAAGAACTGAAGAATGCCGGGCTCATTACCGGGTCCATTGACGGCCCCCGCAGCTGCTACTGCATCAACTGGAAAGCCTTTGAAAAATTCAATTCCGAATTCAATTCACTCTTCGATTCGCTTAAGCTAAAGAATGAAAAAGCCTGTTGTTAATTATTAATTATAAAGTATAGCCATGAAATCAAATTCAATCAAAGAGCTGGTGAAGGAAAAATATTCAAGCATCGCCAGCCAGCCCCGCGAGCAAAACCAGTCATCCTGTTGCGGCGCCACCTCCTGTTGCGGTACTGATGTTTATAACATCATGGCCGACGATTATTCCACCCTTGAAGGCTACAACCCCGAAGCCGACCTCGGTCTCGGCTGCGGACTCCCTACTGAATTCGCTAACATTAAAGACGGCGATACTGTTCTCGACCTTGGCAGCGGCGCAGGTAATGACGCCTTCGTCGCAAGGCGATTAACCGGCGATACCGGTCGCGTAATTGGAGTCGATTTTACAGAAAAAATGGTCCTCCTCGCCAGGGAAAATGCAGCAAAACTCTCTTTTGCAAATGTTGAGTTCAGGGAAGGCGACATCGAGGATCTCCCGGTCACTTCGAATTCAATCAATGTAGTAGTCAGCAATTGCGTGCTGAACCTGGTACCCAATAAGCACAAAGTCTTCAGCGAGATCTTCAGGGTGTTAAAACCCGGTTCTCATTTTTCCATCTCTGACATTGTTTTAGAAGGCGAACTGCCTGCAAAATGGAAAGAAGTAGCCGAGCTGTACGCGGGCTGCGTATCCGGCGCCATTCAAAAAGAAGACTACCTCGCCATCATCAAAGAAGCGGGATTCACCAATATCCTGGAACAGAAAAATAAACCCATACACATCCCGGTTGAAGTACTCAGGTCATACTTAACGGAAGAGGAGATCAGAGAATTTCAAAATTCCGATACCAGGATAACCAGCGTTACCATCTATGCGGAAAAACCTTCGAAAGACGATAGGAACTGCTGCGAACCGGGAAGCGGTTGCTGCTAAAATCGCGTCATTTATTCATTAACATAAAAAGTAAAGCCATGAACACAAACAATCAAAAAGACCCGGGTGGTTGCTGCACAACAGGCAGTGAATGTTGCGAAACAGCCAGCTGGTGTTGTTAAGGATCAGGCGGCTCCCTGCGAGCCGCCATTTTTATTTTTATCGTTATGAAAAAGAAAATTCTATTCGTCTGCATCGAAAACTCCAATCGCAGCCAGATGGCACAAGCCTTTGCGCGAATGGACAGTGATGATTCAGTGGAAGCCTACAGTGCCGGTTCCTCTCCTTCCGGAAAAATCAATCCAAAAGCCATCGCCTCGATGAAGCAACTAGGTTATGATCTTTCCGCTCATTCATCAAAATCATTGAAAGAGGTGGAACAACACGCTCCGTTTGATGTGATTGTCACCATGGGTTGCGGTGATGCCTGCCCCTGGATGCCCGCGAAAAAAACAATTGACTGGCAAATCCCTGATCCACGACACATGAATGAACAGGAATTTAACGAAGTGCGCGACCTCATCAGGCAAAAAGTAAAAGAACTCCTGGCCGGTTTATAAGCCAAAAGGGTTTTACTTTGTCAAAAATTTGCATTGACCCGGGCAATCATTTCAACCAGGATCTATTGGTTTCTCTTTTTACTATTGCTACTCGTGTACCTGATCGGGCTTTTTGTGCCCCTGATGGATAATGATTCGGCTCATCATGCCAACATTGCGATGCACATGTACCTGACCGGTGATTATGCGCGGCTCATCGATTACGGTAAGGATTATCTTGACAAGCCGCATCTTCATTTCTGGCTGGCGGCTTTTAGTTACAAGATCTTCGGCGTAACTACATTCGCCTATAAACTTCCTTCCTTTCTCTTCACCATACTTGGCACTTATTCTACTTACCGGTTAGGAAAAACGCTGTACGATAAGGAAACGGGTAAACTGGCAGGGCTGATAGTGGGCACAGCATTCGCTTATATCCTTGCTAATAATGACGTTCGCATGGATGCCATTCTAACCGCCAGCATCGCTTTCGCAACCTGGCAATTAGTAGATTTCGTCAATAGCAAAAAGCTTGTTTACATAATTGGAGCCGCCCTCGGGCTGGCACTTGGTTTTTGCACCAAAGGCCATATCGCGGTATTTACGCCTGCGGTTTCCATTCTCTTTTACATACTTTATAAAAAAGACTGGAAGATATTCATCAACTGGAAGTGGATTTTACTCCTCTTGCTATTTGCGTTATTTATTTCCCCGGTCGTGTACTGCTATTACCTGCAGTACAACCTGCACCCTGAAGTGACCGTCAGGGGAAAGAATAACATTGATGGCGTTAAATTCATCCTATGGGGACAAAGCATAGAACGGTTCAGTGGAGAGATGGGCGCCGATGCAAAAAATGACAGGCTCTTCTTCATTCATTCCTTTCTCTGGGCCTTCGCGCCCTGGAGCATCATAGCATTTATGGCTGTATTTCACAGGGCTAAGAATTTCATAAAAAGAAAAGCAGAATGGCTAACAGTAGGAGTGTTTCTTGTGATGCTTGTGACAATATCCTCGTCAGGGTTTAAATTGCCGCACTACCTTAATATTGTTTTTCCAACAACAGCCATTCTTACTGCTTCATTCTTTACTTATGTAAATAATAAAAGCGCCTGGCCAAAACGGTTTTATTTCATTCAACTGGTAGTTTGCATTTTGATACTTCTACTTTCGGCTGTTATTCACACCTGGGCATTTCCTATTTCAAATGTGTTTGTAATTGCGGGTACAGTAATTTTGTTAGCTGTATTTTTCTATTTTATAAAAAGCAAAAGCTATACCTTATTACAAAAGGCTATTTTATTGCCGGTAAGCGTAATGATCTTTGCCTTCTTTCTTTTAAATGCAAACTTCTATCCCAGGCTGTTGACTTACCAGGGCGGAAACCAGCTTGCATCAATTTCAAAAACAAGAGTGAATCCCCGGGATGTGTATTTATGGAAGGATTATTACAGCTCTTCCTATAATTTCTATACCAAAACCATTCGCAGGGAATTCAATGATTCGGTATTCAAAGAAGGAAGGGAAATTTGGATTCTTTCAGATGTAAGGAATCTGGAAGAAATAAAAAACCAGGGTTATATTTTAGGTAAAAGTATTTCGGCACCTGATTACGAGATAACTAAAATTGATTTGAAATTTGTCAATCCTTCTACCAGGGATAGCCAATTGAACAGGATGGTGCTGTCAAAAGTCCTGGCCAGATTGTAAAGCTGTGAAACTATAGTCCGGCCTTTGCGCTAATCTCCAGCATTCTTTCGATGGGTTTTCTCGCACGCAATCGCAACTCCTCATCCATTGTAATCTCAGGCACCTCGTATTCCATGCACAGGTAGAGTTTCTCCAATGTATTGCGCTTCATGTGCGGGCAATCATTGCATGCACAGCTATTATCAGGCGGTGCTGGTATAAAGGTCTTCAACGGGTTTGCCTTCATCATCTGATGCAGTATACCCGTCTCCGTAGCGACTATGTATTCTTTTGAAGGATCAGTCTGTGTGAACTTTAACAGGCCGGTAGTGGAGCCAATGTAATCCGCAATACGCAATATGGGTTCTTCGCATTCCGGGTGAGCGATCAATTTCGCATTAGGATGTCGCGTCTTAAGTTTTGTTATTTTCTGCAAACTAAAAATCTCGTGCACCATGCAGGCGCCATTCCACAAGAGCATCTCCCTTCCTGTGGTCTTGTTGATGTACGCACCCAAATTCTTATCAGGAGCAAAGATGATCTTCTGTTCTTTTGGAAAACTATCCACAATGATCTTGGCATTACTACTCGTCACGATCACATCACTGAGCGCCTTAATTCCCGCACTGCAGTTGATGTAACTCACCACCACGTGATCAGGATGTTGCTCTTTGAATTTCTGAAACAAGGGTGGAGGACAACTATCGCTGAGGGAACAACCCGCTTTGAGATCAGGGATCACAACTTTTTTGCCAGGGTTAAGGATCTTAGCCGTCTCCGCCATAAAGTGCACGCCCGCAAAAACGATCATGTCAGCATTCGTCTTCTCCGCCTGTTGTGCAAGTCCCAGGCTGTCGCCAATGAAATCAGCCACGTCCTGGATATCCGGCTCCTGGTAGTAGTGAGCGAGGATCACCGCGTTTTTGTCCTTCTTCAATCTTTCAATTTCACTGAACAGATCGAGAGTAGGATCCAGCTCGATATCGAGGAAGCCCTTGTCTGGTACGTCTTTTGTTGCTGCTATAACCTGTTCGGCATTCATAACTCGGTTTTTATTTGAGGAGAGCAATATTCAATCACGGTTCCGGATTTATCAAAACAATTTTTCATTCCCTCTCTTAGTTCTAATAATTGTATTAATACATTTTTATAAAATAAAGTCTATTATTATTAGCAGTGTGAATTCGTGGATAAGTCATCGTCCTTATAAAAATCAAAGTTACCAATTCACAGCAATTCACATTTCTCACCAGTTAATACACATTGTTAATCCTTGCCTGGATTGACTTCTTTAAACCTTTCAACATTCATGTGAACATCAGCATGATTAAAAAGGTGACTAAAAACGTTAAGCACATTTTGTGGATGATGGTCTAATAACTATGCATCTTCGGACACTAACGATTGTTCAGACTTTAAAAATTTACAATCCTATCCAAGCTTCCAGTTTCATGTTCACGTTTCACGCCGGGTTATTCACATGATTTCGTAATTCTTCACACATCAACGGGGAGAAATACCTGCGGTTTTACGATCATTGAATAGCGACTAATTCAAATACGAGTCCAAAAGCAGGATTTATTCAGAAATCCCGGCTCTGGCAAAAACCATTAATTTTAGAGCCCTAAAGAATATATTATGAAAATGATCAGGACTTTTTTAGTAAGTGTATTCGTATTTCTTTCTTCCTTAGTAATGGCCAATGAAGGCATGTGGCTGCCATTATTATTGGGGCAACTCAATGAAAAAGAAATGAAGAGCCTCGGAATGAAGATAAGCGCCCGTGACATTTATAGCGTGAATAGCGGAAGCCTAAAGGACGCCATTGTGAGTTTTGGCGGCTTTTGCACGGCCGAAGTGATATCCACCAAAGGATTGCTGCTTACCAACCACCACTGCGGATTCGATGCTATCCAGAATCACTCAACGCTTGATCATAATTATATAAGAGATGGATTTTGGGCAAAAAATCACGCAGAGGAAATTCCCAACCCGGGATTATTTGCCACATTCATCGTTCGCATCGAGGATGTAACGACCAGCGCCCTGAAAGGAGTAACAGCCGAAATGAGCAGCAGCGAACGCCAGTCCAGGATTGATAAAAACCTCGCCGAGGCAAAGAAGAACGTAAAAAAGGAAAGCTACCAGGATGTATTCACCCGCGGTTTTTTTGAAGGCAATCAATATTATTTATTTGTAACAGAAACCTATCGCGACATACGCCTGGTGGGAGCCCCACCTTCATCTATAGGTAATTTTGGAAAGGATACTGACAACTGGATGTGGCCGCGCCATACGGGTGATTTCTCCATGTTCAGGATCTATGCGGGCAAGGATAACAAGCCTGCTGAATATTCAACAGACAATGTGCCTTACGTACCGAAGAAATCGCTTTCCATTTCTCTAGACGGAACCAGCCAGAATGACTTTACAATGGTGTTTGGTTTTCCCGGAAGGACCATGGAATACCTGCATAGTTCCGCCGTTCAGCAAATAGTAGAAGTAAGTGATCCTGCCAAGATTGCCATCCGGGACAAAGCACTGGCCGCGATTGACGCATTTATGAGGAAAGACGAGCAAATCAAGATTCAATATGCAGCCAAGTATGCAAGCATTTCAAATGCCTGGAAGAAATGGCAGGGTGAAATACTGGGTCTTACCCGTACCAACGCGGTAGCAAAGAAAAAATCGTATGAATTTACATTTCAGTCCCGCGTGGATGCAAACCCCCAATGGAAGGCCCGGTATGGCACATTACTCGCCGAGCTCCAGGCGGCCAATGAAGCCATCAAACCTTATGCGCTGGCAAGGGATTACTTTAATGAAGTGATAGGGCGAATTGAACTCTTCACCATCGCAGCGCAATTGAATTCACTTGTTAGTGCTTTTTCAAAAGGCGGAGATGAAGGGTACAAACAACGACTAATGCAGGTAAGGAATAACCTGGAAGGTATTTATGGAGAATATAACAGCCAGGTTGACCAGAAGCTCTTTGAGGTATTATTAAAGACGTTCCAGGAAGACCAGGACCAGCAGTACATAGCGCCGGAGCTAAAACAAGCTGTGGATGCGAAGGGTGGAAATTTTGAGAAGTTTGCGGCTGCCGTTTATAATAACACTAAGCTCGATGAAAAAGAAACGCTGAAACTATTAGATAAATCACCTTCTGACGTGCTTAGCGAGTTGGGCGAAAGCGAAGTCATCAGATTATACAACCAGCTCCTTGCCGCGTACCAGGCTAAGGTTCAAAAGACGGTAAATGAGCGGCAGGAGACCATTAACGAGTTGCAACGTAAATACATGAAGGCACAAATGGAAGTGATGAAGGAAAAGAAATTCTATCCTGATGCTAACAGCACCCTGAGGGTAACCTACGGCAAGGTGAATGGCTATAACGCCAGGGACGGAGTAAAATATGATACCCATACCTACCTTGACGGGGTGATGGAAAAATATGTTCCGGGCGATTATGAATTTGACGTGCCGGAGCGCTTAAAGGAATTGTACCAGAAAAAGGACTATGGCCAGTATGGCAAGAATGGCAAAATGCCGGTTTGCTTTATAGCTTCTAACCATACCACGGGAGGAAATTCGGGAAGCCCTGCATTGGACGCCTGGGGTAACCTGGTGGGTCTCAATTTTGACCGGGTATGGGAAGGAACGATGAGCGACATCAATTATGATCCTTCCATTTGCCGCAATATTATGGTTGACATCAGGTATGTATTATTTATAGTTGACAAGTATGCGAATGCCGGCCACCTGATAAAGGAAATGAAACTGGTTCACCCAAAGAAAAAATAAACGGTATGGATGGGGCCGGGGAACCGTCATGGGAGGCGGATTCCCTTGATTTTATGGGCATTTCTATCCATAATTCCCCTATTTTTGCCATCCGTTTTTTAAACCGTAGATTATATTATGTCAGTTATACAACAGATACAGGAGAAGTATGCAAAGCTGATGGCGGTGATCATCGCCATTGCCCTGATCATTTTCGTGGTGATGTTAGCATTTGAGAATGGTGGAAACATGTTTGCCGGCGGCAATTCAACTACCGTGGGTACGGTGAATGGCGAAGAGATTGACCTGATGGAATTCCAGAAGGTGGTTGACCAGCACGAGACCAATCTTCGCTCGCGCAACTTTGGTAGTGGAGCGGCGTTGCAACAACAGGCAATAGAAGGCGCCTGGTCGCAGGAGATAAACAGGATCCTGCAGGAAAGCGAATTCGATAAGCTGGGCCTGACGGTTGGTAAAAAGGAATTAGGTGACATATTATATGGTGTGAATGCGCCGGAAGACCTGAAGAAAGGGTTTACTGATGAAGCGGGAAATTACAATGCACAGGCAGCAAAGCAACAGATCGATGCCATTTTGAAAAAGACAAAAGGCACCGAAGATGAAATGGCTCAGCGTGAGCAACTGGTGGCATTCCTCAACTACCAGGAAATGATGCGCGCTACTGAAAAATATAATTCCCTTTTTACAAATAGTTCCAACACCGCAAAGTGGTTTATTGAAAGGCAGAATGCTGATAACAGCCAGATCGCTTCATTAAGATTGGTAAGGGAAGCTTATTCAAGCGTACCGGATAGCGCTGTTAAGATTACTGACAGCGAGATTAAGGATTACGTCAATAAACATAAGAAGGACTTCAAACAGGAGGAATCAAGGAGCATCGCATACGTAACCTTCTCTGCTCTTCCAACCGCTACTGACAGTTTAATTGCGCGCGATAAGATCATGCAATTAAAGGCCGAGTTTGATACCGTGTCAAACATTAGCAGGTTCCTTGCTATGCAGGGGGTTCGTAACTTCTATGATGGATTTATCAATGGTTCAAAGATCCAGATACCATTAAAGGATTCAATATTCGCTACCCCGGTTGGCGGAGTATATGGCCCTTACCTGGATGGAAGTACCTATGCATTGGCTAAAATGCTCGGGAAAAGAAACCAGCCAGATACCGTAACAGTAAGGCATATACTAGTTGGAACCTCAAAGCGCGATCCGCAAACGGGCCAGTTTTTTCCAATCAGGGATACGGCTACTGCATTCAAGCTGGCTGACAGTATCAGGACTGCCATTCGCAATGGTGCGAATTTCGATACGCTTGCCGTTAAGCTGTCAGACGATGACGGTAAATACAGCCAGGAGACTGGCGCATATACGGGTGGAAAGTATGAGAATGTGACTGCGAGTGAAATGGTACCCGAGTTTAATGACTTTATTTTCGGAAACCCGGTGGGTGCAAAAGGCATTGTAAAGACTGACTTCGGCTATCACTACATTGAAATCTTGTCGCAAAAGGGAAATTCACCTGCATACAAGATTGCGTATATCAATCGCCCGATCGAGGTAAGCTCTGAAACGGAAAGTAATGCGCAAAACGAAGCGGCAATATTTGCCGGCGATAGTCGTGACCAGAAATCTTTTGATGCAAATGCGGAGAAATTGAAGGCAAAAGGCATCAATAAGAACATTGCTACGAACATTTTCCCGAATGCATATGACATACAGGGCCTGGGTCAGTCAAGGTCATTTGTAAAGAAGATCTATGAAGCTGACAAAGGAGACGTGCTTGACCCGGAGAAAGTAGGAACGAACTACGTAGTTGCGGTAGTGACGGAAGTGTTTGAAGAGGGTACGATGGATGTAGCTACTGCAAGGCCGGCAGTAGAGCCTTTGTTGCGCAATGAGAAGAAAGCGGAGATCTTAAGAAAGAAAATTGGAAATGCCACCACGCTGGAAGCAGTTGCTGCCGCCCTGGGTGGTAAGCAAATAGAAACGGTTGACAGCCTTAGAATGTCAGGCGGACAAATTCACCCCAGCGCTACTACTATTGCTTCAGAACCGAAGGTGATAGGTGCTGCGTTCAATCCTGATAATAAAGGAAAACTTTCACCGGTGATCGAAGGAGCAAGCGGAGTTTTCGTAATTCTTGTAGATAATGTTTCAGCCACTTCATTGACCAATGCGAATGTTGCCGAGCAGCGCAAATCAAGATACGAGCAGGCGAAGCAACAGGCGATGTATATGGGCAACCCATTGCAACCACTGAAGGAAGCGGCAACGATTAAGGATAGGAGAAGCAGATTCTTTTAAGAAACCAATACCAATAATTAGGGCAGCCGCGATTATCGCGGCTGTTTTCTTTAGGAGGAATTTGGAATTAGGGCCAAGACCAAGATGGTGGGGAAAGCTGACGAGCTGGCGAGCTGACGAGCTGACAAGCGGAGTAGTATTAGGAATTGGGAATTAGAGTTGCACCAATTTTCAGGTTCCCCTTACAACCGACATCTGACAACGAGAACCTTCTTTCCACCAAATTGTTATTTTTACATGAACATGTCAGAACCCTTAATAAACAAGGTGGCGGCGAGCGGGATCATTACGCTGAACCCGGAGGATTATTATCCTAAGGAGGAGATGGCGGTATTTGACCTGAAGGATTACCTGTTCATGGGGCTCATCCTTAAAGAAAAAGATTTTCGCGAAGCGCTGAAGAACCAGGATTGGGATAAATATAAAGGCAGGCATGTGGCGGTGACCTGCTCGGCAGATGCCATCATCCCGGTTTGGGCGTATATGCTTGCGGCTTCCTACCTGGAGCCCGTGGCCGGAGAAATCGTGATGGGAGATGAGAAGGAGTTGCAGAAGAAATTATTCCTCAAAAATATTTCAACCATTGACCCGGCGGACTTCGCTGACAAGAGGGTGGTGGTGAAGGGCTGCGGCGAAACGCCGATTGGCGACTACGTATACATGGAAATTACGCGATTGCTACGTCCCGTAGCGAAAAGTATAATGTATGGGGAGCCGTGTTCGACCGTTCCGATTTTTAAAAAGAAATAGAGATTTGGGTTAGGCGTTAGGTGTTAGGGGTTGTTGGGACCATGTAAAGCGGTGTTGTTTCTGGGTATTTGGAAGGAGGGCTTCTATTTTCTTTCTGGTTTTTTGTGGACTTTGAAAGAAGAAATCCGCACCCTTTTAATTCGCAAGTATCAGCTTCTTTACATCCACATCCCGCGCTAAGAATTTCATCTGTTGAATGACCCAGTTGCTACGTCTCGAAGCATATGCAGATGGCGGTTTTATGCGAATTCGTTTAGGATTTGGAAGACAGGTGGCAATCAATGCTGCTTCCTGCATGGATAATGATTTTGCCTGCTTGTTGAAATAAAATTGGGCGGCTTGTTCAATTCCAAAAATGCCCTTTCCCATTTCAATTACATTAAGATAGACTTCCATTATTCTTCGCTTTCCCCAAATTAACTCTATCATGAAGGTAAAATATGCTTCAAGGCCTTTCCTGATAAAGCTTTTTCCCTGCCATAAGAATACATTCTTTGCCACCTGCTGACTAATGGTGCTCGCTCCCCTGATCCGACCCGGTTTCTTTTCATTATAGCGCATCGCTTTCTTCATATTCTTCCAGTCAAACCCACTATGGTCAGGAAAGATCTGGTCTTCGGATGCAATTACAGCTAGTCGTGCATGGGAAGAAATGGACTCACTTCTCACATAATCTCTTTGTAATCCATTTCCGGAAATCCAGCTTACAAATTGTGTAATGGTAATAGGAGGGTAAAACCATTTTAATAGAATAATATACGCCAGCTGGGCAATGAATAATATGATAAATACCTTCCGCAACACCCGCCACGCCCTTCTAAAAAAACCTGTTTTCTTTTCTCCCATGTGTGCAATATCAAAAAAGTTTACTAAATAATAATGATGCCCGGTTGTCAGTTGCCAATGGCGTTTATTTAATAAGGAATGCAATCTCTTCAAACCCACCCGTCAAAAAAAAGCAAGGTATATTTATCACCGCGGGGTCAAATCAACACCC
>Ga0196972_1000776_pt1 | contig 12202 bp, 12 predicted proteins | sample S1v_2013CmetaG_FD_148618 | JGI IMG/M metagenome (GOLD analysis project Ga0196972, IMG submission 148618) | Soil microbial communities from Anza Borrego desert, Southern California, United States - S1+v_20-13C | ecosystem: Environmental > Terrestrial > Soil > Desert | place: USA: California...
GCAGTTCTCCCTTTTCATCGTAGAAGGGAGGGCAATACTCCACTATGCCGCTTATGCCATCAAGGCTTCCCTCTACTAGCTCCAAGGCAAACAGGTATTCACTGTTAAAGTTGCTGTCAAGTCCTATTTTCCAATTTGACGCCAACTTGAAGCCAAAGCTTTGATAATACTTCGGGTGTCCCATAACTATCATAGATTTATAACCAAGCTTCTTAGCTTCCTCAATTCCCGCTCGAACCAGCTGTTTTCCTATGCCTCGGTTTTGAAATTCCGGGCTTACTGAAACCGGAGCCAGGTCCAAGGACTCATAGCTTTCTGCAGCTCCTTTAATTTTCATGGGCGTAAACATGATATGGCCAACAATTGTGCCGTCAATTTCTGCAACCAAAGACAAATCATTGATATAATATTCGCTTTCCCTGATTTTCTCTACCAGATTCCATTCATTGAATTCATTGTCACGTGCTGCAAAAGGCTCAAAAGCTGCTTTTATAACTTTTTTTATTTCGGCATAGTCCTTCTGATTCTCTTTGCGTATTTTCACTTCCACTTCTTTAGCCCTCCTAATTATAATCCTCTGTTCTTAAATCCGTAACCCATAACCTCTGCTGTATCACTGACAGTGACAAAAGCTCTCTCATCTATTTCCCGAACGATTTGCTTGAGCTTAGCCAACTGATTTAGACTTACTATGCAATATATAACTCTCTTCTTATCACCTGTGTAGGCACCTTCACCTTCTAAATAAGTAACCCCTCTGACAAGCCTGTTGAATATCTCTTCTGCCACCTGTTTTTCTTTGTCTGTGATGATCATTACAGATTTTCTCTTATCAAAGCCTTCCTGTACCTTATCCAATACCGTCGATGATATGTACATTGATATCAAGGTATACATGGCAAGGTTTATATTGGTTATAAAGGATGCAATCACAACGATACCGGTATTAATCATCATAGAAGTACTTCCTATGTTCATTGAAAAATACTTCTTCATGATTACAGCAATGATATCGATTCCCCCTTGTGATGCCCTGTTTCTCAGAACGATTCCCAAGCCGATTCCGTTCAGCACTCCTGCAAATATGCAGGCTAGCATTACATCCTGAACCAAATTGACATCTCTCAAAAACGAAAAAAACTCAATCCAGCCAGAGAAGGCAAGCATGCCGACCAAACTAAGCAGGACAAATTCCCGGTCCACAAACTTATATCCCAGTACAAAAACCGGTATGTTGAAAAATAATATCAAAAGACCCGGGTTTATGTTAAATAGGTAACTCAGTATAAGAGAAATACCGCTTATCCCCCCGCTTAACAGCTTATTTGGAATAATGAACAAATTGAATGCTATACCGCTGATTGCACATCCGAATATGATCATAATGATCATCAATACATATTTATATTTACTATCATATATTCTGTCTATGAACTTCATTTTCCTCCCCCCTAACACTTCTATCAATTACATAATTATATTATATTTCAAAGCTGCATACAACCATATATGCCTCAAAAAACAAAAGCGCATCTGCGTTGTACCGCAAAGCGCCCTAAATCTAGTTTTCCTGCTCATCCTCTTCGAACTCTCTGACATTATTGTCCTTATCTACTATTTCCATCTTAGAGATTGACACTTCATATGCAGTTCTTGTTACAACTTCCTCTTCACTTATTTTCTTTTGGTATTCTCTGCTTTGAATTCTGCCCCAAACCTTTATCCTATCACCAACAGCTAAGTTTTCAGAATATCTTGCATTTCTACCCCAAGCAATGCTTGGTATGTAATCCGACTTATTATAAGGCCTGTTTACTGCAATCAACATATCAGTGATTTCCCGTCCAAAGGGAGTAGTTCTGTAAATAGGCTTCTTGCAAATAAATCCATCGAGATAGATTTGATTTGGGTTTTTGATTTCCTCATCATCCAATTTCAGGTCCCTTGCGAAAATTGTGAGGATCAGCTTATTGCTGCCATCCACCAATTTATTATAAGATCTTAATTGTCCCAAAACCACCAGTTTGTTGCCAACCTCCAAGTCTACTCCTGTCATTAAACGCTCGGATACTGTAATTGGCAATGCATCCGAAATATCGCTTAACCTAGGTACTTCAAGATTTACATTATAAAAACCCTCACCATACATCTCATGACTAAACTCAGGTTTTGACTTCACTGTTCCAACAATGGTTACTGTATTGTTTTCACTAATTTTGTCGGTCATGTAGACCCCACTCCCTTCCTTGTTCTTGTGTTTTTTAGAGTTTTAATCTACACTATACATATTCATACAAGCATAACAATATGAATCATTTGGTTAAATTTTTATAAATGTTAAGTAAAATTAATTAATGTAATGATTTATAGGAATCCTTCCGTTTTTGCTGCTGCTCCAGCATAGCTCTTGCTTGATTCAATTCTTCTGCCCCGGCTAATACAAGCATATCTCCATCCTCAGTACCAGCGTGCACATATTCTATGGCATCTTTTAGCTTCTCATAATATTTCAAAGGCAGCACTTGACTTAGGGCTTTCTTTAATTTTCTTATATCGCTTATAGGCAATGGTACAATATGTTCATTCATATCAATACAGCCGCACAATACAACTTCATGGAATTTCAAAATATCATTCCACTGACTTAATACTTGTATCATACTGTCAATATTCCTCCAGCCTTCACCTTTGTTAATCGCCAACAATAAAGTCAGTCTATTGTAATTTAACAGCTGCATGCCTTCAAAGGTCCTATCCAATTCACCGGCACTGCTGCAGTAATTATCCAATATGGTAATGCCTTGCTTCGATGATATTTCAAACCTTCTCCCCGGTGAAACATAGCTTTTCAGTGCAGCTTTGATATGTTCAATTTCAACATCATAATATAACCCACAGGTAATAACCGCAAGTGCATTATGGATGCTTCTGCATCCCAGCATATTGATAGTTATCGGCATTTCAAAAGGCTCCAGCAGCTTGCCGCTGTTTGTAAAAAAACTGCGCTGCAAGCAAAAATTGAATGTGGTCTGTTGATTTACATCGATGCTTGTAGCTGTTACTGCAGCCTTTTTATTTAATCCATAAGTGATGACAATGGTATTTTTGCTCGCTTCCAAGGCCTGCAATACCATATCATCATCTACATTCACAATGATGGGCTTGTTTTCAGGTATATGGGAAATAAAGCTGCGTATTCCGCCCAGCACGGAATTTCGGTCACCAACATCCAGGCTGTTCACGCCTGTAATCAATGCTGTGTCAAATTTAAAGCTGTTGATGAACCTAAAATATTTCAGCTTATAATCAACGACAATAGGTAAAAAATGCTCCCCTATGGAAGCAACCTTATCGATATATTCATATATATCCTCTATGGACATTGCATTTAGGGAATTGAAATAATGAATAAAGTCCTTTCCCTCATCCGGATTCATCCCTTTATTCTTTTCTTCTAGGATATTATGAAGCAGATCCATGACGATATCCTTATCATTGCTGCCGCTTACCGCCAACAGCTTCACTTTGTTCTGCGGATTTTGAAAATGCTTGTTCAGCATCAGCAGCATGGTTTCATACACATTGTTTACTTTAATTACAGGAAGCTCTGGATTTGAAATATTTTGAGTGGTAAAAATCACGGAAGCGCCATTCTTATAGGCTTGAACTATTTCCTTTCTGCTCTTTCCGTCCTGCAAATCCACATATACCATCCCTGGAAGCACCTTCTTACAATCTGCGGTTACACCAAACTTCTCAAAATTATCAACAAACATATGATCAGCTCCCTTTATTGAAGATTAGTCTACTTCATATAATTTGCCGATAAAGATTTTTTATGTATAACCGCAGCTGACTGTGTTCATTTGCAAATTTTAGTTTTGAGTAAATCTTCAAAATCAAAGTCATGTTTTATAGGTTTGCCAAAGATGTCCTCCAATTCATCCTCTACATCATCTAAAATTTTATTTATGCCCCAGGTGCAGGATATCAGGCTGTCCAAAAACAGCAATTTTTTGATGTCTTTTTTTATTTCATCGCTCATAAAAGCACCCCCTTAATATATAGTATTTAGAGGGTGCTCAATCTGTCCCAGTTTTTCTGGTCAATATTGATACTTAGCTCTATTCCAGCAGCTTCTGTCTGCCTGTATGGTCTATGTAGTAATTCTCCTTGTATATCAATTCCGATATAGGCACAATTTGATAACCCTGCTTTTGCAATTCATCCAATATCAAAGGCAAAGCCTCAGGCGTATAGGTTGCATTGTTATGAAACAATACAATAGAACCATTGCTTACCTTCTTTAATACTCTGTCTACTATGGCTTGTGTTCCATAGTCTTTATAGTCCAAGGAATCTACATCCCACTGGATGACTTGGTATCCAAGCTCCTGGGATGTTTCTATGAGCCTGTCGTTATAATCTCCAAAGGGAGGTCTCAGAAGCGTTGTGGGTTTACCGATTATTGCTTCAATTTTATCTGAGGTAGAGTTAAGCTCCTTAATGATCTGCTCCTTAGATAAAGTAGACATTTTGGGATGCCTTGCCGAATGGTTTGCCACTTCATGCCCTTCATCACTGATCCTCTTGACCATATCGGGATACTTATCAACCCAGAAGCCTACTAAGAAAAATGTGGTTTTTACATTATGCTCCTTCAATATTTTTAGCAAATCTTCTGTCCTGTCTGCGCCCCAAGCAGCATCAAAGCTTATGGCGATTTTCTTCTCCGGTGTATCAACGCAGTAGATTGGCAGCTTCTTCGTATTGTTCATAAAAACGCTGAGCATGCCATTTTCTATTCCTGCCGTGTATATCACAGTAATTCCTATAATCAGTGCAATCATAAGAATCCTTGTCATCAGCTTCCGATTTATCACATATACCTTCACAGCACACCTCCTAATAAATGCTTTTGTATAAATCTATTCAAATACCGCAATTATAGACCTTGTACCTCATTTATCCTTTGTTTGGCATATTTTTCATGGACTTTTCCATATAATTGTTGTAATACTTAATTTAATTTGTAATAATTAATATGTGAAACATGAGCTTATGACTGATATGAAAGGATGATAGGTTTTGGAAAGAGTTGTTGAAAGATTTTTAAAGTATGTAACATACGATACCCAGTCAAGCATGGATACCAAGACAACCCCCAGCACTCCAGGACAGTTGGTTTTGGGCAAAGATCTGGCAAAGGAATTAGAGCAAATAGGTATGAAGGATGTAACCTTTGATGAGAATGGCTACCTGATGGCTACCCTTCCTTCAAATATGGATATAGAGGTTCCAACCATCGGCTTTATTGCACATATGGATACAGCATTGGATGCTTCTGGCAAAGATGTCAAACCGCAAATTGTAAAAAATTATGACGGCAGCAATATCGTACTGCAAAACGGCTTGGTACTGTCACCAAAAGAATATCCGGTACTTAAGAACTATAAAGGGCAGGATATCATTACTACAGATGGTACTACACTGCTCGGTGCGGACAATAAAGCCGGTATCGCAGAGATCATAACAGCTGTAGAGTATCTAATCAATAACCCGCATATAAAGCATGGCACTATCAGAATAGCCTTTACTCCCGATGAAGAAATCGGGGAAGGCGCAAACCATTTTGACGTAAAAAAATTCAATGCAGACTTTGCCTATACCATAGACGGGGGCGAAATCGGCGAAATCGAAATGGAAAACTTCAATGCTGCTCATGCAAAAATCAATATCTATGGAAAAAGCATCCATACAGGCACCGCAAAGGATAAGCTGGTAAACTCCATCACAGTTGCGTCTGAGCTGATGGCGATGCTGCCTGCAGGTCAAAAGCCTGAGTACACGGAGCAATATGAGGGCTTCTTCCATGTAAACGATATCAGAGGCAAGGTTGAGCACACCTATTTATATATGATTATAAGAGATCATGATAAAGCGAAGCTCAAGGACAAGAAAAAGCTGCTTCAGGATATTGTCAGCTTCTTAAATTCCAAGTATGGTGCAGATACTATAGAAATGGAGCTTGAAGACCAATATTTCAATATGCGAGAGCATATCGAACCTGTCATGTATATAGTGGATATGGCAAAGCAAGCGATGGAAGCGGTTGGCGTAATACCAAAGCAAAGAGCCATCAGAGGTGGTACGGACGGAGCCAGGTTGACTTATATGGGTCTTCCTACGCCAAACATTTTCACAGGCGGCCACAACTTCCACGGCAAATTAGAGTATATCCCCGCACAATCTATGCAAAAGGCAGTTGAAGTCATACTGAAAATTGTTGAGCTTAACAATAACAATAAGAAATAATATAGAAGAGCTGCAGGTTCAAACCTGCAGCTCTTTTGTTATAAGGCTTTTATCCAATCAATCAACTGGTTCTTACTCTTCGGCAACGCCTCTTGTACCCCTCTGCCCTTGGAAGATTCGGTAAAAACCTCAACTATCCAAGGCTGCTTGATGCCGGCGCACTCCAGCAATTCAGTATCCGTAAATACTTCTTCCGGAGAACCATAACCTAGTACTTCACCTTTTTTCATCACGTAGATATAATCTGCCCATGAATAAGCCATATCAATGTCATGGGTTGAAATAATGATGGTCTTCCCATCCTCATGGAGTTTTTCCAGTATATCCAAAATCATTTCAGCGCTGCCAAGATCAAGTCCGGAGGTCGGTTCATCCAATACCAGAACAGAAGGCTCCATAGCTAAAATACTTGCTATGGCTACTCTCTTTTTCAGTCCGTAGCTTAGGGCATGGGTTGGCTTTTGCTTGAATTCAAGAACACCTGCCGCTTTCATGGCAGCCTCTGATTTAGCCAGTACAACCTCTCTTTGCAGTCCCATATTCATGGGACCTATGGATATCTCCTGCAATACACTCGAAGAAAAAATTTGATGGTCAGGCTCCTGAAATACAAGCCCGACTTCTCTTCTGAGCTTGTTCAGTCCGCTATTGGAGTAGCTGATTCTTTGGCCTTTGAAATAGACCTCACCCTGCTTTGGCTTGCTCAAGCCGTTAAAATGGAGAAATAGTGTGGACTTGCCCGCTCCATTTGCACCTACTACCGCAATTTTCTTGCCTTTTATGATGGACATGTGGATTTTATTTAAGGCAATAGTGCCATCGGGATAGGTATAAGTCACGTCTTTCAATTCAATTATATATTCCGTCATTTATATGCCCTCCCTATATAGACATAGCACTACCAGCAATATTTCAAGCAGCGTAATCAGCGCAATATTTCTTCGGTTCAAATTATATTCATAGGTCAGTACCCTAAGATCCCCGGAATAGCCCCTAGATGCCAATGACATACCCAGAGCCCTGGAGTTATGAATTGACCTGACAAAAATCATGCTGGAAAGCCTTGCCAAGGATGAAAAAGCGGACCTTACATTGGAATATCCAAGTCTTGCACTTTGAGAGTGATGAATCAATGCTGCAGCCTCCAATAATACGAATATGAACCGATAAATCAGCATCATCAACTCAATAGTGATATTCGGTATCTTTACCTTCCTCAACTGCTCCATCATATCGACCATAGAAGTTGTAAAAATTAAAAAATACAAACAGCTTACCGCCATGATACTTCTGGAAACAATGTTTAATGCAGCAGGGACGCCTTGTTTTGAAAGACCAATAAACAGGTCAAGAAATCCCAATGAATATATCAATCCAGCACCTGATTTGGCAACCTCAAAAACAATCGGAACGATACCTAGTGCAATAAAAGATAATGGGACAATAAATAAACCAAGGTATACTCTCCATGGTATGCCTGCGCCATATAAAGTCACGACAATCATTATTAAGAGGAGAAGCATTTGAATTCCAACAGAACCCGACATAAGCCCTATAAGCATAGTCAATATGGAAAACATCATTTTCTCCCCGGGATGTACTTTACTCAATTTATTCGCATATGCGTATTGATCAATCAACAACAATATTTAATCCTCTTCTTTTTTCGCTTTTCCTTTTTTATACCCTATGTAATACCCTAGAAATCCGGCACCTAACGCAGCCTGCAGCGCAAACAGCAGACTTTCCATCTCCTTTGAAGGTTCAAGCCATGAGCTGTACCAAGGCTGATATCCCGGATTGATTTCGGTAATTAAGCTTGCAGCCTGCCCATCGGCTCCTGCAAACTCAGATTCTCCTGCCAGATATATAGTGACACCGATGACTGCCAGCAGTAATATCAATAGAATGACATTGGTCGGGGCTTTGTTGTCTTTTTTCATCTATGCACCCTCCTTAATCACTGATAATTCCACCAGTTCACCATGGCTATGCTTAAGCAGTAAATTGAAAACAATGATCGTTAAAATTCCCTCGCTTATGGCAATAGGGATCTGTGTTATTGCGAAGACTGACAGGAATTTAATTAGAGAAGCAGCAAACCCTCCTATTTCAGATGGGAATGCTAAAGCAAGCTGTATTGATGTTGTGATATACGTTATAATATCCCCAGCAAAAGCTGCAAGAAAAACTGAGACTGAGGTATTTAGCCTCATGCTTCTGCAAATTTTGAAAACGCCATAAGCTGACAAGGAACCTGCAATTGCCATGGAAAAAGTATTGGCGCCCAATGTAGTCAACCCTCCATGAGCAAGGAGCAAGGCCTGAAACAGCAATACAATACAGCCCACAACGCTCATCACTGCCGGGCCGAATAGTATAGCACCAAGTCCTATACCCGTCGGATGCGAGGAGCTTCCTGTAATGGAGGGCAGCTTTAGTGCAGACAGCACGAAGGAAAAGGCACCTCCTGCCCCAAGGAGCATCTTATGCTGAAGATTCTGCCGCACCTTTTTATTGATGGATCTCATACCCCAAATCAAAAAAGGGATGCAGCTCATAGCCCAAAATACACACCAGCCTAGTGGGAGGAAGCCTTCCATAATGTGCATTGCGTGAACCCGTATAGGTGTGATCATGACACTAAATACCAAAATTAATATCAGGCGTACTTTATTGTTTTTCATTAAAAACTCCTTTTTTAAGTGAGCACTCTTACGGGTTTCATGAAATCACAGCCTTCTAAATCTCTCGATGAAATTTTCAATATGCTGTTCCGAGTGCTTTACTGACAAGAACATAGCCTCAAATTGTGAGGGCGACATATAAATACCTCCCTTGACCATGTGCTCGAAGAACTTCGCGTACATTTTTGTGTCACTTTTCTTGGCGTCTTCATAATCCTGCACCTTGCCAGTATCATTAAAAAAGATGGTCATCATGGATTTAAATCTATTAATTACGACAGGAATCCCTTTTTCTCTCGCAGCTTCCAAAACTCCAGCCTCTAGCATCAATGCCAGCCTCTCTAATTGACTGTAATATTCTTGATTATTATAAAGCTTTGTTAAACAGGCTAGACCGGCAGCCATGACAATCGGATTGCCCGACATCGTTCCGGCCTGATATACAGGTCCCAAAGGTGAGAGTTTTTCCATGACTTCTCTTCTGCCGCCATATGCACCGCAGGGAAGCCCTCCCCCCATGACCTTAGCCATGGTAATTAGATCCGGCTTGATTCCGTATACGCTCTTGGCACCCTTATAAGCAACCCTAAAGCCTGTCATTACTTCATCAAATACCAGCAAGCTGCCATTTCTTTTACAGAGTGTTTCAAGCTCCTTCAAAAATTCTGCACCGGCAGGCACAACACCCATGTTACCAGCAACCGGTTCGATTATGACTGCTGCAATTTCTTCCCCATGTAAGGAGAAGATCTGTCTTATATTTTCTATACTGTTGTATTGGGCAATAATCGTATTGCCAATGCTGGATTTTGGCACCCCTGCACTGCCGGGGATTCCCTCAGTCATAACTCCTGAACCAGCACTTACCAAAAAGCTGTCAAAATGTCCATGGTAGCAGCCTGCAAATTTTACAATTTTGTCTCTGCCTGTATAGCCTCTAGCAAGCCTTATTGCACTCATGGTAGCCTCTGTTCCTGAGTTTACCATTCTTAACATTTCAACATCCCCAAAGGTATCGCAAATATGCTTTGCAAGCTGCAGCTCCAGCTCTGTAGGTGCCCCGAAGGCAATCGCACTCTCGGCAGTGTCCTTGATTGCCTTGACTACATCCTCATCTCCATGTCCCAGTATCATAGGTCCCCATGCGCCTACATAATCAGTATAAGTGTTTCCTTCTACATCCTCCAAAGTGGCCCCGTAACCTTTTTTCATCACCAAAGGCTTGATTGTTGCATCCTTGAAAGCCCTGACTGGACTATTTACTCCACCTGGCATATATTTCTCGGATTCTGTAAATATCTTGAGGTTGCTCATTACTTTTCATCTCCTTCCCTCAACCATCTGCAAGCATCTATCGCAAAATATGTAATAATAATATCTGCTCCGGCTCTTTTAATGGATGTCAGCAGCTCCAATGCTGCATTTCTCTCATCCAGCCAGCCTTTTTCAGCTGCGGCCTTAATCATCGCAAATTCACCGCTGACATTATATGCTGCTATAGGCACCTCAAACCTGTCTCGAGACCACCTAATGACATCTAAGTAGGACATCGCCGGTTTTACCATAATTATATCTGCGCCCTCGCAAATATCGGCTTCAATTTCGCGCATAGCCTCTCTGATGTTTGCCGGATCCATCTGATAGGTTTTCCGGTCGCCAAACTGCGGTGCAGACTGCGCTGCAGCCCTGAAAGGACCATAGAACGCAGAAGCATATTTCGCGCTATATGACATAATCGGTGTGTTGATGTGCCCGTTATCATCCAACAGCTTTCTGATAGCTAAGATCCTGCCATCCATCATATCAGAGGGTGCTACCATATCAGCTCCCGCCGCTACATGAGAAAGTGCTATTTTCGAAATATACTCCAAGGTGGCATCGTTGTCTACAATTGAATTCCTTATAATTCCGCAGTGCCCATGATCCGTATATTGACACATGCAAACATCTGTTATAACCATGAGCTGAGGGGATAGCTCCTTTATTTTTCTAACAGCCCTTTGCACAACTCCATCTTGCTGCCATGCAGAACTGCCGATGCTATCCTTATTCTTTGGCAGGCCGAATACCATCACTCCTTTGATTCCAGCCTCTTTAACCTGTAAAAGAATTTCTTCCAGCATGTCCACCGAATAATGATAATTGCCCTTTAAGGATGATATTTCTTCTTTGACGCCTATACCTTCTACAACAAAAATAGGATATATAAAATCCAAAGGGTTCAGCACTGTTTCCCTCACTACAGCTCTAATTGAGCTGCTGAACCTTAATCTTCTGTTTCTGCTAAACATCCAAACCTCTCCTAATCATCTTTAGTTTATTGATAACACCGTCTATGGAATATTCATCGCAAACAACAGCATTTAAGTCGTTCTTCATCAATTCGGTGTTTGTAATAGGACCAATTGCTATATTATGCTTCTGCTTGATTTTCTCAACACCAACCATAGCTATCAAGTTTCTAACTGTAGTAGGACTTGTGAATACTATATAATCAGCTTGATCAAAATATTTAGGTTCCTGCAGCTCACCAGCTATGACATCGTATATATGGGCTTCATCTACATTACATCCCATTTCCCTAAGTTTATCTACAATGAAACTTCTTGCTTGCTTTGACCTTGGAATTAATATATTATCCGCAGCTTGAACCATGCCCTTAAGAGCATCAAATAAGGCTTCTGCTACAAATTCCTCACCCATGACAGCCGGGATAATTCCTCTTTTTTTGATGGCCTGTGCAGTAGCAGGTCCGATTGCAGCAATCGCTGAGGGAATGTTTCTTATATCAAAATTCTTTTCTTTCAGATAATCAAAGAATATATTAACACCATTTACACTGGTAAAAACGATGTACTTATATTCTGTAAGCTTGTCAAAATAAGGCATTAGTGCATCTGGAGTCGGCACTATCTCTATGGTATTGATTTCTGTGACCTCTGCTCCCAACTCCTGAAGCATCTCCCTTATTTCACTGGACTGCTCCTTAGAGCGAGTTATACATACATTGCAGCCAAACAAGGGTTTTTGCTCAAACCAGGACAGCTTCTCGTTCAACGCTACAACTTCTCCTATAACAATGATGCACGGAGATTGAAAGCCTGCTGATTTGACTTTATCGCATATATCCTTCAATGTACCTATAACCTTTCGCTGCCTTGAGGTTGTACCATTCATAATAACAGCAGCCGAACAGCCTG
>Ga0196972_1000777_pt1 | contig 12180 bp, 15 predicted proteins | sample S1v_2013CmetaG_FD_148618 | JGI IMG/M metagenome (GOLD analysis project Ga0196972, IMG submission 148618) | Soil microbial communities from Anza Borrego desert, Southern California, United States - S1+v_20-13C | ecosystem: Environmental > Terrestrial > Soil > Desert | place: USA: California...
TTCTGCGCGAGTTCGTCGCTGTTCTTCTTCTCGCCCTTGTTGACGCGGCAGTTCTCGAGCAGCACGACCTGACCGGGCGCGACGTCCACGCCATCGACCCAGTTCTGCTTCAACTCGACCGGTTTACCCAGCAGTTCGGACAGGCGCTTGGCGATCGGGGCCAGCGAGTCTTCCGGCTTGAATTCCCCTTCGGTCGGGCGGCCGAGGTGCGAGGTCACAATCACGGCGGCGCCTGCTTCCAGCGCCTGCTGGATGGCCGGCACGGAGGCGCGGATGCGGGTGTCTTCGGTGATGTTGCCGGCGTCGTCCTGCGGTACGTTGAGATCGGCGCGAATGAAAACGCGTTTGCCTTGGAGTTGATTGCGTGCGATGAGGTCGCTCAAACGGTTGAATTGCATGGCTGCCAGACGAGATGGGGGATTGAAAAAGTGGAAAGTATGGAAAAACAGCTATTTTACCCCACTGCACCCGCCCCAAAAACCGTTTTTCACCTACAAGATGACGCGCAGCAAACTGTACAAGGCCATCCCGGAGATGATGGTTCCGAGCATATGACGGGTCGTGAGGAAGAAGGCCGCCGCCCCGATCCCCGCGAGCAGCTTGGGATTGGCCCAGGTCAACTGCAGCGCGCCGTTCGCCATGACAAGGTCGGGCGCGACAATGGCAGCCAGTGCGGCGGCCGGCGCGTAACGTAGCGCATGCTGTACTTTTGCCGGCAACTTAACAGCATGTCCAAGCAAAAAGAACGAACTTCTCGTCAAAATCGTTGCAACCGTCAACAAGACGATCGTCAGCCAGGTATCGAGCGCGCTCATGCCTTTTCCTTTTTATCCAGATAGGTGTCCACGACCATTGCGGCCGACATGCCAACAATGACGGCAAGGAGCAGTCCGAGCCGGTAAGGCAGGGATGCTGCGGCTACCGCCACGATACTGGCGACGACGACCCCTACCAGCGCAGCGGCGTTGATAGTGAGCGGGATGGTAATTGCCAGCAAGGCAAGCGTTCCGGCAAAGCCGATGCCCCAGCTTTCCGGAATCTGGCTGGCGAGTAGGATGCCGAGCACCGAACCCGACTGCCACGCGATCCAGTTGGAATAGCAGATACCGTTGAAGAACCCGACCTTGCCTTCCGGGCGATTGACGGTCTCCGCCGGGAAGCGGCGCGGGAACAGGGCCATCGTAATGTCGGCGTTGAAGTAGCCGTGCCAGAGGCGCTTGTACCAAGGCAGATGTGCGAAATGCGGCGCGATCGCCGCGGCGAAGATGACGAAGCGGAGGTTGACCACCAGCGCGGTCAGGAAGACCATCCATATGGGCGCGTTCGCCGCAATCAGCGGCAGCGATGCGAGCTGCGCCGATCCCGCGAACACCAGGAAGGTCATCCCCAATGCCTGCCACAGTGTCAGTCCGGTTTTGACCATCGCCATGCCGGTCACCATGCCCCAGGCGCCGATGCCCAGCATGGTCGGTGCGCAGGCCTTGACGCCTTCGCGATAGGCGCGCTTTTCGAGATCGACCGCGGTCTCGGACGCCGTGCTTGCTTGTGTGTTGCTCATATTCGCGGAATTCGTGAACAGTGCAGCGCTTGTGGCGCCGCCGTGTTCAATTGATAACAGCATGGCGCAGACGTGTATGCGCCGTGCCGAAATGACAGAGGCTGAAATGCCAATGCCATATTCTACAGATGAATTTTCACCCCCGTTGGAGTGCGCTAAAATCGAGGTTTTGCAACGATTTTGGAGAGCACAACATGTCCATGGCCGACCGCGACGGAAAGATCTGGAAAGACGGTGAACTGATTGACTGGCGCGACGCCACGGTACACGTGCTGACGCACACCCTGCACTATGGCATGGGCGTCTTCGAAGGCGTGCGGGCATACAAGACCGACAAGGGCACCGCGATCTTCCGCCTGAAGGAGCACACCCAGCGCCTATTCAACTCGGCCAAGATTTTCCAGCTGAAGATCCCGTTCGACCTGGAGACGCTGATGGAAGCGCAGCGCACCGTGGTCCGTGAGAACAAGCTCGAGTCCTGCTACCTGCGTCCGCTCGTCTGGATCGGCTCCGAGAAGCTCGGCATCTCTGCCAAGGGCAATACCATCCACGTCGCCGTCGCCGCATGGCCGTGGGGCGCCTATCTCGGTGAAGACGGCCTGGCCAAGGGCATCCGCGTCAAGACCTCGTCCTTCACCCGCCACCACGTGAACGTGTCGCTGGTACGCGCCAAGGCCTGCGGCTACTACATCAACTCCATCCTCGCTAACCAGGAAGCGCTGGCCGATGGCTACGACGAGGCACTGCTGCTCGACACCGAAGGCTATGTGTCCGAAGGCTCCGGCGAAAACATCTTCGTTATCAAGAACGGCAAGATCTACACCCCCGACCTCGCCTCCTGCCTCGATGGCATCACGCGCGACGCAGTGCTGACGATGGCGCGCGACCTCGGTATTCCGGTCATTGAGAAGCGTATCACGCGTGACGAAGTATACTGCTGCGACGAAGCCTTCTTCACCGGTACCGCCGCCGAGATCACGCCGATCCGCGAACTCGACAACCGCCAAATCGGCGAAGGCAAGCGCGGACCGATTACCGAAAAGCTGCAGACGCTGTTCTTCGACGTGGTTGCCGGCAAGGCGCCGCAGTACCAGCACTGGCTCACCCTGGTTTAATCACTCTGGAAAACGTCATGACCCAACCCAAGCAAGTGACAAGCTACGTGGAGCTCGACGGCAAGGACCTGCCGGCCTACTGCCCGAATCCGCAGATGCCGATCTGGTCGTCGCATCCGCGTGTTTTCATTCCTGTCGACCACCACCACGAAGGCAAGTGCCCGTACTGCGGCACCGTGTATCGACTCAAGCCGGGCGCTGTCGTCAAGGGTCACTGATCCGCGACAAAACCCAAATCGACGGCCCGGTTTCAGGAATGAACCGGGCCGTCGGCTTTTGCGGGACCGGCATTGTTCTATACTTGTCTAGTCCAACTCGGGCCAATCAAGGGCACGACAACGTTCTGCATGGAAAGGAGCGCAGGCATATCATGCCCAAGCTAAACAAGATATTCGAAACCCCGGAAGAAATCGAAGCCGCGTTCTATGAGGCAATCAGCCGTGCGGATGTTGACGCGGTCATGTCGCTCTGGGCCGATGAGGAAGACATCGTCTGCATTCATCCCGGTGCACCGCGCCTGGTAGGCCATGCATCGATCCGCGCCTCATGGGAACAGATCTTCGAGCAGGGTGGCGTGCAGATCCGGCCGGTGCAGCTGCATGTCACGCAGAACATGATGACGTCGATACACAACATCATCGAGGAAGTTCACCGCGCGACGTCGCGCCAGCAAGACATCCACATTCTTGCGACGAATGTTTACATGAAAACGCCGCAGGGTTGGCGCATCGCGACCCATCATGCCTCGGTCGTGCCGGGCGAAGCGCCTGCATCAACGTCGGTGGCGGCACTCCTGCATTGAGAATCCGAATAACAGGGACATGAAGTACGCAGCTCCATCTTGGTTGCCCGGCGGGCACCTCCAGACCATATTTCCGGCCAAGTGCATCATCAAGCCGAAGGTCGCCTATCGCCGCGAACGCTGGCACACGCCTGACAACGACTTCGTCGACATCGACTTCGTCGACGGTCAGCCCGGACGCCCTTTCGTCGTCCTCTTCCATGGACTTGAAGGCTCATCCGACAGCCACTATGCACGCGCCCTGATGGCCCATGCAGCGTCTCTCGGCTGGTCCGGCGCAGTCCCCCACTTCCGCGGCTGCTCCGGCGAACTGAACCAGGCGCCGCGCTTCTATCACTCGGGCGATGCGCAGGAGGTGGACTGGATCGTTCGCCGGTTAGCCACAGCATGGCGACAGAAAGAATCTGCAGCACGCTTTTATGTCGCCGGCGTTTCGCTGGGCGGCAACGCGTTGTTGCGCTGGCTGGGCGAGTCGCAGAGCCAGGCACGCATCGTCGATGCGGCATGCGCGGTGTCCGCACCGCTTGACCTTGCGGGCGGGGGAGCGGCGCTCTCGCGCGGATTCAACATGCTGTATACGCGCTCCTTCCTGCAGACGCTCAAGCCCAAATGCCTGCAAAAGCTGAGGCAATTCCCGAACCTGTTTGACCGCGACGCCATGCTCGGCGCGCGCGATCTGTACGAATTCGACAACGTGGTCACGGCCCCCTTGCACGGCTATCGCGATACCGACGACTACTGGAACCGGGCGAGCGCAAGACACGTCCTGTCCGATATCGTCGTGCCTACGCTCGTGCTGAATGCGAAGAACGACCCCTTCCTGCCCCCGCAGCACCTGCCGCAGTCCGCCTCAAAAAGTGTCATCCTGGACTATCCTGAACATGGGGGACACGTCGGCTTCGCCGTTGGCGGCCTGCCCGGCCGCATCGACTGGCTGCCGAAGCGGATCACCGGTTTTCTCGAACACGCAGCAGGTTGAAACATGGATGACATCGTCAAACAGGCCATGGCGAAATGGCCGAATGTACCGCACTGCTACGGCTGGCTGGCGCTGGATGCACGCGGAAACTGGCGCATGCGCGATGAACGTGCGCAGAAGCTGAACCTTGCAGGCGACAGGATCGGCAATGCTGCGCTGGCCGGCTTCATCAACCGCAACTACCTGTGTGACGCGCAGGGCCGCTGGTATTTCCAGAACGGGCCGCAACGCGTGTATGTGAAGCTGGAAGCGACGCCATTCATCGCGCGCACCGATCCAGCACATGGCTTCGTCCTGCATACCGGCGAGGCATTAAAGACGATTGATGCGGCGTGGTTGTCGGATAACGGACTGCTGATTTTTCAGGATGGCGAGAAAGTCGCCCAGATCGACGACAGGGACATGGCGCAATGCCTGGCCAGTCTGCACATCAACGATGAACCTTGCGACGACGACCGCCTGCTGGCGTGGCTGGCGGATCCGTCGGACGGGTCCCTGGTGACGTTTGAAATCGACGCCAAGCACGTAACGGTCGGCCGCATCAAACGTATCGAACTGGCGGACAAGTTCGGGTTTGCATCCGACCCGAGCCCCGAGCCAAGCTGAGGTAGTTCGAGCCCGCCTGAAGTGCGGCTCATGCCGCAGGCTTCCAGGAAAGCGCCTAGCGCTCTCTCTGCCCTTCCTTCAATTCTTCCATCCAACGCGCCTTGAATTCGCGTTCCCGAGCATCGATCACGGACTGATCATAAAAGGATGCATCTGGGGAGCGACGCGCAATGCCGAGCTGGTCGATGGCCGCCAGCACGCTGCCTTGCAGCCCATAGGCCTCGGCCAATGCCAAGTGCTGGAGCGCCTGCTTTCCTTGCGCAGAGTACGCCCTCGCCAACTGCTCGTACAGCTTCGGCTCCTGACGATAAAGTTGCGCCTGATCGCGCAAATAGTTCACGGCTTCGTCATGACGCCCTGCCGCGATCAATGCATCCGCGTACTGGCGCGCAATTCCCCGCGATAGCGGAAACTTCTGCCGGGCCGAATCCGCCTCTTTCAATGCCTCGGAACTCTGGTTGGCAGCAAGCTTGATCTCGATCGACAGGCTGCTCAGTACAGCGTTCTGGACCAGGGCCGACGGTCCCTGCGCAGCGGCCTGCGCTTCCTGCAGCAGGGACCGTGCTTCCGCGAGCGCCCCCCGCCTCAGCGAAACCATGGCCTTGCCATACAAGGCCGAAACCACCTGGTTGCGCGTCTTCTGTTGCTGTTGCGTATCGAACGCCACCAGGGCATCCCTCAGTCCTTGTGCGGACGCATCCTGCAATACGCGCATCCGCGCACGCACGAGATGAAAGTCCAGGCTGTCGGCACGTTGCCGGTAACGCTGATCGCGGGTACGTGCCTGAATGTCGGCGATGCGCTCCGTCGTCAGCGGGTGGGAACGCAAGTAGGCCGGTGCCGTATCCGTGTAGCCGCGCGTTGCTGTCTGCATGCGTCCGAAGAAGGCAATCATGCCAGAGGTATCAAAGCCGGCGTCGCGCAGGATCTGCAGGCCAATGCGGTCCGCTTCACGTTCGGCATCGCGGCTGAAATTCAGCTGCCGTTGCAGCGCGACTCCCTGTCCACCCATGAGCAAGGCGGCGGAAGCGTCGGGACTGCCGCGGGCAGCCAGCGCCGCGAGGACCGCGGACGCCAGGGGAATCAGCGAATCCTGCCGCTGCTGCCCCAGCATGCGGGCGATATGCCGTTGCGCCACATGGCCGATTTCATGCGCCAGCACGGAAGCCAGTTCGGACTCGTTTTGTGCTGCGAGCAACAAGGCCGAATGCACGCCGATGAAGCCGCCCGGCAGCGCAAATGCGTTCAGCATCGGATCGCGTACGGCAAAGAAGAAATAGTCGTAGTTCGTCTCCCCGCGCGCCTCCGGACGGATCGTAACAAGGCCGTTGCCGAAGCTGTTGAGATATTCGGTGATGGGGGCATCATCGATATAGTCCCGGTCACGGCGGATGTCGCGCATGATCTGCTCGCCGAGCTTGCGCTCGAGCTGCGGGGATAGTTCGGCGCGTTCGGTGTCGCCGAGATTGGGGAGGTTTTGGGCGAGTGCCAGTGACGATTCTATAGCTGACGGGGCAACCCATATGGCAGTTGCCGCAGCGATGACTGCAAGCGGCCTGGCCGGGAGGTAACGGAATAGAATGGATTTGGATTTCACGGTGCTATGATACCCGCACCCAAGGATCGATCAAGGCTCCTCACATTCCTTTACTTATGAGCATCAAACAAGACAACAAGCCCAGCAACGCCGGGCCACACGGACTGACCCACTTCGACACGGCCGGACAAGCGCACATGGTCGACGTTGGCGCGAAGAATGAAACGCACCGGGTTGCGGTTGCCAGCGGCACGATTCGCATGAAACCGGAGACCTTGGCGATTATCCAGTCCGGCACGGCGAAGAAGGGAGATGTGCTTGGAATTGCAAGAATTGCGGCCATCATGGGGGCGAAGCGCACCAGCGACCTGGTTCCGCTATGCCATCCGCTGGCTCTCACGCGCGTGACGGTCGATTTTGCAGCCGATGAGACGACGTCGAGCGTTGCGTGCACGGCGCGGGTGGAAACCTATGGAAAAACTGGCGTCGAGATGGAGGCCTTGACCGCGGTACAGGTCGGCCTGCTCACGGTTTACGACATGTGCAAGGCCGTTGATCGCGGCATGGTGATCACCGATGTAAGGGTGATGGAAAAGCACGGCGGGAAGTCCGGCGACTGGTCCGCCTGATCAGAATCACTACAGGATATCAAGGACTGTGCCGGTTATCCCATCGATCGCCACCGTTAGCACCTTCCTCTTGTTCAATAGCGGGATAAATAGCACTGTCTTTCCCTCCCCCCTTTTTTTCGATTCATAGGCAACCAGCTTGTCCAGCTCCTCCTTCTGAAAGGTGGTTGCCCGTTCGGCGAGTTCCCGTATCGTGCGTCCAGCTGTTCTTACGTTTGGGGCAGCTTCCGCGTACGGAACAAAGTATTGCGGAAGGTTTTGAAGTCCCATTCCATGCGGCGTCACGGCAATGATGCTGCGTATGACATTTGGATCGGTCGGCGTACGAGTCCCGACAAACTCTGGCCCTAGCACCGGCAGGGATTGAAACAGCTGGTTTTCTACCTTTTTTTGATCCTCGGGGTCAATTTCGTTCGCAGTGACCATGTAGAAGTTATTGGCCACGAAAGCGACGTAAACCGGTCGTGCAGAAAAAATCGCCCAGACGCCATATAGCATGAAGCTGATTTGGCAAAGCACGACAACCGCCATATCGAACTTCAACGATGCCTTCTTGGGATTGAATATGACGAGGGTAATGATAGGCCCAAGCACCACGTCTACTGCGACAAGAATGACGAGGAGGTCGGTGCCGCTCGCACCTTCAAATAGCCCGCCGGGATACCAGATCAACCGCACCAGCAGGAAGACAGCAGCAAGGACGACAGCACTGCAAAGAAAATGAATGAAGGAAGCTTTATACCGATTCATGGAAACGCCTCTTGTTGCTCCCAAAGGTCCGCATTTCTGCAATTTCGTCTAGGTAAATGAAAAAATCCCCGATAGCGGACATGCCGTTTATCAGGGATCTTAATGAAAAGGGGAGTATCAGCAGTAGCTGGACTCCCCTTTTCAAGCCTAGCTAAGAACCATTAGTTCTTCACGAAGCCCTTGGTCACTGCGCCGCCGGACATGATCCAGAACAGCTTCTGACCAGCTACCGGAGCAGCAACTGCACCAGCGGTGCTGCTCGGCGTGAAAACAAGGGTATCCGCCGCGACGATGCTCTTGTATGCAGCCGGCGTTGCGGTAATGACACCGTCAGTAACGGCGATGGAAGTAATTGCACCGCTCGCACCAGCCGCAGTCGGAACACCATTAGAACCTGCATCGCAATCAGCAATAGCAGCGGAGACCTGGAAGCACTCTTCAACACCGTTCTTGAACGGACCAACAGCATTGGTCACTTCGGTAAAGCGTGCCTTGGTAATGTAATCCTGATATGCCGGGACAGCCACTGCAGCCAGAATACCGATGATCGCAACCACGATCATCAATTCAATGAGGGTAAAACCGCTTTGTGCGCGCTGGATCATCTTGGACGTCTTCATTTCGCTTCTCCTTAGTAATCAGTAGAAAGGACTTCTACCACGCGTTCTCTTCAGCAACCTCTGTGCCAAGTGGAAATACGCGCTTAAACAAGGTGAAACGGAACTTTCCTGGACAAAACACGTCACTTTTCAAATTCATCACTGACATTTTTTGTCAGCAGCAACCGAGACTAGTCATCTTTCCATCGTTACTGCCAGAAATTGTCAGCTTCCTGCTCAGCGAAGCACAACCCGCATTTGACTACCTGACAAGTTGATAATATCGCCGTCGGACAATTGCCGCGCACCGGTAGCCACCGGTTGCCCATTCAACAACGGAAATTCCTCGCCCTCGACATGCGAGAGAAAATACGCGCCCTCTCGCCATGCAACAACCGCCACTTGCACGTCCGGACGGCCAATAGTCGTTAGTACTTTTGCAAGCGTTATTTCTCGCCCGGCAGCCGGTCCATTCAGTACAGTCAATGATGCGACGGCGTGGCCGGAAACTGGCGATGCCAGTTTTGCCGTGTGCCCCCCTTCATCCGCAGAAAGATACTTCACCCTGAACTGGGCCAGTTCAATCACGTCTTGATCTTGTAAAAAATGCTTTTTTACAGGCTGCCCGTTTACCTGCGTACCGTTAGTGCTGTTGAGGTCTTCCAGGAAAGAATCGTTGTCCCGGGTCACAATGACGGCGTGCTCGCCGCTGATGGCGAGATTGTCGAGAACGATATCGTTATGCGGGCGTCGGCCGATTGTGATTCGTTCTTTTGTCAAAGGGATTTCCCGAAGCACGGTTTCACCGATTGAAAGAATGATCTTTGCCATGGCGGTCTTCGAATACGCTTCCTTAATTGACCCAATTCAACAGCCGGCCGAGCAGTCCGTTCGAGGTATCGCGCGAGGACTGAACCTTGATCAATATCACTGAAATATTGTCCAGGCCACCATTGCCGTTGGCCTTTTGGATGAGATCATTACAAGCAGCTTCGAGCGAAGCCTGGTTGCGCGTCAATATCTCGCATATTTCCTCGGGCTGCAGCATGTCGGACAACCCGTCGGAGCACAGGAGATAGATATCACCGCTTTGCGTCTGACGTTCATTGATCTCAACCTCCATAGCCGCACCTACGCCTACCGCACGTGTCACCAGATTCTTGTTTTGCGCAAAACGTGCAACTTTGGGATCGATGAGGCCAGCGTCAATCTGTTCCTGCAATAGGGAGTGGTCTCGCGTGAGCTGCTCAAGAGATCCCGACCGAAATCGATATGCCCGGGAATCGCCTACGTGCGCGATTATTACCCGGTCATGCTGGAACAGCACGGTGACAATCGTCGTCCCCATGCCGCTGTACTGGGGCTCATTGCTTGCTGCTTCCAGGATGGCAGCATTTGCCTTCTGAATTGAATCGTTAATTAGGCGATTCAACCGCCCTTCGACCGATTTGCCGCCAATCTTCTCGAGGCCATCCTCGAGGGACTCCTTGACGACGTTCGTGGCAATGCTGCTGGCGACTTCGCCTGCATTGTATCCGCCCATTCCATCTGCCAGCACCGCAAAACCATGTGCCGGGCTGATGGCGACGGCGTCTTCATTCTGCGCACGAACCAGCCCCGGGTCCGTTCTTGCAGCGAATTCAAGTCCGACTTTGCTCTCCATAGGCCGATTATACGTTGTGAACAGTTGTCAGTCTGTTCATTCGCTGCACTTCTCAAACCTTCGAACGTCTTGACCGCTTCAAGGCAAATAGTCCTATCGTCACTACCCCCGCCGCGCCCACGAGGCCAGGCAGGCTGACATGGATCTCTGAATCCGGCAGGAACACCTCGAGCGGAAGCAGGTTCGCCTGGATCCACGGCTGGATTGCCACGTCGGATGTGGCCATGATGCCGCTGATATATCCAAGCAAGGCTGCACCGAGCGTGACAATGACGGGAAAGCGCTCCATCAACTTGAGCACAACAGTACTTCCCCAAATAATAATGGGGATGCTGATCAGAATGCCGAACACCACGAGCAGCATCCTGTGCTCACCACCCCCGTGGTCGGCAGCTGCAGCAACGGCAACGACATTGTCAAAACTCATTACGAGATCAGCAACGATGACGGTCTTGACGGCAGCAAGAAGCCTATCGCTCGCGTGAATCTCCGCACGGCCATCGTCTTCGTCAATCAGTAACTTGATACCAATCCAGAAGAGCAAGGCGCCACCAAGCATCTTCAGATAAGGAACCTGAAGCAGCGTCACCGCAAACGCAATCAACACAACACGAATCGCAATGGCGCCAAACGCTCCCAGCAAGATGCCGCGGCGGCGAAGACTAGGCGGGAGATTGCGACACGCCAGCGCAATGACAATTGCATTGTCCCCGCCAAGCAGGATGTCGATCAGGATGATCTGACCAACCGCGAACCAGTTGATGCTCAGCAGGAGATCCATGCCCACTTCGTGAAGGACTAAAAATGAATACGGGGAGCCGTAGCTCCCCGTATCTTACGCCTGTATTGCTTTTACAACACTTGATTTACAGCATTGCTTTCAGCAGGCGGCCCATCTCGGACGGATTCTTGGTGACCTTGATGCCGCAGGCTTCCATGATCTCCAGCTTTGCTTGCGCCGTATCAGCACCGCCGGAAATCAGCGCGCCGGCGTGGCCCATGCGCTTGCCCGGGGGCGCGGTGACACCGGCGATGAAGCCGACCACCGGTTTCTTCATGTTGTCCTTGATCCAGTGGGCAGCGTTGGCCTCGTCCGGACCGCCGATCTCGCCGATCATGATCACTGCATCGGTGTCAGGATCGTCGTTGAACGCCTTCATGACGTCGATGTGCTTCAGGCCGTTGATCGGGTCGCCGCCGATACCGACTGCGGAAGACTGGCCAAGGCCGAGCGCGGTCAGCTGCGCCACGGCCTCATAGGTCAGCGTGCCGGAACGCGACACGACGCCGATGCGGCCCTTCTTGTGGATGTGGCCCGGCATGATGCCGATCTTGATTTCGTCCGGCGTGATCAGACCCGGACAGTTCGGACCGAGCAGCAGGGTCTTGCTGCCGGCCTTCTTCATCTTGTCCTTCACTTCCAGCATGTCGCGGACAGGAATGCCTTCGGTGATGCAGATGGCCAGGTCGAGTTCGGCTTCGACGGCTTCCCAGATCGCCGCGGCTGCGCCTGCGGGCGGCACGTAGATCACAGAAACGGTCGCGCCAGTCTTTTCCTTGGCTTCCTTGACGTTGGCGAAAATCGGAATGCCTTCGAAGTCCTCGCCTGCCTTCTTCGGGTTCACGCCTGCGACGAAGCAGTTCTTGCCGTTGGCGTAATCGCGGCACATGCGGGTGTGGAACTGGCCGGTCTTGCCGGTGATGCCTTGCGTGATGACTTTGGTGTCTTTATTGATCAGAATCGACATTTGTAATTCCCTTAGCGATTATTTACCGGCTGCAGCGACGACCTTCTGCGCTGCTTCTTCCATCGTGTCAGCCGCGATGATCGGCAGGCCGGATTCGGACAGCATCTTCTTGCCGAGATCTTCGTTGGTGCCCTTCATGCGCACGACCAGCGGCACGGACAGCGACACTGCCTTGGATGCAGCGATCACACCTT
>Ga0196972_1000778_pt1 | contig 12081 bp, 14 predicted proteins | sample S1v_2013CmetaG_FD_148618 | JGI IMG/M metagenome (GOLD analysis project Ga0196972, IMG submission 148618) | Soil microbial communities from Anza Borrego desert, Southern California, United States - S1+v_20-13C | ecosystem: Environmental > Terrestrial > Soil > Desert | place: USA: California...
CATGTCCACATGTTGTTGCTACCGTCTACCATTACATTTGCCATGATGTTTCCTTTAATTCAACAGGCCGTAATTCACGGCCTTATATCCGCTAGGCGTGGTGATTACGGCTTCTGGTAATACTTGCTCAACCTCTTGCGCCATCACGCCACGCTCACGCTTGCCAAACTTGTCGTATTCGTAGATACCGACGCCGATAGGGTGAGTGCCTACCTTTTCGATGTTAGATTTCAGGCGAACGTCAGACATGGCGAACATGCCAGCCAGTGATAAGCCAGTGCCCAGCAAATTGGCAAAGCCGTTCGATTGATTGGGATTGGGAGATGTAGAGGTAGTCGTGCCCCCCTGACCAGACCCCGCTCCAACCACGTTCTGATAGCGTTGCAGTTGGTCATAAGGGTGTTGAGCGGCTTGGTTGAAGGTATTACCAGCTTGGCCCAGATATTGATTGGCAAGGTTCTGGCGCTGCTGCCCAACATCCTGAAGCGCCTGCATATCGAGGTAATCAGCACTTGCAAGACCCGGAGCCATGCCAAGCGAGCCTACTTGTCTGCCACGCTCTGCCTGATAGTTGCCGCCGTAGATGTCATTAGCCACTTGGCCCAGACCGCGTTGCAGTGTTTCCTGATGGGCAGATGAGCCGAAATTGGAATTACCGAATTGGGAATTGACGCGGCCCTGTACGTCATTCATGGCTTGGTCAACAGTGCCCTTGAGCCACGGATTCGCGCCCGGAGACATGTAATCCCCGTTAAGCGTAGCGGTCAGGTTCTGATTCGCAGCATTCAGCGTAGGAGAGCCAGCCAAAGCCCGTTGCGTGGTCATGTTGAAGCCCATTTCCTGCTCTGGGCTGAATGGGGCTATGGTGTCGCCGTTGTAAAAGTTAAAGGGATTATTAGTGACACTTTGCCCCCTCTTCAGCAGGTCAGTCAGGTACGGTTGTACGCCCTTCCATGGCTCTGAAGTGGCTGTCTGTTTTACGTTGTCCGGTCCGCTACTAGGCATAATCAATGCTCCTGCTCATCTTGATGTGGAAATTTCCCCATCCATGTTTTCTGAATAATCTTTCCCAACCTTTGCGCCCACCTGTCTCCATGAGCGTGCAGCCGTTTTCCTTTGCATACTGGTACATCGAGTCAAGCAACAGACCTATCCATAGCTGCGGACGTCTGCCAGTCAGCGCCATGCACTCAAGGACTTTTGCGTTTGGGTAATTGGTGATGCGGGTGACGAACGCGGCATACAGGTTGCCGTTATGGATGCACCACAACTGCATCCGCTTCTCTTCAATGGCTTGCTTCAGGTAATCAAGGGTGTACTTGTTGTTGTCAACGTCTAAGGCCAATTGCAGCCCTTCTTTCACGTCATCCCAAAACTGCAACTCCAACCCGCAGCAGACTAGTTGCTGACTATCCACCATGCGCCGCCTTCTGCTACCAGTTCGATATAGTTGTATTGCGAAGCGAGTGACTTTGTAGCTGCACCGTCTATCGTTTCCGAGCCATCAGCATCTATCGTTACCGCGTTGCCGGAGGAGTCAATCTTCTTGATGGTGATGCGCTTCTGCTCACAGTCGAGAGCTGATTTGAGCGTTATCGTTACGGCACCGCCAGTGGCATCCACAAGCACCGTGGAATCATCAACCGAGAGGGTATAAGCACTATCCACACGGGTTACGGGGAATAATCTTCCCTGTGCCGCCTGATTGATGGCGGTTTCTACAGCATTCAGTAGGTTATAGAAGTCGTGCCGCCTGTACTGATCGGGTATGTTGGAGAGCTTGACCTTATTCACTACCGTCCTCCTGGTAGTTGATGTCTATATCGTTCAGCTCGTAATCACCTACGCAGTCGAACCTGAAGCTGTGCCACCTTGCAGAACGCAACTTGTCGAAGCGTGACTTGACCATTGCTGTGGTTGAGTCCGTGGTCAGGGCATCGCCCAATTCATTCTTGTAATAGTTGGTCATCTCGGCGGATGTTGGCTTAACCAGCCACTTGGGTTTCACCCTGTCCAGATGGTAGAAATTCTCGTCATCGCCCAAGTCTCCTAGGGTGAAAGATGAATTGCCACCAACACCGTCCAGCGTGTACATGGTGTGGTCAGTGCCGAATATCGCAGGTGTTAATTGACCTTGCGCGTAGTACGGCGAGTCATAGCTGATATTCGCGGGTAGCGTGTCGTAGCTAGGAGCTACCGTGTCCCATGTGTCGTATGTAATCCCGCCAGAGAGGTATTCCAGCGCAGCTTCAATCGTTCTGTCGTCACGGCCCCAGGTATTGTTCTGGTAGTTGTAGACCACACAGGAATCAATCGCCCCATTGCCACCTAGTGACGGATAGAGAAAATAGACTCTTTTCTTGCGCTTGTCGTGAATCGTCTGGATCTTGTAGGCATAGGCTTCGTAAAAGTCAGCGAATACCGTATCCACAACAGGCGCTTTCAACGATGTAGGTGTGGCGCCATCGAATATCCAGAAGTTATCCGGCCCCATGAACATGTGAACCGGGTTGGCGTCCGTGCCGATGTTGACCACGGCCTCTTGCGACATGCAGCCTGCAACGTCAGAGATGAGCTGGAAGTCCCAGATTAAATCTCCGCCAACATAGGTGCCGCGATACATGCCTTGGCGCTTGTAGGCGATGATCTGTTCACCAAATCTACGGCCTGCAAAGATACGCCCTGGTGTAGATACAAGAATGCCTGTTACGCATTGCGTCGCCTTGCTTGGTGTCCAATCCGTGTAGTCTTGAACAGCGGAACACCACCAGCGGTTAGGAGAATCTCCGAAAGATGCTTCGTCCGTGTTGAACAGGAATACGAAATTACCGACCGTCTCAACAATATCGGCCTTTGGTGCGCCTGATACGTCTGCAAAGTCGCTGGAGTCCGAGGCTTGCAGGGTCTCGGTTTTCGCTACAGCAAGCGTCGTATTGCCGAACTGTCCGAAGCGCCAGCGGTTCTCTGCGCCTAAAGCATAGTCGCCACCAGATGCTCGGGTAACATCAGCCCAGCTCGTGCCGGATTTCTCGTAAAGATTAGTCGGCGTACCAGCGATGATGCGGAATGTATCGTTAAGCAACCGAACAGCAGCCGCGCCCCGGCATTCGGAGTCGAGAGCATCAATCCCAGCATCTACAGCGCTTGGAGCTGCGATATAGCCACGTTTAGAGGGGATGAAATGGTCGCAGTCAATGACAACGCCAGGAGTGGTCCTGTCTATGTCTGGAGCGTAGCCTAAAAGCTTCATGCTGAAGTTACACGCATTGCAGAGCCGGAATACTTACCGCGCCAGTCGGATTCCCTGATGTATTCCATCAAGGCAATCATCTTGGTTGTCCACTTGGCTGCAAGTGCCTCGTTCTTGATGAGGTCGTAGGCTTCAGCCAGAGCGCCAGCCATGTAGAGGTCGGGATGGTTGGTTAACAGCCAGTTGGTCGAATTCGCTGCCAATGCAGGAATCTTCTGGTAGTACAGCACAACAATGTCCGTTCCGGTGTTATCCGATAGCCGAATGTTCGAACCCTCGATGGTGTAATACTTCGATGGGCCGAGGGGGTTGCTTGCCGCCGCTGGGTATTGGATCCAGAACTGTTCTGGGGGCAGATACTCAAGCTCCTGCGGTACTGCTGAATTGATGTAGATACGGCGTAACTCAAGGAAATCGCTAGGCAGTGCAGCAACACGCTCAACGGGCGTGATGGTGGCGCTTAGTTCCATGTTCCTGGTACGCAATTCGCGATTGAACTTGGCTTCTGCCAGTGCGACGAAATCAGGCAGATTTGCGGTTTGATCGGCGCGGCTTAACCAGTTTGCCAGGGACGTTTGCAGCTCGGTGTAGGTCGTAATTGCCATTTAGCATCCAATCCTTGCGTGGGCCTTTGAAATGCAGCACGTAAACGTCTTTGCGTTCGTCTGCATCCTTTGGGGTGTGGTTGTAGGTGTTACAGTCCAGTTCCAGCACCGTATAGCGTCCTGATTCGGCAGCTAGTCGTACTGATAACTGGTCGCCCCACCATTTATGGGCTGATTCCGGCATGCCTAAGAGGGCCTTGTGGGCGTTCTCCCAGAACTGCTTGTTCTTGGAAAACATGACGCCTGTGTTGTAGGGCATGTGCGGCACAATATCTATGCCATCGGACATGATCTTTCCGGTGCGCTTTGTGAGGGCTACGTCAAAGTCTTTGTCCATCACCGGACGGAGATCCTTCAACACAAGAACATCCGTATCCAGCGTTATCCAGTTGCCCTTGAGGTTTGCCAGATGCGCCATGCGGAACGTCATCAACATTCCGTCGAACGGCTTGCGAATGACGGAGCTTGTACCCTTGACCTGTGGCGTTACCTCGTCCGTGAGTTGCACAATCTCAACCCCAGGCATGGCTTTCAATACGCTCTGCACCATGAGTTCGGGGAGTCTTGAATCCTCTCCTACGTGCAGGAAAGTTACTTTAGTGTCCAAAGATTAAGTCCCTTCCTATGCTTGCCAGCTCCTTGTAGCCGATGGATTCCAATAGCATTCTTGCCTTGTAGTCCTGTGGCTTATGCGGGAGGTCTTTTTCCTCGATCAGTACAATCGGGGAATACTTGTAGAGTTGCTTAATCGCCCCTAAGAGCGCGTTGTATTCATAGCCTTCAATGTCCAGCTTGATGAAGTCCAATGCGCCAAAGTCGGGTAGCGGTCTCAGGCGTATGTCGTTACCTTCCGTGACATGCCAGCAACCGGAGTTGTTACCTTCGCGTAAAGCGCCTTCATGAGCGGTATCACTGAGGCCGAAGCGCGATAGAACTACGTTGTTGCAGTCCAGCGTATTCATGACCAGACATTCGAAGTTCTCAGGCTTAGGCTCAAACGCGGCTACGAGGTCAAACTTGCCTGCCATGTAGCGCGTCCAGCTTCCTACGTGTGCCCCGCCATCTACCGCTACGCCGAAGTTCTTGACGAACGAGAGGGCAAGATCCAGGTTCTCCTGCTCGAACACATCGCCACCCTTGAAGTAGCTGCCAAAGTAGGTGTCGTGGTCGGGTATCCAGGTATTACGTGCGAGTTGCATTGAGCTTTCCCCAGAGGGCAGCGGCCCTGTCGCCCTGCTTTTCTGCAAGCTCGATAGCCTTCTGCTTGCCCTCTTCAGTCAGCTCCGACCAGTTATCTCCATATTCCTTGGAGAAAGCGTCCCACTCGTAAGTGGTGCGTTTATTCAGCTTGTCAAATTCTTGTTGCATTGAGCCTCTCCGCATGTACCGACTTGCCCATCAACTCCTGCCATGACACGGTAGAGTTCGCGGCCTTGAGTTCCTGCCGCCATGTGTCCGTGTGTTCCAGGTGAGCCACTTCAGGGAAAGCAGGTATGCCCATCGTGTAGTGAATCAGTTGCGCGTCAGGGTTGGGTTCGTCATAACCAACACAGTGATTCCATTCTTTAGGCAGTTCGCCTACGCTTCCCCACTCCAATTTCTGGGGTTGTCCGTTCTCGATGAACTCAGGGGTTAAAGCGGTACACTTTTCGCAGTTAAACAGCATCAGGGAGGGCCATTCGAAGCGATCCTTGGCCTTAACAACCTGTACTGCATACTCTGGGTCAGCCAGTGCGAATAAATCGCTTATATCGCCTTGTACGACCATATCCGCATCCAGGAACAAAGCGGTTCCCTTGTAGCCCATCAACCATGGCGGCAGGTAACGGGTAAAGGTGAAATCAGTCAACCCCCGACGATTAATCGGTAGTTGGTCAATCAGCAGCGGGGTAATGGCTACCGGCTGGCTTGCCCTTGCGATAATCGAGGACTGTAGTACCGTGTAAGCAATCGGCTGTCGAACATCAACACCGACGAAGATATGTAGCAAGCTCTGCTCCTATGTCGTTGATAACGCCTGTCCAATCCTTGCCTTGCCTGAATAACCTGATGCTGTCGTACCAAATCTTCTTGTCGCCTGTCATCTGATAGCGCCAGTGCGGTTTATTTGGTACTAATACCCAGCATTCCTTGCCCAAAGCTCCGCAAAGGTCTACAGCAGCGGTGGTTACACTGATAACGAGGTCTAATTCGTCTACTAGAGCGGCTGTTTCGTCGTAATCCGGTGCCTCTGTGGCGCGAGGCCAGTGATGTATCTCAATGCCGTGTTTTTGGCTGAATTCGGTGATTTCTGGGGCTGGATTCTTGTACTGCAGGCTGATAAACGTCGCGTCTTGCTGAAGAATGGGCAGTAGTTGCTCTAAGCCCACACTTCTGCGCTCTGAGTGCGTGTCTTTTAAGCCACCAGTCCATGCAATTCCTATCTTTTTCTTCGTTCCAAGGCTATCCAGCAGCGCTTTCCACTGTAATTTGCGCTGTGGGTCAGCCTTCAGGTACGGCTTGCCTGGAAAATCGCTGTCTTTGATGCGGTAGTGCCAGCCTAAAGAGCCAATCAGGCACCAAGCGTCATAATCTGCGTCCCAATTCACGCTTTTGTCGAATCGGGTGCCGTGGATCTCGATATTGGGGAAGGAACGCTTGAATAACCCTTCTAGCCTGCGGTCGCATTCAAGAATTACTTCAGGCACAGCATCACTAAGGATGGAGGCAAAGGCGATTTCATCACCTATCCCCTGCTCTCCGCGTACCAATAAGCGCTTGATGGGACTGCCATCCCAATACGGAACGGGTTTTCTGGGTTCGGCGGTGCGCTGCTTGGTGTTGCCCACCATCGCCTCGTAGCCATCCCAACCAGCTTCCCAATTGCCTAGCATGAGGTTGGCGTAACCTTGGGTTTCCCTTACGTCCCATTGGTCAGGATTGATGTTGAGAGACTTGTAGGCGAGTTCCAGCGCCTTGCTGGGGTTGCATTCGTTTACCTCGATGAGCGCTAGGTTGTTCATCGCGGCATAGTTCTTAGGTTCTAGCTGTAATGCTTTATTGAGATGCTTTCTGGCCTCGTCTATACGGCCCATCTTCATGCAGCACATGCCGAGGTTATTCCAGACCTGCTCACGCTTGGGAACGAGCGTTGCGGCTCTCATCAATACGTTGTAGGCCATGCCCCAGCGTTCGGCCTGCAAGAACACATACGAAGCGAGGAACAATGCCCTTGCTTCGTCTGGATTCTCATTGAGTACATTGGAGGCGACACGTAGCGCCTCATCCGGCTCCCCTGCTTCTGCGAGGTCATGAGCCAGTTGGATTTGTGCGTCTAGCAAGTTATCCCTTGGGTTTGTGTACGAGCGTGGTGGTCTTGAGGTTGCTGTATTCGGGCCTATTGACCATGCGGAACAACTCTTTCGTGTCCTTGATGTTCACGCCTTCGCAATGCCACCTGAGAAGCGTTGCATCGCTGATATGGGCGTAATGCACCATGTCGTTCTTCATGCCCTTGCGGGTGTATTCCTCATCGTTCTTCAGTGCCTTGGAATGCTCTGCCTTTTCCTTGGCATCGCCTCCGGTGTAGCTGATGTATGTGGTATCTGTTGCATCGTCATAGCTAAACCAAGTGATGATCTTGGTAATCGGGTCTACTTCCAGTACGCGCTTTTCCATAGAAAAAGGGGCCAGTTTCCCAGCCCCTTCCCTCAATCAGCTTACAACGCTGGGTTGATGTCAGTTACCTTGCCGCTGGCCTTCTCGTTGTTGGAAACGAGGGTCAATTCGGTCAGGATTTGCTTCTTGGTGTTATCACCAGACTTGGCAAGATCGAAGGATTGGAACGGACGCAGTGAAGCGACAGTCCAGTAGTCCATATCCAGCACAAGAATGTTCTGGTCACGCATGAAGCGGTTGGGCACGATTTCATGTTCGCCAAAGTCAGAGATGTAGAGGTCTACACCAGAAACGATAGCGCCTTGCTTGGTGCCTGGAACTTCGCGGTAACGGGTTGCGATACCGTTGAAGGAGCCAGAGATTTTGCTCTTGGTAGCAGGGCCAACCATCAACACGCCAGGATCACCGCCAGCAGTCCAGCAGGCTTGGATAACAGCCTTCAGGTTAGCTTCAGTAACGGAACCAGCGACAGACGAATCGGTAGGAGCTGCAACCGTGCCGCCAGAGTAACCTGGGGTGGTTTGTGCCGTACCCGTACCAACGGAAGTCTTGTTGGTTGCAAGCCAGGACTCAACACCAGCCAGTGTTGCGCCAGTGCCAGCAGCGCCAGCGGAAGATGCTTGGTTACGCACCAATGCATACTCCACATCGCGCTTGAGTTCCTTGGAGCGCTTGGACATTTGGTAGGCCATTTCACTTGCGCGGCCTGCCTTGCTCACTGCGTCCTGAGTACCGGATACGGATACAGCCTTGGTCAGGATTTGGCAGTAGTTACGCAGACGAACCGTAGGAACGGCGGTCTTGATAGCTGCATCATCACCTTGTACGGCAGCGTTGGTGCCTGCTGCGTCCAGTGCGTCGGTTTGCCATTCGTGGAAAGTGGCGGATGCTTTGCCTTTCTTTGCACGTGTGTAGAACGGCGTTTCGGTTGGGGAAATGTCGTTGATGATGTCGCTCAAATCTTCGCGATTACCAACGGCCTGAAAGGTCTGGAACGTGCCAGACGGTACGGTGTTGAGGATGTAGAAATCCAGCATCCCGAAAATAAACTTAAACATGGTCTGTCCTTTCGTAGCGCCTCACGGCGTTTACTTATTCGTTCGAATAACGGGCCAGGAATACCGCTTGGGCGGCATCAACTGAGCCTGTCTTTTTCAGTGCCTTCCGCGCTTCTTGTTCGCGGGTGGTGGCGACTGACTGCTTTTGATTGCTCCCAGGCTTCGATACCTTGGGCAGATTGGCTACCCGTTTGTCAGTTATCGGCTTGCCTGATTGTTGCTTCTGGTAGCGATAGGCGTCATGCAAGAGCTTGACCACACGAGGGTCAATCACCTGGGCGACTTCGTCCGGCGTAAAGCCGTACTTATCAACTGCGAGAGCATTCAGGGATTTCGCAAGGTCGCTGTTCCAGTTTGGAATCTCCCTTGCCAGCACCTTCTGGCCTTCCTCTACAAGTTGTGCCCGGTGTTGCTGCTGCTCTGCCATCTGCTGCTGCTGGATGGCTCCTATCTTGTTCGCTAGGCCAGTGCGGTTGTCGATCAAATCACGACGAGCCTCTTTGAGCCTCACGAACTCGGCTGGGTCACTCTCATACAGGGCATTCCAATCAACGTTCTGGTATGCCTGTAGCTGGTTATCCAGCGCCATTAACTGTGCGTATTCCGCGAGGTTCTGCTGTTGCAGCGTGGCCTGTTGCTGTAGCTGTTGTGCAGCCAGTTCAACCTGCTTGCGTTGCTCTGCGACTTCCTGCGTTTTCCGCGTGTAATCCGCTTGAAGCATGATCTTGTCTTTAAGTGCTTCAGGCACTTTGTAAGACTCGCCATCGACTTCGATCTCTACAAGGTCGGGTTCCGCCTCTTCTTCCTCGGTTTCGGCTTGTTCCTCTTCAGGAGTGCCTTCATCCTCGGCTTCCGGTGCTTCTTCCTCGTTATCTTGGGATTGCGGTACTTCCGGGGGTGTTTCCTCGGCTACAGGTTCTTCAAGCTGTTGGAAACGTTCTTCAATGCTCAACTCTGCTGGCGACTGCTCTAAGGCTTGGTCACTCATTTCGGTGTAACTCCTAAAGGTCTGTCCCTGCTTAAGTCAGGGAACGGCGCATCACTGCGTTTTGCCCAATAAAAAAGCCTCCGGAGAGGCTTGTCTATGCAGATTGGGCGACTGCTAGATTAGAAGCCGACAGCGCGTTTAAACTTGGTCAGCTTGGATTCTTGTTCAATCTGGATTTGGGCCATCTTGCCAGTTTCAATCGTGGTCTTGATGTTGGCTTGCAGGTCGTTCAACAGCTTAAGCATCAAGCGTAGTTCGTGCTGGCCTTCCCTATCTGCTACAGGGGAGGCTTCCCACTTCTCGATAATGGCTTCCTTCACCATGCCCAAGAAGGGGGAGAGTTCTTCCATGAGACGGTCAGCTCTTGCACCGTCGCTAATCTCTTGTTCCAGGCTCATACGCCTCCGTTAATAGGTTCACGTTGCATCTGCTCTCTATGCTGCATGGCTTGTAAGCCCATGCGCTCACGTTCCAGCTCAATCTCCGCCATCACCTTCTCGCGGTGTATCTGGATCTCGGCAATCATCTTGTCTCGTGCAATATCAATCTCGTTCTGTAGCTTCTGCTGTGCCAGTTGAAAATCAAGCTGTTGCTTCTCTTGCGATTGCTGGAACTCGGCTTGGTCTTTCTGGCCTTCCATCTGCAACTTCTGCTGCTCCAGCTTCAGCTTCTCCTGTACCTCTATCATTTTTGGGTCAGGTTGCGGCTGTTGCTGTGGCGCATCGGCAGGATTCGTCCAGTACTTGTCTCCATCCTTAAAGCCAGCGTTCTTGGTGAGTTCTACGCAGGCTTCATAGATATTCGTGGGGGTTGCAACGCCAATCGCCAGGGCGCGTTCCTGCACACCGAGAATTTGCATGATCTGAACCAGCATCTCCTGCTTATTGCCCGTTCCCAGACCTACAGAAACGGTCATATCCGTGCGCGTTTTCCATTGCCTAGGGTCTACTGGCACCCACTCGTTTTTAATGCGTGTAATCTGCTCTTTCTTGGAGTGCTGCAATAACAGCTTGTGAACCCCGAGGAACAGTTGTTTCACACCAGTTTCCGCAAAGGTGCGGGCAATCAGTTCCAGCCGCATCTGGGCCGCGCCCATGATCTGCGAGATACCAGATGCGGTCTTGTTCAGGCTGTTGGCGTCCATGCCCTGGTTGTACTTGGTGACGCCTGTACGCGTTTCCTTGATGGTGTCTAGGTATTCCATCATGGGGAAAGCGGCCTGCCCTATCGGGTTGGTAGGAATAGGCATGATTTCAGCGTGTGGCGAACCGTCTACACGTACTACACCATTAGGACGACTAACCAGCAGGTCATCTAGGTTAACCTTGTTGGAAATCGCTGTTCTGCCGTTGTTGGCAGCGTAGAAGTTGTCAAGGATGTTTCTGAGGATCACCGACTTGATGATTTGAATGTCTTTAATCAGGTCAGCCAGCGCACGGCCAATGTGTCTATGCGGCATGATGTAAGGCGTAATCGCGGCAAACGGTACAACGTCAGCGGTCTCGTTGGCGAATATCTTCTTGCCCACCAAGCAAATCATGCGGCGCTCAGCGATACCATCACCGTCGAAGTCCACTTCGTAGTAAGCCTCACGATAGACCACACGGCGGTTAGCGCCCTGCTCCAGGCCATCGCGGTAAATCTCATCCTCTGCGAATTCGTTGCGGGATAACCACTCTTCGCTCATCCACAGGGAAGTAGCGTCGTCCGGAATGTCGTCGTCTACGTCATAGCCCATCTTGCGAAGTTCGGAGATGGTTTTCCATGAACGATGCTCGAAGAAGCGGCAGGAGTTGGGGCTGATGTTTCGCTCATCGGCTGATACAAGTATCTCTTCCGGTGGGCATGGCTCAATACGCACTTGGCCCTTGGTGTTCTTACGCTTCACCTTAATATCGTGAAGCATGGGCACATTGGCCTGTAGCTGCTCCAGCATCATCAGCGCTTGTGGGTCGCCTGCTTCAGCCAGGGGCATGAGCTGCTCCATCTGCGGCTGGATCTGTACCAGGGCTTCTTCATCCGGATAGGACGTGTGCTCGATAGGCTCAACCTCGTCTGATTGCAGAATCATCTGTAATTCTGGGTCGGTGAGTCCTTGGTAAACCTCTTCCGTAACATCGGTGGATTCGTCCCACCAGAACTTCACATAGCCGTTCTTGTTGAGCAGCGCATCCTTGAACCATTGATAGAACACGAGATAGCCGTTGTTCTGGTTCAGGCATACGTGGTTAACGTAATCGGTCTCCTGTTCGGCTGGCTTCACATCCTCTGGGCCTACAGGGTCAAACTTGACGATCTCATCACCGGAGGCGAATACCTTCATGAGCGAAGGCATGACGGACTCAACGGCTTCTTGTACGTCCATGGAAACAACCGACGACCTGCCTTCTACGGCTGAGAGTTCCCTTGTCTTGTCGCCAAGGTATAGCTCCATGTTCTGGGCGCGTTCGTCCGACAATTGGCCTGCCAGATAGGACAAGGATGTACGCTCCTCATCTTCTATCAGCTTTAACAGCTCGTCAT
>Ga0196972_1000779_pt1 | contig 12073 bp, 9 predicted proteins | sample S1v_2013CmetaG_FD_148618 | JGI IMG/M metagenome (GOLD analysis project Ga0196972, IMG submission 148618) | Soil microbial communities from Anza Borrego desert, Southern California, United States - S1+v_20-13C | ecosystem: Environmental > Terrestrial > Soil > Desert | place: USA: California...
AGACACCCAGCAGTTCATTCAGAACAGGCATCTTCGACTCCAGCTCGGATGCAGCGAAGGTCTCGACGATCTGACCGTGCTCCATCACGTAAAACCGATCCGCCAGCGGTGCGGCGAAGCGGAAATTCTGTTCGACCATCACGATCGTGTAGCCCTTGGCCTTGAGCGTGGTGATCATGCGCGCCAGCGCCTGCACGATCACCGGTGCCAGGCCTTCCGAGATTTCATCGAGCAGCAGCAGCTTGGCACCGGTGCGCAGGATGCGCGCCACCGCCAGCATCTGCTGTTCGCCGCCCGACAGGCGCGTGCCCTGGCTATTACGGCGCTCGGCCAGGTTGGGGAACATGTCGTAGATCTCTTCCACCGACATGCCCTTGTTGTTCTTCGACACCATCGGCGGCAGCATCAGGTTTTCTTCCGCCGACAGCGAGGAGAAGATGCCCCGCTCTTCCGGGCAATAGCCAATGCCCAGGTGCGCCACCTTGTGCGTGGACAGGTTGATCGACTCGACGCCGTTGACCTTGATCGAGCCGGTGCGGGTGCCGGTCAGGCCCATGATCGCGCGTAGCGTCGACGTGCGGCCGGCGCCGTTGCGGCCCAGCAGCGTGACCACTTCGCCCGGCTTCACTTCCAGGTTGACGTCGTGCAGGATGTGCGACTCGCCGTACCAGGCCTTGAGGTTCCTGATTTCAAGTGCCGCTGTTGCCATCAATGCGCTCCTTCCAGTGCGCCGGAGGTGGTGCCCATGTAGGCTTCCATCACCTGCGGGTTGTTCGAGACTTCTTCATAGGTGCCTTCGGCCAGCAGCGAGCCGCGCTGCAGGACCGAGATCTTGTCGCAGATGCCGGAAACCACGCTCATGTTGTGTTCGACCATGAGGATGGTGCGGCCGGCGGAGACTTTCTTGATCAGTTCGGTGACACGGTGCACGTCTTCGTGCCCCATGCCTTGCGTCGGCTCGTCGAGCAGCATCAGCTCCGGTTCCATCGCCAGCGTGGTGGCGATCTCAAGCGCGCGCTTGCGGCCGTACGGCAGGTCCACCGTCATGGTGTTGGCGAAGCTTTCGAGGTCGACTTCGGCCAGCAGCTCGATGGCGCGCTGGTTGAGCTTGTCGAGTGTCTTCTCGCTCTTCCAGAAGTGGAAGGAGGTGCCGAGTCCGCGCTGCAGGCCGATGCGCACGTTCTCCAGCACGGTCAGGTGCGGGAACACGGCAGAGATCTGGAACGAGCGAATCACGCCGCGATGGGCGATCTGTTCCGGCGCCAGCGAGGTGATGTCGTTGCCGTTGTACAGGATCGTGCCCGACGTGGGCGTCAGGAATTTCGTCAGCAGGTTGAAGAACGTCGTCTTGCCTGCCCCGTTGGGGCCGATCAGCGCGTGGATCGAACCGCGCTTGACCTTGAAGTTGACGTCGTTCACCGCGATGAATCCCTTGAAACCTTTGGTCAGGTTTCGCGTTTCAAGTATGACTTCGCTTGCCATCCATTTTCTCCAGTGATGCTGCTTTGCTTGGTGCACTTGCGCGCCTGCGCAAATGCGAACATCCGGTTTGCCCCGGCGTCGCGCCGGGGCGGTCATGCAGTGTTCCGATCATCCAACCCTCCACCGCGCGCGACCTGGGTTCGTCGGGTGGTCGCGCGCAGCTGGGGTTCCGTTAGTCCGCGACAGTCAGCGTGTTGTTCGCGAACGTAATGGCATTGGCCACTGTCGGGGTCGCAGCGATCGGCGGCACGTTGGCCGTGGTGATCGCCGGAGCAGCGCCCGCGCTGCCTCCACGCGGCGTGGTGCGCACAACCTGACTGCCCGGCAGAGCGGTGCCGTTGTTCAGGTGTGCCCACATCGCGTCGAGCGCCTGGTTCAAGTAATAGTGCAGCGGGACCAGCGCTGTGTCATAGCCTGGTATCGAGCCGAGGAAGGCATCGAAGTGGTTGGCGTTCGTGACTTCGATATAACGCGCGTTGGTTGCGGCATTGTTCACATTCATCTTTCCGAAGTAGGCACGCGCAGCCTGATTCACCTGCATCAGCGTATCGCTACGGCCTGTCACGATAATGGTCGGGCGGCTGCCAACGTTGCCGTTTGCTTGCGCTTCGGCCACGCCTTGCTGAATGCGCTGGGACTTGGCAAGCATGTCGCCGGTCAATGCAGCGCCGGTGACAGCATCGGTGCCGGTCGCGAGCGAACGCAGGCACAAGGCGGCATCCAGCGACATGTCGGCCAGTCCGGTCGACGGCGACACGGACAGGCGATCCAGCTTCGCGCCACCGACCGAATCGTTGTAGACGATGTTGATGCCGGAAGTCGGCGGAATGCCGTTGCCCGTGCCGAACAGAGCGGCTTGGGCGGCGCCCTGTGCAATCACGTTGCCCGCAGCGTCCGTGTTGGCGAAGCTCAAGCCGCACAAGTTGTCGGTCACGCTGAAGCGTCCGTACGCATTGGCATAAGTCGTCGCAACCGCCGGCACTGCGAATCGGTAGTGCGTCAGGTGCAGGATGTCGGTTTCGGGTTCCCAACCGTAGGCGCGCATCTTCGAAAGCGCACTTGCCGCCCGCTCTGCGGTCGTCGTACCGGTGACCAGGTTCTTGTTAGCGAGCCCCGTGCAGCGGGCCTCCATGTTCGCGACCGGCAGGGACGCAGCAAATGCGCTGTTGGTTACGGCGAGCGCCGCGCATGGTTGGTAGACATTGGCAAAGGTGATGTAATCGATCATCGGCTTACCGATCGTGGAGACCGATGTCGATCCGCGGCGAATGCTCAGGCTCGGCGTTGCCTTGGGCTGCACCTGCGGTTCGGCCACAACGAGCGCATCGATCAAGCCTTCGGTATCCTGCTCTGCCGCTAGCAGTGCAGCGCCTGCACCGTTGGAGACGCTGGAGGCGATCACCGTGGTGTTGGACGGCGCAATGGTGCGTGCCTTCGCAGTCGAGCCCTGGATAGCGCTGCCGTACTGCTCGTTGAGGATGTAGAACGCAAACTCGATTGCCTGCAGCGTGTTCTTGCCCCAGTCCTTGTCCGGGTTCCGCTGCGAGTGCGCGTGCTTGTAGGCGACACGGTTCGGGAACAGCGCGTTATAAGCAGCGCGAGCCGCATCGGAGATGTTGGCCTTGAACAGTGCTGCGGTTCCTGCCGTCGCAGCGTCGGCGGTGGTGCCGTCGATCAGCGTGACCTTGTTGGTCTGCAGGTCGTGGAAGCCGTTGCCGCTGCCCTTGTCGGTGTAGGCCACCGCGCAGCCGCGCTTGAGGCCCCATTCGCCGGAGGTGCCGATCGCGCCGTAGATGCCGCGCGAGCCGGACGAGGTCGCAGTGACGATGCAGGGCTTGTTCGGATTGAAGGTATCCGGGATCTGGACCATCAGCGTCACGTTCTGTGCGCCGGTGCCGTCGTCCGAATAAGCAATGAATTCCTTGCCGGCGATCTTGCCGGTGCTGGTCGGCGTGGTGCCGGGATTGGCAACCGTCGGGCCATAGAGCGTGCCATAGCCGCCGTTGGCCGTGGTATCAACAAGTGCACGGTAGTTCTGGTGAATCGCAAGACGGCGCAGTTCAGCTGCGGTCGGTGTGGCGCTGACGGACGGCGCGGTGGCACTGGCGAGGCCAGAGGCGCCCAAGCCTGCGGTCAACAGGTCGTCGCTGTTGCCGTCATACGTCTTGGATGCAACGCTGCCCTTGAGGAATGTGGGCGTGGAATTCGTGACGCCGACAGCCAGCAGGGAGCCGCTACCGCCCCCGCCTCCGCAGGCGGCAAGCACGCTTGCCGCCATCGTAGTCAAACCTATCGTCCTGCGTATTGCCATGTTGTCTCCCTCCGTGAAGTTATACCGGCTGTCTCTGTCGGCCCTGCGATGCTTGTTATGGAACCGAGTACTACACAACTGATACTGAACTGCCGTGAACCTGTTACAGCGTCATCCCTCCGCACACTTCGATGACGGCGCCGTTGATGTAGCTGGCTTCGTCGGATGCAAGGAAAGCAAAGGTGCTGGCGATTTCCTCGGGCTTGCCGAGGCGACCGAGGGGCACGCGCTCCTCGAGCGCGCGGATGACTTTCTCGGGCATCGATTTGAGGATGGTGGTCTCGATGAAGCCGGGGCAGACCGCGTTAACGCGAATCCCGTGCTTGCCGAGTTCGCGCGCCCATGTTTTGGCCATACCGATCACGCCAAACTTGCTGGCCGCGTAGTTGGTCTGGCCGAAGTTGCCGTAGATGCCGACGATCGACGATGCGTTGAGCACTACCCCGCCCTTGCGCTCGATCATGTTGTCGACCACGGCCTTGGTGCAGTTGTAGGTGCCTTTGAGATTGACGTCGATGACTTTGTCGAACTGGTCGTCGGTCATCTTCTTGAGCTGCGCGTCGGCGACGATACCGGCGTTATTGACCAGCACATCGATATGCCCGAAGGTCGCGAGCGCACCGCTGACCATCGCCTCGATGCTTTCCGGCTTGGTGACATCGACCTTGAAGCCGATCGCGCTGCCGCCTTGGAGGCGAATCTCGGCGACGGTCTCCGCCACCGCGTCGTCCAGGTCGCACACGACGACCTTGGCGCCTTCCTTCGCGAACTTGAGCGCGGTGGCCTTGCCGATGCCCCTGCTCGCGCCTGTGATCAGTGCCACTTTGTTGGTGAGCCGCACGTTGTCTCCATCTCGTTGTTCTATCCGATGAAGGCGAGTCGCGGGAGCAAGGCGCCATCATCAGTGATAGCGCCTATATGGCAATTGCCATGCCAACAACCACAAGCGATTGATTTTTAAGGGAAAATCGAAAAAGAGGAAGAAATAAGCAGGACTTGGGACGAAAACCGGGGAGAAAAAGTGTCCGAGATTTAGACACTTTCCATTTATATCAGGTTATGTCTTTGAAAAATAACGGTTTTACAAAACGTCTGCAATTTAAACACGTGTCTATTATTCAGACACCAAGCCAAACTCGACGATCTTTTGGTAGAGGGTCGCCCGCGAAATCCCCAGCATCCGCGCGGCTTGCGCCTTATTGCCGCCGGTCGATTCCAGGGCGGACTTGATAAGGTTCTTTTCCAGGTCCGCGACCGCTTCGGCCAACGGACGAACGCCTGCCGACGGATTGCTTTCCGTCACGCCCTCAACCGGACGGTGCATCCCGGGATTCGCCGGCAGGATGGTGGAAAAATCTTCCGCGGTCAGGCTGATACTGTCGGTCAGCATGCCTGCCTGCTCGAGAGCATTGCGCAACTCGCGCACATTGCCAGGCCAGCTGTACGACGCAAGGAAGGCGCGCGCGGATGGCGCCAGCTCCCTCTGCGGCATGCCGGTGCGCGTCGCGATCTGCTCGAGCAGGTGCTCGCATAACGCATCGAGATCGCCGAGCCGCTCACGCAGCGGAGGCAACACGATTGGCAATACGTTCAGGCGGTAATACAAGTCCGAGCGGAACTTGCCATCCGCCACCAATTGCTTGAGATCATGACTGGTTGCCGCAATCACGCGCACGTCGACCTTGATGATGGTATTCGATCCGAGCGGCTCGATCTCCTGTTCCTGCAGCACGCGCAACAGCTTGGCCTGCACCTGCAGCGGCATGTCGCCGACTTCATCGAGGAAGAGCGTTCCGCCATCGGCAATCTTGAACTTGCCATCCCGCCCTTTGCGGTCCGCGCCAGTGTACGCACCGGGTGCAACGCCAAAGAACTCTGCTTCGAGCAGGGACTCCGGCACCGCCGCGATATTGATGCCGACGAAAGGCTTTCCGGCACGGCCGGATGCGGCATGAATACCGTGTGCGAGCAATTCCTTGCCGCTACCGGTTTCCCCCAGCAGCAGCACGGTGGTATCGAGTTGAGCCGCACGCCGCGCACGATGCTTGAGCTCGAGCGATACGGGACTGACGCCGATGAAACTGGAAATGGAGTACTTGGTGTGGCGCAGCTGCGCCAACTCCTTCTTGGTGTTGGCCAACGCCCACTGCAATTCCGCGAACTTGGACACCAGGGGCTTCAGACGCTGAAGGCGATCGTAGAGTGCAAAGCCGAGCGCACCGATAATCTTGCCGGACTCGTCCTTGAGTGGAATGCGCATGACGACCAGAGGCTGGTCGCGGATCATCATGATGTCGAGCAGGATGGGCTTGCCTGTCTGCACAACCTCGCGCATGCGGCTATTGGGAATGACTTCTTCCACCATCTTGCCGAGCGCATCGTCGGGACTCTTCAGGCCGAGGAAGGCGACATACTTGTCATTGATCCATGCGATCCTGCCCTGCTCATCCACGGCAAGCGTGCCCTCGCATGAGTCGTCGAACAAGTCGAGTAACGACTGCATGCCTACCCGCAGAATGCTGTCTACATCCCAGGATGAAGCGACAGACGTTTTCATTTCATCTCCATCACGAGAGCCTTTCACGCTAACGCACAACCTCGTGGGCCGTGAGCCGATGAAGGGCGATTATAGATGCACTTTTGAAACTCCGTTTGATCGCTCGCATTTTGTGGAAAGAGATGCAATATCGCATCGCTTTGTTTTTGCGCAGTACATGCGACCGGAAATGCACTGCCGACAGAGAGAAATTGCGGCACTCGCATCGGTACTCTTCTTGAGTGAAACTGTTTTTCGCGATGAAGAAGCAGCACGACAAGATTGACAGAGCCAGCGAACAACCTGCACTCGCCTCTCTCGCGCGGCAACACCAAACAGTGAATGCGGCTTGAACACAAATGCTGACGGCATCCCGCAATTCGACATCCGATAGAGAAATAGCAGCGACGCCGCTTCGCGTAGCCGCGTACGGCAATCGCAATACATGCATGTCGTCGTAGCACTCGGTCATCGCGAAGCAGTGAGACATACGAGGGCTAAAGAATTCGCACAACTGCCCGGCTGCCTGTTTGACCAACGATGGCTTTTCAAATGCGCAAACAAAAAAACCGCCCTGCGGCGGTTTCTTTCACTGCGGCCTGTTCCTGCTATCGCTTCAGCAGGTTCAGGATTTCCGACAACTCATTGCGAATCGCAACGGTATTGATTTCCAGAGGCGGCAAGCCCGCGGCCAAGTCGTCGCCACCGTGGCCGCTTCCATTACCATTGCCGTTGGCGATACGGCTGTCGAGTTTGTTGCGCGCACCGCTGATGGTAAAACCCTGCTCGTAGAGGAGTTCGCGAATGCGGCGGATCAGCAGCACTTCATGGTGCTGGTAATAACGGCGGTTGCCGCGGCGCTTGACAGGCTTGAGCTGGGTGAACTCCTGCTCCCAGTAACGCAGGACGTGCGGCTTGACGCCGCACAGTTCACTCACTTCCCCGATAGTGAAATAACGCTTCGCCGGAATCGGCGGCAAGACGACAGCTTCGGCTTTACTCGAGCGATCGTTCATGGTTCAGCTCACGCCACGCGGGCAAGAGGTTTGCTCCTGGCCGTCTCCACCATGCTCTTGAGTTTCTGGCTCGCATGGAAGGTCACGACGCGGCGTGCAGTGATCGGGATTTCTTCGCCAGTCTTGGGATTGCGTCCAGGACGCTGCGGCTTGTCGCGCAACTGGAAATTGCCGAAGCCCGACAGCTTGACCGACTCCCCGCGCTCCAGCGCATTGCGGATCTCGTCGAAGAAGGTTTCGACCATGTCCTTCGCTTCGCGCTTGTTCAAGCCCACCTGCTCAAACAGAAGCTCGGCGAGCTCTGCCTTGGTCAGAGTGGGCAGGTCTTTTTCAGCCTGGGTGCGTGCTTGCGACTCTTGTACTGCCCGGCTGAGATCGGCGGCCAACACGGATTGAAGTTCGGCGGAATTCACGTCATTCATAGTAGTTATGTCTGCCACGACGTTGCGGTACATTCAATTGCGCAGCTTGGCGCCATGCTTTTTCTCGACGGACGCGATGAAGGCGGCCATTGCAGCATCCACTTTGTCGTCTTGCAGGGTAGTTTGAGTATCTTGCAAGGTGAAACGGAAAGCAAGACTTTTTTCGTCATTTCCCAGTCCCTTGCCTCGATATTCATCAAATAAAACAATGGCTTGCATGATAGCACAGGCAGGATTGGATTGCCGTTCGGCAAGGAAAGTATCCATCAAATCCTGCATCGGCACCGATTGTTTCACAACGACGGCAATATCCCTCGTAACGGCCGGGAACTTCGAAATTTCCTGGTACACAGGGATATCGCGCTGCAAGAGAGCTTCCGCGTCAACTTCCAACACCACGGGCGGCAGCGCCAAATCATATTTCTGCTGCCAGCGCGGATGCAGTTCACCGATAAAGCCGATCACCCGGCCGTCGAGCAATATGCTCGCAGAACGTCCCGGGTGCAGTGCAGGATGTTCGGCCTTCGCGAATGTCAATGCCTGGGGCGCGAACAACGCCTCCAGGTCGGCCTTGATGTCGAAGAAATCAACATTCCGCGTCGGCGCTCCCCACTGCTCATCCACGACCGGACCATAGGCGATGGCGGCGACGCGCTTCGGTTGGTCATAACCGGCCACTGACAGCGGCCCGTCCTGGGTCGACGGATTGCGCAAGAACACGGCACCCACTTCGAACAGGCGAACGCGGTTCAGCTTGCGATTGAGGTTGTAGCGCACATTCGCCACCAGGCTGCCGACCAGCGAAGAACGCATGACGCTCATCTGGCTGGCGATCGGGTTCTGCAAGCGGATCGGATTGTTGTTGCCGGCGAAGTCAGCTTCCCAAGCCTCTTCCACGAAGCTGAAGTTGACCACTTCCTGATAATCCGCATCGGCGAGCTGACGGCGCACGGAGAACATCGAACGCGTATTTTCCGGCGCAATCCGCATGGTGTTCGGTGCCACGGGCGGCAAGGCCGGGATATTCTCGAAACCGTAGACGCGCGCGATTTCCTCGATCAGGTCTTCTTCGATCTCGATATCAAAACGATAGGACGGCGGAGTGACAGTGAACAGGCTTGGCTTACGCGTGAATTCAAGACGCAGACGCGTGAAAATATCCGCGATCTGATCGTCACTGATATCTACGCCGATCACCCTCGCAGCACGCGCGGTGCGTACGGAAACCGGTTTGCGCTGCGGCAGATTGACGACGTGATCATCGACCGGCCCAATCACCGTATCCTTGCCGCCGCAGATTTCGACGATCAGCGAGGTAATGCGCTCGATATGCTCGACCGTGGACGCGTAATCGACGCCACGCTCGAAGCGATGCGCCGCGTCGGTCGAAAAGTTGTAGCGGCGCGCGCGCCCCTGGATCGATTGCGGCCACCAGAATGCAGCCTCAAGATAGATGTTCATCGTATCGAGCGATACGGCCGTGGAATCGCCGCCCATGATGCCGGCCAGCGATTCGATCTCCTTATCGTCAGCAATAACCCCCACCCAGCTGTCGACTTCAATCGTATTCCCGTTCAACAGCTTGATCGTCTCACCCGGTTTACCCCAGCGCACATCGAGTCCGCCGTGGATCTTGTCGAGGTCGAACACATGGCTCGGACGGCCGAGTTCGAGCATCACATAGTTGGAGATATCGACCAGCGCCGAAATCGGGCGCTGCCCGCTGCGCTCGAGGCGGCGCTTCATCCAGTCAGGCGTCTGTGCCTTCGCATTCAATCCGCGAATCACGCGGCCGGAGAAACGGCCGCACAGGTCCGGTGCGGACACTTTCACCGGCAGCTTTTCATCCGTACTGACCGCCACCTTCTTGAACGTCGGCTCCTTCAACGGAGCACCGGTCAATGCCGAGACCTCACGCGCCACACCGAGAACGGACAAGCAGTCCGCCTTGTTCGGGGTGAGCTTGATGGTGAACTTGAGATCGTTGAGCTGGTAGTAATCGCGGAAATTCTGACCGACCGGCGCATCGTCCGGCAGCTCCAGCAAGCCGCTGTGCTCTTCCGACAACTTCAGCTCACGCGCGGAGCACAGCATGCCCTGCGACTCGACGCCGCGCAGCTCACCCACCTTGATCTCGAACGGTTTGCCATCCTCGCCCGGCGGCAGCTTCGCGCCAGCCATCGCGCACGGCACCTTCATACCCGGCTGTACGTTCGGCGCGCCGCAGACGATGTTCAGCAAGGTGCCGGTTCCGGCATCCACCTGGCACACGTTGAGACGGTCGGCGTTCGGATGCTTGGCGACCTCGATGACCTTGGCAACAACGACGTTGGAAAAAGGCGGCACCACCGGCTCAACCTCTTCGACTTCCAGCCCGGACATCGTCAGCAGATGCGACAACTCGTCCGAAGTCATCTTCGGATCAACCAGGGTGCGGAGCCAGTTCTCGGAGAATTGCATAGTCAAAGCTTTCAGATTTCGTTTTCCCCGCTCGTACTGCGAGGTTGGGTGGCGACAGTAGAGGAAGCCCTTCTACCGTCGCAGCCCGCCGTTCAATACGGCGGGAGCCCGGACGTTTTTTAATTGAATTGTTTCAGGAAGCGCAGATCGCCTTCGTAGAACAGGCGCAGGTCGTTGATCCCGTAGCGCAGCATCGTCAGGCGCTCGAGGCCGGAACCGAACGCAAAACCGATGTACTGCTCAGGATCCAGTCCCATGTTACGCACCACCGTCGGGTGCACCTGGCCGGCACCAGAAACCTCTAGCCAGCGTCCCTTCAAAGGGCCGCTGCCGAACGCGATATCGATTTCAGCCGAAGGCTCAGTGAACGGGAAATACGACGGGCGGAAACGCACCTGCAGGTCGTCGGTCTCGAAAAACGCCTTCACGAAATTCAGGTACACGCCCTTCAGGTCGGCAAAGCTGATGTTGTCGGCAATCCAGAGGCCCTCGACCTGATGGAACATCGGCGAGTGCGTCGCATCGCTGTCGACACGATAGGTGCGTCCCGGCGCGATGACCTTGATCGGCGGCTTGTTCATGCGCGCATAGCGCACCTGCATCGGGCTGGTATGCGTGCGCAGCAGCAACGGCTTGCCCTGCGTGTCGTTGCCTTCGATGTAGAAAGTGTCCTGCATCGAACGTGCCGGATGGTTTTCCGGGCTGTTCAATGCGGTGAAATTGGTCCAGTCGGTTTCGATTTCCGGGCCGTCCGCGACATCGAAGCCGATCGAGCGGAAGATCTCTTCAACGCGCTCCCAAGTACGCATAACCGGATGGATACCGCCCTTGCCGCGCCCACGACCAGGCAACGTGACATCGATTGCTTCCGCGTTCAGGCGTGCCTGCATCTGCGCATTGGCCAGCGCCTCGCGGGCCGCGTTCAGGGCGGCCTCGATCCTTTCCTTGGCAGCGTTGATGATGGCGCCCTGGGCCTTGCGCTCTTCGGGTGCCAACTTGCCCAGCCCCTTCATCTGTTCGGTAATCTGGCCTGTCTTGCCAAGGTACTTGGCTTTCGCGTTCTCCAGCGCGGCGGCATCTGCCGCTTCAGCAAAATCGGCCTGCGCCTGGACGACGATTTGTTCTAGGGAATTCATGCGGCTCTTCGCCTGAAAAAATGGATCGAAAAATGGACCGAAAAACGGGAATCCGGAAACGGCGACTCAAAGATCATCCGTCAAAATGAAACGGGGCACAGGTGTGCCACCTCTGCCCCGCTCAGTTTCGGCGCCGCCTTGCAGCGGCACCTGCTTACACAAACAACACTCAAGCAGCGATGTTGGCCTTCACCTGTTTGACAATCGCGGCAAATGCCGGCTTGTCCATCACAGCCATGTCAGCCAGGACCTTGCGGTCGAGGCCGATGTTAGCCTTCTTGAGTCCGTTCATGAACACGCTGTAGGTCACGCCATGTTCACGCGTCGCTGCGTTGATACGGGTGATCCACAGCGCGCGGAATACGCGCTTCTTGTTGCGGCGATCGCGGTAGGCGTACTGGCCTGCGCGCATGACCGCCTGCTTGGCGATACGGAATACGGTACTGCGACGACCACGATAGCCTTTGGCCTGGTCGAGGACTTTCTTATGACGGGCCCGTGCTGTGACCCCACGTTTTACTCGAGGCATGGTAGCTCCTTATGTGAGGTTTAAGCGAACGGCATCATCGCGCGGATGGAGTTCATGTTTGTCTCATGAACGTCCACTGCGCCGCGCAGCTGGCGCTTGTTCTTGGTGGTCTTCTTGGTGAGGATGTGACGCTTGAAGGCCTGACCGCGCTTGACGGTACCGCCCGGACGCACGCGGAAGC
>Ga0196972_1000780_pt1 | contig 12070 bp, 10 predicted proteins | sample S1v_2013CmetaG_FD_148618 | JGI IMG/M metagenome (GOLD analysis project Ga0196972, IMG submission 148618) | Soil microbial communities from Anza Borrego desert, Southern California, United States - S1+v_20-13C | ecosystem: Environmental > Terrestrial > Soil > Desert | place: USA: California...
GTCCTCGCCCAGCCCGAGCAGTACCAGGTCGAAATCGCTGAGTTCTGCCAGGGTTTGCGAATAAGCCTTGGCGCCCTCCACTGGGCCTAACTCGGTGGGAATGGCATGAATCTGGGCCGTCGGAATGCTGACGTATTTAAGCCAGCTCTGCTCAGCCATCAGGCTGTTGCGATCCGGATGATCGGTCGGCAGGCAACGGTCGTCATTGTAGTAAATATGCCACTTGCTCCAATCGGTATTGGCTGAACGAAGCAGCTCGTAGACACTCTTAGGCGTATTGCCGCCGGCTAAAACAATACTGAAGCTGCCGCGGCTTGCAATAGCCATTTCCGCAGATTTGAGAATATGCGCGGCAGCGGCATGATAGAGCGCTTCTGCTGTATCGAACGATTGCCAGCGAGTCTGTTGAGTGTGTGGTGGAGTCTTGTTTTGCATGAATCTATTACACCTTTTACGCTATAATCCGAAAGTTTTTTAAATAATTCGTCACTCTACACAATAGTGTGATTGCTCGTCATCCTCATCAAGGAAAAATGCAATGAAACTAGCAATGATCGGCCTAGGAAAAATGGGCGGCAACATGGCAACCCGCCTGCTGCGTCATGGTATCGAAGTAGTTGGTTACGACCGTAGCGAAGAAGTCGTCAAACAGCTCTCTGAAAAAGAAGGAATGATTCCCGCTGCTTCAGTCGATGAAGCGATTGAACAAATGACTCCCGGCGAGCGCATTATCTGGCTCATGTTGCCTAGCGGCAACCCAACCGAAGACCAGATTCTTTATCTCGCACCGAAATTAGCCAAGGGCGACATCATCATTGATGGTGGCAACTCCAATTACAAGGACAGCGAACGCCGCGGTGCCATGCTGGCACGCCGCAGCATCGGCTTCATGGATTGCGGCACTTCCGGCGGCATCTGGGGCCTGGAAAACGGTTACTGCCTCATGGTAGGCGCCAGCCTGCACGTGGCAAAAGCTATGGAGCCCATCCTCAAGGCACTGGCACCGGCTCCAGACCGCGGCTGGGCCCATGTCGGCCCAGTAGGCGCCGGCCACTTCACCAAGATGATTCACAACGGCATTGAGTACGGCATGATGCAGGCAATGGCAGAGGGCCTGGACCTGCTCAAGGGCAAGGAAGAATACGCCCTCGACCTGGCACAGATCACTGAACTGTGGCGTCACGGCTCGGTTGTCCGCAGCTGGCTGCTGGACTTAACCGCCAACGCGCTGACGGAAGACCAGGAATTGAAGGCTGTTGCACCCTACGTTGCCGATTCCGGCGAAGGCCGCTGGACCGTTATGGAGTCCGTGGAGCAAGGCGTAGCCGTGCCAGTATTGACCCTGGCCCTGCAAATGCGCTTTGCCAGCCAGGACGCCACGGGTTACAGCTACAAGCTGCTATCCATGATGCGTAACGGCTTCGGCGGTCACTTCGTCAAAACCACTGCTGATAAATAATGAGCTTGCGGCCCTCTGGCCGCAGCGTTCTTGATTAGAAAGTTTTAGAACCATGAAGCAAATTGATCCGTGCACCTTAGTTCTGTTCGGTGCCAGTGGCAACCTTTCTCGCGTCAAGCTTATGCCTGGCCTGTTCCGCCTGGACCAGGCTGGCAGGTTGCCGGACAACATGGCAATTCTGTCAGTGGGCCGCGGCCAGGTGTCGCGCGAGGACTGGCAGAAAGACATCAAGGGCATGCTCGATGCCAAGTTCAAGAATGGCTACGATCAAGAAGTATTCAAACGTTTTATCAACCGTAATCACTATCACGCCAATCCGCCGGAAGATGCCAATGCATTCAAGCGCCTGAAAGAGACGCTGTCCGATGAAAAGGTATTCCCGCAGAATCTGGCATATTTCCTGTCAGTACGGCCGTCCGACTTTGCCACCATCGTCGATCAGCTTGCTGATGTCGGCCTGACGCAAGAAGACAAGTACTGGCGCCGCGTGGTCATCGAGAAGCCGTTCGGCACCGACCTGCCCTCAGCACAGGCACTGCAGGCTTCAATTACCAAGCACCTGAAGGAAAGCCAGATCTACCGCATTGACCACTACCTCGGCAAATCCGCCTTGCAGAACATCATGCTGCAGCGTTTTGCCAACACGGTACTGGAGCCGATCTGGAATAATCAGTACATCGACCACGTGCAGATCACCAACACCGAAAAACTAGGCGTGGGCGACCGCACCCAGTTCTATGATGCCACTGGCGCTTTGCGCGACATGATCCAGAGCCACATTCTGCAAACCATGGCCTTGACCGCAATGGAACTGCCTAAGGAATTGACGCCGGACGCGATCCGCGCCGAGAAGATCAAGGTGCTGGAAGCGATACGCCCGATTCCAGTCGATCAGCTGGAAAAGCACGCATTCCGCGCGCAATACGCAGCCGGTGAAATCGATGGCGAAAAAGTGCGGGGTTACCTGGATGAGCTTGGCGACAATAGCAGCGTGGTGGAAACCTATGCCGCCTTGAAGCTGTTCATCGACAACCAGCGCTGGAAAGGTGTGCCGTTCTACATCCGCACCGCCAAACGCCTGCATGAAGCCGATACGCGCATTTCCATCCGTTTCAAGAAGGCGCCTTTGCAGATCGGCAGCGGACAAAAGCAGAACTGGCTGACTTTGGGCATACAGCCGCGCGAATGCATCAAGATGGAAATCGAGTCCAAGATTCCCGGCCTGGACATCGCCACGCGCACCATCCAGCTCGATGCTGCCAACCGCCAGCCCGGCGATGAGTCGATCGATGCCTACGAGGCGCTGCTGCTCAACCTGATGGAAGGCGACAATTCGTTGTACCTGCACATCAGCGAAGTAGAAGCGCAGTGGCGATTGGTAGACCCGGTCATTGAAGCCTGGGCCAAGAACAAGGTGCCTGTGCATCAATACCCGGCAGGCAGCAGCGATCCAGTCGAGTCCAAGGTCATTTTTGAAGCCGAAGACCAGTTCTGGCGTTATTCGATTGAACTGGGCGGCGATGAATTGCCTCAGTAGTTAATGAAGCCTCGTCCGGCCTAGGCCGGACGAGGCTTTAACTATTACTTCTAAAGTCCTGCAAAATCTCACCACGCACTTTATAATGCGTTCACTTTAATAATCAGCTTCAATAACTTAGCCTATCAATCCATGAGCATTAAATCCGACAAGTGGATACGCCGTATGGCGGAAACCCACGGCATGATCGAACCTTTCGAACCTACCCTGATCCGCGAGGCTAACGGCAGCAAGATCGTTTCTTACGGCACGTCCAGCTATGGCTACGATATCCGCTGTGCCAATGAATTCAAGGTGTTCACCAATATCAACAGCACTATTGTGGACCCGAAGAATTTCGATCCGAACTCATTTGTCGAGTTTAATAGCGACTACTGCATTATTCCGCCCAATTCGTTTGCGCTGGCCCGCACTGTTGAATATTTCCGCATTCCGCGCAGCGTACTGACGGTGTGCCTGGGTAAATCCACTTATGCGCGCTGCGGTATCATCGTCAACGTGACGCCGTTCGAGCCTGAGTGGGAAGGTTATGTGACGCTGGAGTTCAGCAACACCACGCCGCTGCCCGCCAAGATTTATGCGGGCGAAGGCTGCGCACAGGTGCTGTTTTTCGAATCCGATGAGGTATGCGAGACTTCTTACAAGGACCGCGGCGGTAAATACCAAGGCCAAGTCGGCGTAACTTTGCCTAAGATCTGACACCGGCCATCGAGCCCGCTTGGCATTGCCGAGCGTATGTAGCCGCACAATTTTGGGTGACATGTCTGATAGCTTGCTGGAACATAAGCACATAACAAGCCATCGATTGTCAGCCCAAAGCTTTTATAGAGGTATGTCCCATGAAATTCCGTTTCCCCGTTGTCATCATTGACGAAGACTTCCGCTCCGAAAACTCCTCCGGCCTCGGCATCCGCGTGCTGGCAAAAGCGATTGAGGATGAGGGGTTTGAAGTCCTAGGGGTAACCAGCTATGGCGACCTCACCTCATTCGCCCAGCAGCAAAGCCGTGCTTCGGCTTTCATCCTGTCCATTGACGATGAAGAGTTTGTCGAAGAATCTCCTGATGCTCTGGAGAACCTGCGCAAGTTCGTCGATGAAATCCGCTTCCGCAACGAAGAAATTCCTATTTTTCTGCATGGCGAGACGCGCACTTCGCGTCATATACCGAATGAAATCCTGCGCGAGCTGAATGGCTTTATCCATATGTTCGAGGATACGCCGGAGTTCGTCGCGCGCTACATCGTGCGCGAAGCCCGCACCTATCTCGACAGTCTGCCACCGCCGTTCTTCCGTGCGTTGACGCATTACGCGGCCGACGGCTCCTACTCCTGGCATTGTCCGGGCCATTCCGGCGGCGTTGCGTTCCTGAAATCGCCCGTGGGCCAGATGTTCCACCAGTTCTTCGGCGAGAATATGCTTCGCGCAGACGTCTGCAATGCCGTCGACGAACTGGGCCAGCTGCTGGACCATACCGGCCCCGTTGCGGCTTCGGAACGCAATGCTGCGCGCATCTTCAATTGCGATCACCTGTATTTCGTCACCAATGGTACTTCGACCTCGAACAAGATCGTCTGGAACTCGACCGTGGCACCCGGCGATATTGTCGTCGTCGACCGCAATTGCCATAAATCCGTGCTGCATTCCATCATCATGACTGGCGCCGTACCGGTGTTCCTAATGCCGACGCGCAACCATTTCGGCATTATTGGCCCGATTCCCAAGGAGGAATTCGCCTGGGAAAACATCCAGAAAAAGATTGCGCGCAATCCCTTTGCCAGCGACAAGAACGCCAAACCGCGTGTATTAACGATCACCCAATCGACCTACGACGGCGTGCTGTATAACGTCGAGGAAATCAAGGAAATGCTGGACGGCAAGATCGATACCCTGCATTTCGACGAAGCCTGGCTACCGCATGCGACCTTCCATGATTTCTACGGTGATTACCACGCTATCGGTGCCGACCGTCCGCGCTGCAAGGAGTCCATGATATTTTCCACGCAATCCACGCATAAACTGCTAGCCGGCCTGAGCCAGGCCTCACAGATCCTGGTGCAGGATGCCGAGAATATCCAGCTCGACCGCGACGTCTTCAATGAATCGTACTTGATGCACACCTCGACCAGCCCGCAGTACTCGATTATTGCCTCCTGCGATGTCGCCGCGGCCATGATGGAAGCACCAGGCGGCACCGCACTAGTGGAAGAATCGCTCATGGAAGCGCTGGATTTCCGACGCGCCATGCGCAAGGTCGACGAGGAATGGGGTGTGGATTGGTGGTTCAAGGTCTGGGGCCCTGATGACTTGTCCGAGGAAGGCATAGAAGAGCGTGACGCATGGATGCTGAAAGCCGGCGAGCGCTGGCACGGTTTCGGCAACCTGGCCGAAAACTTCAACATGCTAGACCCGATCAAGGCCACCATCATCACGCCGGGCCTCGATGTCGAAGGCGACTTTTCGGATGATTTCGGCATTCCGGCTGCCATCGTGACCAAATACCTGGCCGAGCACGGCGTTATCGTCGAAAAGACCGGCCTCTATTCCTTCTTCATCATGTTTACCATCGGCATCACCAAGGGCCGCTGGAACACCATGGTAGCGGCACTGCAGCAGTTCAAGGACGACTACGACAAGAACCAGCCGCTATGGAAGGTACTACCAGAATTCGTAGCCAAGCGCCCGCGCTATGAGCGCATCGGCCTCAAGGAGCTCTGCACGCAGATTCACGAGGTCTACAAGGCCAACGACGTGGCGCGTCTTACGACTGAAATGTACTTGTCGGACATGGTTCCGGCTATGAAGCCTACCGATGCGTTTGCCCGCATGGCGCACCGCAAGATCGACCGCGTGTTAATTGATGATCTTGAAGACCGCATTACCGCGGTGCTGCTGACCCCCTACCCACCAGGCATCCCGCTGCTGATTCCGGGCGAGCGCTTTAACAAGATTATCGTCAACTACCTCAGGTTTGCGCGTGATTTCAATGAGCGCTTCCCTGGCTTTGAAACCGATGTGCACGGCCTCGTAAAAGAAATTATAGATGGTAAGTCGCGCTACTTTGTCGACTGCGTAGCACAGTAATGGCTGCGAGGGCCAGGTATGGCCCTCGCCTCAAGTCCTATTCAACAGGACGCTGATAGGTAATGTAAGAAAACTTCAATCCCTGGGCGCTTGTATGTTGTTCACACGAAATTTCCTGCCAGGCGCTTAAATCGAATACAGGGAAAAAGGCATCGCCTTCGTATTCGGCATCGATTTCTGTCATATACAGCTTGTCAGCCAGCCTGAGACCGTCGTGATAGAGCTCTGCCCCGCCGATCAAGAAAACCTCATCATCATCACCGCACAGTTCGATTGCCTGCTGCAGCGAAGACGCTACCAAAGCACCGGGCACAGCATAGTCGGGATTACGCGTAACGATGACTGTGGTACGGTCCGGCAGCAATCGATTGAGCGACTCATAGGTCTTGCGGCCCATGATAATATGATGACCTGTAGTCAGCGCGCGGAAACGCTTCAGATCTTCAGGCAGATGCCAGGGTAAGGTATTGTTGAAACCGATGACACGGTTGTGCGCTACAGCGGCAATAAGAGAGAGACGGGACATGAGCATTATTATACTTGGGCTGAAGGATTAACGCCTTGCGTCTTGGTTATCCAAAATCTTTTTTAAAGCTCTTGCTCATAGGCTTCGGCTTAGCCATGTTGCCGCTGCTGTTTGCTTTCGGCAACGTTGCGCTTTATTTGGATCGCCTTGCCGAGCAAAGCCGCAACACTGTGGAACAAGCCGTGCATGCCACGCGTAGCAGCCGGCTGCTGGTCGAACAGCTCATGCTCATGGAACGCAGCACGCGTCAGTATTTTGTGCTGCACGACGAACAGCTGCTCGAGAATTACACGAATGCCCATGAAAAATTCGGCTTCTACATTCGTCAGCTGGCGGCACTGCCTTTAAGCCAGGAACAGCAGAAGAACCTAGACCATCTGGCCAAACGCGAGGCCACGCTCTACACGGATGTCATGCAGCATGTGTCGGACACCTACACCCCGGAAAGCCTGGTTGCGCAGTTCATGGAATTATCCACGCTGGCGCAAAACATTCTGGATGAGAATACCCGCCTGATCGACCATGAAGCCGCCATTCTGGCCAAAACAGCCGCCAGCACCCAGCAAATGCTGTTGTGGCAAACCCTGACATTGGTGCCCGTGGCCCTCATGGTGGCTGTGATTATCGCGCTACTGGTCGCGCAGCCTATTCGGCGCATGGATGGAGCGATCCGCCGCCTGGGCGAAGGACTCTATACCGAACCTATCAGCATCGATGGCCCGGGTGATCTGCGCGTGCTGGGTGACCGGCTTGAGTGGCTGCGTGCGCAGCTGCTGGAACTGGACCAGGAAAAGCAGCGTTTCCTGCGCCATGTATCGCATGAGCTAAAAACACCATTGACTGCCATACGCGAAGGCAGTGAATTGCTGAGCGACGGCGTCGGTGGCCCGCTAAGTCCGCAGCAGCTCGAGATTACCGGCATCCTGCGCGAGAGCAGCATGCGCCTGCAAAAAATGATCGAAAACTTGCTTAACTACACTGCCGTTCAGTTTCAGAAGCCGCAGCTTAAGGTACAGCAAATCGAGCTTGACCATCTGCTTGAGGAAATTATTTCCAGCTACGCACTGAGCCTGCTCAACAAGCAGATACGCATGTACTGCGATTTCAACAAGATCAGCCTGATGGGCGACCGGGAAAAGCTGCATACGGTCATTGATAACCTGATTTCAAACGCGATCAAATATACGCCGCAGGCGGGCAATATTCATTTGACGGTGAAAGAGGAGAAACAGCTGGCCGTGATCGACGTCCACGATAATGGCCCTGGTGTGGTGGATGCAGACCGGACCAAGTTGTTCGATCCGTTTTATCGCGGCAGCGGTAAGTACGATAGCCTGGTTAATGGCAGCGGCCTTGGACTTTCGATCGCCAAGGAATATGTGGAAGCGCACGGCGGTGAAATCGTCATCCTGCCGTCCGAGATCGGTGCGCATTTCCGTATACATCTGCCGTTGCAATCGGCCCAGCCCTCTTAAATTTTTAGGCCTCATGAAAAAGACTTTGTGCATTCTGATTTTCTCACTGCTGCAGCTGGAAGCCTGCGCCGGAGCTACTAAATCTATACACGTACAGGACCCAATTGTTCCTAGTGCTTTCGTCTATGGGGCTAAAAGCGCACCGACCCAGGTTGAGCCAGAAGCCAAACCTGAGAGTCTCGTCGCTACAAATCTGAGTCTCAATTTCAATCCGCTGCCGGGTAAACCAATTCCGCCCAGCGAGACTATTCTTGAGTACATGGTCAGATTCAACGAAATGTCGGTTGATGGGCAGAGAAAAGAGCTGGCGCAGGTCCACGAGAAACTTGTGTTGAATAAATACGATTTCAATTACCGTATGAAAGCTGCAGTCATTTATGCGTTGCCCAGCAGCCGTTTCCGCGACCCATCCAAAGCGCAAGCCCTGCTTGATGACCTAGTACGTGAAAAAGCCTTGGACTCTCGATATAAGGTCATGGCTATTATGCTCAGGGACTATCTCAACGAAACAACCAAGTTGATTCAGGAAAATAGTAAGCTGTTACAGGAAAACAACAAATTGCTGCAGGAGAATAATAAAAATGTACTGAAGGCGCGCGAAGAACAGAAACGCGCCGACACTTTGCAGCAAATGCTTGATGAACTGAAATCCATAGAAAAAAATATGGTGGACAGGGAACCGGCGGTACGAAAATGAACCAGATGAGTCAAATCAACAAATCCAGCGCTGTGAGCATCAAAATCCTCACTGTAGACGATGATCCGGACATTCTGACGCTGCTAGGCATGCGTCTGAAGGCTGCCGGCTATCAGGTCATTGCTGCCCATAGCGGTGAAGAGGCCCTGGCGCAAATCGCCATTAGCCGCCCCGCTCTCGTCATCAGCGACTTGCGTATGCCTGGCATGGACGGCATGTCCTTGTTCGATGCCATCCATTCATCGGATCCGGCATTGCCGGTCATCATGCTGACCGCCCATGGCTCCATCCCCGACGCAGTGAATGCCACTCAACGCGGCGTATTCGGCTTTTTAACCAAGCCCTTTGACAGCAAGCAGTTGCTGCAGCAGGTAGAAAATGCGTTGCGCCTGGGCACGGGATCCTATGCCGACGGCAATAATGAAGACCAAACCTGGCGCAGCATGATCATTACGCGCAGCCCGCAAATGGAAAACCTGCTGGGCCAAGCCAAACTCATGGCGGCGTCGGATGCCAGTATTTTCATTCAGGGCGAAAGCGGTACCGGTAAGGAGCTGTTGGCGCGTGCTATACACCAGGCCAGCCCGCGTCATACCCGGCCGTTCATTGCCATCAATTGCGGAGCCATTCCCGAAGCGCTGCTTGAATCCGAGCTGTTCGGACATAGTAAGGGCAGCTTTACCGGTGCGCTGCGTGACCACAAGGGTCTGTTCCAGAGTGCGGATGGCGGCACCCTCTTCCTGGATGAAATTGGCGATATGCCGCTGCCTTTGCAGGTCAAGCTCTTGCGGGCATTGCAGGAGCGCGTGATAAGACCCGTGGGCACCAATGCTGCCATTGAGATTAACGTACGCGTCATTTCCGCTACGCACCAGAACTTGACCGAAGAAATGAAAGCTGGGCGATTCCGCGAAGACCTCTATTACCGCATTAATGTTGTCGGACTGGAAATCCCTTCGTTGGCGGCCAGGCGGGAGGATATTTCGCTGCTGGCTACGACCTTCCTCCAGTCCATGAGCGACAAGTACGGTAAGAACCTCAACGGTTTCGCGCCGGAAGCCATGGAACTGCTGATATCCGCGCCCTGGCCTGGCAATGTACGTCAATTGCAGAATATCGTTGAGCAAACCGTCGTGCTTTCCACCACGGCCTTGGTACCGGCATCCCTGGTGCAGAAAGCATTACGTGATGACATCGGCGGCATCCTGCCGTTTGAAACCGCACGTAAGAATTTCGAGCGTGATTATTTGGTCAAGCTGCTGAAAGCCACCAATGGCAGCGTTACCCAGGCGGCACGGTTGGCACAGCGCAACCGCACCGAGTTTTATAAACTATTACAACGGCATCAGTTGACGCCGGCGTTGTTTAAAGACGACACCCATTAGCTTGATGTCGGGGTGTCGCGACATGATTTTTATTAATAAATCAAAAGCTTATACTCATCGGCCTCCCTCCCGTCTCCATTCGGAGACAGTTTTACTGCTCTACCGTCACCCTAAAAAACTTAAGTAATTGTTTTAATTAGAATAATCAGAGTTGGCACAGTGCTTGCCATTACTCTAGCAATAATTTTAATTTTAGGGGCGGTAACAATATGCAGCATTCGGACTTGGTCATTCCATCTCTCATGAGATATGCAGTCAGTTCAATCGCTGTAGTCACACTTTCAAGCTTGTCTTTGCAGGCTTTGGCTCAGGACAAAGAAGTTAAAGACAGCGAAACCAAGCCAGCCCACACTTCTCTGGAAGCTGAGTTCAAAAAACTGGATACCAATCATGATGAAAAGCTTTCACGTGAAGAAGTCGCAAACGATAAAGCTCTAGCAGACGCCTTCGAGCGGTCAGACAAAAATCGAGATGGTGTAATAGTTCGAGAAGAATACGGCTATTTTAAAGGCTCATCCTCTCCGCAAAAAAATCTGGAAGCTTTCCTGGATGACAGCACCGTTACCGCCAAGGTAAAGACAGCGCTGATCAAGGATGTAGGGCTGAAAGGAATAACAATCAGTGTACAAACATACAAAGGACAAGTGATCTTAAGTGGTTTTGTAGATAGCGAAAAGCAATTGCAGCGCGCTGTGGAAATTACGTCAGGTATCAGCGGTGTGCGATCGGTAAAAAACAGTCTGGTAGTAAAAAATTAAGACTCGCTATCAACAGTCAATCTAAGAGGAGTAGAGATGACATCTAATCATTTACGTAAAACCCACCCCATGATCTTGGTGGCCGCTGTAGCGCTGACAATATTTAGCATTTTAGGAAGCGCGGCCATTACGGGCTTAATTCCCAGCAGCTATTCGAAAAAACATGATGTGGTGAAAAGTTTGACTGACGGCACTGGCGCAGCTATTGCCAACAGCCAGCCGATTATCAAGGAAAACTCGATCAAGAATTTAGATAAAACGCCGGTGAAACCCCAGGCAGCTGACAAGGAAAGCGATGCCAGGTGTGCTAAATGCTTGCCGGTATTATCGATTCATGCAATTTACGAAGACTGCATGCCTACTGGTGTAGGCCATGCAAAGAAGGGACAGTTAGTCAGCATTTAGCAGTTGCTTTAGCCTGTTCATTCATCCCCTGTTACTTACAGCGGGCCTTCATTCCCCGTGAAGGTCCGCTTTTTTCTTTCCTCATTTTGTGCATCCTGTTCCAGCAATAGCAGGCCAGAACGCAGCAGGTCCGTCATTTCCTTGACATTAAGCGGAACGCTAAATAAATAGCCTTGGCCGATATCGCAATTGCGTTCGCATAAGAACTCTACCTGCGGCGCGGTTTCAATACCTTCAGCCACCACTTCCAGCTTGAGGCTGTGTGCCATTTGGATAGTTGCCAGTGTAATTGCCATATCATCCGAATCATCAGGGATATCGCGGATAAAGCTGCGGTCTATTTTCAAACGCCCCACTGGGAAGCGCTTGAGATAGCTCATGGAGGAGTAGCCCGTCCCAAAATCATCAATCGCCAGGTGAATGCCCATGGCTCTTAGGCTGGCGAGCCGTGCCACGGTGCTCTCGGCATCATCCATCAATACGCTTTCGGTGATTTCAAACTCCAGCAGGTCGGGGTTAATCTTGGTTTCTTGCAGTATATTAGTGACCGATTCAATCAATCGGTCTTCCCGAAACTGCCGCCCCGATAGATTGACACTGATACGGATAGGCCGAAACCGCTGTTCTGCCCATGCCCGCATATGCTCACAGGTCTTTCGCAGTACCCATTGGCCAATAGGCACAATCAGCCCGGTTTCCTCCGCGGTGGGAATAAAGCTCATAGGCAGCAACAGCCCTTTCTCCGGGT
>Ga0196972_1000781_pt1 | contig 12068 bp, 9 predicted proteins | sample S1v_2013CmetaG_FD_148618 | JGI IMG/M metagenome (GOLD analysis project Ga0196972, IMG submission 148618) | Soil microbial communities from Anza Borrego desert, Southern California, United States - S1+v_20-13C | ecosystem: Environmental > Terrestrial > Soil > Desert | place: USA: California...
ACCATATTGGATGCTGCAAATTCGGTTATCAAAAACAATTTTGGTCGTAAGAGCAAAAAACTTTGGACAGAAAACGAAACCGGCGGCTCTATTTTGCACTATAATGCGCTGGATGAATGGGGCGAAGCCAATTTTATAGCTTCTGAAATAAAGCATGCCCGGGAAGCCTATGGCAGAAGGCTGAATGAATTTGCTATTCTATATAGAACAAATGCACAGTCCCGTGTTATAGAAGAAGCATTCATGTCCCACGGAATTCCTTATCGGATTATAGGCGGCTTTAAGTTCTATGATCGAAAAGAAGTAAAGGATGTTATCGCATATTTAAGATTGATACAAAACCCTGACGAAGATGTCAGCTTAAAAAGGATTATCAATATACCTAAGAGAGGGATAGGAAACACAACCTTAGAATCCATTGAAAGCTTTGCAAGACAAACTGATGATTCCATGTTTGGTGCCCTATTGTCCATCGACAACATTCCGGGAATCAGCAAAAAGGCACTAGGCAATATTAACGAGTTTGTAAAGCTGATATCAGGTTTAATGGCTGCAGCTGAGATTAAGAAGCCTTCTGAGGTGCTCAAAGAGCTTTTGGATAAGTCGGGGTATTTGGACTCTCTGCAAAAAGAAGGAGATGACGAGTCTTTATCCAGGGCTGAAAATATAAGGGAGCTTTTATCTGCAACTTTGGAGTTTGAAAGCAAAAACCCGGAGGCAAACCTGCAGCAATTCCTTGAGCAGATGGCCCTAATGTCTGATATAGATAACCTGGAAACCGAGGCAGAGGCAGTTGTACTTATGACACTGCATAGTGCAAAAGGTTTGGAATTTCCAGTCGTATTTATGTCGGGTATGGAAGAAGGCGTTTTCCCAAGTCAAAGATCCTATTTTGAGGAGCAGCAGATGGAGGAAGAAAGACGCCTGATGTATGTAGGTATAACGAGGGCAAGGGAGTGCCTCTATTTGACTTCCGCCTTTGAGAGAACTATATTTGGAAGTACGACCTACAACATTGTCTCACAATTTATCAAGGAAATTCCAAAGGATTTAATCATAAAGGTATAGATTGGATTACCGAAAAGAAGGGGCAGATAGAATGAATCATAATGAAGCAAAACGTAGGATAGAAGAGCTGACCCAAGAAATCAACAAGCATAATCACAGCTACTATGTACTGGATAATCCTCAGATAAGCGATTATGAATACGATAAGCTCATGGGGGAGCTTATTGCGTTGGAGGAAAACTATCCAGAGCTGAAGCTGTCGGATTCACCAACGCAAAGAGTTGGCGGTGAGGTTCTAAAGGGCTTTAGGGAGGTCCTGCACAAAACGCTTAAGTTAAGTCTGGGCAATGTATTTGATGAGAATGACATAAGGGATTTTGATAATAGAATCAGAAAGTCTTTGAATCAAGAAGTGGAATATGTATTGGAATTGAAGATAGATGGCTTGACCGTAGTACTGAATTATGAGGACGGCAGGCTGGCTCAGGGAGCGACTAGAGGAGACGGAGTCAGGGGAGAGGAAATTACTGCAAATTTGAAAACTATCAAATCCATTCCATTGTCACTTAGAGACGATGTGGATTTAGAGGTTAGAGGCGAGGTTTTCATGTCAAAGAAAGCCTTTGAAGCGCTTAATGAGCGAAGAGAGGAAATAGAGGAGCCAATCTTTGCAAATCCCAGAAATGCTGCTGCAGGCTCTTTGAGACAGCTGGATACAAAGCTTACAGCTGAAAGACCTTTGGATATTTTTATATTTAATCTTGAGACAATTGAGGAGAAGGAATTCAAAACCCATGCGGAGTCATTGGAATATCTTAAAGCCCAAGGATTCAAGGTAAGCCCCTATATACAGATTTGCAAAAATGCCGATGAGCTTATTGAACAGTGCAAGCTGTGGGCAGATAAAAGAGGAGAGCTGCCATTTGAAATAGACGGCTTGGTTATAAAGGTCAATGATTTGGCGCAAAGAGAGCTTCTTGGCAATACCAGCAAGTCGCCTCGATGGGCAGCCGCCTATAAATTCCCGCCGGAGAAAAAACGTACTAAGGTAAAAAGTATTGTCTTGCAAGTAGGCAGAACGGGTGCAATTACACCTACAGCAGAATTTGAACCGGTGCGTTTAGCAGGTTCTGTGATAAGCAGAGCTACATTGCATAATGAAGACTTCATTGCAGAAAAAGATATCAGAATCGGTGATACTGTTGTCATACAGAAAGCTGGGGATGTGATTCCCGAGGTTGTGGAAGTAGTAAAGGAAGAGCGGAATGGTACAGAAGAAGCTTTTAATATGCCGAAGCAATGCCCGGCATGCGGCTCGGAGGCAGTAAGAGAGCCTGGAGAAGCGGCCACCAGATGCATCAATATGTCCTGTCCGGCACAGATTAGAAGGTCTTTGTTCCATTTTGTATCCAGAGATGCAATGAATATTGAAGGCTTAGGCCCCCAGATCATCACGCTGCTTATGGATAACGGCTTTATAGAAACAGCAGCAGATATATATACATTGAAGGATAAGTATCAGGATCTGATTGCAATAGAACGTATGGGAGAAAAATCTGTACAAAATCTGCTAGAAGCTATTGAGAAATCCAAAGGGAACCCTCTGGAGCGGTTAGTATTCGCCTTGGGTATCAAAATGATCGGACAGCGTGCTGCAAAGCTCTTGGCAGAAAGCTTTGAGGATATTCATGAGCTTTCAAAGGCAGATTTTGAAAGATTGAACGCGATACCTGAAATCGGTGAGAAGATGGCGCAAAGCTTGATGAAGTTTTTTGAGCAGGAGCAGAACATGCAGCTTATACAAAGACTTGAAGAGCTAGGCGTAAATGTGAAAAGCATCAAAAAGAAAATTGAGGAAAAGGAACAATTCAAGGGAAAAACCTTTGTATTGACTGGTTCACTCACAAGCTACACCAGAGATGAAGCCAAAGAAATCATAGAAGGCTTTGGCGGAAAGGTTAGCTCCGGTGTCAGTAAGAAAACGGACTATGTATTAGCGGGAGAAGAAGCAGGTTCGAAATTAACAAAAGCACAGGAACTTGGCGTTTCCATAATTGACGAAGATACCTTCAAGTCCTGGGTAGATTAGAATTTCCAGACATGAATCAACGAGTTGGCTTATATACTTTTATAGGCAGACTCGTTTTTTGTTGGCAGGATATTGAATTCCTTTTACTTTTATGCTTTAATAGCATATACGCTTTAGATTATGTACTGAAATACACAATTGCAGTCCAAATTGTTAAAAAATTTAAACAATATAAATTATTGAAAATAAACGATGCGCAATGGTATAATTATGTCTGTAACAAATTATTTTACCCAAATTTTCAATACTTTAAACAAGTTAAATAAAAGAGTTTTGCGCTGGTCGCATAACACTTACCCGAGTGTTTCAACGAGGAAGAGGATATATGCCCACTGCCTATTGCAGAAGTGAGCCCTCGCCAATTATAGAAGTGGGGGACATTCTTGCCTCGGTATAATTGATTCCTAACAATGTAAGGCGTTAAATTTATATATATATCACGCCGAATAAAAAAAAGGGGGATGAATTAATGAAAAAATCATTAGCACTTGTTCTTGCGCTAGTGGTAGTACTAAGCTTTGCACTTTCAGCTTGTGCTCCAAAGGCCGCAGAACCAACTACTCCTGCTGCACCAGCAGCTGACGAGCAAGTATTGACAATCAACCTTTACCAAGAAGTTGGTACTCTTGACTTCCAAAAGAGCTCCTCAACAGGCGAAATCCAGATATACAACTGGATCATGGAAGGTTTAACAAGAAGCGCTGGCAAAGGTAAGGTTAAGCCAGGTATCGCTGAGAGCTGGGACATAAGCCCAGACGGATTAAAGTGGACTTTCCACTTAAGAGATGCTAAGTGGCAAGATGGCAAGCCAGTTACAGCTAACGACTTCAAATTCGGTTGGATGAGAGCGTTAGATCCAAAGACTCCAGTAGACTACACTTACTTCCTATATGACATAGCTGGTGCTGAAGAATACAGCACAGGTAAGGGTACTGCTGACCAAGTTGGTATCAATGTTATCGACGACAAGACACTAGAAGTTACATTAAAGCAACCAGTAACATACTTTGACTATCTAGTATCATTCTCAACTTATGCTCCAGTTAGACAAGACGTTTTGGAAGCAAAAGGCGAGAAGTTCAATGCGGAAGCTGATGCATTCATGGTTAACGGACCTTTCAAGGTTGAAAGCTGGACACATGAATCAGAAATGGTATTCGTAAAGAACCCAGAGTACTGGGATGCAGCTTCAATCAAATTGGAAAAGGTTATCGGTTTGATGATTGCTGAAGACTCAACAGAGTTCAACATGTATGAAGCTGGCGAACTTGATCACACAATCGCATTGGATGCGGATCAAAAAGCTGCTCTTACAAAAGGTACAGTAGAAACTTATGCTGACGGTTCAGTATGGTTCTTTGACTTCAACAATACTGATCCAGTTCTAAAGAACAAGAACATCAGAAAAGCTTTAACTTTTGCGATAGACAGACAAAGCTTCATAGACAACGTTGCTAAAGCTCCTTGGAAGCCAGCAACAGCTTATGTACAACCTGACATCATTCCAGACGTAGATGGAACAACTCCATTCAGAAACAAAGTACCATCATACTTCAAGGACAATGACGTAGAAGGCGCTAAGAAGCACCTTGAAATGGGTATGAAAGAACTAGGAATCACAACATTACCTAAGTTCAAGTTTATGACAAACGACAACGCTAAGGGTCAATTATACGCACAAGCATTCCAAGAAATGTGGAAAAAGAACCTTGGCGTAGAAGTTGAGATCGAGCCAGTTCCATCAGCAGTTAGAATTGATAGACAACACAAGCATGACTATCAAATCTCCCTTGCAGGTTGGGGCCCAGACTATCCAGATCCAATGACAGACCTTGACTTGTTCGTAACTGGTTCAGGTAACAACGACGTTGCTTACAGCAATCCAGAGTACGATGCATTGATAAAGGCTGCAAAGGCTGAGCCAGACAAGGCGAAGAAGTTTGAAATGATGCACAAAGCAGAAGACATCCTAATGGAAGATATGCCAATCGGTCCATTATACTACAGATACAGAAACTATGCTGTTAGAGAGTATGTAAAGAACTTCGGAAGAGATTCATTCTCACCAGACATCCAGTTCATCTATGCATACATCGAAGGCAAGAATAAATAATAACTAGTTACTATAAAAAGAACATTTAACAATAAAAAGGTATATGACAAAAACATATACCTTTTTATTGAAAAAAAGGGTGGTGTATTAAAGTGTTCAGATACATTATGAAGAGACTGTTAACGGCAGTCGTCACAGTATGGGTGGTTGTAACCTTGACCTGGTTCATGATGCAAGCGATTCCTGGAGATCCATTCCAGAACGAAAAGAGAGTAATTCCTGAAATCAAAGAAGCACTTAGAAAATACTATGGCTTAGACAAGCCGCTAATCGAGCAGTACGGAATATACATGAAGAACCTTGTTACAGGCAAGTTCGGTATGTCATTCCAGTACAAAAATAGAACAGTAAATGATATTATCAAAAACGGTTTCCCTTATTCAGCAGATTTAGGTATGCGTGCAGTAGCATTCGGATTCATCATAGGTATTTCTTTAGGTATAGTAGCTGCACTAAATCATAATAAAGGCTGGGATAGATTCTCTATCATGGTTGCAATAATCGGGGTATCCATACCTGGATTCGTTATTGCAGCACTTCTACAATGGACATTAGGAGTAAAGCTGAAAATTTTGCCCGTTGCACAGTGGAAGGGTTTCATGTATACAATAATGCCGGTATTTGCATTGTCTCTGGGTATGATAGCACAGGTTGCTAGATTCATGAGATCAAGTATGCTGGACGTTATAGGACAAGATTATATAAAGACTGCAAAAGCAAAAGGTCTTCCAACATTAAGAATTGTTTGGAACCATGAAATAAGAAATGCGATATTGCCTGTTGTTACAATATTAGGTCCATGGATTGCCTTCGTTATAACAGGAGCCTTTGTAGTAGAGACAATATTTGCTATACCAGGCTTAGGCAAATTCTATGTACAAAGTATCAACATGCAGGATTACACGCTTATATCAGGTATCACAGCATTCCTTGGCGTTATCATGGTAGTTATGAACCTTGTGGTTGATATAGTTTACGGATTGATAGATCCAAGAATTAGATTGGATGAATAGGAAAGAAATGGAGGATAATGCTAATGGAGCTTCGTAAAGATCAATTTGAGATTATCGGTAAAGATTTAAGCAGTGCTCAGAAAATTGTTCGACCTAGTATGACTTACTGGCAAGATGCATGGAGAAGACTAAAGAAAAATCCGGCTGCAATTATAGCTATTATTATATTAGCGTTCTTGTCAATCATGGCAGTATTTGGTCCATACATGCAGCCTTATGGCTTCTCTGAACAAAATCTAATGCTAACCAACGCAAGACCTGGCCAAGAAGGCCATGTTCTTGGAACAGATGCTTTAGGCCGTGATATGTTTGTACGTATTTGGATAGGTGCAAGAATCTCCTTGTTAATCGGTTTAACAGGTGCGTTTATAGAATTGATAATTGGCATCATATATGGTGGTATTGCCGGTTTCAAAGGCGGAATGGTTGATAACATCATGATGAGAATAGTAGACGTACTATTGGTTATTCCTGAATTAGTTCTAATGATTCTATTGATCATGATCATGGGACCTGGATTGCTGACAGTAATCATAGCGATATCTGCCACTCACTGGATACCAATGGCCAGAATAGTTAGAGGTCAGATATTGCAAGTGAAGGAACAGGAATTCGTTTTAGCTGCTAAGACACTTGGCGCAAGCCCAAGCAGATTGATAGCTAGACACTTGGTACCAAACGTTATTGGTCCAATCATCGTTAGATTAACATTCTCAATACCAGGCGCAATATTCTTTGAAGCATTTTTAAGCTATCTTGGCATGGGTGTGCCGCAGCCTCTAGCAAGCTGGGGTACTTTAGCTGCAGAAGGTCAAAGAGCTATTATCGCTCACCCACACTTAATTATGTTCCCGGCAATAGCAATCAGTTTGGCGATGCTATCCTTTAATATGCTTGGGGATGGATTAAGAGACGCTCTTGACCCAAGATTAAGGAAGTAGAGGTGTACAAATATGAATAATAGATTATTGGAAGTTAAAGACTTAGAAGTTTCATTTGACACTTATGCAGGTGAGGTAAAAGCGGTAAGAGGAATATCCTTTCATCTAGATAAAGGTGAAGCGATTGCAATCGTTGGAGAATCAGGTTGCGGTAAGAGCGTTACAGCGCAATCCATCATGAGATTGATTCCATCACCACCAAGCAGAGTGAAAAATGGTAGTGTTATATTCAACGAAAAGAATTTATTAACCTTGTCTGAGAGAGAGATGCAGGCAATCAGAGGTTCCGATATCGGTATGATATTCCAAGACCCAATGACTTCCTTGAACCCTACTATGACAGTAGGTAAGCAAATCATGGAAGGCTTGCTAAGACATAGAAAAATGAGCAAGGCGCAAGCAGAAGAAGAAGTATTAAAAATGCTGAACCTTGTAAACATACCAAATGCAGAAAAGAGAATGAAGCAATATCCGCACGAATTTAGCGGCGGTATGAGACAGAGAGCGATGATAGCGATTGCCCTTGCATGTAATCCAAAGCTTTTGATAGCTGACGAACCTACAACTGCATTGGACGTTACAATTCAAGCTCAGATAATCGATTTGATGAAGGCTCTTCAGAAGGAGCTTAATACAGCGATTATTCTTATTACTCACGATCTTGGCGTTGTTGCAGATATGGCACAAAGAGTTATTGTTATGTATGCAGGCAAGATTGTTGAGAGCGGCAGTTTAGATGATATATTCTATAATCCAAAGCATCCATATACATGGGGACTTCTGAAGTCTGTACCAAGACTGGATGCTGAGCAGAAGGAAGAACTACTGCCAATCGAAGGAACACCTCCAGATCTTTTTGCACCACCTGCGGGCTGTGGCTTTGCAGCGAGATGTGAATATTGCATGGGTATATGCAGGGAGCAACAGCCTGAGTATGTACAAGTTGGTGATAATCACTTTGCAGCTTGCTGGTTGTCAGATCCAAGGGCCCCTAAAGTAAATACACCTGTTGGAAGAGGGGGAAAATAACGTGAACAAGGACAAGAAATTAGTTGAGGTTAAAAACCTTAAAAAATACTTCAATGTTGGACGTAACGCTATACTGAAGGCAGTAGATGATGTATCCTTCCATATTTACGAAGGCGAAACTCTTGGCCTGGTTGGTGAATCAGGCTGTGGTAAGTCTACAACTGGCCGTACTATGATCAGATTGTATGAGGCAACTGGCGGAGAAGTAATATTTGATGGCAAGGATGTTCACAAGCTTAATAAGCATGAACAAAAAGAGTTCACAAAAAAGGCACAAATGATATTCCAAGACCCTTATGCATCCTTGAATCCAAGAATGACTGTAGGAGATATCATTGGCGAAGGTATAGATATCCATGGCATCATGGCAGGCAAGGAAAGAATGGATAGGATATACAGCCTTCTTGACACTGTTGGATTGAATAGAGAGCATGCCAGCCGTTTTCCACACGAGTTCAGCGGCGGACAAAGACAAAGAATTGGTATTGCAAGATCCTTGGCTATCGAGCCAAAGTTCATCGTGTGCGACGAGCCAATCTCAGCACTAGACGTTTCTATTCAGGCACAGGTTGTTAACCTATTGATTAAGCTTCAAAGAGATTTGAAACTGACATACTTATTCATTGCTCACGATTTGAGCATGGTAAAACATATTTCAGACAGAGTTGGTGTTATGTATTTGGGCACAATGGTAGAATTAGCGGGTAGTGCTGATTTATATGCAAACCCATTGCACCCATACACACAAGCACTGCTATCAGCTATTCCGATAGCTGACCCAGAGGTTGAGAGATCAAGACAAAGAATCCTGCTTGAGGGCGATGTTCCAAGTCCAATAAACCCTCCACCAGGGTGCCGTTTCAGATCCAGATGCAGATATGCAAAGGAAATCTGCGGTCAGGAAATGCCGCAATTCAAAGAGGTTGCAAAGGATCACTTTGTAGCATGTCATATAGTATAGGGCACTGAACACTTTAATCAAATATGGTAATAAACAAAAGGTATATGTTCTACATATACCTTTTGTTATGCATTATTTAGGGAGCACAAACTTGCTAATTTCCACAAAACGAAAATACAATAAGGGAAGCAGAGGCATATCCGAGGCATATGTTATTGACAAGTTTCTGCGGGACAGGACGGCTATTGACAGCAGAAGAGATATACATACGGCAAAGTCGAAATATTGCCCGGGAAATGCAAAAAAAGTCGAAGAGGATAATGATGATTACATCTCATTATCCTCTTTCATTTTGGCGTTTTTTTCTCGGTAAAACTCGCAGCCTCTATTAGTGGTATTAGACAGAGACGACACATTGTCTAAAGTGCACATTCCATTCTCTTGATACAAACAATTATCAGTACAGCTTATCAATATCAGAACAATACACCTCCGTATATATTTTGTGCAAAAATCATAAAACTAAACTAACAAAAAAATAGAGGTGATTGATATTTTATTTAGAGATTATACAGAGACAAAGGTAGTATACCATGTTGTTACTATAACTGATTTGGATCATACCTTGAGATATGGTATTCATTTTGATGACAAAAAGACATATTTGAGCAAATATCATGAATTTCATAGTTTTTTTGATGATCGAAAACCGAAGCACATTCCCGATTGGGTTATAAGGTCAAAGGCAATATTTGCAAGCATGAATTTCAAACCCACCCATACATGGCATTCCCATAGTGCCTTATTGAGCATAAAAGTAAATGAGAATCTATGCTGGATATGCAACGAAAATATAGCCAATTTCTTGTATGAACCACTGATGCTCTCTCATGTAGCAGGCTTTAGTGCTGCGAAGGATTTCACTGTCAGAAACGGAGACAAAATTGCGGAGGATTATTGGAAATGCTCCTTAAGCTTTAAGGACAATTTGCGGCAGCGAAGGGACAAAAAAGCAGGATATGATGCAGAAGTATTAATTCTGCATGATATCCCGCCAAATGATATACAACTGCTTTATATAGCATCAGATCATAGATATATGGAGGCAAATGAGTGGAAGTCCTTCTTCCATGGGGATCAATTGAATTATATTAATTGTTGATGCTGTTTAACAGGATCGCACAAGCTGGTATGACATAGTCAGCTCTGAATACATCGGCTTCGCAGTAGTATTTTTTCTTGCTGATCTTGTATTCGAAGCCTTTATTAAATATGGGCGCCCAAGGCTTTTCATAGTCAACTGTCTCGGGGAGCTCTATTTTGTTTTCCTGTAAAATTGGGCTGGATTGACCATTGAATAGGCCTGATTGTATGAATGTCGTATCTGAAAACTCGCTAATTTGTTTATGGATACTTTGATATTGCTCTTGATCATGAACTAGTTTTGAAAAATTACAAAGAGCACTAAGGATGGAGGCGACGTTCTTAATATTATAATTCTGCTTATTGGCGTCTTTGATTTTAAAAATCCTTCCATCTTCATCCCATTTTTGTTTGAACTGATTATATAGCTTATGGCTGCAGTCATAGTTGCTTTTGCTGGAAAACATGTATGCAACCTGCGACAAAAAATTGAGACAATTAGACACCGTATAGGGCGATGCAGTTTCCTCGCTGGTTTTATTTCTGAGAAGGTTTCCTGTCTCTGTGATTCTTTGCTGCAGCTCCTTTGCTATTTTCCTGAGTGCTTTCATTATATCCTCTGAATACAAATCTGCAGCTTTATAGGTTTCGACCATATGAAGTCCGATCAGGGAGAGCTCCTTAGTGGATGTCTGCCCCAAGGAATCAAGAAGACTGTTCATCAAACCCTGTAAAATGCTGATGTCCTCAACAATATCAGCAGTTGGTGATGTCAGCAGATTTAGATTGTAATTGCTCAGCCTAGCTATTGCTGCAAAGGCATGGATCACAGCAAACTGTGACACTCTGCCAGGGTCTTCCGATGATATCTGGATGCAATGCTCATCATCGTCGTTTTTTGAAGCATCCTCTCCGTGATAAAACATATTTCCGACCATTAGGTGTTTTTTTATGAATCTCGCTTGGTGCAAAGCTGTTTTATATAGTATGTAAACCATCAAGCTCGGGTTTTCAACCTCGATGTCAAAGGTCAGAACCCTTTCAATCAGATTGCAGCAGGCAATGATGGAATTTGCCATTACATCCAAATCTATTTCCTGCTTCCGCTTTTTTGCTACCCATCTGAAACTGCTGAAGTTGTATGGGTCATCAATGTCTTGTTCATATTGGGGCATGCACTTTTTATATAAGCTTTCTGTAAAGAAAACGTTATAAGGTACATGACTGCAGAGTGAATCATGCCGAATGTCATCCAGGTCTTCTGCTTCATCATGAGTTGGCTGGCTGCATGTTCCGCAGCCCGAAAGCACGGAGTAAGACACAATATTTAAATAAACCATGCTGTTTATCTGTCTTTTTATTTCCGTAAGTGTATCCATCTAATCAACACCACCGTTATCATAATAGCCCATGATTTTTAGAGGCTATAATATATATATGCTGCAGGTAGAGGCAATATTATAGCTAGATTGCGGCATCAAACATATTACTGAAAAAAGCCATATTATATGCTATAATAATCCATGTTATATATTCTTTAGAAACAGGGTGGAAAAATGAAAGAAGGAAAATTACCCTCAGAGTTATTAAGAGAATTGGTTTTCGATAATATAAAAGTAAAACATGAGGATGTCATATTAAGACCGGAGATTGGAGAGGACTGCACAGCGATTGAGTTTGGTGACTACGCCTGTGTTCTTTCGACAGATCCCATAACCGGGGCTGAAAAAGGAATAGGCGCTTTGGCAGTACATATCTCCTGCAATGACGTAGCATCCAGCGGGGTTAAGCCTTTGGCGCTGCTCGTGACCATTATGGCACCACCAACAGC
>Ga0196972_1000782_pt1 | contig 12067 bp, 11 predicted proteins | sample S1v_2013CmetaG_FD_148618 | JGI IMG/M metagenome (GOLD analysis project Ga0196972, IMG submission 148618) | Soil microbial communities from Anza Borrego desert, Southern California, United States - S1+v_20-13C | ecosystem: Environmental > Terrestrial > Soil > Desert | place: USA: California...
CGGCTACGCCGTCGGCCTCGACATGACGCGCCGCGACCTGCAGGGCGAGATGAAGAAGCAGGGCCGGCCGTGGGACATCGGCAAGGGCTACGACCAGTCCGGCCCGGTGGGCCCGATCACGCCGGCGGCGCAGGCCGCGGATGTCGCGAACGCCGAGATCTGGCTGCAGGTCAATGGCCAGAACCGCCAGCGCAGCAAGGTGTCCAAGCTGATCTGGAACATCGGCGAGACCATCGAGCACCTGTCCGCCGCCTGGGAACTGGCGCCCGGCGACCTGATCTTCACCGGCACGCCCGAAGGCGTGGCGGCGGTTGTGTCCGGCGACACGCTGGTCGGGGGTGTCGGGGGGCTGGGCGAATTGCGCGTGCGAATCGGCTGATCGCCGTCCGGCATGGGCCGGGGCGCCGTGCCCGGCACGACCATAATCCGCCACCGGTGCGCGCAGCGCCGGTGGCAGCCGCGGGTGCCGGCCCGCGGACAAGAACGAACGAGGAGAGACCGCTTTGCGCGTACTGGAACCCCTGGCCAAGCTGTGCGCCGTGGCTGCCGGGCTGCTGCTGACCGCCATCACCCTGATGACGTGCGCCAGCCTGATCGGCCGCAACACGGTCGGCATCACCCTGGTGGGCGACTTCGAACTGACCGGCGTGGCCGCCGGCGCGGCGATCGCCATGTTCATGCCCTGGTGCCAGCTCCGCCGCGGCAACATCATCGTCGACTTCTTCACCACCCGCGCGAGCGAGCGCACCAATGCGGCACTGGACCGGTTCGGCGCGCTGCTCCTGGGGGCGGCGATGGCACTGCTGTCATGGCGCACGGTGCTGGGCGGCATCAACGCGTTCGAGAGCCAGTCGGGCACCATGATGCTGGGCTTCCCCGTGTGGGTGGTCTATGCCTGCATGGTCCCGCCGCTGGTGCTGACGGCGGTGATCGGCCTGTGGCAGGCGGTGCTCGGCTTCGGACCGGAGGTGCGCGAATGAGCCCGCTGGCCCTCACCGCGCTGATCTTCGGGATCATGCTGCTGCTGATGGCGATCCGCACGCCGATCGCCATCGCCATGTTCGCCGCCGGCGCCATCGGCTACGTGCTGCAGGCGGGCTGGCTGCCGCTGGCCTTCTTCCTGAACACGCAATCGTTCGCGCGCTTCGCGAGCTACGACCTGTCGGTCATTCCGCTGTTCATCCTCATGGGCCACTTCGCCACCCAGGGCGGGCTGTCGCGCGCGCTGTTCGAGTTCGCCAGTGCGGTGATGTCGCGCTTCCGCGGCGGGCTGGCGATGGCGTCCGTGATGGCGTGCGCGGCCTTCGGCGCGATCTGCGGATCCTCGGTCGCCACGGCCGCCACCATCACTTCCGTGGCGCTGCCCGAGATGAAGCGGCACGGTTACTCCGGCCGGCTGGCCACCGGCACGCTGGCGGCGGGCGGCACGCTGGGCATCCTGGTCCCGCCGTCGGTGCCGCTGATCATCTATGCCATCCTGGCCGAGCAGAACATCGCCAAGGTGTTCGCGGCCGCGATGATCCCCGGGATCATCGCGATGACCGGCTACATCATCGCGATCGCGATCTACGTGCGGCTGGTGCCCGGCCACGCGCCGGACCACGACGCCGACGATGCACCGCGCCTGACCCTGTCGACCGTGTACGGGGTCCTGCCGATCGCCATCATCTTCCTGCTGGTCTTCGGCGGCATCTACGGAGGCTTCTTCACGCCCACCGAGGGCGCCGCCGTCGGCGCTGCGTCCACCTTCATCGCGGCCCTGCTCAAGCGCGAGATCACGTGGACGAAGTTCAAGCACTGCTTCTACGCCACGGCCGAGGGCTCGGCCATGATCTTCATGATCTTCCTGGGGGCCGACCTGATGAACGCCGCGCTGGCCCTGACCCAGGTGCCCGCGCAGCTGGCCAGCGTGGTGGGCAGCTGGGGCCTGTCGCCCGTCGCCGTGGTCTCCGCCATCCTGCTGTTCTACGTCGTGCTCGGCGCCGTGATGGACGAACTGTCCATGATCCTGCTGACGATCCCGATCTTTTTCCCCATGGTCATGGGGCTGGATTTCGGCATGCCGCAGGAATCGGTGGCGATCTGGTTCGGCATCATGGTGCTGATGACGGTGGGCTTCGGGCTGCTGGCACCGCCGGTGGGCCTGAACGTGTACATCGTCAACGGCATGGCACGCGACATACCGATCAGCGAGAGCTACCGAGGCGTGATGCCCTTCCTGGCCAGCGACGTGATCCGCACGCTGCTGCTGCTGTTCTTCCCGCCCATATCCCTGTGGGTGGTGCAGTTCCTCGGGTGAGTGCCGCTGAGGGAAAGCCCCGTAGCCTTCACCCGACCCCTGTTGTACTTTCGTCAAGTCCCAAATTCTTCCTCGGAGAAACCCGCCATGATCCAGCGACGCACACTGCTGAAGACCTCTGCCGCGGCAGTGGCTCTCGGCGCGCCCGGCCTGAGCGGCCTGGCGCAACAGGCCGTCACCCTGAAGTTCCACACCTTCATGTCCCCCCAGTCCAACGTGTGGCTGGGCATGCACAAGCCCTGGATGGAGAAGGTCGAGAAGGACTCGGGCGGCAAGATCAAGTTCGAGGCCTACCCGGCCATGCAGCTGGGCGGCACCCCGGTGCAGCTGTACGACCAGGCCAAGGACGGCGTGGTCGACGTGGTCTGGACCCTGCCGGGCAACACGGCGGGCCGTTTCCCCCGCATCGAGGTGTTCGAGCTGCCGTTCATGATGAACAACGCCGAGGCCACCTCGAAGGCCTACTGGGAGTACGTGCAGACGGTCGCGCAGGACGAGTTCAAGGACACGCACCCGATCGCCCTGCAGGTCCACGGCCCCGGCTTCTTCCACACCAAGAACAAGCAGATCAAGCACCCGGATGACCTGCGCGGCATGAAGCTGCGCGGCCCGACCCGCCAGATCACCAAGATGCTGGGCTACCTGGGCGCCATCCCGGTGGGCATGCCGCTGCCGCAGATCCCCGACGCCCTGTCCAAGGGCACCATCGACGGCTGCGTGATCCCGTGGGAAGTGGTGCCTTCGGTCAAGGTGCACGAGCTGACCAAGTACCACAGCGAGTTCGATCCGGCCGGCGGCGCGCTCTACACGACCACCTTCGTGATGGCGATGAACAAGGCGAAGTACGAGTCGCTGTCGCCCGAGCTGAAGAAGGTGATCGACGCCAACTCCGGCATGGAGACCTCGGGCTGGCTGGGCAAGGTGCAGCAGGGTAACGACGTCCCGGGCCGCAAGGTCTCCGTCGATGCCGGCGCGACCATCTACACCATCCCCGCCGCCGACGCGCAGGAGTTCAAGAAGCGCTCCGCCCGCGTCGAAGCCGAATGGGTGGAGGACATGAACAAGCGCGGCTTCGACGGCAAGAAGCTGCTCGAGACCGCCAAGGCCCTGATCGAGAAGCACGGCAAGACCACGCCGGCGCCCAAGAAGGCTTAAACTCGACCGGCCTTCCCGTACCAAAGGGCTCCTTCGGGAGCCCTTTTCTGCGCCCGGGATCCTTTCCTCCAGCCAGCGTGACCGCCTTCCGCAACCCGATCAAGTACTGCCGCGAATGCGGCTCGTCGGTGGTCCTGCGGGTGCCCGACGACGGCGACACGCGCGAGCGCGCCGTCTGCCCGGCGTGCGGCACCATCCACTACGAGAACCCGCTCAACGTGGTCGGCACCGTACCGTGGCTGGACGACAAGGTGTTGCTGTGCAAGCGCAACATCGAGCCGCGCTGGGGCAAGTGGACCTTGCCGGCCGGCTTCATGGAACTGGGCGAAACCACCGTGCAGGGTGCTGCGCGCGAGACGGACGAGGAAGCCGGCGCCCAGATCGAGATGGGCAACCTGCTCACCGTCATCAGCGTGCCCCGGGTGGGACAGGTGCACCTCTACTATCTGGCGCGCCTGCTGAGCGATCGCTTCGACCCCGGCCACGAGACCATAGAGGCGCGCCTGTTCACCGAAGGCGAGATCCCGTGGGAGGAGATCGCCTTCCGGACCGTGCGCGAGACCCTGCTGTGCTACTTCGAGGATAGACGCCGCGGCCGCTTCGAGGTCCACAACCTCGACGTGCTGTAGCCGCACGCGCTCAGTTGCGCACCTTGCTCTCTTCGCGCAGGCGTGCCTGTTCCCTCAGCGTGACGCAGGCCGGGAAATTCTGGTAGCCGGGCTTGGCGCACTCGGCCTGCAGGCAGAACTGCTTGGCCAGGAAGAACTTGTCGCCGCAGGTTTCGGCGGGCGGCACCAGCCGCTGGGCTTGCGAACGGGTGGCTTGCACCGCGGCTACGGCACTTTCGGATTTCTCCGGCTTCTCCGACTTCGCGGGCTCCGCCCGGGTTGCCGCCGGCGCCACCGTCGGCATCGCGACCGGGACGGAGTTTCGGCGGGCCGTCGACGCTGACCCGGAACTGGGTCTCTTCGCCGCCGCGGAGTTCGGCTCGGCATGGGCCGCGGGTGCCGCAGCATCGCCGCCGGCGTGCGCGGGCGCGGCGGCCTGGCCCAGTGGATCGGCGGCCGGCACCGCTGCATCGACGGCCGGTGGCGACATAGGCGTCATCGCCTCGGCCTCGCCGGGACCACCGGCCCGCCCGCCCATCAAGGCCACGGCAAGGGCGAAGCCGGCGACCGCCGCGGCAGCGCCGATCCAGAGCAGGTTGCGGCGCGGCAGGCGGGCCCGGTCCGCGGGAACCGCGCCGGATGCGACCGGAGGCTGCGTCGACACCGCCACCTCGCCTGCCGGCGCTGCCGACACGGCCGCACCGCCCGCCGGCGCTGGCTGCGGCGCAGTCGGATCGAGCGGCAGCGTAGGCACGGTGTCCAGGCCGGCACCCGCTTCGGCGGGCGCGCGTGCGGGGGCCAGGGTGATCCCGGTCGGCACGGTCGGCTCCGGGGAGCCACCGGCACCGGACAGGCGCTGCAAGCGGCCGCGCGCCAGGTCGGCATAGATGCCCTGCGGGAAGCGCGCGAGGAAGCCTTCGATGTCGCGCGGGTCGCTCGAATCCCGGACGTCACGCCAGTATTCGAGCTCCAGTTCGTGGGTGATGGGGCCGTTCGGCACGGTGGTGGCGGGCCGGGTCATCGGAACAGTCGGTGCATCGGCGGAGGCCGAGGACGCGGGCACCGGCGCCGGCGGCCGCAGCGCGGCGAGCGCGCCTTCGTCGAGGCCGGCGAAGGCTTCCCGCAGGGCCTGCAGGAACTCCGCCGCGGACTGGAAGCGGGCTTCGCGGTCCTTCTCGAGCGCGCGCGCAAGGACCGGATCCACAGCAGGCGGCAGCTGCGGCGCCACCGTGCTGGGCGGCGGAGGCGTGTGTCCGATCACCTGGTGGATCACGGAAAAATCGTTGTCGCCGTCGAACGGCCGCACGCCGGTGAGCAGCTGGTAGGCGACCACGCCCGCGGAAAACAGGTCGGCGCGCGCATCCACCTTCAGGCCCTGGATCTGCTCCGGCGCCATGTACTTCAGCGTGCCGATCATGCTGCCCTGGGTGCGCGTGGCTTCACCCGCGATGCGCGCCACACCGAAATCGGTGAGCTTGAGCCGGCCGTCGGCTTCCACCAGCAGGTTGGCCGGCTTGACGTCGCGATGCACGATGCCCTGGCGGTGGGCGAAATCGAGCGCGGACAGCAGGTCGCCCAACAGGCGCAGGGCCTCGCCGAGCGAAGGGCGCTCGCCTCCGTCCAGTCGCTGCTTCAGGTCCCGGCCCTGGACGTACTCCATCACCAGGAAGGCGGTGCCGCCATCGCGGTCGGAGTCGTAGACGCTGACGATGTTGGGATGCTGGAGTCGCGCCGCCGAGCGGGCTTCGGTCCGGAAGCGGGTCTCGTACTCGGCCGCCGCGTCGGGCGACAGGTCGTCGACCATGATGGTCTTGAGGGCGACGCTGCGGTCCAGGTTCGGGTCGCGGCCTTCGTAGACCACGCCCATCGCGCCCTTGCCGAGCACCCGTACGAGCTCGTAGCGGCCCAGCTTCTTCAGATGCACGTCAGGCCCCGCCTGGGATCAGGCCACCACGGCGAACTCCACCCGCGGCGCGGCCTCGGCCTCGCGCTCGCAGCCGAGCGTGATCAACCCGTTGCCCACCAGGTAGCACTCCGTACGGCGCAGCACCAGGGGCGTGTTGCCCCCGCCCATGTAGACCCAGGTTCCAAAGCTGGACTGGTCGTTGAGGATGAAATGACCGCCCTTCCAGTCGACGGTGGCATGGACGCGCGAAACGCGCGAATCGTTGATCGACAGGGTGGCGGTGGTCGCGCGGCCCAGGGTTAGCGAAGAGCCGTGCGGATCCAAGCGCAACGTCTGGCCATTGGCGGTGAGCTCCAGGTGCCCGTTGGCAACCGCCTTGAACATGGAGGCGCCCATCATGGTGGCGTCGACGTCCCGCTCGGGTTGCCACTGCACCCGCCAGACCTCGGTCTGCTCGTTCTTGCCGCGCAGGAACATAGGGCCCAGGCTGCGCAGCTTGCCGCGCAGCTCGGGATTGAGCGACTCGCGCACCCGGCTGGTGGTGAGGATCTGCTCGGCGCCGGCCAGGTCGGCCAGCCGCGCGGCGCTGTTGACGGCATCGCCGTAGCAGTCGCCCTCGATCTCCACGACTTCGCCGGATTCCACGCCCATCTGCATCTGCACCGGCTTGCCGGAACCGCCGGGATAGACCGGCGTCTCCTGCAGGCGCTTCTGGATGCCGACGCACGCGGCGATGGCGTCGGACTCGTCGGGGAAGACCACGAACAGGCCGTCGCCCAGGAGCTTGACCACGCGCCCGCGGTGCTGCTCGAAGCTGCGCGACAGCGCAGTCGTCAGCTGGGTGACGAAACGGCCGGCCGTCTCGTCGCCCAGCCGCTCGAAGATGCCGGTGCTCCCGACGAGATCAGCAAAAACGACGGTGGCCATGTGGCAACGATTGTATGCGCCAGCTCAGCGGGAAAGAAGCAGCAGGCGCGGCGGGCGCCCTGCCTGCGTCGCGGCGCCGCACCAAAGAAGAAAGGGGTTGCGGCGTGAGCCGCAACCCCTTATTGGCCAGGTTGACTGGTCGGCGTGGCGGGATTCGAACTCGCGACCCCTTGCACCCCATGCAAGTGCGCTACCAGGCTGCGCTACACGCCGAGCCTGCCATTATAGCCGGCGCTCAGTGGCCGGCCGACAGCAGGTCGCGGATTTCGAACAGTTCGCGCCGCACCAGCAGCAGCTTCTCGGAAATCGCGCTGCTGTCGTGCGGGGGCGCGCTGTCCTCGAAGTCCTCGAGGCGGGAATCCTCGACCTCGATCACCTCCACGCCGTCCAGCATGACCTCCCCGGCACGGCGCTTGTCGCGCTCGAGCTGCACCAGTTCCTGCAGCTTGTTGCGTGCGCCACTGATGGTGAAGCCCTGGTCGTACAGCAGGTCCCGGATGCGCCGGATCATCAGCACCTCGTGGTGCTGGTAGTAGCGGCGGTTGCCGCGGCGCTTCATGGGCCGCAACTGCGTGAACTCCTGCTCCCAGTAGCGCAGCACGTGCGGCTTGACGCCGCACAGGTCGCTGACCTCACCGATGGTGAAGTAGCGTTTGGCGGGGATGGCGGGGAGTGCTTTCTCCACTGAAATCAATGCGCTAGGAGAGAAAGCTGCAAGGTTACTCTAAGACCACGCGGGTGCAAAGCGGTGACACCGCACGCCGCGCGTGTTCGGTTCACTCGGCGTCGGCAGGCGCGGCGCCGTGACCTTGGATCTGCTCCTTGAGCTTGTGGCTGGCGTGGAAGGTGACCACGCGGCGCGCCTGGATCGGGATGGCTTCGCCGGTGCGCGGGTTGCGGCCCGGGCGCGGCGCCTTGGTGCGGATCTGGAAATTGCCGAAGCCGGAGATCTTGACGTCCTTGCCGTCGACCAGGCTGCCGGCGATCAGGTCGAAGAACGCGTCAATCATGTCCTTGGACTCGCGCTTGTTCAGCCCGATCTGCTCGAACAGCAACTCGGCCAGCTGCGCCTTCGTCAGTGCCGGGGTTTCCAGGCTCTCGACCGTGAAATCCATGCTCGCCTTGTCCCTTGTTGTCGTGAGCACGCTCAACCTCCTGCGCCGCGCAGCCGCCCGCCCAGCTGGGCGGCGATGCGTGCGGTCACGGCTTGCACCGCCGCATCGATCTGCTCGTCGGTCAGTGTGGCTTCGGGGTTGGCCAGCGTCAAGCGAACGGCCAGGCTCTTCTCGCCCTCGGCCATGCCGCCGCCGGCCTGCCGGGGCCGATAGACGTCGAAGAGGAAGGCATCGCGCAGCAGGCCACCGGTGTCGGCCGAGCGGATCGCCGTCATGAGGGCGTCGTGCGAAACCGATTCGGACACGATCACCGCGATGTCGCGCTGCGCCGGCTGGAAGCGCGGCACCGGCTGCAGCTGCGGCACGGTGCGGGCCAGCACCGCGTCGAGATCGACCTCGAACAGCACCGGGGCTTGGGGCATGTCCCAGGCTTGGCGCCAGCGCGGGTGCAGCTCGCCGAGCACGCCCACGTCCTGGCCGCCGATGGCGATCCGGGCACAGCGGCCGGGATGCAGCGCCGGGTGCTCGGCCGCGGTGAACACCGCACCGTGGGGAGACAGCAGGGCCTGGACGTCTCCCTTGACGTCGAAGAAGTCGGTGCCCGGCGACTTGCGGGCCCACTGCAGGCCATCGGGTTCGCCATAGGCCAGGCCGGCCACGCGCATCGGCTGCCGCACGCCGCGCACGGAGCTGGCCCCGGTCTGCACCGAGGCGTCGCGCAGGAAGACCCGGCCGAGCTCGAACACGCGCACGCGCTCGGCCTTGCGGTCCAGGTTGTGGCGCAGCACCTGCAGCAGCGAGCCCATGAGCGACGAGCGCATCACGCTCATCTGGCTCGCGATCGGGTTGAGCAGCCGGATCGGTTCGGCGTTGCCGGCGAGGTCCCTCTCCCAGTGCTCCTCGACGAAACTGAAGTTGATCGTCTCCTGGTAGCCCAAAGCGGCGAGCAGGCGGCGCACCGCGAAGCGCGAGCGACGGTTCTCAGGCCGCAGTTGGGGCGTGACGGGCGCCAGCGGCGGCGTGGTCGGCAGGCGCTGGTAGCCGACGACGCGCGCGACCTCCTCGATCAGGTCCTCCTCGATCGCCAGATCGAAGCGATACGGCGGCGGCGTGACCACGATGGCGTTGCCGCCTTCGGCCTTCGCCGGCAGGCCCAGTCGCTTGAAAGCGCCCAGGCATTGTTCGCCCGAGACCGGCATGCCGATCACCTTGGCGGCGCGCGCCACGCGCAGGGTCACGGGCTTGCCTTCGGGCAGCGCGAGCACCTGGTCGTCCATCGGGCCCGCTTCGCCGCCGCAAATGTCGAGGATCAGCCTAGTGATGTGCTCGATGTGCTCCACGGTCAGGCTGGGATCGACGCCGCGTTCGAAGCGGTGGCCGGCGTCGGTCGAGAAGTTGTAGCGCCGCGAGCGCCCCTGCACGGCCTGCGGCCACCAGAACGCGGCCTCGACGTAGACGTTGCGCGTGTCGTCGGACACGGCAGTGGCGTCGCCGCCCATGATGCCGGCCAGCGATTCGACCTGGCGGTCGTCGGCGATCACGCCGACCTTCTCGTCCACCGTGATCGTGTTGCCGTTCAGCAGCTTGAGCTGCTCGCCGGCGCGCCCCCAGCGGACGTCGAGGCCGCCGTGGATCTTGTCGTAGTCGAAGATGTGCGAGGGCCGCCCGAACTCGAACATGACGTAGTTGGAGATGTCCACCAGCGCGGTGACGCTGCGCTGCCCGCAGCGCGCCAGCCGGTCGACCATCCATTGCGGCGTCTTCGCCTGGGTGTCGACGTTGCGCACGACACGGCCGGAGAAGCGGCCGCACAGGTCGGGGGCCTGCACCTTCACGCGCAGGCGGCCGTCGTGCGCCGGTTCGACCGGCCGGAAGGTGGGCTGCTTCAGCGGCGCACCGGTGAGCGCCGACAGCTCGCGCGCGACGCCATACACGCTGAGCGCATGCGCCAGGTTGGGCGTGAGCTTCAGCGTGAAGACCTGGTCGTCCAGCTGCAGCACCTCGCGCACGTCCTTGCCGATGGGCGCGTCGGCCGGCAGTTCCAGCAGCCCGCCGTGGTCGTCGGAAAGCTTCAGCTCGCGCGCCGAGCACAGCATCCCCTGGCTCTCGACGCCGCGCAGCTTGCCCAGCTTGATGGCGAAGGGCTTGCCGTCATCGCCCGGCGGCAGTTCGGCGCCCACCTTCGCGCACGGCACGCGGATGCCGGCACGGGCATTGGGCGCGCCGCACACGATGTTCAGCAAGGCGCCCTGCCCCACGTCCACCTGGCAGACGCGCAGGCGGTCGGCGTTGGGATGCTGGACGGCTTCCTTGATCTCGCCCACCACCACGCCGGTGAACGGCGGGGCGACGGGGTGCAGGTCTTCCACCTCCAGCCCGCCCATGGTGAGGACGTCGGCGATTTCTTTGGTTGACAGCGGCGGGTTGCAGAACTCGCGCAGCCAGGACTCGGGGAATTGCATGTCTGTTGAACTCGGCTTGCGGTCTCAGCGGAACTGGCGCAGGAAGCGGATGTCGCCTTCGAAGAACAGGCGCAGGTCGTTCACGCCGTAGCGCAGCATGGTCAGGCGATCCGGCCCCATGCCGAAGGCGAAGCCGATGTACTTCTCGGGATCCAGGCCCATGTTGCGCACCACCGTCGGGTGCACCTGCCCCGAGCCGGCCACCTCCAGCCAGCGGCCGGCCAGAGGCCCGCTCTGGAACTGGATGTCGATCTCCGCGCTGGGCTCCGTGAACGGGAAGAAGCTCGGCCGGAAGCGCAGCGCGAGGTCGTCGCTCTCGAAGAACGTGCGGCAGAAGTCGGTGAAGACGACCTTCAGGTCCTTGAAGCTCACGTTCTCGCCCAGCCACAGGCCCTCGCACTGGTGGAACATCGGCGAGTGGGTGGCGTCGCTGTCCACGCGGTAGGTGCGGCCGGGGGCGATGACGCGGATCTCGGGCATCTCGCGGCCGGCGTACTTCTTCACGTGCTGCTGCGCGTAGCGCACCTGCATCGGGCTGGTGTGCGGGCGCAGGTTGTAGGGGATGCCGTCCTCGCCGTCGATGTCCACGTAGAACGTGTCCTGCATCGATCGCGCCGGGTGGTTCGGCGGATTGTTCAGCGAGGTGAAGCTGTGCCAGTCGGTCTCGATCTCGGGGCCGTCGGCCACGTCGAAGCCCATGCTGGCGAAGATCAGCTCGATGCGCTCCATCGTCAGGCTGACCGGGTGCAGGCCACCCGGCTCCCGGCCGCGGCCGGGCAGCGTGACGTCCAGCGCCTCGGCTTTCAGCTGCACGGCCAGCTCGGCATCGGCCAGCGCCTGCCGCCGCTCGGCCAGCGCCGCCTCGATGGCCTGCTTGGCCACGTTGATCGCCGCCCCCCGGGACTTCTTCTCTTCCACGGGCAAGGCCGCCAGGCCTTTCATCAGCTCGGTGATGCGGCCGGCCTTGCCGGTGTACCGGGCCTTGGCGTTCTCCAGCTCCGCCGGGGTGGCGGACTGGGCGAATGCGCTGCGTGCGCTTTCGACGATGGATTGCAAGTCTTCGGTCATGCGAAAGGAAAACAGGGCTAGTGCCTGCCAGCCCTAGCCCTGTTCATCGAGTGGGTTGCACCGGGTCCCGCCAAGGAGCGGCACCGGCCTTGGAACTCAAGCTGCCAGTCTGGCCTTGACTTGCTCCACGATGCCGGCAAAGGCGGCCTTGTCGTGCACGGCGATGTCCGCCAGCACCTTGCGGTCGATCTCGATGCCGGCCTTGCGGATGCCGTTGGCGAACTGGCTGTAGGTCAGGCCGCATTCACGCGCGGCCGCGTTGATGCGCGCGATCCACAGCTGGCGGAACACGCGCTTCTTCGTGCGGCGGTCGCGGTACGCATACTGGCCCGCCTTCATCACCGCCTGCTTGGCGATGCGGAAGACGTTGCCGCGGCGGCCGCGGAAGCCCTTGGCGAGGGCGAGGACCTTCTTGTGGCGGGCGCGAGCCGTTACACCACGTTTGACGCGAGGCATGTGTGTTCTCCTTCTTCGTCTACGGGTTACAGGCCGGCGAACGGCAGCATCTGCGCCATGTGACCCATGTT
>Ga0196972_1000783_pt1 | contig 12061 bp, 10 predicted proteins | sample S1v_2013CmetaG_FD_148618 | JGI IMG/M metagenome (GOLD analysis project Ga0196972, IMG submission 148618) | Soil microbial communities from Anza Borrego desert, Southern California, United States - S1+v_20-13C | ecosystem: Environmental > Terrestrial > Soil > Desert | place: USA: California...
GGGGAGCTGCCGCCGTACTTGTATTTCACTCCGATCAGGCTCAACGCATTCATGAGAACTTCGTGCGCCCACGTTGACCAGCCGGCGGTTTTGTCCTCTGCCTGTGCCGCATTATTGGGCGTGATGGTTTCTGCCGCGACTGCGGGCAGGCTGGCGGATAAAGCTGCAATAAATACAATGTGATACATGCTCATGGCGGCATTGTACGGGTCAAATTGTCCGTTTGTAAATTGTTGGGTTAACAGTAGAATGCCTTGCAATAACCGTCCCGTAAGCAATCTCGTTGTTAATAAGTAAGGACAAGTGTTCACGCCCATGATCCGCGAAACCATTTCAGTCATGCGAGATTTCAGCCGTCTGCGTGCCATCGTCGGCATCCTTATGCGCTACGGCTGGACCGATGTCGCGCGGCGGCTGGGCAAGCGCAGCCTGATCGGCAAGGCGGGCAACGTCATCAATGGCAGGGCGTCGCGCGAGATCATGAAGCTGCCGTCCGAGGTGCGGGCGAGACTGGCTCTACAGGAACTGGGGCCGACCTTCGTCAAGTTGGGGCAGGTGCTCGCCACACGACTGGATATTTTCCCGCCTGCCTGGATCGCGGAGTTCGCTAAATTGCAGGATCAGGTGCCGCCAGTGCCCTTCGAAGCATTGCTGCCCGGTTTGAAGAAAGCGCTGGGCAAATCGCCATTCGAAGTCTTTCAGGATTTCCAGACCGAACCGCTAGCTGCCGCATCCATCGCCCAAGTGCACCAGGCTCGACTGCAGGACGGCACGCCGGTGGTAGTCAAGGTTCGTCGACCCAACACGCGTGAGAACATCGATGCCGACCTGCGCCTGCTGTCTCATGTCGGGCGGCTCATAGAAGCGGAATTCGAGGAATCGCGTCGTTTTCAGCCCGGCAAGATCATCGGCCAGTTCACCCGATCGTTGCGCAAGGAGCTGGATCTCGCACTTGAAGGGCGCAACACTGAACGCTTTGCCCGCAACTTTGCGGATGATCCTGACGTCGTCTTCCCGCAGATATACTGGGAATACACCAGCGAAAGCGTGCTGGTCATGGAGCGCATAGACGGTATCTCAGGACATGATCTCATGAAGGCCGCCGTAGCCGGACTCAATCTCAAGGTGTTGGCAGCGCGCGGCGCCGACGCCGTACTCAAGATGGTGCTGGTGGATGGATTCTTCCACGCCGATCCGCATCCGGGAAACGTGTTCTACCTGCCGGGCAACCGGCTTGCGATTATTGACTGCGGTATGGTGGGGCGGCTCACGCCGCAGCGGCGAGACGAGATCGCCGATCTGCTGGCAGCGGTAGTGTCAAAAGATGTCGAGGTGCTGCGCGACACCCTGATTCTGTGGGCGGACGATGTGCGCGTGGATGAAGAGAAACTTACCGCGGATGTGGATGAGTTCATCGGAAATTACGAGCATGCACCGCTCAAGCAGGTGCGGTTCAGCGTGCTGCTGAACGATCTGACGACCATCATGCGCGAGAATCACCTAGCGGTTCCGCCAGATCTCACGATGCTGTTCAAGGCGCTGATTACCATGGAAGGACTGGGCCGCCGGCTTGATCCGGATTTTCAGATCATCGAGCACCTGACGCCGTTCGTGAAGCAAATCATCCTGGATCGTTACCGGCCTTCAGCCCTGCTCAAGCGCGGCCGCAAGGGTGTGGGCCATATGCTGGGCGCTTTCGCCGGTTTGCCGGGGGATGTGTCGCAGGTATTGCGCGAAGCTGCGCGCGGACGGCTTCGCATCAATCTCGATCTCAAGCGCCTTGACCATTTCGGCCATCAGCTGGATCACAGCACCAACCGTTTGACTATGGCCATGATCGCGGCTTCGCTGATTGTGGGTTCCTCCATCGTCATGACGGTGAAAGGCGGGCCTACCCTGTTCGGCTTGCCGGCCTTCGGTTTTATCGGGTTTTTCCTGGCTTTCGTCATCGGACTGTTGTTGATGATTTCCATCTGGCGCTCCAGTCGCCAGGATTAAGGGCGGCCCTGGCTGCCGCTTCTGCCACCACCATGCCTGCCCTGGCCGCCACTTCCGCCTTCGAGCCGAGGATTTGCCCGGGGACCTCTTGACTGAGCAACCGGATTAGAGCGCGCAGTCGGCTGAGCTTGCCCTTGGGGGCGCCTAGGCGAGTTATTGGGCATGACCTGTGGGTCCCGAGCCCGCAAACTTCGGCTGGGTTCTCGCGTTTGTGGCTGGCGAATGGCGGATTGCGATTGTGGAATGTGTTGGCGCAAGGGATCAATTCCACTCTGGGTGGCGGGGGCCAGTTGGCGCGGCAAATCGGCTCCGCTCTGAATTGCTCCAGGGAGGACTTGTGGCGAATTGCGTTGATCGCTTCTGTTCATGGCCGGGTTACCTCGGCGGCGATTATCATGTCTTTGCGAATTGAGTTCCTTCTTATCTTGCATACGTCTGGCGCCTTGGGTCGCACGAGCGTCGTTCCTGCCAGGGGTGAGGGTCGGATTTACGGTTATCGGATTAGAAGGAGCCACCTCAAGCGCTCGGGTAGTAGTGCCGCGTTTGTTGTCCAAGATTGCCTGCTGGCCATTTCCCTGCTGCAACTGCGCACGTCTTTCTACAAGTTGCCGCTGTTTTGCCACCGTATTGGGGGCATTGCGTCTGTGCTTGGCGTCATGTCTCCATTTCTCGGATTTGCCCGGTCTGTGTTTAACGCCATCGCTGTGCCTGTGGTACTGGTGCCCGCGTAAGTGGTGGTGCCTATGTATATTGACGTGATGGCGATGCCAGTCGAAACTGCTGTAGAAAAAGCCGAGCCCTACATGAATGCCGCTACCCCAGTAATAACCTGGACTGAATCCTGAGTAATAACCGGGCCATGGGTCCCAATAAACAGGCGGACGGTCCCACCACCAGGGGCCATACACCACTCTCGGGCTGTAATAAGGCACATAGACAATTTCGGGGCGGGTCTGCTCGATAACAATCGTCCGCTCCTGCTGCAGTACGCGAACTTGTTCGCTGGATTGCAGGTTGCCGGCGGATTGCGCCTGTCGGCGTAAGGTCTGCACCGTATTCATGACTTGCGCCTGCTGGCCCAGGAAAGCGTCACCGAGCTGTTCTGTCCACTCAGGCCTCGCATCCATCTCCGCCAGCAGCTGGGGGAACGCCGTCAGCGATATTACGCTAGGATCCCATTCCTCTTGCCCGGCAGCGTTGACTGCTGCATCTCCCGTGAGATCGGGATGTTCGCGTGACCAGTGCGCGGCCTCCACGACTTCCTCTGGGTAAGTGGCTGCCATCAATATCTGCGACAGCAGCGCATCGGGATAAAGTGCGATAGGGGCCAGCATCTGGTCGAGTTCCTGCTGGGTGAAAATCGGCTCATGTTCAAGTGCTTCAGAATCAGCATGTGCAAGTGGCATGGCCAAGGCGCTGAGCAGCATCAACAAGCTGAGTATTCGGGACTTCATACAGGGTCCATCTCTATAAGTGTCTATGTGGTTAACGTACTGGATAGCCCGGCGTTGACCTGACAATTTTGGACATCATGGTTTAGCCCGAATTGCTCAGACACAAAAATTGATGGCGGGTAAGCATGCAACATCATCAGCATGGGATAATGTTGTGGATTCCATGTCACACGATCTAGAAAAGACCTTTGCCAGCGATGGCCCCCTGGCCGCCACCATTCCGGGTTACCGCCAGCGCACGCAGCAGCTCGAAATGGCGAAGGCCATAGCCGAAGCAATACAACATAGCCGCCAGCTGGTTGCCGAAGCTGGCACCGGCACCGGCAAAACCTTTGCCTACTTGGTGCCGGCCCTGCTCTCGGGTGGCAAGGTCATCATTTCCACCGGCACCAAGACCTTGCAGGACCAGTTGTACAACCGCGACCTGCCGGCGGTGCGCAATGCGCTGCAGGTGCCGGTAACCGTGGCCATGCTCAAGGGCCGCTCCAATTACGTCTGCCATTTTCATCTGGAGCGGGCCACGCATGAGGGCCGCTTCATCTCGCGCGAGGATGCGCGTTATGTGCATGTCATCAGCAGTTTTGCCGAGCACAGCAGCACGGGCGACAAGAGCGAGCTCACCGATGTGCCGGAGAATGCCACCATCTGGCCATCCGTGACGTCGACGCGAGATAACTGCATAGGCCAGGACTGCAAGTACTACAAGGACTGCTTCGTCATGGAGGCCCGCAAGCGCGCGCTGGCCGCCGACGTGGTGGTAGTCAACCACCATTTGTTCTTTGCCGATGTCATGCTGCGCGACGAAGGCGTGGCCGAATTATTGCCGTCCGCCAATACCATCATCTTCGACGAGGCTCACCAGCTGCCGGAAGTGGCCGGCCTGTTTTTCGGTGAGGATGTGTCGACCAGCCAGCTCATGGAGCTCGCGCGCGATGTACATGCCGAAGCAGTAACCACGGCCAAGGACTGCATCGCTTTGCCCGAGTGCACGGCGGCACTGGAAAAGGCGGTGCGTGATTTCCGCCTGATTTTTGCCTACGAAGGCAGCCGCATGCCGGTGCAGAAAGCACAGTCCCTCAAGAATTTCGATAGCGCCTACGCCACCATGCTGGCGAAACTCAAGGCCCTCAATGACATACTCGAAACGCAGGCAGAACGCGACCCCGCTCTGGAAAATTGCTTCGAACGCGGCATCGCCCTGCATGAGCAGTTTCAGCGCTGGCACGAGGCGGAGAATGGCGATCTGGTGCGCTGGGTTGAGGTGTTCACGCAATCCGTGCAATTGCACGCGACTCCGCTGTCTGTCGCGGAAGGATTCGGCAAGCAGCTGGCTGGAACACCGCGGGCCTGGATATTCACTTCCGCCACGCTGGCCGTCAAAAGCGATTTCAGTCATTACCTGGGACAGATGGGCCTCCAGGAAGCCGCCACCGGTTTCTGGAGCAGCCCATTCGATTACGGGCAGCAGGCGCTGCTGTATGTGCCGCAGGATTTGCCCGAGCCCAACAGTCCCGGTTATACCGCCTCGGTGGCTGCAGCCGCCTTGCCGGTGATCAAGGCCAGCGGCGGACGGGCTTTCGTGTTGAGCACCAGTCTGCGTGCCATGCGTGAACTGCATGCCTTGCTGAAAGAGGCCTTCGAAAGAGAAGGTCTCGAGTATCCGCTGCTGCTGCAGGGGGAGAGCTCGCGCAGCGAGTTGCTGGATCGTTTCCGCAAGCTGGGCAATGCCGTGCTGGTCGGCTCGCAGAGCTTTTGGGAAGGTGTGGACGTGCGTGGTGAAGCGTTGTCCGCCGTCATCATCGACAAGCTGCCATTTGCTCCGCCCGACGATCCAGTCCTGGCAGCGCGCATCGACAAGATGAATGCCGAAGGCCGCAATGCTTTCATGGAATACCAGCTGCCTTACGCCGTCATCACGCTCAAGCAGGGTGCGGGCCGATTGATTCGCGATGAAGCAGACCGCGGCGTGCTGATGATCTGCGATCCGCGGCTCATCAGCAAACCCTATGGCCGCCGCATCTGGCAGAGCCTACCGCCGTTCAGGCGCAGTCGTGAACTGACGGATGTCCTGGCTTTTTTCAGTGGCTAATAAATGGCTTTCACGTGGTGAGCGGCGAAGGTGATAATGCAGCGGAAACCGGCAACAGCGTCAACAAGCGGAGGGTGGATGAAGGATAGGTTATCCGCAATCGAACGGGCGGTAGCTCGGGTCGTGCTGGTTTACCTGGCATTCGGCTTGCTGTGGATATTGTTCAGCGATTACCTGCTGGCCGTGCTCGCCACAGACCAGCAGCAGTATCAGCGCTACAGCATGTACAAGGGTATAGCCTTTATCACCTTGTCTGCCACCTTGTTATACCTGCAGGTCCGCGGCACACTGATGCGCCGGTTCAAGGAACAGCAGGCCGTGATTCAGAAGGAAGAGCGCTGGAAGTTCGCACTGGAAGGTGCGGGCGAAGGCGTGTGGGACTGGAACCTGCAGACGGGCCAGGTATTTCGTTCCGAACGCTGGCATGAGATGTACGGCTATGTTGAACACGAGGTAGGGTCGGCGCTTGATGGTAGAAAGCTGATTCACCCCGACGATCTTGCCCATGCGGTCGAAGATATCGAAGCCTATCTGGCTGGCCGGACGCCAAGCTTTGTGTCGGAATTCCGCCTGCGTTGCGGGGATGGTAGCTGGAAATGGACCCAGAGTCGCGGCAAGGTGGTGGAGTCTGACGATGACGGTCGGCCGCTTCGCATGATTGGCATTCATGCCGACATCAGTGATCGCAAACGTTCCGAAGAGCAGGTGTTTCAGCTCGCCCATTACGATTCGCTGACCGGACTGCCTAACCGGGTCCTCTTCATGGACCGCCTGCATCAGGACATCAGCAAGGCGCAGCGCAACAAACATTCCGTGACGCTTATCTTCCTGGACCTGGATCGCTTCAAGGAGGTCAACGATGCACTTGGCCATGACATCGGCGACCAGCTGCTGAAGGAGACGGCACAGCGTCTCAAGGGCTGTGTCAGGGCCAGCGACACCATCGCCCGGCTGGGCGGCGACGAATTCACCATCATCCTCAACAACCTCAGCGATTCGGCCAGCCTGGAACAGGTTGCGCAGAACATCCTGGACCGGCTGGCAGAGCCGTTCCATCTGGGGGAGGAGATGGTTTACCTGAGCACCAGCATTGGCATCACCATTTATCCCAATGACGCGACCGACGTTGAAGTGCTGCTCAAGAATGCCGATCAGGCCATGTACGCCGCCAAGGACGCGGGCAAGAACCGCTACAACTATTTCACGGCTTCCATGCAGCAGGCGGCACAGCTTCGCATGCGTCTCGCCAGCGATCTGCGCCTCGCGCTCAGGGCGAACGAGTTTGTCATCTATTACCAGCCTATCGTCGAGCTGGCCACCGGCGACATCTGCAAGGCCGAGGCGCTGATTCGATGGCAGCATCCGGTGCGCGGCCTGGTGAGCCCGATGGAGTTCATACCGGTGGCTGAGGACACGGGTCTGATTATTGAGATCGGCGATTACGTATTCACCCAGGCCGCCCGGCAAGCCGCCCGCTGGCGACAGTTCAAGCCGGATTTCCAGATCAGCGTGAACAAGTCTCCAGTCCAGTTCCGCGCCAACAGGAACAGCCATCAGGCTTGGATGGACCAGCTTGCCGCTATGGGTTTGCCCGGCAACAGTCTGGCCATCGAAATCACCGAGGGCCTGCTATTGGACGCCACCGTCCCCGTGATGCGGCAGCTGCAGGAGTTCCACCGGCAGGGGATGCAGATCGCCATTGATGATTTCGGTACCGGCTACTCTTCGCTCGCTTACCTGAAGAAATTCGATATCGATTACGTGAAGATAGATCGCTCGTTTACCCGCAACGTTCAGCCGGGTTCTGACGACATGGTGCTTTGCGAAGCCATCATCGTCATGGCGCACAAGCTCGGCCTCAAGGTAATTGCGGAAGGTGTGGAGACGGCCATGCAGCGTGACCTGCTGCTTGCCGCCGGTTGCGATTATGCCCAAGGTTATTTGTTCTCCAAGCCGCTGCCGCCCGAGGAGTTGGAGAAACTGCTTTAGCGGAAGTGCTGCAGCCAACAGCCTGCAGCTTCTATGGACGCTAGAATGCAAACCATGCAGGTCGCCATCCCGGATAATGAATACGAGTTGAGTGCCATGCGCGCCCAAGGGGCGGGCGGGCAGAACGTCAACAAGGTTTCCAGTGCCATCCACCTGCGCTACGACGTTCATGCGTCTTCCCTGAACCAAGCCCATAAGCAGCGCCTGCTGGCCTTGCGCGACCAGCGCATCACCGATGAGGGCGTGATCATCATCAAGGCGCAGCAGTTCAGAAGCCAGGAAATGAATCGACAGGATGCCATCGCCCGCCTGCACGAGCTGGTGAATAGCGTTGCCAAAGCTCCCATTGTCCGGCGGCCTACCCGTCCCACACTGGGCTCGCAGAAACGGCGGCTGGAAAACAAAATCCAGCGCGGGCGCATCAAGGCAATGCGTGGCAAAATATCGCCTCAATAATCTGATCCTTCACGCATGCGTATCCTCGCACTCGATACTTCCACCGAATACCTGTCGCTGGCTTTGACGCTTGACGGCAAAGTACTGTCGAAAGATGTGCACGCAGGGCAGACGCATTCACAGCTGATCCTGCCCATGATTGGCGAAATGCTGGCCGAGGCCGGACTCAAAATGCGCGAGCTGGACGGCATTGCCTTCGGCGCCGGCCCCGGTTCCTTCACCGGCCTGCGGATTGCCTGCGGCGTGGCGCAAGGCCTGGCCTTCGGTGCCAATCTGCCGGTTGCCGGCATCAGTACCCTGCTGGCACTTGCGCATGGCAGCGGCGAGGACAAGGTTATCGCTGGTCTTGACGCACGCATGGGCGAAATTTATCACGCTGCCTACGTCAAACAGGGCGAAGCCTGGCAGGAAATCATGGCACCAGGGCTGTACAAGCCCGACGAGGTACCACCGGTGGCTGGTGAAGGCTGGACGGGCGCCGGCAGCGCCTGGGCTGCTTATGAAATCCTGAGCGAAGCCTACAGCGGGTCGGTCCAAGCAATACTGCCCAATGCCTATCCTCGTGCTTCCTCCATTGCGGCACTGGCGGAAGCTGTACTCAGCGCCGGACTTGGTGTGCCTGCGGCGCAGGCGGCGCCCATCTACATTCGCAACAAGGTGGCGCTGACCATGCGCGAGCGGGCGACGCCATGAGTGCCGTGCTCAAACCCAGGCAAAGTTTTCGCCCGATGCAGATGGCCGATCTGGACCACGTCATGGCGATTGAGAATGTGGTGTACAGCCATCCGTGGACGCGCGGTAATTTCAGCGATTCGCTTACGGCAGGCTACAGCTGCTGGGTGCTGGAGGAAGATGGCATCATTATCGGATATTCAGTTCTGATGCTGGCCATGGATGAGGCGCATCTGCTTAATATCAGCATAGCGAGGGAACACCAGCAGCAGGGATACGGCCAGCTGCTGCTGGAAAAGATGATGGAAGTCTCGCGCAGCCATGGCGCGGCACACATGTTCCTGGAAGTGCGGGTGTCCAATAGATCGGCCATCAAGTTGTATGAAAAATTGGGTTTCAACGAAATGGCCATTCGCCGTAAATATTATCCTGCCCAGCACGGGCGGGAAGACGCCTATCTTATGGGGCTGGCGCTGTGAGAATTCAGCATGGCAGTTAAACGCGAAGATCTGCTGCGCGAACTGGAGTTGCTGCCTTTGTGGCGGCAGCGTCAGGAGCTGCGCAAACCCGAGGCTTCCACGCAAGAAGTGTCCCCACCGCCTCCGCCTATGTATGAGGCAGCACCGAAACCCGCAACCGGGCCTGAAACAATACGGGAACGCGATGCAGATTATGCTGCTGAACCGGTATCGGAATTCGGGGATGACCATACGCTGGAAGATGTAGCAGAGGGCGGCGAACCTGCAGTCATGATGCAGGAGATCAACCCGCCGGATGAACTTCCAGCAGCCGACAAGGATGAGCCCTCCGCATTGCTTTCACCGGCAGGACCGGATCGCAAGCAGATCATCATGCAGCTGGACTGGCCGGCGCTGGAGCAGGCCGTGGAGCACTGCCCGGCCTGCAACCTGTGCCAGACGCGAACACAAACTGTGTTCGGCGTAGGCGACCGCAATGCGGACTGGATGTTTGTGGGCGAAGCACCGGGCGCGGAAGAGGACCGCAAGGGCGAGCCGTTTGTAGGCCAGGCTGGCAAGCTGCTGGACAACATGCTGGCGGCCATCAGGCTGCGACGCGGGCACAATGTGTATATCGCCAATGTGCTCAAATGCCGTCCACCTGATAACCGCGATCCGCACGGCGAGGAGGTTGCGCAGTGCGATCCGTTCCTGTTGCGCCAGGTCGAGCTTATCCAGCCCAAGCTCATCGTTGCGCTGGGCAAGTTCGCCGCACAGTCGCTGCTCAATTCCAACAGCGCCATTGCGGCCATGCGTGGCAAGCTGCATGACTACAACGGCGTGCCGGTCATCGTGACCTACCACCCGGCCTACCTGCTGCGCAACATGGCGGACAAGGCCAAGGCCTGGGAGGATTTATGCCTGGCTGTGAAAACCATGCAGAACTTGTAATTCTGCGCCGCAACCACATCTAGCCATTGGGTTTGTCTAATCAAGGAGAATATATGCAAAAGCTATGGTTGAAACTTTCTATCCTGGTCCTGGCGCTTACCCTAAGCGGATGCGGGTACAACACCTTTCAGCGGCTGGATGAGGAGGTAAAGGCCAACTGGTCGGAAGTGCTGAATCAGTATCAGCGGCGTGCCGATCTGGTGCCCAACCTGGTCAATACCGTCAAGGGTTATGCAGGTCATGAACGCGAGGTGCTGGCGCAAGTGACAGAAGCGCGTTCGCGTGTAGGCAGCATTCAGGCTACACCCGAACTGGTGGATGATCCCGAGGCGTTCGCCCGCTTCCAGCAGGCGCAATCGCAGATGACTTCCGCGCTATCACGTCTGCTGGTGGTGGCTGAAAACTATCCTCAACTCAAGGCTGACGCCAATTTCCGCGATCTGCAGGCGCAGCTGGAAGGCACCGAAAACCGCATCACGGTAGCGCGCAATCGTTATATCCAGTCGGTCAAGGAGTACAACGTGGCCGTGCGCAGCTTCCCGAACAACCTGACGGCGATGATGTTCAACTATGAACCCAAGCCGAGCTTCACGGTGGAAGATGAGAAGGCGATCTCCACACCGCCCCCGGTGGATTTTGAAAACAAGTAAGGGCGCACTGCTCGCATGCTGAAGCTCGTTCGAACTGCGATGTTGATGTTGCTCAGCATGCCCCTGCTGGGACATGCTGCAGCAACATCAACGCAAGAAGTGGCCGTTCCGGCACTCACGCAGCGCGTGACCGATCTCACCGGCACGCTGGATGCACAACAGCAGGCCGCTCTGGAATCGCGCCTCGCACAGTTCGAGCAGCAGGGCGGCAGCCAGATCGCCATCCTTATTGTGCCGACGACGCAACCCGAGGCCATTGAGCAGTACTCGATCCGCGTGGTGGATCAATGGAAGCTGGGCCGTGAGGAAGTGGACGACGGCATACTGATACTGGGGGCAAAAGATGACAGGCAGATGCGCATAGAGGTGGGATACGGCCTTGAAGGTGCCATCCCTGACGCCATCGCCAACCGCATCGTGGACGAGATCATGGCGCCGCATTTCAGGCAGGGCGATTTCTATGGCGGTCTGGCGGCGGCTGTGGATCAGCTTGTCCGGTTGATAGAGGGGGAATCCTTGCCCCCGCCGCAGGTGCGTAGCCAGGGCGCATGGGAAGGCGCGCTGCCGCTGCTCCTATTTGGCGGTCTTGCCGTTGGCGCGATACTGCGCGGCATCTTCGGCAATTTCCTGGGTGGCGCACTGAATGGCGGCCTCATCGGCGTGGCAGTCTGGCTGTTGGGCGGCGGCATGCTGGTGGCGCTGGTACTCGCGATCATCGCATTCGTGATCACATTGAGCGGCGGTCTCGGGCTCATGCATGGCATGGGCCGCGGCGGATTGGGCGGGCTGGGAGGTGGCGGATTTGGCAGCGGCGGCTTCTCGGGTGGAGGTGGCGGCTTTGGCGGCGGCGGAGCCTCAGGGAGCTGGTGATGATGCGACAAAACAGGTTCAGCCGTTTCTTCCGGCATCTCATGAGTGGGCCCTGGCGCGTACGGCGGTTTTTCGCGGACTCCGCCATGCACAATATCGAAGCCGAGATACGACACAATGAAACGCTGCATACTGGTGAAATCCGATTGGCGGTAGAAGCTGCGTTGCACCCCTTTGAGCTGCTGGCCGGCAAGACGCCCCGGCAGCGCGCGATTGAGATGTTTGCCGCCATGAATGTGTGGGATACGGAAGCCAACAACGGCGTCCTGGTCTATCTTCTGCTGGCTGACCATGACGTGGAGATTGTGGCCGATCGCGGCATAGACCGCAAAGTCGGCGCGCAGGGTTGGGAAGCTATCTGCCATGAAATGGAAGCTGCTTTCCGGCGCGGCGAATTCGAAGCCGGCACATTGAAGGGCATCAGGCAAATTGGTAAAGTGCTGCAGGAACATTTCCCTGCAGACGGTGCCAACA
>Ga0196972_1000784_pt1 | contig 12060 bp, 13 predicted proteins | sample S1v_2013CmetaG_FD_148618 | JGI IMG/M metagenome (GOLD analysis project Ga0196972, IMG submission 148618) | Soil microbial communities from Anza Borrego desert, Southern California, United States - S1+v_20-13C | ecosystem: Environmental > Terrestrial > Soil > Desert | place: USA: California...
CAGTGGTCTAGCAATATTCGAGTACAACGGCCGAATGTTTTGGGATATTTGACTTGAGTCAATTTTGGCGGTCAAAACGACCCGAACCAGGTGCCGAGTGCGACCACCGCGATCAATGCCGCAAGCGGTCCGACGACGGCAACCATGAAAATATCCAGATAGGCATCGCGATGGCCGAGCTTGCAAATCGACAGTAACGTAATCACCGCGCCGTTGTGCGGCAAGGCGTCGAGCCCGCCGGTGGCGATCGCGGTCACGCGATGCAGCAGATCGGGCGCGATGCCGGCAGCGCGTGCCAGTTCGGCATAACCGGCGCCGAGCGTTTGCAGCGCGATGCTCATGCCGCCTGAGGCCGAACCGGTAATGCCGGCAAGGATATTGACCGTGATCGACAGCGAAATCAGAGGATTGCCGGGTGCAATGTGGAATACCGCATCGCGGATCAGGCCGAACGCCGGCAACGAGGCAACGACGGCGCCGAAGCCGACTAGCGAGGCGGTATTGAAGATCGGCAGTACCGACGCGCTGGCGCCGTCGTCGAGTGCGCGCCGGATATCGGCGATGCGCGTGAAATTCAGCGCGAGCAGGCACAGGTTCGACAGGAATAGCGCGCAGATGATCGACCAGACGCCGATCAACTGGTCGAGCGTGGCCGGACCGTATTTCGGCTGCGACAGGTAAGCGGCATCGAGTGCTGGGAAGACGATGCCCGAAAATACATAGTTAAGCACCACCACCAGCACGATCGGCAACAGCGCGATGGCGATGCCGGGCCGGATAGGCGCATGCGTGCCGACTTCCATCAAGTCGTAGCCTTCGCCATGCGCGAGCGGGCGCAATGTCTTGTCGAGTGCCGGCCGTTGTTCGGCTTCGGCTTCGCCGTCGCCATAGCCTTCGCCGGACCGCGCGGCGGCAGCGGCGCGCCGCGATAGCCAGGCGATGCCGAACGCCAGCATGATGATCCCGGCAAGGATGCCCAATCCCGGCGCGGCAAACGGCGTCGTCTTGAAGTAGGGCATCGGAATCGCATTCTGGATCGCGGGCGTGCCGGGCAGCGCGGTCATCGTAAACGTGAAGGCGCCGAGAGCGATGACAGCCGGAATCAGGCGCTTGGGCAGGTTCGCTTCCCGGAACAGCGCCGCCGCAACCGGATAAACCGCGAAGGCGACCACGAATAGCGACACGCCGCCGTAGGTTAGCACCGCACATGCCAACACGATCGCAAGAATCGCGCGCCTCTGGCCGAGCCGGCCGACGATCCAGTGCGCAATGGTGCCGGCCGCGCCGCAGGCTTCCATCAATTTGCCGAAGACCGCGCCCAGCAGGAATAGCGGAAAGTACAGCACGATGAAATTGCCGAGCGCCTTCATGAATACCTGGGTATAGCTGGCGAGAACCGGCGCATCCAGGCTCGACAGGACAGCCAGCGCGGCCAGCAATGGCGCGAGCAGCAACACGCTGAAGCCGCGATAGGCGAGATACATCAACAGGACGAGTGCAACGAGAATGCCGGCAATACCGATCATGACACCTCACAGGATTGCAGCCGGCATGGGATGCAAATACCGGATCTGGCAATGAATTGGTTGATGGCGAAGCAGATGAGGCTACCGAGGGGCGTCGAAAATTCATTTGATCCAGCGCAAATTCATCCGGACGGACGGCGCTCGTCCTTCAATCAATCATTTTTATTTACAGCTTGTTATCTCCGTTATGCCGCGGTCTAGAAAAATTGACCTGGGTCAATCAAAACGGATGTTTTCTTGTTTACATTGATCGCGCCCAATGTGCACTCTGGAGATCCGTGATGACGACGCGCGGCAAAATCAAGGTGGCGAATTTTCTTGCCCAGCTTCCCTTGTTCAACGAGCTGGCGCCGGCCGAACTCGAACAGATCGCCGCGCAGACAACGGAAATCCATGTACCGCGCGGGGAGATCATCTTTCGGCGCGGCGATCCGTGCACGGGTTTCTATACGGTGGTGTATGGGCGCGTGAAGCTCGCCTTCACCTCCGCGCAGGGCGGCGAAAAAGTCGTCGAGATCATTGGCCCCGGCCACAGCTTCGGCGAAGCGCTGATGTTCATGGACAAGCCCTACATCGTCACGGCACAGACGCTGGCCGATTCCATGCTGCTGCATGTTTCCAAATCGGCCGTCATCGACGAGATCCAGCGCACGCCGCGCTTTGCGCACAAGATGCTGGCCGGATTGAGCCGGCGGCTGCACGGCCTCATGTGCGATGTCGAAGCGTATTCGCTCAATTCAGGCACGCAGCGCGTGATCGGCTATCTGCTCAAGGAAGTGGTCGAAGACGGCCAGCAGATTTTGCTGCCGGCCACCAAGAGCGTTGTGGCATCGCGGCTCAACCTGACGCCGGAATATTTTTCGCGCGTGTTGCACGACCTGATCGAGCAGGAACTTATTACTGTGGATGGCAAGCACATCACAATTCTGAACGCGGAGCAGTTGCGCGCGTATCAGAAATAGTGCTGCGCGTGTCGGCGGTAGCAACGTATCGCCAGTAACAGATTGAGCCACAGCCATGCTGAAGAGGCAAAGAAGGCGAGGGCGGCCAGGCGCGTCAATTGTGGTGCATGCTGCGCTATCCATTGCGGCATCCAATGCACAGGCCATGCTGCCGCGATCAACAATGCCAACGCCGCCATATGCGCGACGAATTGTCCGCGCGCGGTACGTTCGCCAATGATGTCCCGTACATTCGGCGGCTTGGGTTGCAACGCATTGATGCGCCGTTCGTCGAGGTGAAGCCATACGAGAAAGGGCACGATCTTGTACAGCATGCCGTTCACGATCGAATAGGCGAAGCCGCCGATGAACAGGATGCCGAGCAGGAGCGGATAGGCCGGCGCGGCGGCAATGTGCGGCATCACGCTGCCAGCCGTCCACACAACAATGCAAGCGAGCAGGCTGGCGAATGCGCAATACAGGAACGACGCGGCTGCATCCGCACGCGGACGCTTGCGCCGGTACAGGAGATGCAGCGTCGCCATGGCGAAGGCGGTATAGCCGGCACCGGCGAGCAGCGCCGGCAACGTCAAGGCGAAGCGAGGAACAGGCAAAGCCACCGCGCACGTCCAAGCAACGAGCAAGCCGAACAGTACAATCGTGAGCCCATGCCGCATGGCAGTCGGATACAGTTCGGTCACTTGGAACATCGGCACGACCTGATAGGCGACGCCGATCACGAGCAACCCGATCCAGCCGGCCAGGCCCCAAGTGGCGTGCACGTCGGTCAGCATCATCAACGGAACATGCAACGGCCAGGCGAATGCCGAGCCGAGCACGAGGCCGATGCCAGCCGTTACAGCCAGCGCCAGAAGCGCGAGGCGAATCGCGCGCAGCATCGCGTTGCCGCCGGCGCTGTTACGCAAGCCAAACCAGCAAGCGCCGAGCAGGATGGCGAATGCCGGACCAAGCAGCGCCAGCGCACATCGGAATAACCACCGCTCTTGCACGAGAAACGCGGCAGCCAGCATCGCCGCCCCAATGCCCAATAGCAGATGAACGGCGCCCGCCGTCTTGTGCAAGGCTGGAACGCGGACATTGGCGGCCACCGGCAGGATTTGCAATAACGCGCCGATCATCGCTTGCCCGAGAAAACCGAGCGTCAGCAAATGCGTGAGCGCGAGCGTGATGGGCGACCAGCGCGACTGCAACGCTTGTTCGCCATGCCACAGCAATAGCAAGGCGGCGGCCATCGCAAACAGAGGTGCAGTAAAAAAGAAACGCAGCGGCACCGACAGCGGCGGCGTCTGCTCAAGCAACAGCACGCGCTGCATCGTCATTCGCCTCGATGCCGGATAACGATGTCGTACAGGCCGTCGTCATGCGCGCAGGTCTCATGGGAATATCCGTTGCGCGCGAGGATGCGGTACAGGGGAAAGGGTTCGCGGTCGATCCGCATGCGCAATTGCTGCCCTGGCTGCAAACGATCCAAGGCATCGAGCACGCGTTCGAGCGGTTCGGGCGGTTCCAGCCCGCAAACATCGATCTCGATTGTTTCGACAGGCATGTTCATCCGCAGAAGGAAACCGAATGGCGACGCGGCATTCTGGCATCTTGATCATCCGGAAATCCTTGACTTGAATCAATGATTTTAAGACAGCCGCTCGGCTACATTGGCGCGGTGCTCAAGCCAAGGAAAGCCCGTGCTCAAGATCCCGTATCCGCAACTCGTCATCAAGAACAAATCCGCCTTGCCGATCGTGCAGGGCGGCATGGGCGTCGGCATCTCGGCCAGCCGCCTGGCCGGCAATGTCGCGCGCTGCGGCGCGGTCGGCACGATATCGAGCGTCGATCTGCGCCGTCATCATCCTGATTTGATGGAACAGACCGGCAAGTCGCGCGACAAGGAAATGATCAATCGCGCGAACCTGATCGCGCTCGATCGCGAAATCAAGGCGGCACGCGAGATCGCGCAAGGGTTCGGTATCGTGGCTGTGAACGTCATGCGCGCGGTGGCCGAATACGCGTCTTATGTGAAGCAAGCGTGCGAAAGCGGTATCGATGCGATCGTAGTCGGCGCCGGCTTGCCGCTCGATCTGCCGGAACTGACAGCCGAACATCCGCGCGTGGCTTTGATTCCGATTTTGTCGGACGTGCGCGGCATCGGCTTGATCCTCAAGAAATGGATGCGCAAGCAGCGCCTGCCGGATGCGATCGTGATCGAGAATCCGCGTTATGCTGCCGGCCATCTCGGCGCATCACGCATCGAAGACGTCGATGCACCGCATTTCGCGTTTCCGGCCGTGCTCGAAGGCACGCAGCAATTGTTCAAGGAACTCGGCATCGAGCGCGAACGGATACCCTTGATCGCTGCTGGCGGCATCCATCATCCGGACCAGGTGCGCACGCTGTTCGACCTCGGCGCCAGTGCGGTGCAGCTCGGCACCGCCTTTGCGGTGAGCGAGGAGGGCGATGCGCATATCAATTTCAAGAACGTGCTGGCGCAAGCGCAACCGGAAGACATCGTCACCTTCATGAGCGTGGCCGGCTTGCCGGCACGTGCGGTGCGTACGCCTTGGCTATCGAATTACCTGGAGAAGGAAGCCAAGCTGCAACGCAAGGCCGGACCCAAGCCGTGCACGGTCGGCTTCGATTGCCTGCATCAATGCGGCCTGCGCGACGGCATCGCGAGTTCCGGGCAATTCTGCATCGACACCCAGCTTGCGTTTGCCTTGAAGGGCGACACCAAGCGCGGCTTGTTTTTCCGCGGTTCGGAAAAGCTGCCGTTCGGGCGCGAGATCCGGCCGGTGCGCGAATTGATCGCCTATCTCCTGAACGGCGTGCGCGAGCAGGCGGCGCAACTCATGCAACCGGCGCAGGCGCGGCCGGCATGAGTGCATCGATGGAACTCGTGTGCCCAGCCGGCAGCCTGCCAGCCTTGAAGGCAGCAATCGACAACGGCGCCGATTGCGTCTATCTCGGCTATCGCGACGAGACCAATGCGCGCAACTTCGCCGGACTCAATTTCGACGACGACACGCTCGCGCAAGGCTTGCGCTACGCGCACAAGCGGAATCGGAAGGTGCTGCTGGCTTTGAACACCTATCCGCAGCCGGGCCGCTGGCAGCAATGGCGGCGTGCGATCGATCGCGCGGCGGAATCGGGCATCGACGCCGTGATCCTGGCCGATCCGGCATTGATGCAATACGCCACCGCCACGCATCCGCAACTGCGCTTGCATCTTTCGGTGCAAGGCTCGGCCACCAACTACGAAGCGATCAATTTCTATCACCGCCATTTCGGCATCGCCCGTGTCGTGCTGCCACGCGTGCTGTCGCTGCCGCAAGTGGAGCATGTCACGGCCAATACGCCGGTCGAGATCGAAGTATTCGGCTTCGGCAGCCTGTGCGTGATGGTCGAAGGTCGCTGTGCCTTGTCGTCGTACACGACCGGCGAAGCGCCGAATACGCATGGCGTCTGCTCGCCGGCGAAGGCAGTACGCTGGCAGCAGACCCCGCGAGGGCTGGAGTCGCGCCTGAACGGCGTTCTGATCGACCGCTATGCCGAGGGCGAGAACGCCGGCTACCCGACCCTGTGCAAGGGGCGCTTCGACGTCGACGACGAAAACTACTACGCGATCGAGGAACCGACCAGCCTGAACACGCTGGAACTGCTGCCGCAATTGCGCGCCATCGGCATACGTGCGATCAAGATCGAAGGCCGCCAGCGCAGCCCGGCGTATGTCGCGCAAGTCACGCGCGTGTGGCGCGAGGCGCTCGACAGTTGCCGCGAATCCGACGGCCGCGCCAGCCGCTATTCGGTCAAGCCGCACTGGATGGAAGAACTGAACAAGGTCGCGGAAGGGCAGCAGCATACGCTGGGTGCCTACCACCGGCCGTGGAAATGACGCGGGCAACTTGAACATGAAACTGGCACTCGGACCGATCCTGTATTACTGGCCGCGCGAGACGGTATTCCGCTTCTACGATGGCATCGCGGCTTCGCCGGTCGATATCGTCTATCTCGGCGAAACCGTGTGCGCGCGCCGCCATGAATTGCGATTGAGCGACTGGCTCGACATTGCCGAACGGCTGACGAACGCCGGCAAGCAAGCCGTGCTATCGACGCAAACGCTGCTCGAATCGAAAGCCGATATCGCCACGCTGCACCGCATTACCGAGAACGGTCGCTTCCTGGTCGAGGCGAACGACATGGGCGCCGTGCATTGCCTGGCCGGCCGCGTGCCTTTCGTCGCCGGGCCGCATCTGAACATCTACAGCGCACCGACCTTGCAATGGATGGCCGAACTCGGCGCCATGCGCTGGGTGATGCCGCTCGAAATGGGACGCGAAGACTTGGCGCATATGCTCGGCGAAACTACGCAGCCGATCGAAACCGAAGTCTTCGCCTACGGCCGCATGCCGCTGGCGTTTTCGGCGCGCTGTTTCACGGCGCGCAATCGCAATCTGCCGAAGGACGATTGCCGCTTCAGTTGCATCGAGCATCCGGACGGCTTGACGATGAAAACGCGCGAAGGCCAGCACTTCCTGGTCCTCAACGGCATCCAGACGCAATCGGCGCTCGTCTACAACCTCGTGCATGAACTCGATGCGATGCGCGCGGCCGACGTCGACGTGGTGCGCATCAGCCCGCAGGCGCAACACACCGACCGCATCGTCTCGCTGTTTCGCGCCGCGCTCGACAACGACATCAGCGGCCGCGAAGCGCTCGACTGTATGCAGCCGTTGATGCCGGACCGGCACTGCGACGGCTACTGGCACGGCCGGCCCGGCCTCGAAGCAAGCACAAGGACACCATGAATTCCAGCCGTCATCTCGTACCCGCGCCGCTTGGCGCATTGCTCTCGGCGCTGCCGGCATTTCCCGGTTCGCTGCTGTTTTCCACCGGTCTCAATCTGCTGTTGAACAAGCATCTGCCACCCGACACGTGCCGGGCATTGGCCGGCAAGCGGTTGCGCATCGACGTTACCGATGCGCGCCTGCGTTTCGATTTCGAATGGAATGGTCAACGCTTTGCTGCTTGCGCATCACAGGCGAGTCTGGCGCCGGACCTGTCGATCGCCGCCTGCGCGCATGATTTCCTGCTGCTGGCGCAACGCCGGGAAGATCCAGACACTTTGTTTTTCAGTCGCCGGCTGGTGATGGAAGGGGATACGGAACTCGGCTTGCTGGTCAAGAACACGCTCGACGCTATCGAGCTACCGTTGTTCGACCTTGGCCGCGAGACGCTCATCGGGCGCCGGCGGCATGGCTGAATGCAACGTCAGGCCTCGGGTTCGTGGCAAACCACTTCGATGTTGTGCCCATCCGGACCAATGACGAAAGCCGCATAGTAATTCGCGTGGTAGTGCGGGCGCAGACCAGGCGCACCATTGTCTTTGCCACCCGCCTCCAGAGCCGCACGATAGAAAGCTTCGACTTGCTGGCGATTCTCGGCCACGAACGCCAGGTGAAGATGCGCCGGCTTCTCCTCGGTTTGAAACAGGATCAATGAAACCTTGCCATTTGGTGGGCAAAGCTCGACGCCGTACGTCGGCGTCCCCTCCGAGACAACAACTACGCCGAGCGGTTCGAGTGCCTTGAGGAAGAACGCTTTGCTTGCTGCATAGTTGCTGACTCCGAATTTGACGTGGTCAAACATGAGATCTCCTGAAGTATGTGGGCCTGCGCGAGGTCTAACGATTGAGTTGATTCGCGGCACAACTGTCAGCGTGGAACGAGAAGTTAAGCATAAGTACTCATCTTTACTTCAGGTTCAAAGGTCGAGACTACGTCAATGATGTGGTTCAAACAAAATATTCCCCAATGCTTCAGCGGACCGGGGTATGTTGAATCCGCAAACGTCGCCTTTGATAAGAAGTCCAGACAGCGTGACCTTGAATATTCCACAAGCAACCTTCCATCGAATTTCTCGTATTCATCCGACTGAGCGTAGCTTTCATTTCGAACGGAGTAGCCTACATAATTCGGCCAGAAAAGCTCAAACATCCTGCAGCCGACCCGGTGCTCGATTGGTGCGCAAGTTTCAAGAATCCGCTTAAGGACCTCGTCTTTCTCGTCTTCCGCCTTTCTCTCGCCAATTGCTCCCGATTTTGCTTCGAGGATCACGATCCGAAGCTCGTTGTCGCGCGGTTCGCCGATTTCACTCATATAGAGGTATTGGCAAGACTGAATCTGTTCGATAAGCGAATTCATGAGACTTAACGTGTTGTTGAGCCGCGTGCCGACTTTGCTCGTCGGCTCGATCTAAATGTTAGGAGACGATTCCGATACTCATGGCTTGAAGCCAGCCGCTTGTAAGCGTCGTGCCAGTTCAGGATTTCGTGCTCTCAGCAAGGCGGTAAAATCTGCGTTGCTTGCCTGAGGAAATTCCTGCCACTTTTTCATATACGTGAGGAAGACCGGGTTCGATGTAAGTTTGATGAGCTCAGTCAGTTCGTCCTTTGTGAACATCTGAACTAACCTGCTTGTGTAAATTTTCTTGTACTCGGGCGACTTGAACGTTTCCAGAGCCCAGTCTCGCCAGATCTCCGCCTCGCCCTTGGACTTTTCCCTAAGTACAGCACTCATCATTCCGTTGACCATTTGATCGATCTGCTTGGCTGTGGTGGCTTCGTAAAATTTTGATGCCAATGCTTCCGTTTCGGAATCGGCGGCGTATGCTAACGCCGATATCCAAAACATTATTGCTGCGATGGCTATGCGCATAAGACACCTCTCTGTTGTGAAGATTGAGCCTAACTAGATTTAATTAGCTATAGATTGTCTGGATAAACCAGTGCAGCTTGATCGGCGGAAAGCCGCATGCTACCTGAGATGCTGGTCGGTAGACCGGATTTTATACAGCGTTGATGAAATGACGAAAAGCAGCACCAACGCCATCGCATGGTAACTCGCGCCGGGATGCGACGGCATGCTGTTCATCATGAGGCACGGGTGAGGAGAGTGGCACTGACAAAGCCAAACGGTGCGAGGGTATTACTACGCAGTGCCGATCCCGTTCGCTCACGCCTGCCGGAGCGTAAATCGCGGAAATAGGGCATGCAATTCGTTCAGCAACGCCGCACTTGGTTGCCAGGCTGGCGCGTCCATCAACTCTTTGTCATCGCAACCCTGTGTACGAAACACTTGCAAGGCGTAGTTCCTTACACCGAGTTCGGACAGCGTGCGTGCGAGTTCCAGAACATCGCCTTCCGCCAGCAATGCCGGATGCACGGTGGTACGAAATTCATGCGCAATACCCGAAGCCAGCACCGCCTTCACACTGGCGCGCGCCGCTTGCCAACTGCCGGGCACACCCGTAACGCGATCATAGCGATGATCGAACGGCGCTTTCACGTCGAGTCCGATCCAGTCAAGCATCGGCAGGGTCTTGTACAGCCGCTCTGGATAGATGCCGGCGCTGTGCAATCCGATCTCGAATCCCAGCGCGCGCGCATCGGCGATCGCCTGTGGCAATGCGGGATCGAGCGTCGGCTCGCCGCCGCTGAACACGACGGCGTCGATCAGGCCGATGCGACGGCCGAGCATGGTCAGGATGCGCGGCCAGTGCAGCGCCTCTTGCGGTGCACGCGGCTGCAAGTGCGGATTGTGGCAATAGCCGCAGCGCCACGGGCAGCCTTGTACGAAGACGACGGCCGCCAGCTTGCCCGGAAAATCCGTCGCGCTGAAGGAAACCAGGCCGCCGGCTTTCAGCAGCCTGCCCTCGGCATCAGCCGGCGAGGCCGGCGCGCTGCTCGTTGAAATACTGACGCTCATGGAATTCGCCTTTCTTGCCGATGTTGAAGGACGACACCGGGCGGTGGTAACCCATCACGCGCGTCCAGATTTCGCAGGGTTGGCGTTCTTCATCCTTCAGGACGATGGCTGGTTGTTTCAAGGCGGTGGTAATGCTCATGTCGTTCATATCGGCTCCTTGGTTGCGTGGTTGAATGTTCCCGTCAAGCGGGCTGCAATGCGCGCCGCTTGCGTTCGATGATGTCCTCGTCGCATTTCGGGCAAAACGCATGACTGCCAGCCAGGTATCCATGCTTCGGGCAGATCGAGAAGGTCGGCGTCACCGTCACATACGGCAGCCGGAACCGGCTCAACGCGCGCTGCACGAGCGTGCGGCAAGCGTCGGCGCTCGACAATTGCTCGGCCATGTACAGATGCAGCACGGTGCCGCCGGTGTATTTGCGCTGCAATGCGTCCTGCCGCTCCAAGGCCTCGAACGGGTCGTCGGTGAAGCCGACCGGCAATTGCGAGGAATTGGTGTAGTAGGGCATGTCCGGCGTGCCGGCTTGCAGGATGTCCGGATAGCGCTTGCGGTCTTCCTTGGCGAAGCGGTAGGTCGTGCCTTCGGCCGGCGTGGCTTCCAGGTTGTACATGTGGCCGGTGCGGTCCTGGAATTCGAGCATGCGGGCGCGCACATGATCCAGCAGACGCAGCGCGAAGTCGTTACCCCATTCGGTAGTGATGTCGTGCTCGTCGTTCGTGAAATTGCGGATCATCTCGTTGATGCCGTTCACGCCGAGCGTCGAGAAATGATTGCGCAGCGTGCCGAGATAACGCTTCGTGTACGGGAACAAGCCGTTGTCCATGTGGCGCTGGATTACCTTGCGCTTGATTTCGAGGCTGGCGCAGCCGAGTTCGAGCAATTCGTCGATACGCCGCAGCAGCGCTTCTTCATCGCCGCGATGCAGATAGCCGAGCCGCGCGCAATTGAGCGTGACCACGCCGACCGAGCCAGTCTGCTCGGCCGAGCCGAACAAGCCGTTGCCTCGCTTGAGAAGTTCACGCAGGTCGAGCTGAAGACGGCAGCACATCGAACGGATCATGTTCGGCTTCAATTCCGAATTGATGAAATTCTGGAAGTAGGGCAGGCCGTACTTCGCCGTCATCTCGAACAGCAGCGTCGCGTTCGGACTGGTCCAGTCGAAATCGGCCGTGATGTTATAGGTCGGGATCGGGAAGGTGAAGACGCGCCCCTTGGCATCGCCGGCCGTCATCACTTCGATATAGGAGCGGTTGATCATGTCCATCTCGGCTTGCAGATCGCCGTAGGCAAACGGCATCTCGACGCCGCCGATCACCGGCACTTGTTCGCGCAAGTCTTCGGGGCAGATCCAGTCGAAGGTCAGGTTCGTGAACGGCGTTTGCGTGCCCCAGCGCGACGGCACGTTGAGGTTGTAGATCAGCTCCTGCATATACTGCTTCACTTCGGCATAGGACAGGTTGTCCTTGCGCACGAAGGGCGCCATGTAAGTGTCGAAGGAACTGAAGGCTTGCGCGCCGGCCCATTCGTTTTGCAGCGTGCCGAGGAAGTTGACGATCTGGCCGACCGCGCTCGACATATGTTTCGGCGGCCCCGATTCCACCTTGCCCGGCACGCCGTTCAAGCCTTCGTTCAGTAAGGTGCGCAGCGACCAGCCGGCGCAATAGCCGGACAGCATGTCGAGATCATGGATATGGATGTCGGCATTGCGGTGCGCCTCGCCGACCTCGGGCGGATAGACGTGATTGAGCCAGTAATTCGCGATCACCTTGCCAGAGACGTTCAGGATCAGGCCGCCGAGCGAATAGCCCTGGTTG